>ENA-ORUF01001849-ORUF01001849.1-human-gut-metagenome-genome-assembly--contig:-NODE-1849-length-20681-cov-2.893290_pt1 | contig 20681 bp, 20 predicted proteins | sample MGYA00242077_ERZ509203 | MGnify/ENA primary metagenome ERZ509203 (study PRJEB26280, sample SAMEA2338834) | human gut metagenome | biome: human gut; feature: human-associated habitat; material: faeces... | reverse complement strand
TGCGGTCCGAAGCCTATGCTGAAGGCGATTGCGGCGATTGCAAAGGAAGCCGGCGTGCCCTGTCAGGTTTCGATGGAGGAGCGCATGGGCTGCGGCATCGGTGCTTGTCTGGTGTGCGCGTGCGCGCTCAAGTCGGAAAACGGCGAAACCCGTTACGGTCATGTCTGCAAGGACGGTCCGGTGTTCAATGCTGAGGAGGTCGAGTGGTAATGGCAGATTTAAGAGTGAACTTTTGCGGCGTTGAGCTGAAAAACCCGATCACGACCGCATCCGGCCTGTGCCCCGCCAAATCGCAGTAAATCAGCGTGTCGACCAGATCCGTCTGATGCATGGAGTCGCGGAAACTCATACTCTCGCGCAGCCCCTCGCCCTCCAAACGGTACAGGGTCCCCGGCTCGCCGCCGCCAAGGACGGCATCCACCACAATCAGCAGATCACACCCCATGATGGCGTCCATCAGCCGGATGCCGAGCGTGCCGCCGTCCATGAGCTCCACATTTCCGGGCAGGGATGCGCACTGCTGCAGATGCTCAACCGTGCGCACCCCGATGGCCTCGTCGGAGAACAGAATATTGCCTACACCCAAAACCAGCACCTGTTCAGCCATCTTCCGTTCTCCCGTTTTCACTTACAATATCTGAAACTTACTGACTTCATTGGTCCTGCCGTCGATCACGTGCACCGCGCAGGCGATGCAGGGGTCGAAGGAATGGACCGTGCGCAGGATTTCGACCGGGCGCTTGGGATCGGCGATGGGCGTATTCACGAGCGCCTCTTCCACCGCGCTCGGGATGCCCTTCGAGCAGCGCGGACCGAGGTTCCACGTGGAAGGCACCACAAGCTGGAAGTTGGCCACCTTCTTGTTCTCGATGACCAGCCAGTGAGAGAGCCCGCCGCGGGGCGCGTTCACGAAGCCCGCGCCTTCGCCCTTGTCCGGCACTTCGCAGTTCTCGACGATCTTCTTGTCGCCGGAAGCCACGTTTTCCTTGTATTCCTGCAACATCTCGCCGGTCTTCTTGGCGATGACGGCGGTTTCGATGCCGCGCGCGGCGGTCCTGCCGAGCGTGGAGAACAGATCGCCGGGCGTCAGGCTGAGGGTCTGCAACACGCTGTCGACCACCGGGACGACCTCGGCGTTGCCCTTGAGATAGGCCACCAGAACCTGCGCGAGCGGGCCGGTTTCCACGGCGCGCCCGTCGTAACGGGGAGCCTTCATCCACGAATAGCGATCCTTGTCGCCCATGAAGGTGAACTTGGGCTCGGTAACTCCCTGGAACGGCTTATGAACCGCATCGCCCGCGTACCAGCTGTGCCGCACGTGCTCCTCGATCTTCGAGGGATCGAAAGGCAGGGCTTCGAGCTTGCGGTCGAACACCACGCCGGGCTTGAACCACCGGGATTCGAGATTGCGCTCGTCGCCGGGGAACTCGCCGAAGGTCATAAAGTTGGTCGTGCCGCCGATCTTGGTCCAGTCCTTGTACGCGCCGCCGACAAGCAGCAGATCCGGGATGTAGACCTGATTCACGAAGTCGTTGACTTCCTTGTACAAGCCTTCGAATTCGGCGATGCGCTCCGGCGTCAGGCTTTCGTAGCAGGTCACGCCGCCCGCCACGAGGAACTGGGTGTGCGGGTTCTTCGCGCCGAACACCGCCATGGCCCGCGCCGCCTTCACCTGTAGCCGCAGGGCTTCAAGGTAATGCGCCGTGGCGATGAGGTTCGCTTCGGGATCGAGGTAGTAGGCGGGATGCCCGCCGAGGAAGTAGGCGTTGGTGAACGGGCCGAGCTGCCCGCTTTCCACAAAGGCTTTCAGCTTCGCCTGCACCGCCTTGAAGCCGTCCGCCGACGCGGGACGCGGGGAAACGGAGGAACAGATTTTGGCGGCCTTGACCGGATCGGCCTGAAGCGCGCTGGTCACGTCCACGAAGTCGAGGGCGTGCAGGTGGTAGAAATGCACGATATGGTCGTGCAGATACTGCATCCCGAGCACGAGGTTCCGGATGTAGGTGGCGTTCTTGGGGATTTCCACCTTGATCGCGTCTTCGAGGGCGCGGGTGGAGGCCAGCGCGTGGGTATAGGTGCACACGCCGCAGGTGCGCTGCGTGAAGTGCTGCACATCGCGGGTGTCGCGCCCGACCAAAATCGTTTCAAGGCCGCGGTACAGGGTGCCGACGCTGCGGGCTTCGCTGACGCGCCCGTCCTTCACTTCCACTTCAATGCGCAGGTGGCCTTCGATACGGGTCAGGGGATCGATGACGACAGGTCCGGTGAAATGGCTCTGGGGTGTTTTTCTGGCTTCGCTCATGGGTGCTCCCTCTAGTTTTCATAGAACGGGGACAGTTTGTCCCAGAAACCGGGCTCGCTGCAGCCGATGCACGGATGTCCCGCGCCCACGGGCCAGTTGGTCCCGTTGAATTTGACCTTCGGGCAGTTGTTCATAGTGTCCGGGCCCTTGCAGCCCAGTTCATACAAACACCAGCCGTTGCGGGCCTCTTCGGAATCGAAGGAGGGAGCGAATTCGCCGTTGTCGAAGTGTTCCCGGCGCTCGCACTGGTCGTGCACGCTGCTGCCGTAGAACATCATGGGGCGGTTGTTGGCGTCGAGCTCGATGTTGTCGCCGCGCAGGAAGGCGACCAGCGTGCCCACGAGATTCAGCGGGTTCGGGGGGCAGCCGCCGATGTTGATGGCCTTGATGCCCTTCGCGCCGAAGCATTCGTTGACGCCCTGCGCGCCGGTGGGGTTGGGCTTGGCCGCCTGCACGCCGCCGAACGCGGCGCAGGTGCCGTAGGCGACCACGGCCTTGGCCTTGGGGAGGATGCGGCCGCAGATGTCGAGCATGGTATGCCCGGCGATGTAGCCGTATTTGCCTTCATTCGCCGTGGGGATGGCCCCTTCCACGACGCAGATGAAGCCCTCGGGAGCGGAAATGGCCTGCTCCAGAGCCGCTTCGGCGGCTTCGCCCGCGGCGGCCATGATGGTTTCATGGTAATCGAGCGAAATCGTATCCAAAATCAGCTCATCGATGAACGGCTGCCCTGTCCGCAGCAGGGCCTCCGAACAGCCCGTGCACTCGGCGTTGTGCAGGTACACCACGGAAGGGCGGCGGGGCATGGTCAACGCCCGCGCGACCTGTTCGGCGAATCCGGTCCCCATGCCCATCGTCACGGCGACCATGCTACAGAATTTCAGGAAATCTCGGCGGGATACTCCCTGCCGTTCCAGTCGAGCCTCGACATTCTCTTTTCCCAGACCAACGGCAATACGCATACGCTTCTCCTTATTCAGCGGCCGGCAAGATGTCGGTCACATGCGTGGATCAAAATGGTCGGAACCCCTCCCGCATCCCCTCGGCGTTTCCTCCGTAAAGACGACGAAACCGGGCCGATGTCCCCATGCTTGCGGAAGAAACGCCGCACATTGCAGAGCGCGGCCTCAGGTCCGTGCCCCAAGGCAAGCATTTTCCCCCTCGGGGAGAACAATGCCGCCCTCCTCCACTTCGGAACAGCCCAGTATAAGGGTATTCGAACGCTACGGCAACGATAGGGCCGTGTCAATCGGGTTCTCGAAAAATCGTAACGTGAAAAAGAGCGCATAACGGGACGTAATGAGAGTGCTTGCGCGCGGTGTTAGAGTGCTTCCGGGGCGTTCTTATGGAAAGGGAAAAAGGGAGGCGGCAGGGCAATCAAAAGGAAAGGAGATGCGGCGTGGCATGTTGCAACAGAAAGAACATGCCCGGACTGGATGCAAGAGAAGCAAACCGCCTCCGCGCCGGATTGGACGAAGGGCACAAAAAAAGCGCCCTCTGAGGCGCTCCGATGCGGCATTCCGGGGCCGCCGCCCTCACAGTCCGCCGGGGCTGTGGGCGATTCCGGCCCGCAGTATCCCGGTGGGCTGAAAGGGCCGTTACGACAGCTTCAAGAATTTTCTGGCCCGCTCCACCTGCTCCTGAATGAGGGCGTCTCCGACCTTTTTGGATTTCAGGAAGTGCTCAATGGCCTTGGCTACGTCATCCATCGGGATGCGCTGCTCCGAGCACACCTTACGCAATTCCTTGGCGCGTTTTTCCTCGGCGGGATGACCGGCGAAGATATGATCCGAACCACCAAAGCAACCGGGAACGTGCGATTCCCATGTCTTGACTTTCTGTGACATCTCAAATCTCCTTTCCTTTAAGGATGCGATCGTTCCACACGATGTCAAGATGCGATGCATTGATTCCCTAAAAAGGAAGTAAGGTTTACAGTGCATGAGAGGCGAAAGCGTCCATTGCAGTGGGGCATGATTTGTTTTCTCTCATGCGGTTGCCTTTTCCCTTGCCTTGGGTACACTCAGGACAATCAGTCACAGTCTAACCTTTGGGGGATTATCATGAAACACAATAACGCGCTGCTGCACGGCTGCCTCCTCGCCGCCGGTCTGACGCTCCTTCCGTTCGCCGCCCACGCCACCGGCCTGAGCAACCATTTTCTCGCGGAAAACTCGTTCACCCAGTCCGTCAAGGACGGCTACCAGGACATCAAGAAAGAGGTGAAGGAAACCGTCGACGAGCTTACCGGCGACGACAAGACCGATACCCAGAAGTTCCAGGAACGCCGGGACAAGGATCTGAAGAAGTATCAGAAGGAAGTCCGCGACGCCCAGAAGGACTACGCGAAGAAACGCGAAAAGGCCCAGCGCGAATACCTGAAGCACCACAAGCAGCTCCCCTTCCAGGAAGACCTGCAAAAGGATCTCGAAAGCGCCCCCGCGCCCACGACCGCGAAGTAACCCCGATGCCCCGGCCCTCCGGGGCTTTTTTGTGTCTGCCGCCCAAGGCCCGCCCAGACAAAACGGGCCGGAGCGTCTGCCCCGGCCCGTTTTCTATTCAGCGAACTCCAGCTTGATGATGCTGGCCTTCCAGACCACCCTGTCCCCTTCGGGATCGCGGGTCAGGCCGGGGGCCTTCCAGCAGGCCGACACCGTCCCCCGTGGATTGATGATGTGATCGTCGTCGAACCAGTTCCCCTTGGCGATGTTGGTGCTCCGGCCTTCACGGTAGGCGCCCACATTGAACCGCACGCCCGTCACCGTCTTCCCGCTCCCGTTCGTGATGGAGACGAGCAGTTCGCCCTCCCCGCACGCGATGCCGGGCGACGTCCGCGAAGCCGCTTCCGCGGCGGGCTCCACGGTGATGGCGACAAGTTCCCGCTGGCGCTCATCGTAAACGCCGTATCCCCAGAAGGCGATGCCGGCAAGCACCCCGGCCGTCCCGACGACGGCCAAGCCTATCAGCGTGTTCCGGGGCCAAAACCAGACCAGGACACACAGCGCGGCGGCGAGGATCACCCACGGCATACTGGCACCTCCTTTCCGCCGGGGCCAAGCGCGGTGGGGGGATATGTTGACGGCACTACTCGCCCGTGCCGAAGCGGTCGTCGAGCTGACGGTTACGGTTGAAAATCCCTTCCATCATCATGGCCAGCGCCCCGTCCCCGGTCACGTTGCAGGCCGTGCCGAAACTGTCCTGCAAAGCGAAGATGGCCAGCAGCAGGGCCACGCCCGCCGGATCGAAATGGAGCACGCTCGTCACGAGGCCGAGCGAGGCCATGACCGTCCCGCCGGGCACGCCGGGGGCACCCACGGCGAAGATGCCGAACAGCACGATGAAGAAGGCCATCGTACCCACGGACGGCAGCGTGCCGTACAGCATCAGGCTGATGGTCATGACGAAAAAGGTTTCGGTCAGCACGGAGCCGCACAGGTGCACGGTCGCGCCCAAGGGGATCATGAATTCCGTGACGGTCTTGCTCAGGGCCGGGGAGCGCCGCGCGCAGGACAGGGCCACGGGCAGCGTGGCGGCGCTTGACATGGTCCCCACGGCGGTGAGGTACGCGGGCAGGTAATAGCGCAGCACCCGCCACGGGTTACGGCCCGACAGGATGCCGCCGATGCTATAGAGCACGGCGAGCCAGATAAAATGGCCCACGATGACGATGCCGATGACCTTGAGGAAAATGGGGAACTGCACGGTCAAGCGGCCTTCATAGGAAAGCTCGCAGAACGTCGCGCCCACGAAAAACGGCAGGATGGGGATGATGACCCGGGTCACGACGCTGGTCATGATGGCTTCAAGCTCGGCCAACGCCTTGTTGATGATCTCGGCCTTGGTCCAGCTCACGGCGAGCCCGAGCAGCAGCGCCGTGACCAGCGCGCTCATGACGGACATGAGCGGCGGGATGTCCAGCACAAAGGACGGCTTCGGAAGATCGACGAGCCCGCTCACCTCCGTGGGCACGGACAGGTGCGGGATGATGGCGTAGCCGGAAGCCGCCGAGAACGCCGCCGCGCCGACGGACGAAAGGTAGGCGATGGCCACGGCCGTCAGCAGCATCTTGCTGGCGTTCTGTCCCAAGCGGGCGATGGCCGGCGTGATGAAGCCCACGATGACGAGGGGCACCGCGTAGAAAATGATCTGCCCCAAGGCGTACTTGACCGACGCCACGGCATCCATGACCTCCACGTTGGCCATGCGCCCCAGAAAGGCGCCGATGGCCAGTGCCACCAACAATTTGATGATCAATCCGAAATCGCTTTTCTTGGCGGACATCGCCCACTCCTTCTCTCTTCATCAAACATACCGGGAAGGGTCCCGGCCTCCTCGGGGCGGCCCGCCTTCTCCTCGGGGGGCCGCAGAACGCCATGCCAAAAACAGGCCGGAGGCCCTGCCGTTCCCCACGGCCCGCCTCCGTCACCCGTCTCCGCCCCATCATACGTGACACGGCCCGCAAGGACAAGGCCGCCCGGCAAGCGGCGGCGGATCGGAAGGGAACGTCCCGGCGTGTGGCGATCAGGGTATCCACGGTCGCCCCCCTTATAGACGGTTTCCTGGGAGTTCCACGCGCGAGGCGATCAGGGGGCAGCCTTCGCTGGCTACGACGTCCATGCTGGGGAACGTCCCGGCGCATGGCAATCAGGATGCCCGGCGACGGCTCCTGTGGCATCCACCTTCCTCCCGATCAGCCGGGACTCTTCAAAGCATTCCCCCAGATACCGCCGGGCTTCCGGAGCGGCCTATGACGCGGCGAGGGCCTATCGCGGCGGTGGGGGCGCCCCCGGGCGCTTTGCTGTCGGCATTCACGGGGCGCCCTTATGAAGGGAATAGATTGAGATTCAACAAACTATCATCATTGCTTCCCTTATACGTGAGGATTGTTCTTGACAGACGCCTTCCTCCTTGGGCATCGTACCCCCAATAAAAACCGTTTTGGGCACCACAGGAGGCCATGCTATGGAACTGAAAAAGCTTCTTTATGCCGTTGACTTGGAAGACGCCCCCCATCCGGCTATCGAACACGTGAAGATGGTGGCGTCCCTGACGGGCGCTTCCGTTTCGATCGTGTACGTGCTCCCTTCCGAAACGGTCTATGAATCCAACTACCTCTCCGGCGAGGGCCAGCCCAACAGAATCGCGCCCACCCAAGCCCTGCTGGAAAAGATGGAACACTTCCTGAACACGAACTTCCCGGAAGGCGTCGACGACTGTGCGTTCCTCATGGGGAAGATTTCGGAAGAAGTCGTCAAATACGCCCACAAGAGCGACATCGACTGCATCGTCGTCGGCGCGCATGGCCGGATCGGGTTCCGGCAACTGTTCGCCGGGTCCGTGGCCACGGAAGTCGTGAAAAAGGCCCACTGCTCCGTATCCGTCATCCGCCCCAGATATTGACGGAACGCCGACCTGCCCTTTCCCGGCAGGCAAGGAAAAGCATTACGCGTTTTGGAACCTCCCGCCTGGCGGGAGGTTTTTTCATGCGGAAAAGCGTGCCCCGAATACGTCCCGCCGCGCTTGCGAGGATGGGTTGACCCGGACTTCCCGGCGGTGTAACAGGAAACAGTCCATGAGAAATGCTCATGGGCGACATTTCTAAGGGTGGTGTACCAATGCTGTATACGCGCAACTGATTGAGGACAAACAGAACCCACGGTGTGAGGTTCTCATTGTCTGTTCGGACGCGGAAAGAGCAAGCCTTTCGCCGCCCTTCTGAGTGTGCAGCCGAGGGGAGGCCGTAAAGGCGTTCCTTCTCTTTCCCCGTTCAGGATGGAGCCATCGTACGCATGGTGTATCCGCCAAAACGTTTGGGAAGGAGTAGGAGATGAGGAAAAATCTTTTTGCGACAACGCCGGGCATCATCATTGTGGGCGCCGTCATCGGCCTGATCGCCGTATGGCTGCAAAAGCTCGGCAACCCGGCAAACATGGGGATCTGCGTAGCGTGCTTCGAACGCGATGTGGCCGGAGGGCTTGGCCTGCACCGCGCGGCCATCGTCCAGTACCTGCGCCCTGAAATCATGGGGCTGGTGCTCGGCTCGCTGGCCGCCGCCATCGCCACGCGGGAATTCAAACCGCGCGGGGGTTCCGCACCCATCGTCCGTTTTGTCCTCGGCATGATAGCCGCCATGGGCGCATTGGTGTTCCTCGGATGCCCGTGGCGCGCGATACTCCGCCTCGCCGGCGGCGACGGAAACGCTATCCTCGGCCTTGCCGGTCTGGCCACGGGGATCTGGTTCGGGACGCTCTTTTTCAAAAAAGGCTATTCCCTTGGCCGCAGCAACAGCCAGAGCGTCGTCTCAGGGGCACTCTTCCCCGTCATCGCCGTCTGCCTGCTCCTTCTTTACCTCATTTTCCCGCAAATCCCGGATCAGCCGCAAAGCGGCCCCCTGTTCTACTCCGTGAAGGGCCCCGGCTCACAGCACGCCCCCTTCATCGCTTCGCTGGGGCTGGCCTTCATTATCGGCATCTTCGCGCAGCGCAGCCGTTTCTGCACGATGGGCGCGTTCCGCGACCTCTTCCTCTTCCGCTACACCCACCTGTTCCTCGGGCTGGCGGCCATGTTCGCCGCCGCATTCATTGCGAACGCCCTGACGGGCGGCCTCAAGTTCGGCTTTGAAGGCCAGCCCGTGGCCCACAGCGACTTTCTGTGGAACTATCTTGGGATGGTTACCGCCGGCCTTGCCTTCGCACTCGCCGGAGGATGCCCCGGCCGCCAGCTGTTCATGGCGGGGGAAGGCGACAGCGACGCCGGCATTTTTGCCCTCGGCATGTTGGTCGGCGCGGCTATGGCCCACAATCTGGGCACGGCCAGTTCCGGTACGGGCATCGGCGTATACGGTATGCAGGCGACGATCCTCGGTTTCGCCGTCTGCCTGATCATCGGCTTCGTCCATTCCAAGAAGGCGTAAAGGAGTATTGCCATGCGTACCATTGATACCCGGGGACTTTCCTGCCCCCAGCCGTTGGTCCTCTTCCATCAGGCCATAGCGGAAAACGCCGATACCCCTCTGGATGTGCTGGTGGACAACGAGGCCAGCCTCGAAAACGTCACCCGCGCCGCTGAAAAAAAGGGCTGGAACGTCACCCCGAAAGATGAGGGCGAGGGCGTCTTCCGGCTGGAACTCCGCAAGTGAGGAACTTCTTTTCCCGTTTAGCCGAAGTGTTTCAAGGGAAGCCCCGGAAAGGGGCTTCCCCGCCTTCCCGCACATCCACGGAATACGGCTTTCTCGTTTTCCAGCATACGGGCGAGGTCATCCGGGCCGAACGGATACTGCGGGAAGCGGGTTTTGCCGTGGAGGTCAAAGGGCCTCCCCCCGAACTGCGTACGGGATGCGACATGATCATCGTCTTTGACCTGATGCAGGAGCCGCTTATCCGCAACGCGCTGGGAGCCGCCCGCCTTGAGCCGATCCAGTCCGTCCCCATGCGCGATACCCTGCTCGAACCCGTATCGCTGTTCCATGTCCAGGATTACGGCGACTGGTTCATGGTGCGGGCCGCGAACATGAAAATCACCGTGGAACGCGCCACGGGGAAAATCGTCAACGTGTCCGGAGGCGGATGCCCCGATGTGCCGTATCTGGCGGCGCTGCTGACGGGGCAATGCATCGGCGAGGCCGAGGAGCCGCGGGTCAAGGGGCAGACGCTGTGTTCCTATTCGCTGCAACGCGCGTTTGAGGAGGCGAGGCGGCTATGGCGTGGATGATCTGCGGTACGGTGCCGGATGCGTCTTTTCCCCTGACGGGGGGACGCTGGCGTCTGGATGGCGGCTTCCTCCATGCGGAGGGCGGGGGCATCGCCCCGCTTTCCGTACAGCGCGGGACACCCGCCCTGCTCGGAACCGCATTGCTGACGTGCGAAACGCTTGGGGTGGAGCCTCCCACGGCACTGCTCGCCGGGGACACCGGGAACGGCGACGGGAGCAGGAAGCTCTACAGCCGCCTTGCGGCCTCCCCCAGCCTGTCCGGGGTTCGGGGCATCACGTTTCATTACCTGTTCCCCGACCTTGATGGGCACAACCGCGTCCTGATGGCTCTGGAAGAAGCGGGCCCGAAGCCCGTGCTCGTCGCCGATGCCGGTTTCATGTATGTCGCCAAGATGAGCGGCTACGCCGACGCCTACGATCTGTTCACCCCCGATGCCGGGGAACTGGCCTTCCTTGCCGATGAAAAGGCGCCGCACCCTTTTTACACCAGGGGTTTTCTGCTGGCCGCGGATGAGGATATCCCAAGCCTCGTCGAACGCGCCTATCAGCACGGAAACGCCGCGCGCTTCTTGCTCATCAAAGGGAAGGTCGATCACCTTGTGGAAGGCGGGCGGTTCCTCGGCGACGTATCCGAACCGCAGGTTGCCGCTCTGGAGCCCATCGGAGGCACGGGCGATCTCGTCACCGGCCTTGTGACGGGCCTGCTCGCCGGCGGCATGGAGATGCCCCAAGCCTGCCTGACCGCCGCGCGGGCCAGCCGGATTACCGGGCTGCTTGCGAACCCGACCCCCGCGACGCAGATCGCGGAACTGCTGCCCTTCCTCCCCGAAGCGTTGCGCTGCGCTTTGGAGGGGGCCTCCCCCCCTGTGCGCCCCTCCGGGGCGTGAAACGGTCCAGACGAGAGCCGCCCCATCCCTCAGGATTCTTACGGAAAAGCCCCCTTCCTCACGGTTGGGGGCTTTCTTTACAAGACAGCCAGAACCATTCCAAGCCATCCCTATGGCAACTACCTTTCCGGAAACTCCTTTCCGATGGATTTCATTTGCCCATCCGACCAATACGAAGCGTCCTGACCGTCTATCCATTTGATCTGCCCGTCAGCCCAGTACGAGACATCTCCCGCCAACACGTGAAAAGGGAATACGCAGAACAGCAAAACCAAAAAGAATTTTTTCATTGCAACTATCCTGCAACATACTCTGCGATTTGATGTAACCATGTGTCTTAACATCAAAAAAATGGTTACTTGTTCAGATAGGCATCCACTTCCTTTTCAGCCTTGCGCCGTTCAAGCTCATCCATGACCGCAACGGGAACGCAGACCTTGCCCACCGGGTTGAAGAACGTGGACAGCGACTTTGCATAGGGAATCGCCATCGGCAACAGGACAATCGTGCAGCACATGACAACGACCTGGGCAATGCCCCACAAGAAAAAAAGCACGCCCAAGGGAAAGTACAGGATCCGGACAATGAGGCAAAGAATGGCGTACAGGATGTTTCCGCTCTTATTGGGATGCAATTCCCGCTTGTCTATCATGGAATAGCTGTACGGAGCGAGAGCGAACTTGGCATATTGAATCAAACCAAGCCCGATGGGGGCACCGACAACGGTAACGGTTAAAAGGATCCCCGCCAAAAAAGAAAACAAAGACGTCACAAAACCAAAGCAGGGAAAATGCCAAAGGATATTACCTAATAGTCTCATAGCCACTCCTTGTTGCCTCCCAGACCATACCATGCCTGCAAAGTCAAGATGCCGGGCAAGGAAAGCCCCTCGGCCTCCTGCGGGTGTGGGGCTTTTCCCTTTTTCCATCTTTTACGCCGATAGTTATGATTACCGAACACGCAGTGTGGGAAGCTAGCCGGGCCGGACATACGGAAAAGGCGTCTTCCTCGCGGGCAAGCTGGATGCCCCCGCCACTTCACTGTGCCGTCTCCATCCCTTGCTCCGCAAGGGGGCTCCCGGCCTTGCCTACGGGCAGGCCCTCCCGCTCGGTAAGCGTCTCGCCCCGGTAGGTAGCATCCGCCAGTGGCGATGGCCCCGGCGTCAGCGGTGTCTGGCTACGGCGGGAAGGGAAAAAGCGGCATACGTACAAGGAGACAAGAAAAAGAGGCAAGAAAGGGAACGCGTGCCATCTCGCCCACTTTTAAAAAACAACTATATCAATATATTATTGTAAATTGTACAAACACGGAAAGTAAACTATACCCAAGGGGGAATCAAAATACCATTTATAAGGATAAAACATGCCAGAAAGACAGCTGACTATCCAACAAAAAAGATATTTAAAATTTGCCCATCTGTTTTTTGCCGCCCTCTGGGGTGGCGGGGCAACAACGATGGTACTCTTGTTTTGCCTCTTTCATCCCAGCACCGCACATGAACAGATCACATTCAGCAAAATTTTGTTTTATATAGATTTTATCATAGTCGGCCCCGGAGCCGGCGGATGTCTAGCCACAGGGCTCATCTACTCTTTATATGGGAATTGGGGATTCTTTAAATTCAAATGGATAACGTTAAAGTATGTTATCAATATCCTGTTCATTACGTACGGCATGCTCGTTTTCCTACCGTTTACACACGGCCAATACAGCTACTACCTATCACAACCGACAGAGGCCATAATACCTGAAGAGAGCATATGGATGAACATATTCTGTACTTCGCAAAACTTTTGCACGATACTCATGTTTCTCTTTGTGGTTTATCTTTCAGTATTTAAGTCTTTTAAAAAGAAAAACTGAGAGAGGCCCCGCCCCTTCGCCACAGACTGGACCTCGCCTGAGATGCATAGCCCCGCCCTATCCTCCCACCGGGCTTTGCGGCTACGGCCTTCCCCGGACGCCCGTACCGATGCCGCCGGGAACCGGCAACGCTCCTCCGCCCTCACCCGTGACATCCTGCCCTTCCTCTTCATGGGGCAGGCCACAAAACACGAACTCCGCCGGATGGACGAAACCGCCCGCCGCACCACATAAACGAAAAGCCCCGGCGGACTTTCTCCTGCCGGGGCTTCTGGCGTCATGCCTCAATTTTGAAGGTTTTCCCTTGCCTCTTTTATGGAAGCCCTCTTGATGTCGGCCTGAAACTCCATCACGCGGCCCAAGAGGAACACGACCCCGTAAGGACGGGGACCAAGGGCCCGTCAGCTTGCGTTCTCGGCGGCCTGTTTCATGGCCCGCTTCATGGCGTAGAGCATGCCATCCGCCCGCTTGACGATTTCCGAAAGGCCGTGATCCGTTTCCGGATTGAAAAAGGCATGTCCCCAAGCGGCACTCAGATGTATTTCGTTTTCCTCGTTGTAGCGCACGATACGTTGTTCCAACTTTTGCTGGCACTTTTTCACATCGGAAAGCGAAACCTCGTGCAAGGCGGCAATGAATTCGTCCCCGCCGTAGCGGTACAATTTGGCGGTGGGAGGCATGGTTTCCCGTAGGAGCGAGGCGAAATCCCTAAGGAGCCGATCCCCGGCGAGGTGCCCCCATGTGTCGTTGACCCGTTTCATGCCGTTGAGATCGAACAGGATGAGGCACAGGGAACGCACAGAGTCGAAATCATGGGCCATCCTCACGCAGCTCGTCTCGTAGGCGTTGCGGTTGCCGAGTTCGGTCAGGCTGTCCGTAAAGGCCATCTGGTGCGTCTGCTGGATATAGTCGAAGGCATCCTTTCCATACCGGAACGGGAACACTTCGTCCGAATCCACGACTTCGTAAGGGTGGGACAGATGCATGTGCACGACATGGAGTCGGTCGCCAATCAACCGATAAAAGAAGGATACCCGTTGCAGAGTCCGTATGAACAGGCCGGTTTCCTCATCGGAAGTAACCGTACAGCAACCGAAGATGAGACAGGAGTGCTCATCCTCATAGGCGACCTGATAGATTTCCTGCTCCATCGTGAAGGTGACAAGCTGCTCGATCTGCAAGAGTTCCCTGAGCTTGTCCACGCCGGTGGTATACTGGGCGCGTGAAGGCCCGATCCACGTGACGTCCTCTGCCATCTGCGCGTAAACGAAGTCCTCGTCACGCCGATAATGCCGATACATGATCTCGTGGGTCAATTCGATACCGCGCCGGCCCAACGGGCCCATTCCTTCTTCATTTTCGATACGATACACGCTGCTCATCGTTTCTCTCCTCTTCCGCAGGACAGAAGCCCCGTTCCCGCAAAAAGGCGGTCCTATTGGGGAGGGAAGCCCAAGCCCCCGGGCATGTCAACAGCCCCGCAGGAACCCCAAAAGCCTGTGAAGGCGGACGGGGCATGACATCCCGAAGCCGAAACGCAAGCCGGGCAGGCCGTTCTACCGCAAGTCAGGTGCCGTCCGGTGCAGTCTGAACAGAACGAAAAACGCGGCAACCTGGACGAGTTGAATACAGAGGTAGCAGGCAAACCAGCCGAACCCCGAATAGAGAGCTCCGGGGATGTAGGAGCCGAGAAGCCCGCCGAAATAATAACAGGAAAGAAAAAGCCCATTGACCATACCGCGGTCGCCATGACCGGAGAGCATGGCCTGATGGTTGATAAGGCCGGGGCTGATGGAATGGACGACAAACTCCCCAAAGGCTATGAGCCATAGCCCGCCGAACAAGGCCCAAAGGGAAGGGACCGCAAGCGTGAGACAGGAGGCGACATAGACGGCGGACGCGAAAAGAATAAGCCTTGTTGGCGTCTTAAACACGCGCATGAGCGGCGCAAGGGACAACGAAGCGACAAGGCCGACGGAATACCCGAAATACATGAGTCCGATGAGCCCCTCGGAGTGGCCCTGCCCCAGTTCCGCCATACGGAAAGGGATAAGGTTGCCGATGGCGGCGAAGACAAAGATACCGCAGGCTTCGGCGAAAAAGAGGCTGGGGACCCCCCTGCCCTTGAAAACGGCGAGGTATTCACGTGGGCTGTGGAGGCGCGCACTGGCGTTGCGCATTTCCGGAATGCTTCGGATGAAGAGGAGGACAAGGAAAAAGAAAAAACAGATAACGGCGAGCGTGGCACGCCACCCGAACATCTGCGCAGCCCAGCCTCCGATAATTCGGCCGCACAGCGAACCGACAAGATTGGAGGTCACATAGCCCGCAAGCGCACGGTTGAGATCCAGGTGGCGGAACATGACGGCAATGCCGGACATGACGGCTGTGAGCACCACCGGAACCAGCAACGCCTGTAAAGCGCGGATGCCGAGAAGGACAAGAAAGGACGGGGCAAACCAAATCCCCACGCCGCTTATACCGAGCAGGAGGGAAGCCCCCAGAATGGCACGCCGCACGCCGATACGGCTGAGCAGCATCCCCACGCAGAGAGGCGAGACGGCGAGCGACAGCATGAACACGCTGACGAGCAGCCCCGTGGAGCCTTTGTCCACACCGAAATCCCTGCTCACCGAGTTGAACATGGGTTGCGGAGCATACATCAGCGTATAGACGCAAATGGAAATCAACAGAAGCCCGGCATAGGTTCTCAAGATCGCATTCTGATGAGTGCGAGGATGACCCGACATAATCCCCTCCCAGTCTTTTTCAGCTGAAACCCTCGGAACATGCCTCTCTTCGCAGGCATCAAACAGGGCAAGAGCCCCTATCAGGCAGAGAAAAAGGTGAACAGACCGGAGCCTCCGCCCATATAGTTCGGTCTAGTCTCCATGAAAAACCGGCTCTCTGAAAAGCGCTTTTCAAGCTCTAACACAAAACTGTTTCTGTCAATGGAATCACCGCCGCCATTTCGACGGGGCAGGCCGTAAAGGGGGTTTAGCCCCCCCTCCCTCCTTTCTTCCCCCTCTTCACACATATGTCCCCACAACGGCGCAAGACATAAAAAAGCGCACTCCGAACATGTTTCGACATATATGAAGAGCCTCCATTGAATGCTAGAGGAATATGGTCTACGTACAAACAAGGAGGCCTCGTAAAAAGGAAAGATGTATGCCCCGGAACCGTTTTTTCCACTGCCTGACGCTGGCCGCCGCGTTTTTCCTGCTCTGGGAAACGCAGGCGTCGTCCTATGAAACGCGCGTCGTAACCGACCATGCCCCCCTGTTCCAACTGCACTTTTTTGATCAGGGGGAAGAGTACGGCAACGCCCTTTCTGAGACTGAAGGAGAAGTCTCCACCTGGCAGTTGAGCGCCGCGCAAAAAGACGCCGTTACCTAGGCCGTGGAACTCTGGGCGGACATTCTCGGTCCCGGAGCGAACAACGCCGTACCCGCCGCCATCAACGTGGGCACCATGAACGAGGTAAACGCCGATGCGATAAGCGTTGCGAATCCGACGTGGCAGGGGACTCCCTGGGAGGGAGCCAGCGGGTTGGCGGGCGCACTCATCGGCGATCAAAGCATGAATCCTCCGGCCCAGATACGGATCGGCAAAATGAATTTCAGCATTCCGGACATCCCGTCGCCCCTGCCCACGGGCAACGGCATAAATCTGGTCGGAACCCTGTACCATGAAATGGGCCATGCCCTGGGCATTTCCTCCTTGGCCCTCGTGGGGGAAGACGATGACGGTAACCCCGTGTATGGATTCGATACGGAGATCTCTCCCTGGGATCGCCACTTGGTCGATCGATACGGCGTCACCCCCACAACCGACATGGAAGTCGTCCGGTCAGAACCAGAAACCGCGCCGGGGGCCGACCCCGTGTTCACGGTCGGCGAGATGACGGAAAGCGGCGTCCTCTTCAAAGGAACACATGTGAGCGAGGTGCTGGCGGGCGCGCTGAACGGCGGGCTGCCGATAGAAGGCTTTGAAGGGGATAGCCTGGATCTGTCGCACATCGAGCTGGACCGCAGCCTCATGAGCCATCAGGACTACCGCAACTATCAGGTTTTCATGGAAGCCGAACTCGCTGCGCTTCAGGATATCGGGTACACGATTGACCGCAAAAATTTTTACGGTTTTTCCGTTTACGGGGACAACCTGACGCTCAGCAACGGACAGGGGTATTTTGCCCGCAACGCCGGCGGCACGGCGTATCTGCCCGGGCAGCCCAACACCGCGGCCTACGGCGTGGGTCTGCATATCTACGGCAGCGGCAACGACATCACCCAGACCGCGGATCTGCTGGCCTGCGGCACAGCCGGAACCGGAATCCGCGTGGACGGCGAGGCCAACACCCTGCGCATCGCCCCCGGAGTGCGCGTGTCCGCCGACGGCGCCTATGGCACAGGGCTGCTTCTAGCTTACGGCAAAGGCCAGAACGTCGTCAGCCGGGGAGAAATCCGGGCTACAGGGACCGGCGGCGCGGGTGCGCGCTTCGACTTCGGCGGCAGCCTGTTCGGCCTGGACTCCGGCCTGACCGCCGAATACCGCGGCTCATACATCCGAAGCCGGACGGAAGCCGCAGAGGATGAGTCCGGCAACATCGTCACCCAGCTTTATGAACGGTACGATCTGCTCGACGAACTGAAAGGCCCGCTTGCGGAGCGTTTCGACGTAAGCGGCCCCCTGTCCGGGAATGCGGCCGCCATATACATTTCCCGCAACGCCTGGGTAAAAAACATCAACATCGTAAACGGGGCGGCGCTGAGCGGGGACATCATTTCGGACTGGAACCCCGGCAACTCGGACGTGCAGCAAGCTCAAGCGGCCGCCAACGGCGACGATCTGCTCACCAGCCTGAGTTTCGGCCGTCTGGCGGCGGGCGACGGATCGGCGACGGACGCGCCCGATCCGGACTTCCGCCTGCGCTACGACGGCAACATACTCGGCAGGCACAGCATCAGGATGTCCGTAGGCGGCGGCGCGCTGTCCTTCAACGGGCGGGCCGAGGTGCTGGATGTGAACGTAAGGGAGGGCGCGACCCTGAGCGGCAATGCCGAGTACACCCTGAACGCCCTCGACAACGGCTACGTCTCCGTAGACGGCACCTTCACCAACGCGGGTACCGTCGCCCCCGGCAATAGCATCGGTACCATTACGATCAACGGCGACTATCACCAGACCGCGACCGGGCGCCTGTTCACAGAATTCGACGCTTCGGGCACGTCCGACAGACTCGCCGTCAACGGGAACGCCGTTGTAAACGGCACCCTGTATCTCGCTCCCCTGCCCGGCTATTACGCGGGAAGCCTCTCCCTCACGCCGATCACAGCTTCCGGAAACCTGACGGAAGCTTATGCCACAAACCTTCTTTTGGACTCGCCCACGCTGGAAATGGCCGCCACACCTCAAGGCGGCACGGCCACAATCCTCTCCTCCCGCGCCGCCGACGCCTACAGCCGATACGCCGCGAACGGCAACGCCGCCAACGTAGGCCGGGCGCTCTCCTCTGCTGAGGGGGTACGGGACGACATGCGGAACCTCTACGCGGCGCTTGACTTCTCCGCGGCTGACGGGAGCACCGTCCGCGACGCCCTTTCCCAGCTTTTGCCCGACGCCTACGGCAATGCGGCGCTGGCGAGTTTCGATATGCACCGTATGCTTTCCGATTTGATTCTTCCCGGCACATTCTCCCGCGCTCCGCAAAAGGACGGGGAATGGCATGTTTTCGCACAGCCCTACGCAGGGACGTTCGACCAGCCGGGACGCAGCGGCATGGGCGGCTACGACGCCACGAACGTCGGCCTGATCGGAGGTGCGGAACGGAGGACGCCCGGCGGGCTGACCGTCGGCGGGCACGTCGTGTTCAACCACCAATCCATGACCGGCGATGCCAATGGAAAGCTGCGCGGCGAAGGACTGTATCTCGGCGCGCAGGGCCTGTACGCCCCGGCGGACTGGGATGGTTGGAACGTCTTCGGCATCGGACGTCTGGGCGTGGAGAACTGGCGCATGAAGCGGGCCGTTTCCTTCAACGGCTACAACCGCGAAAACAACAAGGACTGGACCGGGTTCTCGGGCTCGGTCCGTGCGGGCGGCGGCTATGAGGCCGACTGGGGTACAATCAAGGCCGGGCCCTTCGCCGCGCTGGACTACGCCTTCTCGTCACGCCCGTCCCTGACGGAAGACAACGGCATGGGCAGCCGGCTCCATCTGGATTCCGAAACCTTCCACTCGCTGCGCTCCAGCCTCGGTGTCCGCATAAGCACGAATGAAAGGCAGCTCGGCGAACACGCCACCTGGAAGGCTCACGCCTCCGCCGCGTGGAACCACGAACTGCTCGACAAGGCGGGCACGATGCACGCCTCATTCGTGGAAGCGGCCAACGCTGGCTTCTCCAACACTGTGAAGGTCCCGGGCCGCGACAGCCTTGGCCTCGGCGCGGGCGTGCGTTTCAACACGGACAAGCACGTCTCTTTCTCCTTAAACGCCGGGAGCGAACTTTTCCGCCGTGATGCAACATCCGTTTACGGAAACCTCGCTGTGGAATGGAAGTTCTAGAATTTTCCGACCTCCCACACAACAAAGCCCCCTTCCTCACGGTTGGGGGCTTCCTCTTTTCTGTTCCCGACAGTTCACATTGGGCCGCTCATCATGATGAGCGCACCGAAACTGCCAGCCGCAGCAGCCTCACAAACGAGGGCGGCCCCCCGGCGCGGCGGTTCCCGGCGGATTCAAGGGAAGCAACGCTTCATTTGAATCCGCGGCTGCGTCATATCTCATACTATCCCACGGATGGGCTACCGACACACCTGCCCGGCAAGCTGAACAAGCCTGTGGGCCACCTCAACATCTCCCCGTGTTCCGTATGGCGAACGGCACCAGCATATAAGAATACCGTCAGAACTACCGACAAAATAACGGTATATCCATATACCAAGTGAGACTCTTGGAGAGTATGAAACTTGGATAAAAAGCCCCGCAAGGCTTTTAAGGCTTTGCGGGGCTTTCTGGGATTCTTTTTGGCGGAAACGTATAGGAGTCGAACCTACCAACGACCTTTCGACCGTCCACCAGTTTTGAAGACTGGGCGCCACACCGGTGACGAAACGTTTCCCTAAAGTTTGCTTATTTTTAAGAGGATATCACATCCTGTTTTCCCGTCAACAGTATCTATTTTACTTGTAATATCAATATATTAAAATAAAAATACAACACTGAAAGAAATTGGAGAGGACCTACTGCACGTTGCCCGAATAAAATGAAGCACTCCCGGCATGAGATCACTGTGCTAACGGGGCAAGCATTGCCGTATGTTTTTTCTTGGGCAGTGAAATAATTCCATAAAAAACAATGTGCCTCGCTCCGTTTTAGCCCCCCAGAATCAGATCTTCTCCTGTCTCCTTCTTGTCAGGCCGCTCTTGTGATTTCCTCGGGCTCCCACCAAAGGGCTGTGAGGCTTCTTTGCGCATGAACCGGCGCCGCGTGGCGTTACATTTATCATTCCTCTCACGCATCCCCAATTTGCATCTCTGCCCAACACTTTTTCCTATTCATTACATTTTTTTCATGGTGAAATATAATATGATTTTTTATTTACAACGTAGATAGACTAAATATAATTTTTTAAAAACAAATAATACTATTTTTAGTATACTAAATGCTATTATTAGATTTTATAATTTAAATTCAACATTATTATCTATAAAATAGAAGAGTTATTTAAAAGCAAATTTTTTATTGCTTAACATATAACAATAAATCTGTAATATTAAGAATTTTTTACTGCAACTATACCATCTACATTTGTATGCTCTGTTTACTATATAGAATACTTTTCTATACAAATGAAATCGCTAATATGCCATGTTCTCCTATTCAAAACGAACAATCCTGATCAGTCATCAAAAAAC
>ENA-ORUF01001843-ORUF01001843.1-human-gut-metagenome-genome-assembly--contig:-NODE-1843-length-20778-cov-3.652801_pt1 | contig 20778 bp, 16 predicted proteins | sample MGYA00242077_ERZ509203 | MGnify/ENA primary metagenome ERZ509203 (study PRJEB26280, sample SAMEA2338834) | human gut metagenome | biome: human gut; feature: human-associated habitat; material: faeces... | reverse complement strand
TGCGGGAGACGCACAGATCCTCCAGGCCGGGCTTGATGAAGTTGTTCACCATCTCGTTCACCCGGGAGCGGGGCTCCAGGAAGTCGGTGTCCTCCAGAAGATGCTGGATTTTGTCGGCATACTTGGACAGGCGGAAGAAGTAGGCCTCCTCCTCTGCATCCTGTACCGGGCGGCCGCAGTCAGGGCACTTGCCATCCACCAGCTGAGACTCTGTCCAGAAGGACTCGCAGGGCTTACAGTATTTGCCCACATACTTGCCCTTGTAGATGTCGCCCTTCTCGTACATCTTCTTGAAAATCTTCTGGATTGAGGCCACATGGTAGTCATCCGTGGTGCGGATAAAGCGATCATTGGAAATGTTCATCAGCTTCCAAAGATCCTTAACTCCCTTGGGACCCTCAACGATGTTGTCCACAAACTCCTTGGGCGTGACGCCGGCCTCCTTAGCCTTGTCCTCGATCTTCTGACCGTGCTCGTCAGTACCAGTAAGGAACAACACATCGCAGCCGGTCAGCCGCTTATAGCGGGCCATGGCGTCCGTGGCCACAGTGCAGTAAGTGTGGCCAATGTGCAGCTTGTCGCTGGGATAGTAGATGGGGGTTGTGATATAAAACTTCTTTCGTTCCATGGGTCTGATTCCTCCCGATGAATTAGTACATGATAAAATGTGATCAGTGGACCGTAGAATCCAATGTCTGCTGCCCGACGGCCTTCGGTGAAAATCGGCTGTAAGACAGGGCGGTCAGCCCGCCCAAGGTACACAGCAGAAATGCGGCGGTAGATACGATTCCAAACAGAGAGCGACCATCTGCCAGCGATGCCCCGCCGAAAGCCGATCCAAGCACAGCAAACAGAATAAAACGCCGTGGATGAGGACGATGATAGAAAAAGGCTGCCTGCTGGTACAGGGCCAACAGAAGGAACACACAGGCCAGCAGGGGCACTGATGACCGCAGAAGCACTGGATCCCGAGAGTAGGTTTGATACACCTCCATCAGCCATGGAAGAGCAGCACATGCAGGAAGGGCAGCCGGGATGCCGGTCTGCGCCCCAGTGACCGCCCGGTAGTTGTTCCGCCCAAAAACCAGAGCTCCCACCGCTCCAACCAGGCAGGCTGCCACGGTCACCGCAAAGACAGCAGGCATAATATGGTGCTTGGGATCCGCCTGCCACGCCTGCAGCTGCTCTATCAACTCAGGGACTCCAAGCGCCGCCGCCAGCAGAAAGCACATCCCAGACGCGGTCATTAAAGTCATATACCCTGGGGAGGCGCAATGAAAGGTACGCTCCGGATGCTCCGGATGCTTCCCATCCCGGCCCAACCAGAGAGCCGCCAGGGCCAGGGCCACCATCAAACCCCACAGCGCCAGCGAAGCCGGTGCACCGGATGTGAACAGTTCTGTAACCGGATCCATGGCGGAAGTTCTCTGCCATAGGCGCAGACCGAAGCCCGCCAAACCTCCGGCCAGGGCCAGAGCGGGCAGAATATGATGCTTTCCCATTGAAAACCTCCTTGATCACCGGGCCTGCAGGCCCGGCCTTCACTTCAGCTTCGGGTTCCCAGATGACGTGCGGCCGCCGCCGGATGGATCTCCGAACTGGAACCACAGAGCGATCATCAGCAGGACAAGTCCCACAATGGCAATCACGTTAGAGACTGCCGCAGGCAAAAGGCCAGCACGGAACATTGCCTCTGTCGCAGCCATCAGAATCAGGGCAAACAGCAGGATATTCCGGGCAGTGCTGTTCATCCGCTTACGGGTACCATCCGAAGCAAACTCCGACTCCTCCACCGGCGCACTCACCGGGCGCTTGGCTTGAGGATGACGCTTTTTATGTTTCTTTTGGCTCATGGACTTAGTCCTCCTCCTTCAAAATCACGGCCCCGCCCACAACCAGCGGACCATCATAAAAGACAACAGACTGCCCCGGGGTAATGGCTCTCTGGGGCTGATCAAAGGTGACCCGGCAGGTATCCGGGCCGGTCTGCTCCAGCAAAGCCGGCTGTGGAGCCATACGGTAGCGGATCCGGGCCTGCACCCGGATAGGCTGGTCCAGCCGTTCCATAGGGATCAGATTCAGATCCTTTCCAGTCAGCCCCCGGTGAAACAGCGCCTGATTATCCGACAGGACCACTCGATTCTCCTTAGGGCATACTTCCTTGACATACAGACGTCCCTGATTGGATGAGACCTTCAGACCCCGGCGCTGACCTATTGTATAGTGGATAATCCCCTCGTGGACACCAAGAACCCGACCCTCTGGATCGCAGAATGGGCCAGGAGGATAGGTCTGACCAGTGTAGTGGCAGAGGAAGGCAGCATAATCACCATCCGGGACAAAGCAGATGTCCTGGCTGTCCCGCCTGCGGGCACTGATCAGGCCCTGTTCCTCAGCAATGGCCCGGATTTCCTCCTTTGACAGCCCACCCAATGGAAGGCACACCCGCTCCAGCTGAGCCTGCGACAAGGGCCATAGAACATAGCTCTGATCTTTCTCTGGATAGATAGCCCGCTTAAGCAGGATCCGTCCGCTTCCAGCATCCCGCTCTGTCCGGGCATAGTGCCCCGTGGCAAGACGTCCGCAACCCAGCTGTTTAGCCGCCTCCAGCAGTGCCCCGAATTTAATGATCCGGTTGCAGGTCACACAGGGGTTTGGGGTACAACCCTGCTCATAGGCTCGTACAAAGGACTCCATGACCTGTGTCCGGAATGGGCCGGACAAATCCAAGGCATGGTGTGGAATGCCCAACAGGGCAGCAACGGTTTGAGCGTCTTGAATATCCTCAAGCACGTGGCACCGCTCCCCCTGGCCAGGAGCCAGATCCTCTGGTGTAAAGAGGCGCATGGTGACTCCTACCGTCTGCTCCCCTTGCTGCTGAAGCAGCCAAGCGGCCACCGAACTGTCCACGCCGCCGCTCATCGCCACTGCAATGGAATCGTGCAAATGATCCTCCTCCTCAGCCTGTTTGGTACGATTTCAATAGGTGCTAAGTATACCACATTTTCAGAGGGGGTGCAACCGGAAGCAGGGTGTAAGAAGCTTGTTTCCCCATAAAATACAGGGAAATGGCTTACCTCCCCCCTTGCGGCCAGGGTCTGCCTATGATAAAATAGCTTGTTAAATCCTGTGAATATCAAATATAGAGGGAGTGGACCCTTTTGTCTAAGTATGAATCTGAGATCAAGCGCCGCCGCACCTTTGCCATCATCTCCCATCCAGACGCCGGTAAAACGACTCTGACGGAGAAGTTCCTGCTCTATGGAGGAGCTATCGCCCAGGCTGGCCAGGTCAAGGGCAAGAAAAATACTCGTGCGGCCACCTCCGACTGGATGGAGATCGAAAAGCAGCGCGGCATCTCCGTCACATCTTCAGTTATGCAGTTCCAGTATGATGGCTACTGCATCAATATTTTGGACACCCCTGGCCATCAGGACTTCTCAGAGGACACCTACCGCACTCTGATGGCCGCCGACTCCGCCGTCATGGTCATCGATGCAGCCAAGGGCGTAGAAGCTCAGACCCGGAAGCTGTTTAAAGTGTGCGCCATGCGGGACATCCCCATCTTCACCTTTATCAATAAGATGGACCGGGAGGCCCGGGACCCCTTTGAGCTGTGTGAGGAGTTGGAGAAGGAACTGGGACTGGACACCTATGCCATGAACTGGCCCATCGGCTGCGGCAAGGAGTTCAAGGGCGTCTATGACCGTCAGAACCGGAAGGTGATCCATTTCACCTCCAACACCAACGCCCGGGCGGCCACCGCCACGGAGATCGAAACGGATGATCCCGCCCTGGCCGACCTGATCGGGCAATCAAAGCGAGATCAGCTGGTGGACGAGATCGAACTTCTGGATGGGGCCTCCTGTGACTTCGACCTGGAGCGGGTGCGCCACGGCAAACTCTCCCCAGTATTTTTCGGCTCTGCCCTGACCAACTTTGGCGTGGAGCCTTTCTTGGAAGAGTTCCTCCGTATGACCACCGCCCCCCTTCCCCGAAGAGCTGGAGACGATGTGATCGATTCCTTTGACGAGGACTTCTCCGCCTTCGTCTTTAAAATCCAGGCCAACATGAATAAGGCCCACCGCGACCGCATCGCCTTTATGCGCATCGTCTCCGGAAAATTTGAGGCAGACCGTGAGGTCTATCACGTCCAAGGCGGAAAAAAGATCCGTCTGTCCCGTCCCCAGCAACTGATGGCCGCCGAGCGTGAGATCATCGAGGAGGCCTATGCCGGGGACATCATCGGTGTGTTCGATCCAGGCATTTTCTCCATCGGGGATACTCTGTGTGCACCCAGCAAAAAATTCCGTTTCGACCCCATCCCTACCTTTGCACCAGAACATTTTGAGCGCATCCGCTCTGTCGATACCATGAAGCGCAAGCAGTTCTTAAAGGGCGTGGAGCAGATCGCTCAGGAGGGCGCCATCCAGATTTTTAAGACTCCGTATACCGGCATGGAAGAGGTCATCGTAGGCGTGGTCGGCACCCTGCAATTCGACGTGTTGGAGTACCGTCTGCGCAGTGAGTACAATGTGGAGCTGTACAAAGAGGGCCTGCCCTATGAATATCTGCGCTGGATCGTCCGTGACGAGGAGGACGCCCCCCCGCTGAAGGAAGAAGATCTGCTGCTGCCCAACGATGCCAAACTGGTAGAGGATTATAAGGGCAACCAGCTTCTGCTGTTCTCCTCTCAGTGGTCCATCCAGTGGGTCAGCGACCGGAACAAGAGCCTGAAGTTGGCCGAATTTGGCGGCGCAAAATTTTAAAAAGGGGACGGGAAGATGAGACCAAAGCTGATCCTGACGGACCTGGACGGAACCCTCCTGCGGGAGGACAAGCACCTCTCCCCTGCCAACCGGGCTGCTCTGGAGCAGGCATCCGCCCAGGGTGCCGAGATCGTTGTGTCCACTGGACGACTGTATACCGGGATCCCTCAGGAACTGCGTGATCTGCCCTTTCTGCGGTATTTTATCCTGATGAATGGCGCCAAGGTCTATGATCGCCAGACAGGGCAGACTCTGGGCCGGGCAGAGATTCCTTGGGCAACGGCGGATGCAGTCATCGATTTTCTGGAGCCGCTGAACTGCTCGGTAGACTGCTTCCAGAACGACCGGGGCATGATGGCTCAAAAATACTATGACCACCTGGAACAATACGTCACCCACCCACCCTCTTTCAACCTGGTCAAGCAGACCCGCAGCCCAGTAGATGACCTCAAGAACGCCGTTCTGGCCGGAGGAGGTTCCGTCCAAAAGTTCCATGCCTATTTTCCAGACTTGACATTACGTCCCAAGGTGATGGAGCAGATTCAACATGAATTCCCTACACTGGTGCAATCCATCTCTATGCCTGCCAATCTGGAACTCAACGCCCAGGATGCCACCAAGGGAAATGGACTTCTTACGCTATGCCGTTGTCTTGGGATCGACCCTAAGGAGACCGCAGCCTTTGGAGATGGAACCAATGATATCTCCATGCTGGCTGCCGCCGGCGTAGGGGTTTCCATGGCCAACGGGGCTCCAGAGACTCTGGCAGCTGCCGATTTGATCGCTCCCTCCAATGAAGAGGACGGTGTGGCTCAAATTTTGTCCCGCTGGTTTCCGAACCGCACATAAAAATCGGGAGAGCACCAGGGTGCTCTCCCGATTTCATTCTCCACCCAGCCTAGGCTGCATGACAGTCAGGTCATAATACCGCAGCAGTGCCGCCGTTAGAACCAGGAGCGAAGCCCAAGCATTGATCCTGGCGGAGCATCCGGAGGGACTTTGCGGTGCAGAACTGCCCTGCCAGGTCTCCACAGCCAGCCGGAACAGAAACGTCAAAGGGGGCAGGACTAGGGTGCCTGCAGCATAACGCAGCCTGATGATTTCCGAATTTGAAGCAGTCGTTCCGGCACAGCCGGTCAGGTCAGCCCGTTGGAGCCAAACAGCCCGCACAGAGAGCAGCAGCCCCAAAAGCAGCAGCGACAGATTGGCCAGCACAGTGTTCAAGGTGTCCTGGGCCGTGCTCACCTCAGGCAGCAGCTCAGGATCAGATCCCATGTGGTGTTCCATAGCGTCACCTCCTGACACAGTTTATTCTTGAGTATAAAAATGGGCACAAAATTCCCACAAAAGCGGGATAGAATTTAGGAAAATGTGAATTTTTTTCTGGATGACTGGACAGAAGGGTCTCAGTTGAGTATGATATACACGAATCGAAATTTGACCTAAGCGGAAGGCCGGACGAACGGAAAGCATCCGGCCAAACGGTCTGGGAGGTAGCCATGCGGCGAAGATATTTGGGCGGGGTACACCCCGCTTCCTATAAAGAAAGCACCAGGCGCAAACCGATCGTCCCTCTGGAGGAGGTGCCTAAACAGGTGATCATTCCTCTAACTATGTGCAGTGGCGGCGGAGCAGTCCCTGTGGTCCGCCCTGGTGACACAGTGACGGCAGGACAGATCATCGCCGAGCCGGAAGGCAACGGCGTCTATGTTCATTCCAGCGTCTCTGGCCAGGTGCGCGCCATTGAGCCAAGGCCTCATCCCTGGGGCGGGAGCTGGGATGCCATCGTCATCGAGAATGATGGAAAGGACACCCCCTGCCCCGATCTTCCTAAGCCCATAGATTGGTCTAGGATGGATCGAAGCGAGGCTCTGGACCGGATCTGCCGTGCCGGGATCACCAGCATGGGCGGCGGCGCCAGCCCCACCCATTTACGCCTGCGCCAGGCAGTTGGCCGGGTGGACACCCTGATCGTCAATGCCGCCGAGTGCGAACCCTATCTGACCGCCGACCACCGGCTTCTGCTGGAGAAAGGGGATCAGGTCCTCCAGGGTGTGCAGATGATGGCCCGGCTGCTCCGGGTAGATCGGGCTGTACTGGTGGTAGCCGGAGACAAACTCAATGCGGTGGAATTTTTGGAGCACCGCCTTCGGAGGAAGAAGCGGGCAGTCGAGCTGCTCACCATTCAGACCCGTTACCCTCTTGGCATGGAGAAACAGCTGATCCGCACTGTGACCGGACGGGAGGTGCCGCCGGGCCAGTCGGCGCTGGATGTGAAATGCTCCGTATTCAATGTGGCCACAGTATATATGGTGCGCTCTGCCCTGATGAAGGGGAGTCCCCTGACTCACCGGGCAGTAACGGTAAGCGGAGGTGCGGTGGCCCGCCCCCGGAACCTATGGGTTCCGATCGGAACTCCTCTGCACTGCCTGCTGGAGTCGGCCGGCGGCCTGCGGGAGGAGCCCGCAGTCATTCTCACTGGCGGCCCCATGACCGGGACGGTACAGGGAAATCTGGATGCCCCAGTGGTAAAGAACACCAACGCACTGCTGTGCCTCACAGATCAGGAGCACAACTCCGCCAACCAAACGGAGACGGTGTGTGTCCGCTGCGGCCACTGTGTCTCCAGCTGTCCTATGAATCTGAATCCAGTATCGGTCTATCGTGCTATGCGGATGGGCGAGCGCGAGCGGCTCCCGGAACTTCATCTGGAGGATTGCATGGAGTGCGGCTGCTGCTCCTATATCTGTCCCTCTCATATCCCCCTGGCGGATCTGGTCCGCCAGGCCAGACAGCTCCCAAGGGAAGGAGGAGAGCAGGAATGAGTCAGAACGGACCTGTGATCCGCCGGTCATCCCCGCAGATCGCCCAAGTATCCAGCATCTCCTCCACAATGCTGGATGTCATCGTAGCCCTGCTTCCCGCTTTAGGTATGGCAGTCTATCTGTTCGGTCCCCGGGTATTGACTCTGACAATGGTATCAATAGCATCCTGTATGGGTGCGGAATACAGCTACCGCCGACTGATGGGATTGAGCAATACGGTAGGCGATTTGTCCGCCTGCGTCACCGGCCTGCTATTGGCTATGAGCCTTCCAGTAACTGCGCCCTACTGGGCTCCTGTGCTGGGCGGCATCTTTGCCATTGTGGTGGTCAAGCAGTTTTATGGCGGACTGGGCCGAAACTTTATGAACCCCGCCTTGGCTGGTCGAGCGCTTCTGTGTACCTTTCCCGGCCTGATGACTACCTGGGTAGATGCGTTTCAGCAGACCCCATTGTTTGGTGCAGTAGACGCAGTCTCCTCTCCCACCCCCATGGCCCTGCTTCATTCCGGAGCGCTGCCTGATCTGACCCTGAGCCAGCTGATGTTGGGACAGCACGGGGGTGCCATGGGAGGGGCACCGGTATTCATGCTTCTGCTGGGCGGGGTGTACCTGGTGGGGCGCCGTGTGATCTCCCCCCGAATTCCTCTGTCCTACCTTGGAACAGTGGCCTTGCTCACCTTGCTCTTTCCCCGTGGAGACGGGGGTGCATTGGCCTGGATGACCGCCCAGCTGTGCAGCGGCGGACTGGTACTGGGCGCAGTGTTCATGGCTTCTGACTACACCACGACCCCAGTTACCCCGGTGGGGCAGACCCTGTTTGGGGTCGGCTGCGGACTGCTGACGGTGTTGCTGCGCTATTTCGGTTCCTACCCCGATGGGGTTGGCTGGGCCATCCTCACCATGAACTGCTGTGTTTGGCTGCTGGATCGTGCCGCCCTTCCCCGCCGCTTTGGCGTGGGCCGCTTTGAGGCAGCACGGAGCTGGATGGAGCACCTGCGCGTCAGTGCTTCGGCCATCCATTTTATCCCCCCCAAGATGAAGTTCCTGGCTCGTGCTGGAGACGGAACAATGCCCGGCGAGGGCTACCTGGACGAGCTGCGGGGCACTGTACGGCAACTGGGCGCTTTAGCCGCAGTATTTGCTGTGACTTGCGGCGTGGTGTTTGGAGTCCATCGAATGACTGATTACGCCGCTGTCCGGGCGGAGACCTCAGCTCAGCAGACCCTGTTGGCTCAGGTCATGCCTCAGGCTACTGTCCGTTCTGAGACTCCATATCGCGCCCCTGGCGCATTGAGTATCTCAGCCGGTTACAATGATGGCGGACTAGTTGGCTACTGTGTAGAGGTTCAAGCCAACGGCTTCGGCGGTGTACTCACCGCGGTGGTGGGCGTCAACACCAACGGCGAAGTCACTGGTGTGGCAGTAACTAATCACCGGGAAACCACTGGCGTTGGCACACAGGCCATGGAAAGCGGCTACCTCAGCCAGTACGCCGGACGCTCCGGTACCATCCGTTCCTCCGGCAGTAATGCAGTGGAGGCAGTATCCGGTGCAACCGCTACATCAGAAGCGGTTACTGCCTGTGTGAACCGGGCTCTGGCCATTGTAGCCAGCCTAGATACAGAGGGAGAAGTGGACTATGTTGACGGCGAAGTCTAACTGGAATCAACAGAACGGAGGCAGCCAAACATGACGGCAATTCATCTGGCAGGGATCGCTTTGGCGGCCCTGCTGTCAGAAAACTTTATTTTGGTCAGTTGTCTGGGGATCGGATCCCGCACTCAGGCCTTTCGGGATCCTCTGGACGCCTGGCGTACTGGTTACAGCCTGACGGCAGTGATGGTGGTCACTGCGCTGGTCGCCTGGGTGGTGAACCAGCTTTTGCGGCATTTCGCTTTGAGCTATTTTCAGACACTCGCCTTCGCTTTGACTGGCCCCCTGGTGGTGGCTGGCCTGCGGTACATTCTCCGGACCTGTGTACCTGAGTTATCCCGGCGGATGGATGTGAATTTAGCCTCGATCACCTCCAACTGTGCTGCCATGGGCACAGCGCTGCTCATTGCCCAGCGGGGATATGGTCCAGGCGGAGCACTCCTCTATGCCCTGTTTGGCGGGATAGGTGCTACAGTGGCTATGATGTGCTTTGCCGGTCTGCGTCGGGAAGTCAGTTTGACCAGCTGCCCACGATGCTTTCAAGGACTTCCCATCAACTTGATCACGGTCGGGCTGATGGCCTTGTCCTTGGTGGGCTTTTATGGACTTCATCTAAACTGATCGAATTCACCAGCAACAGCTCCTGGAAGCAAATCATTCCAGGAGCTGTTTTTCTGCATATCCGCCAGTATATCAAAACACCCCTTCTCCGGCTAAACCGAAGAAGGGGTGTTTTTTCATTGGGCTGGGACCAATTACTTATGATCCACAGAGTACATGTGCTCGATCAGCTCCAGCACCTTGTTGGAGTAGCCGATCTCGTTGTCATACCAGGACACGACCTTCACGAAGGTGTCGGTCAGGGCGATGCCGGCGTCGGCGTCGAAGATGGAGGTACGGGTGTCGCCCAGGAAGTCGGAGGACACAACAGCCTCATCAGTGTAGCCCAGGATACCCTTCAGCTCACCCTCAGAGGCAGCCTTCATAGCGGCGCAGATCTCCTCGTACTTGGCGGGCTTGGCCAGGTTGACAGTCAGGTCCACCACGGACACGTCCAGGGTGGGAACACGCATGGACATACCGGTCAGCTTGCCGTTCAGCTCAGGAATGACCTTGCCCACGGCCTTAGCAGCGCCAGTGGAAGAGGGGATGATGTTGCCGGCAGCGGCACGGCCGCCGCGCCAATCCTTCAGAGAGGGGCCGTCCACGGTCTTCTGGGTAGCAGTGGTGGAGTGAACAGTGGTCATCAGACCATCGGTGATGCCCCAGTTGTCGTTCAGAACCTTGGCAATAGGAGCCAGGCAGTTGGTGGTGCAGGAAGCGTTGGAGACGAACTTCATGTCGGAGGTATACTTATCCAGGTTGACACCGCAGACAAACATGGGGGTGTCATCCTTGGAGGGAGCAGACATAACGACCTTCTTGGCGCCGGCGTCCAGGTGACCCTGGCTCTTCTCCTTGGTCAGGAACAGGCCGGTGGACTCCACAACGTACTCAGCACCCAGCTTGGCCCAGGGCAGGTCAGCAGGATTGCGCTCAGCGGAGACAGGGATCTCCTTGCCGTTGACGATGATGGAGCTCTCAGTGTAGCTGATCTCAGCATCACACTTGCCGTGCATCGTATCATACTTCAGCATATAAGCCAGGTAGTCGGCGGGGCACAGATCGTTGATGCCCACAATCTCGATCTCGGGATGATTCAGGCTTGCGCGGAACACCATGCGGCCGATACGGCCGAAGCCATTAATGCCAACTTTAATGCTCATGTTGAATAATCTCCTTTTTGATAAACTTCCATGGTTAGAATTGTTTTCTTTGACACTTCATATTATATCCCGATTCCGAGCGTTTGGATAGTGATTTTTTCCATAGAATTTATCAAATTTTTTCGCAAGAATTAGCTATACAGCAGGAATAAGTCAAATCTTATGCGAAAAATTATGGGGCAGATCTAAGTTTAGCTTGCAGTTGAGCATATGTGCAGACGATCGGTCCGACACCCCAGCAGACAGTTCAACTGGCTTTCTCAACATTTTTTTGCGCTGCACTTGTGGTTAGCGATAGTTTTTGATATACTAAAATTTACAATTGAGTTCGTGCACCATTTTCGCATAAGCTATTGCTTACAGAGATGGAAAAGACGGGGCTTTGCGCTGTAAAAAGCGTTCTGCCACAGGAGGGACTATGTCTGACGTCAATCAAACCACCAACCTGGAGCAATTCCCGGACAGTGCCATAGAGGTAGTCCATGGGACGGTACAGAGGTTGAACCGCAGTGCAATGCACCGCTTTCCGGAACTAAAATCCGGGATGGAGATTCCCCACTTCCTATCCACACCGCTAGAAGATCCAGATGGGGCCGGCATCTTTACTCACCAAGGCGTGTTGTATCTATTCAGCCGGGTAGCCGGGGTGGAAGGCAACTTGCTGCTGGTGCGGCCCGCCCCTAAATACGGCCTGACAGACCGGCAGCTGGACGGCTTTGTCCGACAGATGCGGGGCTTCCTTCAGGAAGTTCTGATGGAATTTCAAGGCACTGCTGGTCAAGAGCATGACAATGCTTTCAACAGAAGTTTTTTCCGGATGTACCGTCTGTTGTCCAACCTGGAATTTATGCGCAGGATGGACAGTCCGGAAGGAACCTCTTTTCACCCCGGAACTCTGGATCTGGCAGGCCTGTGCCGCCGACTGACAGAAGAGGCCGCCTTTCTGCTCCAAGCGGCTGGGATAGAATTCCACTTCCAGTGCAAACTGCCCTCGTTGCTGGTCCCTGGTGACCCGGCTCTGATTCAGAAGCTGCTGCTGACTTTGATCTCCAATGGGATCAAGGCAGCTCCTCAGGGTGAGTTGGTGCTCACTTTAGAGCGCCGGGGAGACCGTGCCGTGCTCAGTCTTGGAGACCGTGGAGAGGGGCATGGCCTGGATGCATTCTTGCCATCTGAGGTGACCGAACCCCGGATCCCATCCCCTGAAGAGGGTGCAGGAATGGGGCTTACCATCGCACGTCACATCGTGGATCTCCACAGTGGGACACTTCTGCTGGGAGAGCGCGATGGCGGCGGCGTACTGGTGCTGATTTCTCTCCCGATGGGGCCTCTGCACACAAACCTGGCAGTCTGTACGCCAACACTGGAAGAAGCCGGCGGCATCTCGCCTGTCCTAATGGAACTGGCCGATGTGCTTCCCCTCTCCATGTTCCATTTAGACGAGTGACTGCGGCAAAACATTCTGGAACAAGAAACAGACCCGGAGCGGTATCACACCGCTCCGGGTCTGTTTTCATCCCCGCTGTCACATCCAAGCGATCACATGGTACATGAGCACAAAGTGACATACCGAACCCAGCAGGATAAATATATGAAAGATCTCATGACAGCCAAATCGAGGATTCTCTCGCCCAGGCCACTTGATGGCGTACAATACGCCTCCCACAGTATACAGCAGCCCGCCGGCCAGCAGCCAGGCAAAGCCCGCCGCGGGCAGGGCTTGGTACAGGGGGACGATGGCGAAAATGGCCAACCACCCCATCAGCAGATAGATGGCGCTGGTGAGCCAGCGGGGGATCTCCAGCCTGGCCACGGTGAGCGCCATGCCCACCACGCCCACGGCCCACACCGCCGCCAGCAGGGCCGGTCCCCCAGACTGCCGCAGCGCCACCATACACACCGGCGTATAGCTCCCGGCGATAAGCAGATAGATCGCGCAGTGGTCGTACTTCCGCAGGGCCCGCCGCCCGGCCACCGATGTGTTGACACAGTGGTAGAGGGTGCTGGCGGTATACAGCCCCGTCATGGACAGGCCATAAATCAAAAAGACCGCGAACAGCAGGCCGCTCCCCCGCAGGGCGGCCAGACGCAGCAGAAGCGCCGTCCCCACCGCCGACAAAACGGCCCCCGCCCCGTGGGTGATGGCCGACCAGGGCCGCAGCCCGTCATAGGGGTCCCGAACCTCCCGATGACGCGCCCTCCGGACCGAAACCGGCGCCCGCATGGTCATTGCCGACTGTCTCATACAAACCGCTCCCTTCCAGCGCCGGGTCCGTCCCCTATACGCCGCTGTCTGTATGATCTAGTATAATCTCTTTGGCCGCAATTATCAATATCAAAAATTACTAAATCTAATATTTAATATCATATTTATAGGCTCCGTTCTCCATCCGCCGCTACGCTGGCCGAACCTGTATCCGGTCCCCCTCGGCCACCACCCGGAGAGTCCCGCCGGAGCACAGCGCCCCCTCCAGCAGCAGGTCGGCGGCGGGATCCTCCACCTGGGCCGCGATGGCCCGCCGCAGCGGCCTGGCTCCATAGTCCCGGTCCCCTCCTGCCCGGGCCAGAAGCCGGACTGCTCCCTCCTCCACCTGGAGGGACACCCCCAGAGCAGACAGCCGCTCCCCCGTCTGATCCAACAGCTGCCTGGTGATAGCAGTCAGACTGTTCCCGTCCAGCGGGTGGAACACCAAAGTACCATCCAAACGGTTTAGAAATTCTGGGGCAAAGGTCCGTCTGGCCTCGGCCAGCACCATCCGCTCTACTTCTTCTCTGTCAGCCCCCTCTTCTGGAAGAAAACCCAGCCTTCCCTGTAGTCGGAAATGCTGCGACCCCAAATTGGAAGTCATCACCAACACAGTATTTCGAAAATCGGTTCGTCGCCCCTGGGTATCGGTGAGCACCCCTTCTTCCATCACCTGGAGGAGGATGGACCATATATCCCGATGTGCCTTCTCCAGTTCATCCAGCAGAACTACCGACCAGGGGTTCCGACGAACCCGCTCAGTCAGCTGCCCCCCCTCGTCATGGCCCACATAACCAGGAGGTGACCCGATGAGTCTGGATACACTGTGCCCTTCCATATACTCGGACATATCAAAGCGCAGCAAGGCATCCTGACTTCCGAAGAGAGCAGACGCCAGAGCCCGGCACAGCTGGGTCTTTCCCACACCGCTGGGACCCAGCAGCAGAAAACAGCCCACCGGGCGGCGGGGATCCTTCAGCCCCAGCCTCCCCCGGCGAACCGCCCGTGCTACGATCCTAGCTGCGTCGTCCTGACCCAGCAGTTCCCGTCGGAGGGTCTCCTCCAGGCTGGCCAATGCCTTCCGGTCCCGTTCTGTTGGATCGCTTACTGGCACCCCAGTCCATTGGGACAGAACAGCTCGGATGTGTTCCTCCCCCACCGCTCTGGGCGCATGCTCCGCCTGCCAGCGGCGCTTCCCAGCCTCCAGTTCCCGGCGGAAATCTCCCTCCGCATCCCGAAGCATAGCCGCCTCCTCAAAGTCCTGCTTCCGAATTGCCTCCGTCAGCTTCCGCCCCGTCTGGACTGCCCGCTCCTCCAATTTTTGAAGTTCCTCCGGCAGAGATCGGGTGGACAGTCTGGCCCTAGAGGCCGCCTCATCCACCAAATCAATGGCCTTATCCGGCAGGAAACGCTGTGGCAGGTAGCGAATCGAAAGATCTACCGCCGCTTCCAAAGCCTCGTCGGTGATGGTCAGGTGGTGGTGGGTCTCATACCTGCCCCGCAGTCCCCGGAGAATCGCCATTGTCTCCTCCCGTGATGGCTCCCGGACGGTGACCGGCTGGAACCGCCGCTCCAGAGCGGAGTCTTTTTCAATATATCGCCGGTACTCGTCCAGAGTGGTGGCTCCCAGCACTTGGATCTCTCCCCGCGAGAGCGCAGGTTTCAGGATGTTGGCCGCATCAATGGCCCCCTCCGCCGATCCCGCCCCCACGATGGTGTGCAGCTCATCGATAAAAAGAATGATATTCCCCGCCCGGCGCACCTCCTGAAGCACATGCTTCAGCTTCTCCTCAAATTCCCCCCGGTACTTAGTGCCCGCTACCATGGCGGACAGGTCCAGGGCACATACCCGCTTACCCAGCAGATGAGCCGGCGCTGTGCCATCGGCAATGGACAGAGCCAGCCCCTCCGCCACCGCCGTCTTTCCTACACCAGGTTCCCCAATTAGGGCTGGGTTGTTCTTCGTGCGGCGGGAGAGGATCTGGATCACTCGGTCCAGTTCCTCCGCCCGGCCGATCACTGGATCCAGCCGCCCCTCCGCTGCCATCCGAGTCAAATCTCTGGCACACTGATCCAACTGGCGGGTATCGCCGGAGGACCGCTCCGGCTCCCTGCTCCGAATGGGGCGAGAAATACCCTCCTCCCCTCCCAATGCAGCATATACCGCCCGGCGCAGAGCCTCGCAGTCCACCTCACAGGCACCCAGCAAGCGGGCGCCAGAACTGTCCGGCTCCAGAATCACGCCCAGCAGAAGATGCTCTGCTCCCACCGCCGGACTGCCAAGCCGCCGGCACTCTTCCGCGGCCCGGCGGATGACCCGGCAGCACCGGGGTGTCAAGCCCTGGCGCAAAGTAGGTCCCGGCACCCCGCTTCCTACCAACTGAACAACAGCTGCCCTCAGGGTACGGCTGTCCGCTCCCACCTCACCCAGCAGCTGGGCCGCCAGGCTGTATTCCTGACAGGCCAGCCCCAGCAGCAGGTGTTCACTGCCCACATAGCAGTGTCCCAGCCGGGCCGCATTCTCCTGGGCCAGCCGGATAGCCCCCAGGGCTGTGGATGTAAACCGGCTGTCCGCCATCTCCCATCGCCTCCGTGACTTCTGTTCCAAAGAAATTCCCCCTGTCTCTCCGCCGGCATCTCACAAATCTACAGCCTCCGGCGCTTTTTTAACTATGCCCGCTTTTCAGAAAAATTAGCATTGCATTTTTAAAAAGATGTGATAAAATATGAGGTATATTCTAAGGGAGGTGTGTTTCCAATGGCTTATGTCATTAGCGATGCTTGCATCAGCTGTGGTTCCTGCGCGGATGCCTGCCCCGTGGGCGCCATTTCTCAGGGTGATGATCATTACGTGATCGACGCCGGTGCTTGCCTGGACTGCGGTTCCTGCGCTGGTACCTGCCCCATGAGCGCCATTTCTGAGGGCTAATCGCTCCTCGAAACGGAACAGAGCAGCTTCGGCCCTCCGGCCGGAGCTGTTTTTATTTCATCCGGAAAGGAGCCTGTTATGGGATATCTGACCCGCACCCTGATCCGCCGGAAGTGGGAATCCAACCGCCGTTTGGATTCTATTCGCCTGGCTCACCAGCCCCTCCCCACAGGGGTAGAAGTCCTGGAAGGCCTGCCTTATCTCTCCAGCGGCCACTCTATGCACACCCTGAACCTGTACCTCCCACTTGGAATCGACGGCCCTCTGCCTGTGATAGTAGACATCCATGGAGGCGGCTGGATGTACGGTGACCGTGAACTGAACCGGGCCTACTGTATGTATCTGGCCTCTCAGGGGTGGGCCGTTATGGGCATGAGTTACCGCCTGCTCCCGGAAGTTGATCTCCTGGGACAGGTCCAGGACATCTTTGCCAGCTTCCACTGGCTGGAACATCATGCCGAGGCATACTGCCTGGATCTGGATCGGCTCTGCCTCACCGGAGACTCTGCTGGCGGACATCTGACCGGACTGGCTGCCTGTATCCAGCTGGATCCCTCCCTCCAGGCATTGTATGGAGTTGACCCCCTGTCTCACCCTTTCCGTGCTCTAGCCATTGCTCACGGGGTATGCGATGTCTACCGCTTCAACTTTCTCAAACCTCATTTAGACAAGGCAGTCACACGGGAATACCTTCGGATGCTGTTTGGCCCAGCTGGCTCCTCCTCCCCCCTGTGGGGCCATGCCAGCTTTGAGGACACAGCCCCAGCGCTCTCACTCCCCCCCATCCTAGTTATCGCCAGTGAGCCTGACCGCTACTACCGCCAGAGCCGCCGGCTGATCGACTGGCTGGATCGTTCCCCTCTGGCACACGAGACTCTGCTCTGGACCCGTGCCCAGGGGGAGCAGCTTACTCATGTCTTTGAAGTCAGCCACTGGGACTGGCCGGAAAGCCGGGAAACCAATGACCGCACTCTGGACTTTTTCCATCGAGCCTGCTCTTCCTCCTAAAAATCTGTTATGAGATAAGAAGTTTTCTCTTCCTATCTCGCCTTGTTTTTTCCACAGTTTATGCTATACTGTGCGTGGTCCTGTTTTTTCCAGTGTACGAACCATCTGTTCTCCAAGATTCGTGAATTTTCCGAAAGGAGTCCGTTCCCATGTATGACTCACGCGCCAGTGGTGTCCTGCTGGCTGTCTCCTCTCTGCCCGGTCCCTACGGCATTGGCTCTCTGGGCGCACCAGCCCGCCGGTTTGTGGACTTTCTGGCGGATGCTGGTCAAACCTATTGGCAGATCCTGCCTTTGGTTCCACCAGGCCACGGCAATTCCCCTTATATGTCTCCCTCCGCCTTTGCGGGCAACCCCTATCTCATCGACCTGGACGAACTGGTGTCTATGGGCCTGCTCACTCATCAGGAGGTAGAATCCGCCCGCCGGGACTCCCCTGATCGGGTGGACTACGCCCATCTCCAGGCCACCCGGATGGATCTGCTTTATCAGGCATTTCTCCGCTTTCCTGGCCGGCGGGCTCAGATTCCAGAGGAGATCCACCTCCCCTGGCTGGAGGACTATGCCAAGTTCGCCGCTCTCCACGACCAGTATCAAACCGATTGCAGTCAGTGGCCCAAGGATGCTGTCCCGGATCCTCAGCGGATGGCTTTCCACTCCTTTCTTCAGGATATCTTCTATCAGCAATGGTTCCACCTGAAGGAGTACGCCAATCAGAAGGGGATCCGCATCATGGGGGATATCCCCATCTATCTATCCAGCCACAGTGCGGAGTTTTACTACCACCCGGAGTTGTTTCAGGTAGACGATCAGGGCCGCCTGACTGCGGCAGCCGGTGTACCCCCAGATGCCTTCACTGCTGAGGGGCAGTTTTGGGGCAATCCCCTGTATGACTGGGAGGGCCACAAGCGGCAGGTGTTCCTTTTCTGGAAGGAGCGCATCCACTGGTGCGCCCGGCTGTACGATGCCATCCGTATCGACCACTTCCGTGCCTTCCACACCTACTGGTCCATTCCTGCTGGGGCGCAAAGCGCCAAGGAAGGACATTGGAAGCCAGGTCCCGGCCTGGAGCTGCTCAGGATCCTCCAGACGGCCGCCCCAAGGCTGGAACTCATTGCCGAGGATCTGGGAGATTTGGACCAGGACGCTCTGCACTTTGTGCGCACCTGCGGCATCCCCGGGATGAAGGTGATGGCATTCGCCTTCGACCCCCAGGGAGAGAGCGCCTATCTGCCCCACAACTGCCAGCCTTTCTCCGTTGTCTACACCGGGACCCACGACACCCCCACCTTCGTCCAGTTTCTCAACGAGGCACAGCCGGAGGAGGCCAGCTATGCCCGCCGCTATCTCCGTCTGCGGGAGGAAGAGGGCCTTGGCTGGGGAGTTATCTCCGGCGCATGGGCCTCTGGAAGCTATCTGGCCATCGCCCCCCTTCAGGATGTGCTGGGTCTGGGAGCAGATGCGCGGATGAATACCCCCGGCACCATGGGCGATCATAACTGGAGTTGGCGGGTCCGCAGCGAGGCCCTCAATCCTTACGTCTCCGGCAAGCTGCGGGAGATCACCCGTACCTACCGCCGGTGTCTCTAAGTCCATATTCTAAACAGAAACCTACCCTTTGTGGCCAATGCGGCCGCACAGGGTAGGTTTATTTTGTATACTACTATCTTATGATGCTGATTGTTATGATTTTTCCAGTTTCCCGATTAAAATATCCTCACGGATCCCACAGCTGACATTCAGTTCCTCCTCTCAGAGACAGAACCCCCGCGCCGCGGAGCCACTGGTTCCACAGCGCGGGGGCTATATTATGCTTTCGGTTCCGGATCAGAGGGATCTTCTCCGTCGGACGACGGCTCCCCACCGGAGATAGGCTCCTCCGAAGTGGGAGCAGAAGGCTCCGGCATCTCTTCGCCAGCCTCAGAGTCCTCCTCCTCAGGTGTTTTCTCCTCAGCTGGCTCCTCCGGCTCTTCTAAAGGGATAGGAGCCTTGATCTCCTCGCTGATGATGTGGATGTTCCGGGCAGGGGGCTCGATGTCCCCGGGCAGGGGCCTGCGCTCCCGGCTGGCCGTGGAGGCGTATGCCTCCTCCACCAGGGCGGGGTCCCGACCCTGGATGATGGCCACCATCTCGCCGCCGGTGATGGTCTCCTTCTCCAGCAGATAAGCCACCACCTTGTGCATATCCTCCAGGTTCTCCCGGATCAGGGCCACCGCATCCCGGTAGCACTGGTCCAGCAGGATCTTGACTTCCTTATCCATGACAGCCGCAGTCTCCTGAGCGCAGTCCAGGCCATAACCGCCGTCCAGATACTGGTTCCGAACGGAGCCCAGGGCCATCATGCCGAACTCGTCGCTCATGCCGAACATAGCCACCATGTTCCGGGCGATGCTGGTAGCCTCCTGGATGTCCTGGGAGGCCCCGTTGGTCATGGTGTTCATCACCACTTCCTCCGCAGCCCGTCCGCCCATAGAGACCGTGATCTTGGCCATCAGCTCGTCCTTGGTGCGCAAGTTGGTCTTATCCTCCTCCGGCATCAGCAGGGTATAGCCCAGAGAGCCCTCGGTGTGGGGAACAATGGTGATCTTCTGCACCGGCTCAGCGTTCTTCTGCTTATAGGCCACCATAGCATGGCCCACTTCGTGGTAGGCCACCAGCTTCTTTTCAAACTCAGTGAGCACGGAATTTTTCTTCTCACTGCCGGCGATGACAAACTCAAAGGAGGCCAGCAGATCCTCTTGGGTCACCAGACGTCGGCCAAAGCGCACCGCCCGCAGGGCGGCTTCGTTGACCAGGTTGGCCAGATCCGCGCCCACGCATCCGGCGGTGGCCAAGGCGATCTTCTTCAGATTGACGTCCTCGGACAGCTTGATCTTCCGGGTGTGCACCTGAAGGGTAGCCAGGCGTCCGGCCAAGTTGGGCCGGTCGATGGTGATGCGCCGGTCAAAGCGGCCGGGGCGCAGCAGCGCCTTGTCCAGCACCTCCGGGCGGTTGGTGGCTCCCAAAACGATGATGCCCTTGCCTGGGTCGAAGCCATCCAGTTCCGCCAGCAGCTGGTTCAGGGTCTGTTCCCGCTCGTCATTGCCCCCCATGCGGTTGTCACGGGACTTACCGATGGTGTCGATCTCATCAATGAAGATGATACAGGGGGCCATCTTTGCCGCTTCCTTAAACAGGTCACGGACACGGGCCGCACCCATACCTACGAACATCTCCACAAAGTCGGAGCCGCTGATGGAGAAGAAGGGCACGTTGGCCTCACCAGCCACGGCCTTGGCCAACAGGGTCTTGCCGGTGCCCGGAGGGCCCACCAGCAAGGCACCCTTGGGCAGCTTGGCGCCGATCTCAGTATACTTCTGGGGATTATGGAGGATGTCGATGATCTCCTGAAGAGACTCCTTGGCCTCGTCCTGGCCGGCCACATCCCGGAAGGTCACCCCGGTCTTTTTCTCCACATAGACCTTGGCGTTGGACTTACCCAGGTTGCCCATACCGCCGATGCCGCCCTTTCCGCCCACACCGCGGAACATAAACAGGAACAGCCCCACCATCACCAGGATGGGCAGGATATAGGCCAGGAACAGG
>ENA-ORUF01001816-ORUF01001816.1-human-gut-metagenome-genome-assembly--contig:-NODE-1816-length-21040-cov-3.149821_pt1 | contig 21040 bp, 14 predicted proteins | sample MGYA00242077_ERZ509203 | MGnify/ENA primary metagenome ERZ509203 (study PRJEB26280, sample SAMEA2338834) | human gut metagenome | biome: human gut; feature: human-associated habitat; material: faeces... | reverse complement strand
AAGCGCTCGATGCCCCCGAGGATCCCGAGCGCCGCCCGCTCTCGGCTCTCGAAGGTGCGCGCGTGCACGCGCCCGGCCTTGATGGGCCCCATGAGCGACTCCATCGCCGCGTTGTCCCAGGGCGACGATATCGAGCCCATCGACGGCTCGATCCCGGCCTCGCGCATGGTCTTCCCGAGAAGCAGCGAGGCGCACTGCGACCCGTGGTCGCTGTGGTGCACGCATCCCTCTGCTTGAACTCCGCCGTGTACTTCGGCGACGCGTGTCCCATATCTGCCTCCGTTCCCCCGTTCCCGCACATCATGCGGGAACGGAACTCGATGTGTCAACGGAACTGGGGCAGATTCAAATTCAGATTCAGAGAGGATCTCAAAGCTGCACGCCTTCCTGCTGCTGGAGACGGGAGAAGCGAAACCGCCGGTGCCCGGGGTTCCGGCGGAAGTTGTCGAGTATGCGCTGAGCACAATGAAGGTTCAACCAGAAAAGAGCGACAGGAGGGTCGTTTCAGAGGATTGGGGTGATATGGATGAAGCTGATTGGTAAGTGCATCTCAGGTTTCGTCAAATGGCTCATCAAGGCCGTCTTCAGGTTCATGTAATGCGAAGGGCGCTCAATTTGATTGAGCGCCCTTCGTTGTTCATAGCCTATCTGATAAGGGAGGCTCCCAGAACGTTTGCCAGCTTCTTGTCCGGGCGCTTGTTGGTCTTCTCGCCCATAAGCACCAAAGCCTGGTTGCAAGCGTCGGAGTCCATATCGCAAACGATTCTGAGCTCGTGCTTTGCTCTGGATGCCGCCGTATAGAACAAGGTTCCAGGCTCAGGCTCGTAGCTGATGGTAGGCTGCTCCCAAAGGGTCTGGTCGACATCCACCAGGATAACCGCACCGGCTTCCATGCCCTTGAACTTCCTCACCGTGTGAACCGGAATCTTCTGGCCCTTCCACCTCTTGGAGTCGTTGTTCCCCGTGAAGCAATCGGACAACTTGGAGCCGTGAATCGTCTTGCAGGTGATGACGACGATATCGCTGACGCCGGCTCCCTTGAGCGCGGCGATCTGCGCGTCAACGAAGGACTCCTGGGGCTTCGCATCAGGATCCGCGAACAGCAGCGGAGGGCCGCCGAGATTAGAGAGCGTCTTGAGCTTCGGGTCGCTTGCTTCATTCAGGGCGCTGAGGGACGACTTGGCGATGAGCTCGGTATTCCTGCAGTTTACGTAGAGCGTCAGCTTGCAGTCTGCGTCCATCAGGAACCTGGGCATGGTGGAGCCTTGTACGAACTGCCTCTTGTCGTAGAAGAGGTACATCGTGCTTCCGTCCCTGGACTCGACGATGTCGCGCAGCGTCTCGAGAACCATGGCGTCCTCGATGGCCTTGAGGCCGAAGTCTTGCCCCTCGTCGATGACGATGTGGTCGTAAGGGAAAGACTCCGGATGTTCCATGAGTTCCTCGGTCAACGCCGCATAGTTTGGCTCGATGGAGTTGCGCACCTTGCAGGCATATCCGGGAATCGTGTAGACATCGATCTCCGGCACGTCCTTGCACCTTCTGGCGACATCGTCCTTCAAAAGCGAGTTGAAGCATAGGAAGAGCACCTTGCCCGTGCGGGCAGCCTGCTTCGCTCTCTCGATGGCAATAAGGGTCTTTCCTGTTCCCGCCGCGCCGTTGATCACCGCGGTCTTCTGGTCCTGCAGGAAGTTCAGGACGCGAGCCTGGGAATCGAGCAGCCTCGTGAACACGAAATCGTTGTACTCGTAGTCGATCGAGTTCGTGGGCCCGATGTCGAACTCCGGCAGGAGCACCTTCTGCAAGATTTCGCCGGCTTCATCATCGGTGAGCTTGGTGTCCCAGCCGCCGACGCGCATCTTCATGATGCGCGTTATCTGTGCCGTCGGATCCTTGAGGTCAGTTTTGCACAGGGTGATCTCGCGGGATGCCTCTGGAGAGTAATCGATAAAACCGAGCTCATGGGCGCCGAAGGAAGGCAACCAGACCGCATGCGAGAGCTTGCACCTGTCGCGCAGGTCGAGCAGGCCTACGTCCTCAAAGCGGTTGTAGAGCTTCCATTTGATGCTGTCGGCCTGCCTGTAGGGGCCGCCATGCCTCCTCATCGAGTTGCCGCTGGCATAGAACCATTCACCATGCTCGCAGCGGATCTATCCAGCCTTCGCCTCGATGACCAGGATGCCTAGCTTTCGGTTGAACACGACGAAGTCGGCTTCCTTCTGCTCGACGGCGTTTCCGTCTACCACCTCGAGCATCTTGTACGAGTGGATGACGGTGAAGTCATCGGGCAGCTTGCTGAGCGCGTAGTAGATCTCGTCCTCTCGGCTCCATGCGTCATGCTCGGCCGGGCCGAGGCTCGGTATCATCCTTGCAGCCACGGTTACGCCTCCTCGATCAGCTTGTTAGTCACATCTTCAGCGGAACAATCGACAACCGAGAACACGCTCCATCCCGAAGCGTCGCGCCAGGATTCGCCGAACTCATCGGTGAAGTCTGCGGTTGCTTCCTCGTCGAGGAGCATCACCTTGGATTTGCGCCAGACCAGCGTGGCATAAGCGCTCGCGTCGTCGGGACCGAACACCTCAACGTCTTTGTCGGGAGTCTCCTTTCGAGACTTGGAGCAGAGCTTGGCCATGTCCTGGAGCAGGTTTCTCCACTCCTCAGAGGAATCGGAGTAGACCGAGAGCCCAAGCGCCTCTGCAAGAGACAGCGCCTCCAAGCTGGCACCGTCTTGGGACAGTCTAAACTCGATGCCTTCGCAATCTTCGGATTCGACGGTTACGGGCTCGTCAACCTGCACTGGTTCAGAGGCAACATCGACGGGAACGGATGAGGCGGAAAGTAGAGCACCCAGGATCCTCTTCGCAGCGCCACGGGAGAGCTTGGCCTGCCTCATCTGGTTGTAGTAGTTGGCGATGCAGCCGTAGCAGCATGTTTCCTCGCCGCAGCCGCAATGGCCGTCGACGACCTTGTAGGCCTCTTCGACAAGCTCGGGTACCCTATCGCTGAGCTGGCGCGCATGGCCCGCTCCTCCAGGTACGTCGTCGTAGATGAGCAGGGATATGCCATGCATCTCGTTCTCGTACATGGTCCCGCCAAGCTCCGTCTCCGGAACCTCGAGGATCTTGGCCGCTGCCGTGAACAGCGCCCACATCACGGCCTCCCAGTCCTCGTTGACGTAACTGGGGGCAGCGTCGATATCGAACACGAGCTCGAGAACGTCGCTCACGAAGGACGTTCCAAGGGCGCTGAAGTTCTGGATCTTCGGAGGAAGTCCGCTCTTCTCGCACCAGTGGGTGTGCTTAATGGTCTCCCCACCGACGGCGGCGCCGTTGCAGTAAGCGCAGACCTGGAAGCCCATGCGAGGGGCGTTGAGGACGCAGAGCTGTCCGTTGCCGGCGTACCTCTTTCTCACTAATCCGCCTGGGAAGCGGATATCGAAGGAGACCGCCTCGTTGGGCCAGTGCTGGCTGAAGTGGACGGATGCGTAACCCCTCGACCTCGGCTTCCTCAGGCCGACGCCCTTCTCGCTCGCCTCGCCCACGAAGCCGTAGGAAGGGATGAGCATCTTCTTCTCAAGCGCGAACTCGTTATGGCATACCGGGCACTCGCCCTTGTCGCTGTAGTTCTCAATCGGCCAGACGAAGGTGCCGCAGTCCGGGCATTTGCCGTATCTGCGGGCGCGCAGCTCCTGGCCCTTCGGCTTCTTGACGCCGACGGACTTCCAGAGGGTCTTGCCCGCTACGATCTCGGAGCCGGGAGCGTACTCCCTGATGGCCTGGCGCATGCCCCTGGAAAGGGACAGTCTGTTCTCCTCGACGGATTGCTGAACCGCCGGGAGATGGAGCTCGACAAGGTCGGTCGGGAAGCCGTACTTCGGCAAGATTCCGTTCTCGGCGAGGACCGATATCGTCTTCTCCTTCTTGAGGGCGTCTCTGGACTTGAGCAAGTTCGACGCAAGGCGGTCATCGACGCCCATGTTCTGGTCGATGCCCTCCTGGATGCGCTCGAAGTCGGCATGCTTGAGGCTGTGCGCGAGGGGCAGCCTTCCACCGTCCTCGCCGCCGTCCCAATCGATGGAGCCGACGAGCTTGGTGACCCATTTCCATTCCCCGATGCCGAGCTCCTCGGCGACGGGAAGGTCCTGGGGGACAACGCGGGCGAGCTGCCTGCTTACGCCCTCAGGCTGGCACGCAAGATAGTTGCGCAGCTCTCGGAGGCCGTTCGGCTCCTCGACGGAAAGGTCCATGAAGTCGTTGTAGTCGTGTGAGTAGTCCTTGCCCAGGCTCTGGCTCGCATGGCGGAAGAACTCGGACATGGCCACGGCGAACACGTGGCGTATTGCGATCGCGTCGTTGTCCAGGTAGCACATCGGCACCCTGGTGTCGCCCGCGATGATCTTCGCCGGGTCGTCGAAATGGGCGATGTCGTGAGGACGCAGGCGCGCGAAGGTGATGGCGTATCCTGGCTTGCCTGCGCGACGGCCGACTCGGCCAGCACGCTGCGTGTAGTTTGCGGTGGTGGGAGGGACGTTCCTCATGAAGATGGCCCTCAGGTCTCCGACGTCGACACCGAGCTCGAAGGTGGTGGTGCAGCTGAGGACGTTAACGTCGCCCTTGATGAAGTCGCTCTGGATCTCCCTGGCCTTCTTCGAGGACAGCTGGGCGGTGTGCTCCTGGATGTCCAGCGGAAGCGCCTCCTCCTGGTAGACGGCCTTGTAGAAGCGGTCTTTGTTCCTCGCCTCGGCGAAGGTCATCCTCTCCATCGCGCCGTCGCACTTCGTGGTGGTGCAGACGCCGTGGGTGTCCAGATGCGTCTCGCAGCCGCATGCGTCGCAGCGGAAGATGACATCGTCGTCTGCATGCGGATACATCGTCCAGATGTCCTTGTTGAGCCTGAACTTCTCCTTGACGGTCTCCCTCGGTCCGACGAGAAACTCCTCGCCCTTGAAGAAGCCTCCCAGGTACTGCGTCATGAACACGAAGATGTCCTGCAGGATCTTGAGGGAGCTTGCGCGGGAAAGCTCGATTCCGTAGGTCTTCCTCGCGTACTTGCGGACGAAGGCGCTGCGCTTGTTCTCGGTGGTGCTGGTAGACGTTCCGGCGAACTGCACGACGTCCTTCGACTTGGAGGAGCTCTCGCCCCCGAGGATCACGAGGTTTCCGCGCTTCTCGTGGTTGCTCCTGAGGTCGGGCACGCCCTCAGGAACCTCGATGACGTTGCGCTCGCGGAGCAGCTCGAGGCACACCTTGGCGAGCAGGGCGTAGTCGTCTGCGGTAAGCCATGCGATGCCGCCGGCGTTGAGCTGGCCGACGCGCTTGGCGATGAGGCCTTGCACTTTGGGATGGGAGAGGCCCTCGTTGAACTCCGTGGGCTCGATTCTCACGACGCCGAGGCCCTCTAGGCTGTTGCGGGAGTCCTCTGCGGCAAGCTCGTCGAGGATCCAGGCGGTTGCCTGGCCCTTCTTGTCGGAGCCCAGCAGGCCTGGATATCTCTTGTTTGCCGTGCTGGCGATCCAGTTCACCACCGCGCTCGGCTTGCAGCCGTCCCCGTCGGAGGACCTTGCCTCGACGGCCTCCCTGATGAGCTGGCGGCGGGGGATGTTGCCGTAGGTGCGCTCCATGGCGGGCGCGAAGAACGCGGCGTCCTGGCGCTTGTCGGAGAAGCAGATGACGCTGCCCGCCCTGCGCTCCTCCTCGAGGTCCGCGAACCAGTCGTCCTCGTCCGGTTCCTCCTTGTCGAAGGGAGGGATCTCCCTGACCAGGTCGTAGCAGACGACGCTGCCTGCGGCCTCGGGAGAGACCCTCATGGGCTGGATTGCGACGCGGGACTGATATCCGCAATGGCGGCAGCGGGCGGTCTCCTCGTCCGCCTGCTTGCTCTCGGTCTGGTTGAGCGCCACTGGGACGCGGGAAACGTCCACGTGGCCGAAGCGGTGCAACCCTCCGTCAGGCTCGTGGTGGAGGGATCCGCACACCGGGCACAGCCATTGGACCTCCTCGTCCGGGTCGCGCTCGGACTCGTCTGAGAGCACGCGGTAGTAGGTTCTCGGTATGAACTCGTCGTCGGAATCGGTTCCTTCGTGTCGGGGGTTGAGCCACGCCGTCGCGGCCTCCCTTGCGGATTCCTCGACGCCGAGTATGTAGACCTGGCCGCAGTGGCGGCAGACGGAGACCTCGTATACCGGCGTGTCGTTTTCGTCGTCGTATTTCTCGGCGACGGTTTTGTTGGGCGTCAGCCTGCGGGTGTGCAGGTTGAGGAAGATGCCCTCCGGAGCTCGCAGGAAGGAGTGGAAGCGGCTCGTGAGAATGGGCACGTCCTTGGAGCGCTGGGCGGACGAGAGCACCTCCACCATGGCGGTGAGGGTCTCGACTCCCTTGCTATCCCCCATCAATCCCTCGATACCGAGCTCATCGATACGCTCGAGGTCGGTGAGGTCGAAGAGGCTCTCGCAGCGCCTTACGAGCTTGCCAGCGGATTCCTCTCCCAAGAGCACCTTGCCCAAGCCCATCAGCGGGCTCTCTGCATCAAGTCTCGCAACGACCGGCGCCGGAGCGCCAGCTGCTTCGAGCACTTCCTTGATTGCGGATTTGCTTGCGGCTTCGGGATCGTAGAGGACCTTCCTCAAGCCGGGCCATGCGGCCAACGGAAGGGCTCCCCAAGGCTCTTCGTCCAAGGCATCCTGTGGCTGGTCCTTCTCGCTCGTCACCACGTCGAAGTCGTCGCCCTCGCTGGCGAACGGCTCACCGAAGAGGTCCTGGGCGAACACTGCGACCTTGGGCATATCTTCCTCGGAGCCGATGGTGGCGGACGTGGCGTAGCAATGAAGCTCAGGCAGCTGGCCCGTCTCGGATTCGATGCGAGCCTTCAGGCGGCGCAGCAGGTACGCGATCTCGGTTCCGAGCGCGCCGGAGTAGATATGGGCCTCGTCGATGGCAATGTGCCTCCAGTTAGCGCCGAAGGCCCCTCCGAACAGCGGCGCGTCCTCGGGACGCAGGAGGAGGTACTCGAGCATCGAGTAGTTGGTGAGCAGGATGTTAGGCGGGTTCTTGCGGATCTCCTCGCGAGAGATGATCTCGTTGGGGAGCTTGTCCTGGCCGGGGTTCTCCTCTTTCCACTTCGGAAGCGCCTTCGACTCAGTCTCCTCGGTGTCGCCGGTGTAGCGGCCGAAGGTGATGTCGGTGCCCTCCAGCAGCATGCGGAGCCTCTTGAGTTGGTCATTTGCCAGGGCGTTCATCGGATAGAGGATCATGGCTCGGACGCCAGCGGAATGCCCCTTCTCTTCGAACTCGCTGAGGATGTCGTTGAGGATGGGCAGCAGGAAGCACTCGGTCTTGCCCGAGCCCGTACCGGTGACAACCGCATAGTTACGCCCGGAGGCGGCCTTTCTGATGGCCCTTACCTGATGGACGTAGAGAGGGCGGTGCGGGTCGAAGTTCTCCGGCTTTCCACCTCCCAGGCCCAGCATGCTCTTGCAGAGGACCTTCTCGTTAACCAGTTCCGCAACAGTCTTGTCCTTGCGGTACGGCGGTGCCGCCTCCAGGAACGGGCCCTTGGCAAGGTAGCCGGGTTTCCTGAGGATTTCCTCCAGCTGGCCCTGCAGGTCCGCGTCGGCGAAGTGGATGGTTGTGGCGATGTACTCGCGATAGGAGTCCTCCACTTTGCGCGCTGTCTCGATGGGATTGAATTCTTTGACCTGTGCCATATATGCCTACCTCTTTAGGGTGAACTTGGTTGCGTATTCGCGCTGGACGTCCCCGAGCCAGTCGCTAGGAGACATCTCAACGATTATTGCCTTTTGTGTGTCCAGGAGCCTGACCACGCTCGGCGGGAGCACGAGCTCCGTCGCACCCGCTTCGGCGGACGACTCAGCTACGAGCTTTCCCCCCACTTTCCTCTTGAACTCGAAGCAGACGTCGCAGACGGGCTGGCCGTCGAATCGGAGCACGCGGTTGCCCTCTGCGGTCACGAGCAGTTGCCAGCTATTGATGCCGATGCCCTCTGCGCATTCGAGCATGTCAACGTCGGTCCATGCTGGCCTCAGGTATCCCTGGGTTACGTCGTCGCCGTAGATGAGGGAGAGCCTCAGGGACCGATTGGCCGGCGCGGAGTCATCGGCCTGTTGGAAGGAGGCAGGATGCCTGAACAGATTGAACTCGTGCTCTCCTGGCTGTTTGAGCTCTTTGAGGAACAGCGGTTCCAGGCCAAGCATGACGATGGCGGCCCTGCTGTACCTCCATCCGCTCGAGACGATCTTGAAGTTAGCGGCGCTGGGGCCGAGCTCCAGTGCGTCCGCGAGGCAGACGGGGCGCTCCTTGGCTATCCGCTTAAGTGCGTCGGGGATCTTGATGTCGATGGCCGCGAGGGCGAGCTTAGCGTCAGTCTCCTTGCCGCTGTCGCTCGACTTTATGCGGAGGTGCAGGAACTCGTCCTTGAGGAGGGTCTTTGCGGAGTACCTTCCCCAGGCGTTGACGGTTTCAGCTTCTCCCTGGTTTCCGATTACCTCAATCGAAAGAACGGCTTGGAAGCCGTACTCTGCGACCGCGATTCCGAAGTCGAAGTCTATAGCCGTCGGCCTGAAGTCTTGCACGGGAATGACGGCAAACCTGTACCTGAATACAACCTTACCACCTGCAGACTTTTGCCTTGCCTCGATAAGGCACTCCTCGATATGCCAGTCGAACAGGCTCGATTCCTGGGGAACGAGTGCGATCTGCGCCGCAGTCGAATCGCCGTAGTCGTCCGACCACATGACGTGGCGCGGCATCGACACTCTCTGCCCGTCGCAAACGCACATGATGTCGAGGTCGTCGAGTGCGGTGAGGCCGTCGATGGCCTCGATGGTCACAGACGGGAGGCCCCCGTTGGTGCCGAGGCCGCACGGCACGTATCCGTACAGGTCGATTCCTTCGGCGGTCTCACCGATGATACGTCTCTTATCGATCTTTGCGGAGTAGCGCTCCTGCCACACCGCGACCTCCTCGCCAGTAAGGCTGTTCACGACAGATCCGGCCGATCCGGGCTCCACGTCATAGATGAAGATCTGGGTTCCGTCCCAGCCTCCGGAGGTTTCATACTCCGAGACCGCGCTCATGCCCTGGCCGGGCTCGATTCTGTATCCGTCCTTTACGATGTAGGCGATGCGGCGCTTTCTCGTGATTCTCTCGTTGCGTCCGCGAAGGCGATAGAGCCCCTTGGCGTCCTTGATGAACTCGAAGCAGCCAGGCTTGTTCCTGGTGAACGTCTGGTTCAAAGAGCTCGCTTCGACGTATTCGCCGGTTTGGGCGTCCTTCTGCATGAGTTTCAGCTCGACGTCATAGCGAGCCTGCGGTTTGACAGTGATGCTTGCCGCCTCGAGGATGCACTTGCCTACGCTGACGCCAAACTCGGAGCTGAGCTCCATCTTGCCGTCGACGTAGTAGTCGATTCTCGACCCGGCGAAGTGCAGGGGGAACTGCTGTCGGGGCCAGCGCATGGACACGATGCCCTCCGCGAGGTCGAGCTGCAGGCTGGCCATGGGAAGGTAGACGAGCCTCTGCTCGGTTGGCCGCCTCTCTCGAGTAGAGCCCGTCAAGCGGGTTCTTGCGGTGACAGAGACCTGCTCCTGATTTTCGCGCAAGGCGTCCATAGCGGCCTCCGGGAGGCCGAAGTTGGAAAGCATCGTGTAGCTGTTTCGCGTCTTCTTCGCATTTTCAACCTGAGCGGCAACGCGCATCGAGGCCTCGAAGAGCGGTGCGATGGTTGAGTCCGGCGCCTTCTCGAGGATGTTGAGAACGGCCTTCTTCGGCGCGAACCTGCTTTCAGGGTTCTTCAGCTCCTTGAGGATGGAGTGGCCGTCCATCTCCCCGCCAAAGCCGTAGTGTCCAGCGGCGATCTCCTTTGCAAGGGGAAGGATGCACTTCTCCCACAGGTTGGACCACGAGTCTGCCGACAGTCCGCCATGCAGAAGCGCGGTGTAGAAGTAGTAGTTGGCTTCCTCGTCGCGGGCGTAGAGGGGCATGCCGCGCCGCTCGATGTGATTGACGAAGGTCTGCTTGAAAAGGCTCTGCACGTTGCTGTCCTGGATGCCTAGATCGCCGAAGAAGTTACCCCACAGGTTTCCGTCGCTGTAGACGTTTCGGGCCCTGTCAGCCACATAGACCGCAAAGGCGTTCCTGAGGTGTCTGTCGATCAGGCTGAGTGCAGCACGGGGCTGGTTCGAGTAATGGGCGAAAATTTGCGAGAACGCATCGCTGAGTTCGTCAAGGTCTGTCGAAAACTCCTCGAATGCCTGGTAGACCATGACGTCCTCGAACCTGTCGTCAAGGTCGTCGAAGGCCTCCCTCGCCCTCTTCTCGAAGTCTCTTAGCGCGTCGGAAAACGGCATCGGAGGCAAAACTGTGGGGCCGTCGCCAGGGAAATATGATCGGGATGCGGTTGAGGTTCTGGTTCGCGGTGCATCGGCACGAGGAACACGCGCTTTAGACAGCGTTTTCTCGACCGCGGCTTTGTCGATTTCTCTCTTTTGGAGAACAGCGGCTGCAAGCGCGCCAGGATTGGCGCGATATCTTTCTTGGAGTTTAATTATCGCGTCTGCAGCTTCCCAATCGAAGAGATAGTCGATCTTCTTCTCCGGAAGCTCCAGGAGCTCAGGTAGGGTGTCGAACCCTACGCGTTTTATCGCGCGCCTAAGACTCGCGCTACCGAGGTTAAGCTCGGTGACCGGCGTAGTCTTCAGTTTCTCGATGTCGTTCTCTGCGCTCATTGGCGTTCCCAAATGTTGAATTGTGCCTGGATTTCGTTATCCTTTAATTTTACACCCATCTTCAATTGGCACATTCGTCAAGTCGATTAGCGTACTTATCGGAATCAGCGATATAAGCAAATGCACAGAAGCAAAACGGGGTGCAGTTGAAAACCGCACCCCGCAATCGCCAAATAATCGTTAATCAAAGTATCCGGTTACAGTTGGAGTGTGATGGTATGTCTGATTCTCCAGATACCTCTGCTGCACCTCCATGCTCTCTGCGCACGGAGCCATTACGATTCCGTACGTTACTCGCTTTGCCCCAAATCTGAGACGAAGAGGCTCTCTGACGTCGACGAATCAGAGCTCTACAGCTCGCGAGAAACGTGCATTAGTCAAGCGCAACTTAGTGACGGCGTCTGGTCTGGCGAGCCCGGAAACTCGGAATTAACCCCGAACGATCCTGATGTCATAGATACTATGAGTCGGTTCGGCGAATCCAAGGTCAAATACGATAATGGAGTTGTGGACTTCTCTCCGTTCTCCAGGGAGACCGTAAGCATAAATATAACCTCTGACATAGAAACAAATAGGTCGAATGCCTACAAGGCAGTCGCCGACAAATGGAACAAGCAGGCAAAAGATGGACGGACGGATTGGACTCGAAGAGACGTCGCAGATTGGAAGCAATCCGAAAACCTCGAATTCCATGAGTGCAGCGATATGAAAACGTGCCAGTTCGTTCCTGCCGACATCCACCAGGCTTGCAAGCATACTGGCGGTCGATATGAAGCAAAATGCAAAGAAATGCTAGAAGACGGAGGAGGATTCGATGTCTAAGGTTGATAAGACAATATGGGGTAGCAAACTCCAACTGAAGGTTATTTACGACTGCTTCGAGGACGAGGAGATTGCCCCTTCTCAAGAAAAAGCCCTTTCTTCCTTTTTGGGAGACTGCCCCGAGGTCGAGCTATCCCTTGCTTCCCTGAAAAACTACTGCGAGAAGCACTCGGCTGGAAAGATCAAAGCCAACGACATAGACAACGTGTATAAGTACGTTGTGCCTAGGTCGATTTTCGTGATGCGCAAACCAAAGGGTGCCGTCGCTTTGTTGTGTGATTTCAAGTTCGACATCGAACACGGTATTGCCATCGTCTTCAAGGACGGAAGGTTGGAGAGTATTACAACCCAGAATGCGGTTATGTAGCCTTATTGGGACAATTTGTCCCAATAAGGACATTTGCAACTCATATCCGATTAGCGCCAAGCCACTTGCGATTATTCCAAACGAATAATGCCTGACGCTTTCTGCAAACGTGCAGTTGGATGACATCACGTGTTAGCCGCCCGCGCTAACTGCCTCACAGTGAGCGCCGAAACCATTCTCATCTTCGGCGGATTCGCCTTCATTGCGCTCGGTTTCAAATTGATTCGTCTTGGATCAAATTGGCGCGGCGACACGTGCTGCCCCACCAACATACGACCTCGATAGGAGAATCATGCCGTTCACCCTTGCGCTCACCACCCTCGGCCTCTTCGGCTCAATTCTCATGTTCGCCGGCGACATGCTGCTCTACTTCACGCCTGGTGTCTACGACATGGACGGTACGCTCAAGCCGTACCTGCACATCATGCGCGATATTCCCGCTGCGCGCGTGCGCGTGGGAGGGGCGCTGGGGCCCGTCGCATCCTTCCTCTACGTGCTCGGTTTTCTGGCGCTTCCCTTTATGGCGCGCGGCGACCTCGCCTGGCTTGTCTGGCTTGCAGCGGCACTCCTTACCTTCGCACTCATCTGCGGCGGCGCCTACCACGCGCAGTACGCCTATCTCTCCATCATCGCTAAAGCGGGGCATGAGGACCTCTACGAGGAGGTTTCCGCCAACATCATGCTTCTCATGCGCCTGGCAACGACCCCCATGTACGCCGGGTTCATCCTGTTCGCCATCGCCATCGTGCTCGGGCAGACCGTCTTCCCCGTCTGGTTTGTCGTCTTCACGCCCATCGTGACGAGCTTTTTAGGTCTCGTGTGGATGCGCATGCCGCAGCCAGCGCGGTGCATTCTCTTCGGCGGGTGGAGCAACCTCGTGTTCACGATCATGTTCACTGCTATGCTCATCTGCCTGCTCGCCTAATCACCACCGGACCTATACTATATGTAGACCGTCACGATCGTCTGTGGATCGCTTATCGGGGATGGATGCGACTAGCCGCCGCATTCTTTCGAATTCTTGGCGGCAAGTTCTTCCCAATTCGCAAATCACAACACTCCTCTCCTCAAGGTGAGCTACAGTTAACTTGTAATTGTTTACCAAGGCGTACTGTTGTGCGCAGAGAGGAGTTTCGCATGAGTACTCTGGGCTTTCTCAAGGGGACGCACGGCCTGCTTTTGGGCGCGGGCGTACTGATCGGGTCTGTTGGCGCCAAGGTGCTTACGAGCGACGGGGCGAAACGCGTCTACGTCGAAGCCGTCGCGGCTGGGCTGCGCGCGAAGCAGGCCTGTGAAGACACCGTCGAACGCGCACGCGCCGAGATGGACGACATCGTCGCCGAAGCCGCGTATCTCAATGAAACCGTCTACAGCGTCGAGGACGAGGAAGACAGCGCGTCGGATACCGCCGCAGAGACCGTCCCCGCTAAGGCGTAGGCGCGCCCGTGCGATACGTCATCGAACACGAGGTGCCGGGGCGGCTGCGCCTTACGTTTGCCGATCACCTTGGCGCGTCCGACGCCCTCGCCCTCGAGGCCTCGCTCTCTTCGTGGACAGGCGTCGAGCGCGTGCGCTCCTACCCGCGCATTCGCTCGGTCGCCATCTGGTACCGCGACGCCCTTGCAAGAACCGCCCTGCTCGATCGGCTGAACGAGCTCAGCCGCGTCCAGCTCGATGCGGTGCGCGCCCAGGCGCCCACGGCGCTCGCGCCCGCGGTCCCGTCCGCCGCGCGCAGCATCATCCGCCTAGTGGGCAACCATCTCATCCGCCGCTGGCTCCTCCCGCCCGCACTGAGGGCGGTATGGGCCGGCCTTCACTACCTCGGGTTTCTGCGCGCCGGCCTCACCTCGCTCATGCGGCACCGCCTCGATGTGCCGGTACTCGACGCCACGGCCATCGGCCTATCGTTTGTCAAGCGCGACCCCAAAACCGCGGCGAGCACCATGTTCCTCCTCGACTTGGGAGAGGTCCTCGAGGACGCCACCCGTGAACGCTCAGAGCACGAACTCATTCGCTCCCTCATGGCCATTCCCCAAAACGCCCGGCGCCTCGAGGACGGCGAGGAGGTCACCGTGCCCGCCCAGAGTCTCCGCGTGGGCGACCTCGTCGTGGCGCGCACCGGCATGCCCGTGTGCGTCGACGGCGTGGTGGTACGCGGTGCGGCCATGGTCAACCAGGCGGCACTCACCGGCGAGCCGCTTGCCGTCGAGCGCATGGCCGGCGACGACGTCTTCGCCGGCACCGCGGTTGAAGAGGGCGAGATCGTCATCCGCGTGGGCGCCGAGCCCGCATCGACCAAGCTCCGCTCCATCGTGAATCTCGTTGAAGCCTCCGAGCAGCTCAAAAGCGAGATCCAGACGCGCCGCGAGCACCTTGCGGACCGCTTCGTGCCGTGGAACTTCCTGCTTGCAGGGCTTGTGGCGGCGACCACGAAAAGCCTTGCCAAGACATCGGCCGCCCTCATGGTCGACTACTCCTGCGCCCTCAGGCTCACGTCGTCCATCAGCGTGCTCGCCGCCATGAGCCAGAGCGCGCACGAGGGCATGGCCGTCAAGGGTGCCAAGCATTTCGAGGCCATCGCCGCCGCCGACACCATCGTGTTCGATAAGACGGGAACGCTCACCGAGGCGACGCCCCGGGTCGCGCGCGTGCTCGCCCTCGCGCCCGATTGGACCGAGGACGAGGTGCTGCGCACCTCGGCCTGCCTGGAGGAGCATTTCCCGCATCCCGTGGCGCGCGCCGTGGTGGCGGCCGCCGCCGCGCGCGGCCTCGAGCATCGCGAACGCCATGCCGAGGTCGCCTATATCGTGGCGCACGGCATCGCATCGGCGCTCGATGGCAAACGCATCGTCATCGGTAGTCGCCACTTCGTGATGGAGGACGAGCACGTCGAAGTCGCCCCCGAGGCAGAGGCGCGCATCAACGGCGACCTCGAAGGCCTCTCACCGCTCTACCTCGCCCAAGACGGAAAGCTGGTGGGCGTGCTCGGCATCGAAGATCCCTTAAAGGCAGGAGCGCCCGAGGCAATTGCGGCACTTCGCTCGCAGGGCATCGGCCACATCATCATGCTCACCGGCGATAACGAGCGCACCGCCGCACGCATCGCCGCCGAGGCGGGCATCACCGAGTACCGGGCTGACCTGCTCCCCGAGGACAAGCATGCCTACGTGGAGGCGCTCGTGGCTCGCGGACAACGCGTCGTCATGGTGGGTGACGGCGTTAACGACGCGCCGGCGCTCTCCGCCGCCGATGTGGGCATCGCCATGGGCACGGGCACCGCCATCGCGCAGGAGGTCGCCGACGTCACGCTCGCCGCGGGCGGGCTCGACGCCATCGTGCGCCTGCACGCGCTCAGCCGCTCCCTCATGGGGCGCCTCGACCGCTCGTTCACCGCGGTTATGGGCATCAACTCGGCGCTTCTCGCTGCGGGAATCGTCGGCATCATCCGACCCCAGACCTCGGCGCTCCTGCACAACGGCACCACCATCGCGCTGGCCGCAGAAAGCGCTCGACGTCTCTAGGAAGCATCAATCGATCCGCTGTGGGGCCTGTCGTTGGGAAGTGGAGGCATGGAACGGTTCACCGTCGAGCAAGACGGCTTCTTCGGATTCCTCCACTTGCCGGAGCGGCACGTCGAAGCGTACTCCGGCAAGGCTCTCATCGTGCTCGGCGGCAGCGAGGGCAACGAGAACATCCCGCGCAACCTCGGTGCGCGTTTCGCACGGGAGGGCATCGCGGCGCTCGGCCTGTGCTACTGGAACGTGCCGGGACTCCCCGATGAGCTCATCGAGGTGCCGATCGAGCCAATCGAACGTGCCGTCGCCTATCTCCGGCAGCGTGGCTTTGACCGCGTGGGGACCTACGGCATCTCCAAGGGCGGCGAGCTGGCGCTTCTCGCCGCCTCGCTCATGCCTCAGATCACCTGCGTCGTCGCCATCTCCCCGCTCGCCTGCGCCATGCCGGGCATCACCGGCAACAAAAGCCTTGCCGGCAAGGGTCTGAGCGACCGCTCGAGCTGGACCTGGCGCGGCGAGCCCGTGCCCTGCGCGCGGGGCGGCGGGAGGCTCCCCTACCTCGGCATCATCCGCCGTATCGTCACCGAGCGCCAGCTCGACATGCGCTTCGTCTACGAGCGGATCGTCGAGCGCGCGCCCAAGGAGGCCTGGATTGCCGTGGAGCGCATCAACGGGCCCGTCCTTCTCGCCAGCCCATCGCATGACGCCATGTGGCCGAGCGACGAGGCCTGTCGGATCGTCGAGCAGTGCCTCGCCAAGCACGCCCATCCCTTCGAGATCACGCGACGCTCCTACGAGTACGCGAGCCACATCCTCGTGCCCATGGAGACACCCTCGCTCAAGCTCTTCCGCGTCGAGCGCGCCCACCCCGAAGCATGCCGGCAAAGCCGCGAGGACGCCTTCACCCAGACGCTCGCGTTTCTCGCCCGGTGGTAACGGATGCTTCTACAGCGACGCCTCGTAAACGTCAATCATCAAGCTCGCCGCTAGGCCGAATACCGCCCCTAACAGCCTTACCGAACGCGCGGCTTCCATCCCAGTAGAAGCGCGGAGTTGACGATAACGAGCACCGAGCCCGCGTTGTGCACGAGGGCGCCCACCACAGGGTTCAGGACGCCCGAGATGGCGAGCGCGATCGCGATGAAGTTGAGCGTCATCGAGAACGTGAGGTTGATCTTGATGGTCGTCATCATGCGGCGGGAGAGGCGCAGGAGGTGCGGCAGCTCGGCGATGTCATCGTTCACGAGCGCGATGTCCGCCGCGTCGACGGCGATATCGCTGCCGACGCCTCCCATGGCGATGCCCACAAGCGCGCGCTTGAGCGCAGGCGCGTCGTTGACGCCGTCGCCGACCATACAAACGCCCTTGCCCGCGCGCTCCGAGTCATCGATGAAGGAGAGCTTGTCCTCGGGCAGGCAGGCGGCCTTGTAGGTGGTGATGCCGAGTTCGGCAGCCACGTGGGCGGCCGCCGCCTCGTGGTCCCCCGTGAGGAGCACCGGCTCCACGCCCATCTCCCACACTGCCGAAAGCGTAGCGGTGGCGTTCTCGCGCACGCGGTCGGCGAGCGCGATGAACCCCGCTGCCGTGTCGCCCCAGCCGAGATAGGGGATCGTTGCCTCCTCGGCGCGCGTAGCGTCCACGCGCCTCCCCAGCGCGTCCGGTATAGCCAGACCGTGCTCCGCCAGCAGCGCAGCGCTGCCGGCGTACACCGTGCGCCCGCCCACCTCGGCCACTACGCCGCGACCGGGCACCATGGCAAAGGACGTTGGGTCCTTCGGCGCCGCTCCGGCGTGCTCCGTGGCCGCGGCCACGATGGCGCGCCCGAGGGGGTGCTCGGATCGCTTCTCGGCCGCGCCGACAACCGCGAGCAACGCGTCCTCGCTCACGTCCTTCTCGCCCGCACACACGGCAACCACCTGCGGCTCCCCCGTGGTGAGCGTGCCTGTCTTGTCAAAGCACACGCGCCTGACCTGCGCCAGGCGCTCGAGCGCGTCCCCCTCACGCACCAGAAAGCCGTGCCTGGTGGCGTTGCCGATCGCCGCCATGATGGCCGTGGGTGTGGCGAGCACGAGCGCACACGGGCAAAAGACGACGAGGATGAATGGCGGTGCAGTTCAGATATGCGCGATGAGGCAGGCTTCCAACAACTCAAACTGTGTTGATCGGCGCGGTTCAGGGCGCCGGCGTATCTCCGCACTCAGCAGAATCCTAGGACTCCTTCGTCCGGAACCGTCGGCAACCCTGGACGCCGGCGGAGCAATCGCACATATCCAAACTGCGCCCCCATTATGTCCGTAGTGGCATATTGTGGCTTATATTCGGCCGCTCAAGAATGTCCGGAAAGGCATTGGCGGCGTAGAGCGGCACGTTTACCAGCCAGTCCTGTTTCTTCAGCCCGCGCAGCGAGAAGCGCGCAGCACGCCCGAGCCCATAGTCCCGCACGAATGCGGCGAGGCTTCCCCCGGCGATGTTCTCGTCTGCCTTGACCTCAACAGGGACGGGGCACCCCGCAACCTCGAGCAGGAAGTCGACCTCGCCCTTCTTCTGCTTGCCGTCCGCCGACCAGTAGTACGGCACCGCACCGCCCGCCACGAGCTGCTGGCACACGAACTGCTCGGCATAGACGCCCTTGTACTCAGTGAAGAGCCGGTTCCCCTCCACGAGCACGCGAGGCTCGAGCCCCGTCGCCGCGCCCAGAAGTCCGATGTCAAGCAGGTAGAGCTTGAAGTACATCTCGTCGGCATACCCTTTGAGCGGGATCCCCGGTTTGGTCACACGCGGAATCTTAGTAACCAGGCCAGCATCGACAAGCCATGCGACAGCATCTCGATAGTCCCGCCCGCGTCCGCCTTCTCGGACGGATGCATAGCTGAACCGACGAAGGTCGCTCTCCCGCGCAAGCTGAACGGGCACCGAATGCCAGGTCTGACGGATGCGTTCCACCTCGAGAGCACTCTCGACGTGCTTCGAGAAGTCATGCTCGTAATCCGCAAGCAGCGTCTGCTGCACCGCCCGTGCCGCCGCAAAATCCCCGGTCTCGCTGTAGCGGCACACCGCCTCGGGCATTCCTCCCACGTAGTAGTAGATGCGCAAAAGATCAGTCAGACGCTCGGAGAAGACGCTGATGAGATCGGCGTCACCCTGGGAAACCGCGTCTGCAAGTGCAGAGTTGCCGATTTCGCGCACGAACTCGTCGAACGAGAGCGGATGCAGATCAAGGTAATCGACCTTCCCGACGGGCCACGACGTGCCGTCCCCATCCTTCTCACGTTCCCGGTTGAGAGCCACGCCGAGGAGGGATCCCGCTGCGACAACAGGCACGTCTGGCCGCTGCTCGCAGAACATCTTCAAAGCGGTGATGGCACGCGGGCACTCCTGAATCTCATCGAGAAACACGAGCGTTCTACCGTCACGGGGATTGGTTCCCGTCGCCGCGCCGATGATGGTAAGCAAGCGATCCGCATCGAGGCTTCCCGCGAAAGCCCGTTTCATATCCTCGTTCTCCAAGAACACGACGTGGGCAACGGAATCGTAGCGATTCGCCCCAAAAGTAAGGACGAGCCATGTCTTTCCCACCTGACGGGCACCGTTGACAATGAGCGGCTTGCGATGGGGGCTGTCGCTCCAAGCGAGGAGCTTTATCATGGCGTTGCGATACATCCTCGACCTCGATTCTGGCGGATACCGAAATCGGCATTCACCTTATTATGGCGGATACCGAAATCGGTATCAACCAATTTATGGCGGATACCGAAATCGGCATTCGCCATCATGACAGAAGCTCAGAGCGAGCCCGTCCGCAGCATCTGCTTCGTCTCGAGGTACCCGATTGGCGAGATGCCGGCGTGGGTATTTCTTGAACTTTCGTCCTTCGGCGCCTTCGCCGACTTTTACCTCTTCTGCGCAAATCGGTGGGGCGATTCCGGGATGAGGGACGAACACTACATGCTCAGGCGCGCGAACTCGCTGCGAAACGCCGCGGCGCATTCGAGCGCCATCGTGAACGGGCTTGGCTCTCCGTTGGGCGCACCGCAGCTGAGGTACCCGGCACCATTGGCCGCGGCTCTCGGCGAAATCGACGCCTTCCGCATAGGGCGATGCCGAGACGTAAAAGGACCAGATGCCCCGCATCATATCGAATCTTCTGACCTCGCCGAGCACGGTCTCGTAGTCGCCCATCTTGCCGAGTGGACCGCGCCTGGAGGCGATGGCGACAACGGCTTCGTGCAGGGATCCTGCCAGCCACATTAACCCGTCGCCCGCGAAAGACGTCGAACTAGAGAAAAGGACCTATTTCCCGTCATGGATTGGGTTTACCTGCATGACTAGGGCCCTGGTGTAATTGGCTGGATCACCGTTCCGGGAACCGGTATCGACCTACCTGTCCGCCAAGCTCCTTCTTCAGCTCCAGCCTAGTATCTGACTCGCGCCGTTATAAGCGAAAACCGAAGAGATGCATCTTAGCCAAGAAATAAGGTTAGCCTTATTTTACTGTATGATTCGTGTGTTATAGTTAGATGTCTCTAACTTTTTGGGGGCGATAGCCATGCACGAACGCAAGGACTTCTGGGACAAGAACGCCGGTCGGTACGACCGTTTCATGCGAAACGACCGGGCGGCGTATGAGAAGATGTATGGACTGATCAGGCCGGTAGTGAAAGCAAAAACCGTACTGGAGGTTGCCACCGGCACGGGGCTTATCGCAAAGAGCATCGTGGATGCGGCGGCGCATATCGAGGCTACGGACGCCTCTGCAAAGATGATCCTTGAAGCAGAGCGGGGCAATCAATCCGCGAAACTGCACTTTTCCGTACAAGATATGTTCCGCCTGCCCTATGCACAGAAGTCCTTCGAAGTGGTGATCGCGTCCAACGCGCTTCACATAGTGCCGCATCCGGAAAAGGCCCTGCAAGTAATCAGGCGGGTGCTGAAGGACGACGGCGTGCTCATCGCGCCAACCTTCACCCACGCGAGGAACTCGGTTCCCGGCAAGGCAAAAGCCTTTTTCATGAGTATGGCGGGATTCCCCCTCCACAGCAGGTGGACAAGCGAGGAATACCTGCGTTTTCTGCGTCAAAACGGCTGGGCGGTGCAGAAAAGCGCGGTGCTGAAGGCCTCGTTCCCGTTGACCTATGCGGAATGCACGAAATCGGAGGGGCCAGATGTCGTTCTTTGAAAACACCCGCAAGCCCGTGGGCCTCGGCGGAAAACTTATGGTTGCCATGATGAATCTGGGCCACAGCCCTGTGGCGCGGTGGGGACTTCGATTTTTACGACTTGCGCCAAACGCCAAGGTGCTGGATTGCGGCTGCGGCGGCGGGGCGAACATAAAACGGCTGCTGAAAAAATGCCCGCATGGCGTCGTCAAGGGCATCGACTATTCACCCGTCAGCGTGGAGAAGGCTAGAAAGCTCAACCGAATTGCAATTCGGGAGGGGCGTTGCGCCGTTCTGCAAGGCAGCGTGGCGGATATGGCGTTTGAGGATAGCTACTTCGATGCCGCCACGGCCTTTGAGACCGTCTATTTCTGGCCTGATTTGCCCCGATGCTTCCGTGAGGTCTGGCGGGTGCTGAAGCCGGGCGGGACAATTC
>ENA-ORUF01001803-ORUF01001803.1-human-gut-metagenome-genome-assembly--contig:-NODE-1803-length-21137-cov-3.178399_pt1 | contig 21137 bp, 17 predicted proteins | sample MGYA00242077_ERZ509203 | MGnify/ENA primary metagenome ERZ509203 (study PRJEB26280, sample SAMEA2338834) | human gut metagenome | biome: human gut; feature: human-associated habitat; material: faeces... | reverse complement strand
CGCCGTCGGGTGAGCTCTTACCTCACCTTTCCACCTTGACCGGCCTGAAGGCCGGCAGACTATTTCTGTTGCACTTTTCCTAGGGTCGCCCCCGGCGGATGTTATCCGTTATCCTTGCCCTATGGAGCCCGGACTTTCCTCACAGACGGGCTTTTCACCCCGCCCGCGCGGCTGTCCAGCCTGCTTGCCCGTCTATCATACAGGAAAACGATCCCGGTGTCAAATGTTCGTTGAATTTTTTTCCCGGCTATGGTAATATATTTTAGTTATATAGACTGCCGCCGGTCTGCCGGCGAGGCTGGATCTAAGCGTATACGGGGCCCAGTGGGACCCAGAACACGATGGAAGGAGGACACGTTATGTCCACCATCAAGGAATATCTGGAGGAAATACAAGGACGCCCGGTGGCTGTGATTGGAATGGGGGTAAGCAACACACCCCTGATTAAGATGTTGCTTCGGGCCGGGGCAGAGGTTACCGTACGGGACCGGGTCCCCAGAGAGCGGGCAGCGGAACAGGCCCAGGAACTGGAAAGCCTTGGAGCCAGGATGATCCTGGGGGAAGAGTACCTCCGAGACCTCCATGAGGATGTGATCTTCCGCACCCCGGGCCTGTCCCCAAATACGCCGGAGTTGGTCAATGCAGTTCAGCGGGGGATCGAACTCAGCTCTGAAATGGAGTTATTTTTCCAGACCTGCCCCAGCCGCCTCATCGGTGTCACCGGGAGCGACGGAAAGACCACCACCACCACCATCATCGCCGAATTTTTGAAGGAGGCGGGTCGGAACGTCTATGTGGGAGGTAACATTGGGAAGCCTCTCTTGCCAGATGTGGCTGACATGGTGGAGGAGGATTTCTCTGTGCTGGAGTTATCCTCGTTCCAGCTGATGACCATGGAGCAGAGCCCACATATCGCGGTGGTTACCAACCTCAGCCCAAACCACCTGGATTATCACCACACCATGGAGGAGTATGTCCAGGCCAAGAAGAATATCTTCCTTCACCAGGGGCCGGAGGACCGACTGATCCTCAACTATGACAACGCCCCCACCCGGGCGCTGGCCCGGGAGGCGGTGTGCCCCGTGACCTTCTTCAGCCGACAGGAGCGACTGGAGGAGGGAGTCTACCTTCGGGATGGAGCGATCTGGCTGACCAACGAGCAGGGGAGCCGTGAAGTCCTGCCTCTGGAGCTGATCCAGCTTCCCGGCGACCACAACGTAGAAAATTATATGGCTGCCATCGCTGCGGTGGACGGACTGGTTCCAGACCGCTGTGTCCGGGCAGTGGCCCGGCGCTTTCATGGGGTGGAGCACCGCATTGAGTTCGTTCGGGAACTGGACGGAGTGCGCTGGTACAACGACTCCATCGGAACCAGCCCCAGCCGTACCACAGCCTGCCTGGAGTCCTTCGACCAGAAGGTGGTGCTGATTGCGGGCGGATACGACAAGGGAATTCCATTTACCCAGCTTGGCATGGAGATTGTGGACCGGGTGAAGGCCCTGGTCCTTACCGGGGATACCTCCGCTGCCATCCGCAGTGCGGTGGAGAAGGCCCCAGGCTTTGAAGGCAGCGGTCTGGTAATTCGGGAGGAGGAGGATCTGACTGCCGCCGTGTGTGCCGCCCGGGAAATTGCCCAGGATGGGGATGTGGTGGTGCTGTCCCCTGCCTGCGCTGCTTTTGACCGGTTCAAAAACTTTATGGAGCGGGGACAAGTGTTTAAGTGCCTGGTTCAGGCTCTTTGAGCAGAGAAACGGGAGGATTTTGTTTGGACTATGAAAAGACGCTGGCCGGGCTGTGCGCCCTGCCCGGTCCCAGCGGGTTTGAGGGCCAGGCGGCCCGGGCGGCCCTGGAGCTGCTCCGCCCCCTGGTAGATGAGGCGTTTCTAGACCGTATGGGCAGTGTGGTGGGAGTGCGGCGCTGTGGCCGTGAGGGTGCCAAAAAGGTGCTGCTGGATGCCCACTTGGATGAGATCGGTTTTCTCATCACTGGACATGAGGAGGGATTTCTCCGCTTTGCCCCCCTGGGCGGGGTGGACCCCAGGATGCTCCCAGACCGGGAATTGACCATCCTCACCCAGCCCCCTGTGGTGGGGGTGGTGTCCTGTCTGCCCCCCCACATCCAAAGTCGAGAGGATATGGATCAATCTGTGGCCATCCAGGACCTGTATTTGGATGTGGGTCTGGATCAGGAAACAGCTCAGGCCCGCATCCCTGCGGGCACACCGGCGGTCTACCGGGCAGGCTGCACTCCTCTGGGGGACAAGCTGCTGTGCGGAAAGGCACTGGATGACCGGGCCTGCTTTGCCATTTTGTTGGATGCACTGGAGCGGCTGCGGGACAGAGAGCTGGATGTAGATTTGTATGTCCTGGGCTCCACCCAGGAGGAGACTCACAGTACCGGAGCCATCGCCGCCGCATACGGGATCGCCCCAGATTGCTGTGTGGCCGTGGATGTAACCCACGGGGATTCTCCGGACGCATCCAAGGACAAGACCTTTTCTCTGGGAGGTGGTCCGGTCATCGGGCTGGGGCCCAACTGCACCCGCTGGATGGCCCAGCGGCTGGAGCGGAAGGCGGAGGAGTTGGGACTGGACGTCCAGCTGGAGGTCATGGCTGGCTCCTCCGGAACCAACGGCTGGCCCATGCAGATCAGCCGGGAAGGGATTGCCACAGCGGTGCTCTCTCTGCCCCTGCGGTATATGCATACCCCCATTGAGACAGCGCACCGGGATGACCTGGACCACACGGCCCAGCTGCTGGCAGCCTTTCTTGATGGACTTGGAGAGGAGGTGCAGGAACTTTGATCCAGTGTTTGGAGAACCTGTGTGCCCTGAACGGCGTCTCAGGGGACGAGGGACAGGTGCGGAGTTATATCCGCAGCTGGGCGGAGGAGCACGCAGACAGCGTTCGTACCGACGCCATGGGCAACCTCATCGTGTTCAAGCGGGGCAGGAAGGCGGCAGAAAACCGGCTGATGCTGTGCGCCCACATGGATGAGGTGGGGATCATCGTCACCCGGGCCACCGAAGAGGGCTTTTTGAAGTTTGATTTTGTGGGCGGCGTGGACCGTCGGGTAGCTCTGGGCAAGCCGGTGGAACTGGGGCCTGACCGGGTGCCCGGCGTTATTGGGATGAAAGCCATCCACCTGCTCAGCCGTGAGGACATGAAGAAGGTCCCAAAGACGGATGCCCTGTATCTTGACATCGGCGCATCGAATCGTGAGGAAGCGCTCTCCATGGTTCCCCTTGGGACCTGCGGGGCCTTTGTAGGCCCGCCGGAACGATTTGGAGACAACTTATTCAAAGCCAAGGCCATCGATGACCGGGTGGGCTGCGCCGTGATGCTGGAGCTGCTGCGGGAGAAATTGCCCATAGATGTGACCTTTGCCTTTACTGTACAGGAGGAGGTTGGGACCCGGGGGGCCTTCGGTGCATCCTTCTCCGTTACACCGGAGGTGGCTTTGGTGCTGGAGACCACCACCGCCGCCGACCTGCCTATGGTGGAGGACCACCGGAAGGTGTGCGCCCCAGGAAAAGGCCCGGTGATCTCCTATATGGATGGCGGCACCATCTATGACCGGGGGCTGTTTGAAGACCTGCGCCGCCTGGCGGAGGAGTACCGGATCCCCTGGCAGACCAAGGAATATATTGCCGGGGGCAACGATGCCCGGACCATCCAACGTACTAAGTCCGGTGTGCGGGTGGCGGCCCTGTCCGCCGCCGTTCGCTATCTCCACGCCCCGGCCAGTGTGGGCAGTATTTCCGATTTTGAAGCCATGCTGAAACTGACCCGGCTATTCCTTGCCGATCAGGCGGATAAGCTGACTTTGTAACAATTAGGGAGTTGTAACATGGAACTGTTTGAATTGATTCGGACCCTCAACACTGCCCACGGGCCCTCCGGGGACGAGGGGGCAGTGCGGGAGGTGATCGCCTCCCTGGCCCGTTCCTACGCCGATGAGGTAACAGTGGATACCCTTGGGAACCTGATAATTCGGAAGCGGGGGAGCGGCCCGAAGGTGATGCTGTGTGCCCACATGGACTCTATCGGCCTGATCGTCACCCACATCGAGAAGGATGGGTTCCTTCGGGTGGGAGCCCTGGGCGGGATTGCCGCTCGGGAACTTCTTTATACCCCTGTGCGGTTCAAAAACGGAGTGCGGGGTATCATTGTCCCGGAGGAGAAGGCAGAATTCGGCAAGCTGAAGCTGGACTCTTGCTATGTAGATATCGGGGCGAAGGATGAGGAGCAGGCCCGCCGGATGGTTCAGATTGGGGACACCGCAATCTATGATAATGCTATATTTTTAAATGGGGATAAAGTTGTTTCGCCTTACTTGGATAACCGTATCTCCTGCGCTGTGCTTCTGCGGGTACTGGAGGAGTTGGACGCCTGTCCCAACGACCTGTACCTGGTGTTTTCCGCCCAGGAAGAGGTTGGGCTCCGGGGAGCAAGGACAGCGGCCTGGTCGATCGATCCAGACTATGCCCTGGCAGTGGATGTCACCGATGTAGACGATACACCCGGATCGGAGAAACTAGGAACTGTCCGTCTGGGCCAGGGTGCAGCGGTCAAGGTGATGGACCGCTCGGTGATTTGTCACCCACAGATGGTAGAGACTTTGGAATGCTTGGCCAGGAATCGGAAAATCCCTGTTCAGCGGGACATCATGCGAGGCGGCGGCACCGACGCAGGGGCCATCCACACCACCCGTATGGGAGTGCTTACAGGAGGTATTTCTGTCCCATGCCGGTATATCCACACCCCCACAGAGATGGCTGATTTGGGGGATGCGGCAGCCTGCGTGAAGCTGCTGGCCGCCTTTGCCCAAGAGGAGCTGACCAGACTGTAAAGTTGGCAGGATCTCCTTCTATATTACAATAAAAACAGGAAGCGTAAAGGGATATGAGTTTACAGATTAGTGAGCGGGTCCGCGCCCTGGGGCGTCAGGCACAGCAGGACCTGAGAGAGCAGTTTGACCGCATCGACGCCATTGCGGAGGAAAATTCCATCCGGGTGCTGGAGGCCTTTCAGGATCACCGGGTGGCAGAGGGATACTTTGCCGGCACCACCGGCTACGGCTATGACGACCTGGGCCGGGACAAGCTGGACGAGATCTATGCCCAGCTTTTTGGCACGGAGTCCGCCCTGGTGCGCATCCAGTTCGTCAATGGCACCCACGCCATTGCCTGCGCCCTGTATGGGGCTCTAAAGACCGGGGATGTGCTGGTGTCTGCGGTGGGTGCCCCATACGACACCCTGCTGGGGGTCATCGGGGAGACGGGGAAGGGCCACGGCTCTCTGAAGGACTACGGTGTAGAGTACCGCCAGGTGGAACTGAAGGATAATAAGCCAGACCTGGAGGGGATGGCCCGCGCGGCCGCCGACCCCCGGGTGAAGGCGGTGCTGATCCAGCGCTCCAAGGGCTACTCTACCCGTGCCTCCCTGTCCGTGGCGGAGATCGGAGAGATGTGCCGGGTAATCCGGGAGGCAAACCCCAATGCGGCCATTCTGGTGGACAACTGCTATGGGGAGTTCGTGGAGACCCTGGAGCCCACCCATGTTGGGGCAGACTTGGTGGTGGGTTCTCTTATCAAGAACCCCGGGGGCGGTTTGGCCCCCACCGGAGGCTACATCGCCGGCCGCCGAGATTTGGTGGAGGGGGCCGCCCAACGGCTTACTGTGCCGGGTATCGGCGGGGAGTGCGGCTCCACTCTGGGAAACAACCGCCTGCTGTACCAGGGGCTGTTCCTGGCTCCCCATACGGTGGCCCAGGCAGTTAAAACCGCCGTTTTTGCTGCCCGGGTGATGGAACTTCTGGGCTATGAGACTGAGCCCCATTCCAGTGCGGTGCGCCACGACATCATTCAGATGATCCACACCAGGGAGCCTGAGGCCCTGAAAAAGTTCTGCAAGGGCATCCAGTTCGGCGCTCCGGTGGACTCTTATGTCACCCCAGAGCCCTGGGATATGCCGGGGTATGATTGTCCTGTCATCATGGCGGCAGGAGCCTTCATCCAGGGAGCTTCCATCGAACTGTCTGCCGATGCCCCCATGCGCCCACCCTATACAGTGTACCTACAGGGCGGACTGACTTTCGAGTCGGGCAAGCTGGGGGTGCTGCTGGCGGTAGAGGAATTGTTGCGGGCATAGTCCAAGCCAGATGGTGCATACCCTCCCCATATCAGGTCTGAGCGGAGAGGAGGGAGAGCCATGGAGGGGCTGGACCGGATGAGACGGCGCTGGCGGGCACGTCGCCACACAGGCGGAGGCCGGGGCAGCTGGCTGGTATCCCTGGTGCTGGGAGCGGCTCTGGCCGCCCTGTGCGTAGGATTGCTGGAGGCCCGACTTCGGCCCATGGCAGTGACCATCGCCCGGGCCCAGCTCCAGAACGAATCGGCCCGCCTGGTGGAACAGTGTGTGACAGAGAATCTGGCAGAGCGGGGGCTGACGTATGACCAGTTGGTCTCCATTCAGCGGGATGCGTCTGGAGCCATCACTTCCATTACCACAGACATGGCGTCCATGAATCTGCTGCGGGCGGAACTGGTGGAGCAGGTATTGGATGCTCTGGATGGCGTGGGCGTCCTCCAGCTCCGCATCCCCCTGGGCAGTCTGCTGGACTTGGATGTCCTGTGGGGGCTTGGCCCATCCCTAAAGGTCCATGCTATGGCAGTTGGGACGGCGGACGCCAGGTTCTCCAGCAGTTTCTCTGATGCAGGAATCAACCAGACACTTCACCGTATTGATTTGGAGTTTACCGTGCCAATGACGCTTTTGCTGCCAGGTGGCCCAGTAGAGACCGAAAGTATTACCCACTTGTGTGTAGCGGAGACCGTCATTGTGGGCCGGGTCCCTGATGCCTACCTCCAGCTGGAGCAGGGGGTCTGAGGCCACATTTTCAAGGTTTACAGAGGAAGAGGAGGTTCCACATGAACCACTTAGAGGAGATCCAGGCCCTTCGCCGGGAGCTGGAACAGGCCAACTATGAATACTATGTCCAGGACGCCCCTACCATGTCGGACTATGACTATGACCACAAGCTGCGCCGGCTGGAGGAGTTAGAAGGGGAGCATCCAGAGCTTATTACCTCCGACTCACCTACTCAACGGATAGGGGGGAAGGCCCTGGATTCCTTCCAGCAGGTGGTCCATCAGGTTCCGCTGGAGTCCCTTCAGGATGTATTCGACTATGACGAACTGCGCCAGTTCGACCAGCGGGTTCGCGCTGCCGTCCTAGGGGCGGAATACGATGTGGAGCCCAAGGTAGATGGACTGTCTGTGGCTCTGGAGTATGAGAACGGTTTGTTTGTCCGTGGGGCGACTCGTGGGGACGGCCAGGTGGGAGAGGATGTAACAGAGAACCTGCGGACCGTCCGCTCCATCCCGCTGCGTATCCCAGATGCCCCTGCCCGGCTTATCGTTCGCGGTGAGGTCTATATGCCTAAAAAGGTATTCCATGCCCTGAACGATGAGCGGGAGCGCCGTGGTGAGGCTCTGTTCGCCAACCCGCGGAATGCTGCCGCTGGGTCCCTGCGCCAGCTGGATCCCCGGGTGGCTGCTTCCCGCCGGCTGGACATTGCGGTGTTTAACGTCCAGTGGGCGGAGGGAGAGACCTTCCAAACCCATCTGGAGACTCTGGAATATTTGAAGCAGAAGGGATTTAAAGTGATCCCGCATTACAGCTGCCGCGGCGTGGAGGAGGCCATTGGACAGGTGGCCGCAATCGGTGAGGGACGGGAGAACTTCCCATTTGACATTGATGGTGCAGTCATCAAGGTCAACGATTTGGCCCAGCGGGAGTTGCTGGGCAGTACCGCAAAATTTCCCCGCTGGGCGGCAGCTTATAAGTATCCCCCGGAGGTAAAGCCCTCTCGGGTGCTGGATATCGTGATCCAGGTGGGACGAACGGGCGTACTCACCCCCCGGGCAGTGCTAGAGCCGGTTCGCTTGGCTGGGACTACCGTTACCAGTGCTACCCTCCATAATCAGGATTTCATTTCGGAAAAGGATGTGCGCATCGGGGACACGGTTCTGGTGCGTAAGGCTGGAGAGATCATCCCCGAGGTTCTGTCTGTGGAACTGGAAAAGCGTCCGGATGGGGCCAAGCCCTACCGGTTCCCAAATAGCTGTCCTGTGTGCGGCGCACCAGTGGAGCGGGAGGAAGATGGGGCCCATATCCGCTGCACCGGGGCTGAGTGTCCAGCCCAGCTGCTGCGCAACCTGGCCCACTTTGCCAGCCGGGATGCGATGGACATCGACGGGCTTGGCATCGCGGTGGTTGAGAATCTGGTGAATGCAGGTCTGGTAAAAACACCTGGTGACCTGTACTTCCTGGAGGCTGGCAAGGTGGCAGAATTGGATCGCATGGGGAAACGGTCGGCCCAGAAGCTGTTGGAGGCCATCGAGCGCTCCAAGACCCGGGATCTGTCTCGTCTCCTGTTCGCATTCGGCATCCGGCAGGTGGGACAGAAGGCAGGCAAGGTGCTGGCTGCCCGGTTCCGCACCTTGGATGCCCCCCAGAGCGCCACGCTGGAGGAACTGACTGGGGTAGATGATATCGGGGCTATTACCGCCCAGAGCATTCTAGATTGGTTTTCCAGCCCTCAAAGTCAGCATCTCATTGCACGTCTGCGGGAGGCCGGGGTAAACATGGAGGCAGAAGAACAAGGGAGCGACCAGCGCTTTGCCGGCATGACTTTCGTTCTCACTGGTTCCCTGGAGCGGTTCACCCGGGACGAGGCATCCAAAATGATCGAGGACCGGGGCGGAAAGTCGGCCTCCTCTGTCTCTAAAAAGACAACGTATGTGGTGGCCGGAGCGGCAGCGGGCTCCAAACTGCGCAAGGCACAGGAACTGGGAGTGCCTGTGCTCACCGAGGAAGAGTTTTTAGCTCTGATGGACTAACTGATGTTTGTCCTGAACAGAAAATTATGCTATACTGTACCCGGAAGCGCCTGATATGCGGCGGGGGAGAGGAGAGCGGTATCTCGTGAAAAAGGGCTATCTCTATATCATTGTGACCATTGTGATGTTCACCTCCTATGAGGTAGCCCTGCGGTATATTGCGGGGCAGATCAACTCTATGCAGCTGACCCTGTGCCGCTTCTCCATGGGCTTTTTGATCCTGCTGCCCCTGGCCCTGCGGACGCTGAAGCGCCGCAGAAAACGTCTGGATGGTCGGAGCATGGCCCGTTTCGCTCTGCTGGGCCTGCTTGGTATCGCCCTGAGTATGCCGATCCTACATCTGTCGGTGCGGTACGCTGGATCCTCTGTGGCTGCGGTTCTGTTCAGCTGTAATCCAGTGTTTGTTACATTTTTGGCCTTTTTCCTGTTGAAGGAACCAATCAAACCACGCCATATCGCAGCCCTGGCCCTGGAAATCGCAGGCACTGTGGCCATCATCGACCCATTCGGCCATACGCTGAACCCCCTTGGGGTGGGGCTGGCTCTGCTGTCCACTCTGTTGTTCTCCCTATATGGTGTACTGGGCAAGAGGAGGGTGGCGGAGTACGGCGGTGCGGTGGTTACCTGCTTTAGCTTCCTATTCGGCAGCTTGATCGTTCTGGGATTGATCCTACTCTCACATGTTCCGGCAGTGGCCGAGTGTATGACAGCTGCCGGACTGGAGGAGTTTGCCCGTATCCCGATCTTGGCTGGGTACACGCTGAAAAATCTGCCCTATGTTCTGTATGTGTCCGTCGGGGTGGCTGGGATTGGTTTCTGTTGCTACTTTCTTGCCATGGAGGAGCTGCCTGCCAGCGTGGTCTCGTTGGTTTACTTCTTTAAGCCGGCACTGGCCCCAGTATTGGCCTGGCAGCTTCACGGCGAAGTGATCCCTGTCAATATGCTAACTGGGATTTTGCTCATTGTGTCCGGCTCTTTGTGTGCCATCATTCCAGGGATCTTGGATACACGCCGGAGAAAGCGGATGTAAGGGCAAAAGACAGTTTCGTGGGAATCCTACACACCTACACCAAAGAATGAGGAGTGGAACTTATGTCAGTTTCCAAGGTTTATTTTACTGATTTTCACACAAAAGCGTTCGGAGACGGACTGCCTACCAAGCTGAAAAAGCTGATTCGGGCAGCTGGGATCCAGAAGTTGGATCTGGATGGCAAGTTTGTGGCCATCAAGATGCACTTCGGTGAACTTGGAAACATGAGTTTTCTCCGCCCAAACTATGCGCGGGCGGTTGTGGATGTTGTGAAGGAGCTGGGCGGACGCCCCTTCCTAACGGACTGTAACACCATGTATCCGGGCAGCCGTAAGAACGCCCTAGAGCATTTGGAGTGCGCCTGGCAGAATGGGTTTACCCCTTTGACGGTGGGCTGTCCCATTTTGATCGGGGACGGATTAAAGGGCACCGACGATGTGGAGGTCCCTGTAGTAGGAGGCGAATATGTCGAGAAGGCCAAAATCGGCCGGGCGGTGATGGATGCGGATGTGTTTATCTCCCTGACCCATTTTAAGGGGCATGAGATGACTGGTTTTGGCGGAACCATCAAGAATATCGGTATGGGCTGCGGTTCACGGGCTGGGAAGAAGGAGCAGCATGCCAGCGGAAAGCCAAAGATCAATCCGAAGGCCTGCCGCGGCTGCCAGCACTGCCAGAAGGAGTGTGCCAACAACGGATTGGTCTTTCACTCTGAAACTAGGAAGATGACGGTAGACCAGAATAACTGTGTGGGCTGCGGCCGCTGCTTGGGTGCGTGTAACTTTGATGCCATCTATTTTACCAATGACAACGCTCAAGAAGCTCTGAACTGCCGCATGGCGGAGTATACCAAGGCGGTTTTGGACGGAAGACCTAATTTCCATATTTCTATGGTCATGGATGTGTCTCCTAACTGTGACTGCCATGGGGAGAACGATGTCCCGATCCTGCCCAACTTGGGGATGTTTGCCTCCTTTGATCCTCTGGCCTTGGATCAGGCCTGTGTGGATGCCTGCCTTGCGGCAGAGCCAATGCCGGGTAGCCAGTTGGCCCGCCATCTGGCGGATCCGGACTTCCATGACCACCATGACCATTTTACAAACTCTACCCCTGAGTCAGAGTGGCGCAGCTGCCTGGAGCATGCGGCCAAAATCGGCTTGGGATCCCGGGAGTATGAGGTGATTCGCCTCTGACCCGGTCACAACAGGGGAGGGGGTACCCTCTCTGAAAATTCAGACAAGAAAAGGACGATGCACTATGCCCACCAACACATACGAAAGTCCGCTCTCATCTCGCTATGCCAGTGATGAGATGCTGTATCTTTTTTCTGCTGACAAGAAGTTTTCTACTTGGCGGCGGCTCTGGGTCGCTTTGGCCCGGGCAGAAATGGAACTGGGTCTTCCTGTCACACAAGAACAGGTGGAGGAACTGGAAGCCCACATCACTGACATTGATTACGAGAAAGCAGCCCAGTGGGAGAAAAAGCTGCGCCATGATGTGATGGCTCATGTTCACACATACGGAGAACTGTGCCCAAAGGCAATGCCTATCATCCATCTTGGCGCCACCAGCTGCTATGTGGGGGACAACACCGATGTGATCATCATGCGGGAAGGGCTGGAGCTGGTTCGGAATAAACTGGTGCAGGTTTTGGCTAAATTGGCGGACTTTGCCCGGGAATATGAGGCTCTGCCCACGCTGGGCTTCACCCACTTCCAGGCAGCACAGCTGGTCACCGTTGGTAAGCGGGCTACCCTCTGGATGAATGAACTTCTGATGGATCTGGAGGAGGTGGAACACCGTATCTCCACTCTAAAGCTGCTGGGCTCCAAGGGAACCACAGGGACCCAGGCCTCTTTCTTGGAACTGTTCGAGGGCGACCATGAGAAGGTCAAGGAGTTGGAACGCCGGATCGCAGAAGAGATGGGCTTCGACGCTGTGGTCCCGGTTAGCGGACAGACCTACTCACGCAAGATGGACTACAACGTACTGTCTACTCTGGCAGGCATTGCCCAGAGTGCCAGCAAATTTGCGACTGACCTGCGGCTGCTGTGCCACTTGAAGGAGGTAGAGGAACCCTTTGAGAAGAACCAAATTGGCTCCTCTGCCATGCCCTATAAGCGCAATCCCATGCGGTGTGAGCGGATCTGCTCCCTGGCCCGTTATGTGATCGTGGACGCTGGAAATCCGGCGGTTACCACTGCTACCCAGTGGTTTGAACGCACGTTGGATGACTCGGCCAATAAGCGCATCTCCATTCCAGAAGCTTTTCTGGCTGTAGATGCCATCTTAAACATCTATCTGAATGTGGCCTCTGGTCTGGTGGTTCACCCTAAGGTCATCCGCCGCCATGTCATGGAGGAGCTGCCTTTTATGGCCAGTGAGAATATTATGATGGATGCAGTCAAGCGGGGCGGCGACCGACAGGAACTCCATGAACGTATCCGTGTCCTCTCTCAGGAGGCAGGACGGAACGTGAAGGATTTGGGCCTGCCCAATAACTTGATTGATCTGATGGCTGAGGATCCGACTTTCGGCATGAGCCGTGAGGAACTTACTGCCCATCTTGAGCCGGAGCGGTACATTGGCCGCTGTCCGGAGCAGGTGGAGGAGTTCCTGTCTCAGGAAATTACCCCGGTGCTGACGAAGTATGCCGCGGTCCTGGGAGAGAAGGAGACGGAACTGAAGGTCTGACGGAGAAAGGCGGGCTGTTTTTGAACCATCGAAAATACGGCGTCTACCTGGCCGCCGGGGTCACTGCCTTTGCGGTGATTGCTGCAGCGATCCTGCTGTTCTTTGTGATCTATCACTTTTCAGAAGTGCGGGCTCTGTTGGAACTTTTGGCCTATATCCTTCGTCCCATCTTTTATGGGCTGGTGTTGGCCTTTCTTCTGCTGCCTGTTCACCGGCACATTTTTACCATCCTCTCAGCATTGTGCGATGGAATGGCGGAGGGTTGGGTGCGGAAACGTGCTGTCCTGAATTTTCTGGCTATCGTACTGAGTCTGATTTCCGCAGTGCTGGTAGTCTATGTGCTGCTGGCTATGGTATTGCCCCAGCTGTACCTCAGTATTGTGGGATTAGTAAATGCGATCCCGGAGTACATTGGTATTATGCAGCAATGGCTCCTTGACTTTTTGGCAGATAATCCGGAGATCCAAGCAGCGGTTCTGCCCTATTACAACTCCCTGGCCCAATCGGTGGAGCAGTGGCTCAGTTCCAATATGCTCCCAAACTTAGAGTCGGTCAACAGCACGTTGGATTGGCTGCGGTTTGAAATCCTGCCCCAGCTTACCGGCGTGGTGAGCAGTGTTTCTTCCGGTGTGATTGCGCTGTCATTGCTGCTGAAAGACATTCTGATCGCGGTCATCGTCTCGGTCTACCTGCTGGCAAGAAAGGATGTCTTTGCTGCCCAGTCCAAAAAGATTATATACAGTATCTTCCGGACCGATATCGCAGATTTATTGGTAGAGGAGACCAGGAGTGCCTACCGCATTCTCAGTGGATTTATCAATGGGAAATTGGTAGATTCTCTGATTATTGGCATCATTGCATTGGTGTGCTGTAATTTGTTCCGGTTCCCGTATCCTATGCTGTTGGCAGTGATCATTGGGGTAACCAATATCATCCCATTTTTTGGTCCCTTCATCGGTGCGATTCCATGTGCACTGCTGATTTTGCTGGTCAGCCCCCTGAAGTGCCTCTATTTTGTTCTCTTCATTTTTGTCCTGCAGCAGTTTGACGGGAATATCCTGGGGCCAAAGATTTTGGGAGACTCTACAGGGCTGGCTTCCTTCTGGGTGTTGTTTTCCATCCTGTTGTTTGGCGGACTCTTTGGTTTTATGGGTATGGTGCTGGGAGTCCCGGTATTCGCCATGTTTTACAGTGTGGTCAGCCGATTGGTGCGTCGTGGACTGCAAAAACGTGGGCTTCCTCTGGAAACGGAACAATATCTAGGATGGACTGGACCTCTTGCAGAGAAGGGGAGGGATCTGGAGAGATGAAAGTTCCTCCAGAACACGCTTCTGCCTTCAACAGAGGGGGATAGTCATACAAAAGAATCAAAAATACTGCGGCCCGCACTGTTTATTCAGTGCGGGCCGCAGTATTTTAACGTTTGATTGTGCAGATTATCCTTACAGGTCAGAAGTCAGGACCTTTTTCAGATGGGCAAAACGGGGCAGACCATTGACGCGGGGAGCCTTGACATCACCTTGAATCAGGGGAAGAGCGTAGTCGATGAACTGCTGAGTGACGCCATTTCCTGCCTCATTGATCCACTCGCGGGGAACCTTCTTCTCAAAGTTCGCCACAATGTCCAGGGGCTCCAGAATGGTCTCGCAATGGTAGCCATCCTCGCCACGAGTGCAGCGGAAGGCCACCATCTTATCGGTGAACCCCTCCACAGCAGCCTGTACTGCGGCGGAGCCGGCCAGAAGGGCCTCCTCCGCATCCGTCTCAGAGTCCAGATGAGCGCCGCAGCGCTGAAGGAGGGAGAGTTCAATGCCGCGGACCTTTACGCCAAATGCTTCCTTAACTACAGAGGCCAAGTGGGCAGCCAGACCGCCCAGCTGAGCGTGGCCGAAGCCGTCAGTAGCAGAGGTCTTGGCCTCGGAGACGAAGGTTCCATCCGCGTAGTGAATGCCCTCAGATACGGCCACCAGGCAGTTGCCGCTCTTGTCATAGATGGTCTTCACATCGGACAGGAAGTGCTCCATGTCGAAGTCTGTCTCAGGCAGATAGACCAGATCAGGGCCGCAGCCAGTGAGGGAGGCCAGGGCGGCAGAGCCAGCCAGCCAGCCAGCGTGGCGGCCCATGATCTCGATGATGGTGACCATGCCGGTGTCATAGACATGGGCATCCTGCCAGACCTCGGCGCAGGAGGTGGCAATGTACTTGGCAGCAGAAGCGAAGCCGGGGCAGTGGTCAGTACCGTTCAGATCGTTGTCGATGGTCTTGGGTACGCCCATAATGCGGCACTCATAGCCCACTTTCTGCATATATTTGGAGATCTTATTGCAGGTATCCATGGAATCGTTGCCGCCATTATAGAAGAAGTAGCGGACATCGTACTTTTTGAAAACTTCCAGAATGCGCTGGTAATCACTGTCATCGACTTCGGGGTCTGCCAGTTTATAGCGGCAGGAACCCAGGGCAGAGGAGGGGGTGAACTTCAGCAGATCCAGCTCCGCGGAGTCCTCCTGTCCCATATCGTACAGCTTGTCCTCCAGCACACCTTTGATCCCGTGGGCAGCCCCCAGAACGCGGGTGATGCAGTCAGCCTTTAAAGCGGTCTGGATCACGCCCTGAGCGCTGGCGTTAATGACTGCGGTAGGACCTCCGGACTGGCCAATAATGCAGGCGCCGGTCAGTTGCTTCATGTTTGCTTCCTCCTAAAGTGTTAAATTTGGATCAAAAATAAGCTTAGTCCAAAATTCTGGTTTAAATTGTAACACACGCACTTGTATTTTTCAATCGGTAATGGTACAATATGAATCGTAAAAATCTTTCAAGGAGATGGTCAATATGCCATTGGTTACCACGACTGAAATGTTCAAAAAGGCCTATGACGGCGGGTATGCCATCGGTGCCTTCAATGTCAACAACATGGAAATCGTTCAGGGCATCACCGAGGCCGCTCAGGAGGAGAAGGCTCCCCTGATCCTGCAGGTGTCCAAGGGCGCTCGTGCCTATGCCAACCACACCTATCTGGTGAAGCTGGTGGAGGCCGCTGTGATCGAGTGCCCCGATATTCCCATCGCTCTGCATCTGGATCACGGCCCCGATTTTGAGACCTGTAAGGCCTGCATCGACGGTGGTTTCACCTCCGTGATGATCGATGCCAGCTCCAAGCCCTTCGAGGAGAATATTGCCATCACCAAGAAGGTCGTTGAGTACGCCCACGACCATGGCGTGGTGGTCGAGGCGGAGCTGGGTACCCTGGCCGGTGTGGAGGATGATGTGAAGGTCTCCGCTGAGGATTCCTCTTACACCCGTCCCGAGGAAGTAGAGGAGTTCGTGACCAAGACCGGCTGCGACTCCCTGGCCATCGCCATCGGCACCAGCCATGGCGCCTACAAGTTTACCCCTGCCCAGTGCACCCGCAATGAGAAGGGCATCCTGGTGCCGCCTCCCCTGCGCTTCGATGTGCTGGAGGAGGTCTCTAAGCGCCTTCCTGGCTTCCCCATCGTGCTCCACGGCTCCTCCAGCGTGCCCCAGGAGTATGTGAAGATGATCAACGAGCACGGCGGAAAGATGCCCGATGCCATCGGCATCCCCGAGGAGGAGCTGCGCCACGCCGCCGAGCTGTCCGTGTGTAAGATCAACATCGACTCTGATCTGCGCCTGACCATGACCGGCACCATCCGCCAGTTCTTCGAGGAGCATCCCGACAAGTTTGACCCCCGCGAGTATCTGAAGCCCGCCCGTGCCAACATCAAGGAGCTGGTCCGCCACAAGCTGATCCATGTTCTGGGCTGCGCCGGCAAGGCCTGATTCATACGAGCAACACACCCAATGCATCCAAAAACAGGAGCGCTCCGGCGCTCCTGTTTTTTCTTCAGACACTTTGCCCTTCCTTCCAGCATAGAAAAGAGAGAAGGAGGGAGGTTAACATGGAACAGCTGCTGCGATATGATCGGTTAGCGGCCGTAGCCTATGCCCACCACTGGGCCTACGGTCGGAATCCTCGGTACTATGACTATGAGCGGATAGGGGGCGACTGTACCAGCTTTGCATCACAATGTCTGTACGCTGGAGCGGGGGTAATGAACTTTACTCCGGACCTGGGCTGGTACTATTTAGATGGGAACCGTAAGGCTCCGGCCTGGACTGGCGTACCTTACTTTTACCGCTTTCTGACCCGAAATCTTCCTACCTGTGGACCGGTTGGAGTTCCAGTCCCGCTGGAGCTGCTGAGGCCTGGGGACTTTGTACAGCTCCGGTTTGACGCACCTGCGTTCGGACACACCCCCGTGGTGGTAGAGATAGGAAGTCCATCTAACTTAGATCATATCCTGGTGGCGGCCCACAGCCAGGATACGGATTTCCGCCCCCTGAGCACCTATTCCTTCCAGGAAATCCGGGGGATCCACATTCTGGGCGTACGCCGATGAAACCACTACTGTCTATATGACAAGGACGTTGTAATGACAAAATGTTGTCCTCAACTGTACATTTTCGAATTACTGCATAAAATTTGAAGCTTTTATGAACAAAACACCTGTAAAGAAACTGTTAAAAATGCAGAAATTCTTGGTTAAAAATCGGTTTTTTGCAAAATTTACTTGGAATCTTTCTGTTTTCGTGCTATGCTTGCAGAACCTTCACAGGAAGGAACTGGTTATCTAAAACGAGAGGAAGTAAGCAGCGTGGAAAAAAAGAAAAAGCTGGGCCTTGTGCCCAAACTGATCATTGGAATCATCTTGGGTATCCTGATTGGGTCCTTCTGCCCGGAGATCGTCTGCCGGATCGTGGTGACTGCCTCCGGCCTATTCAGCACGTTTCTGAAATTCGTGATACCCATGATGATCCTGGCATACGTCACTATGGGTATCGCAGACCTGTCCCAGGGGGCTGGTAAGCTGTTGGCCATTACGGCGGGGCTGTCCTACGGTTCCACCCTGGTTGCTGGATCCTGTGCGTTCTTGGTGGCGATTACCCTGTTTCCCAGCTTTATGGATTCCTCGGCCCTGGAGCAGATTGCTGCTACTGCGGGGAACTCCGTGGCAACCCTGTTCAGTATCTCTGTGACTCCTATTCTGGATACCTTGTCTGCCGTGCTGCTGGCCTTCATTCTGGGCCTGTGTCTATCCGCTATGAAGGGAAAAGAGATCGGCGACACCCTGTATAACGCCATCAAGGACTTTTCCGCTATCATCGATAAGGTGCTCCATGTAGCCATTGTTCCACTGCTGCCCCTGTATATCTGCGGCACCTTTGTGGACATGACCCGCTCCGGTAAGACTTTTGTAATTCTGGGCATCCTATGGAAGGTGTTCCTGGTGGTCATCGCCATGCACCTGCTGTACTTGGTGTTCGCTTTTATGGTGGCTGGCGGTATCAGCCACAAGAATCCATTTACCCTGCTGAAAAACCAGATTCCCGGCTATACCACCGCTCTAGGGACCCAATCCTCCGCTGCCACGATCCCAGTGAACCTCCAGTGTGCTGAAGCGGACGGCATCTCCCAGGAGATTCGAAACTTTGTTGTGCCCTTGTGTGCCAACATCCACATGGCCGGCTCTATGATTACCATTATCTCCTGTGCTACTGCGGTGTGCCTGATGAACGATTTGCCCATCAGCTTGGCCACAGTGGTTCCATTCATAGCTACCTTGGGCATTGCCATGGTGGCCTCTCCCGGAGCACCGGGCGGTTCTATTATGACCGCTTTGCCCTTCCTGTACATGGTGTTCGGTCCAGAGGCGGGCGATGTGAATGGGCCCATCTGCGCCATCATGGTTGCCTTGTACATCACCCAGGACTCCTTTGGTACTGCCTGCAACGTTTCTGGTGACAACGCTATTGGTATCATTGTGGATACCATCAACCGCAAGCTGTCTAAGGCATAATTTCGACCTGCCCCGAGGAGGCTTCTATGAACGTATTTGATATCATTGGGCCGGTAATGATCGGTCCTTCCAGTTCCCATACCGCTGGAGCGGTTCGTCTTGGCCGTGTGGCATGGAAAATACTAGGTGACACTGTGGTGAAGGCAGATATTGTTCTGTCTGGATCCTTTGCCCAGACTTATCGGGGCCACGGTACGGACAAGGCCCTCATTGCTGGTGTGATGGGAATGGATTCGGATGACGAACGGATTCGCCACTCCCTCCAGCTGGCCAAGGAATGTGGCATGGAGTTTACGTTCCACGAGACCGAGATCCCTGGCGCCCATCCCAATACTGCGCGAATTACTGTGACCGGTGCCAAGGGAGGTACCACTGTGATTCAAGGGGCCTCCATTGGAGGAGGAAACATCCTGATCACGGAGATCAATGGGATGACAGTCTCCTTCACGGGGCAGTACAATACCCTGTTGGTGCTCCACTATGACAAGCCAGGTACCATTGCTGCGGTGACCAATTTCATGGCCTATTCCGAGGTCAATATCGGAAATTTCCGCCTCTCACGCCCCAAAAAAGGCGGCGAGGCCGTCATGACCATCGAAGTGGACGGCGACGTGTCCGATGCACTGATCAGCAGTCTAAAGATTCTGCCCAACATTATCAACGTGGTGTTGATCCGTGCGATTTGAGGAGGGTGGAACGATGCTGGAATATTCTTCAATTTCTGAACTTTGTCGGGCGGCGGAGCAGGCTGGGGCTACGATTTCCCAGACCGCACTGGCAGATCAGGCGGAACAGATGGAACTGCCAGCCGATGTGCTGTATCAGCGCATGGCAGATAGCCTAGGGGTAATGCGGGATGCAGTTCGGGCAGGGATGGATCCGAAACTGCGGTCTACGTCCGGTCTCACTGGTGGAGATGCGGCTAAAATGGCTCACTATGCTGAGCGGGGCGGGATTACTGGGACATTTCTTAACCGGGCGATGGCCAGAGCCATTGCGGTTTCTGAGTACAACGCTGCTATGGGTAAGGTAGTAGCCGCCCCAACGGCAGGGTCCTGCGGTATCCTGCCTGGAACCATTGTTTCCATGCTTGAGGAGGGCCTGTGTGACGAGCGGGCTGCTGTCATGGCACTGTTTACTGCTGGGGCCATTGGCATGGTGATTGCTCAACAGGCATCTATCGCTGGGGCGCAGGGAGGTTGTCAGGCGGAGTGCGGTTCTGCTTCTGCTATGGCCGCCGCGTCTTTGGTGGAACTGCGCGGAGGAACACCGATCCAGTCCGCCCACGCCTGTGCCATGGCCATCAAAAATCAGTTGGGGTTGGTGTGTGACCCGGTGGCCGGCTTGGTGGAGATCCCTTGCATCAAGCGTAATGTTTCTGGAATTGCCATCGCCTTCACTGCGGCTGAGATGGCTCTGGCGGGGATCGAAAGCAAGATTCCCGCAGACGAGTGCATTCAGGCTATGCGGGCAGTGGGTGACTCTATGCCATGTGCTTTGAAGGAGACCGCACAGGGTGGGCTTGCGATGACGCCCACTGGTATTGAGCTGAAGCGAAAGGTGTTCGGCCCATCCAAGGAAAACGAATCTGTTTGAGATTGAGAACGCGCTGTTTTTCGGAACAGCGCGTTTTTTATGGGCGATTGGAAAATTTGTCCAGATCGGATGCCTCCGGTCCGGCCATTGACAGGGCACTCCGCCTACCGTATAATAATGGCAATCGAGAAAACGGCAAAACAGCTGGAGAGGGGGAGCGCTGTGCGGCAGCTGAGGAAGGCCTATCTGGAGATCACCAATGTGTGCAACTTGGCTTGTGACTTCTGTCCTGGCACCCGGAGGGCGCCGGGTTTTCTGTCCCCGGAGGGGTTCCAGACCCTGGCGGCCCGTTTGAGGCCCCACACAGAATACCTGTACCTCCACCTGATGGGGGAGCCGCTGCTCCATCCTCAGCTGGAAACTTTATTGGAAGAAGCGGACACCTTAGGCTTCCGGGTGATGCTCACCACAAATGGAACTCTGCTTCGTCAGCGAGAGAAGCTGCTGCTGGACAGCCCGGCAGTGAAGAAGGTGAGCGTCTCCGTTCACTCCTTTGAGGGCAACGGAGGGGCATATGAGGATCTGGAGTGCTATCTGGATGGATGCATCTCTTTCGCACGGGCGGCGGCCGGAGCGGGAAAGCGGTGTGCCCTGCGGCTGTGGAATCTGGATGGTGCGGAGACCGAGGGGGCCAACCGCCAAAATGGCCAAATCATCTCGCGGCTTCGGGAGGTATTTCCCGGAACCTGGCGGTCGGGCCGACGGGGAACTACTATGGCTCCGGGTATTTACCTGGAGTTCGGGGAGAAATTCCAGTGGCCAGACCTGTCCGCCCCTGAGGAGGAGGGGCGCCGTTTCTGCTATGGCCTGAGGGACCAGGTAGGCGTGCTGTGGGACGGCACAGTGGTACCATGCTGCCTGGACCACGAGGGGGATGTTCCCCTAGGCAACTTGTATGAGATGTCTCTGGAAGAAATCCTGTCCGGCCCACGGACTGAAGCTATTTACCAGGGCTTCTCTCAGGGTGAGGCACGGGAGGATTTGTGCAGACGGTGTGCCTTTACCAGAAGATTTCAGTGAGCGATGTAAGAGA
>ENA-ORUF01001760-ORUF01001760.1-human-gut-metagenome-genome-assembly--contig:-NODE-1760-length-21747-cov-3.451918_pt1 | contig 21747 bp, 22 predicted proteins | sample MGYA00242077_ERZ509203 | MGnify/ENA primary metagenome ERZ509203 (study PRJEB26280, sample SAMEA2338834) | human gut metagenome | biome: human gut; feature: human-associated habitat; material: faeces... | reverse complement strand
TATTGTGCCCTTCTAGGGCTTACTCAAGCCCCCGGCTTAGCCGGGGGTCCTGACTCCGGCGGAGGGAGGGAACACGGTGCTGGTCTATCTGTCCATGATCGAATATTTCAGAGAAATGGCAGTGGAAGTGAAAAAGCAACCGCAAATTGACAAGATGCAACTACAAAGTGGTTTACTTGTGTGGTAAAAATGTTACGATGAGGGTGTAGAAAACGATGAAATTGAATGAAAAGTTGATTGAGCAGAGAAAAGCAAAAAAATTGACTCAAGTAAAGTTGGCAGAGTTGGCCGGAGTGACCCGGCAGGCGGTGTCGCGTTGGGAGGTAGGTGATGCAATACCATCCATAGACAATTTGAAGTACCTCAGCGAATTGTACAGTGTGCCGGTTGATTACTTTTTGAACCACTCAGAGCCGGAGAAAAAAGAAAAATTGGAAGTAAGGAATGAACCAATTCAGGTAAAAGGACGCAAAGAGAATAGGAAAAAATACTTGTGGATCGTAGGAATGTTGATTGGGTTTCTTCTGATTGCAGTGCCTATGTTTCAGGCAGGACACAATGGAAGGAGCGGGAACACACTGACAATGAGCGAGATTGAAAGAGAGGAAGTGGTCTCAGAGGTAGAAGGTGGCTTTGGGTTTGAAAGGTAAATAAAGATAAAAGGGAGATATACATGAAATTCAAGAAACTTGTTCAACTGATGCTGGTGTGCAGTATAGTGCTGAGCTGTGTTTGCATGGGAGTTGGAGCAGTTGAAGCAACAGAGCGCCGAGCCACTGGAAAATTCAGTATGGATATTGCGGCAGATACAATGGTAAAAGCGAATTCAAGCTTCCCACTGGAAGTAGGAGAAGTGATTACGATCAAAGCGTCATATTCACCATTTTCTGCTAGTGTTGATTTTGGAGTAATCGCACCGGACGGCTTTTTTTACTATGTGAATGTGAAAGATGGAAGTATCGACCAGGGAATTGAGGTGGAGCAGCCTGGTCACTACACGCTGGCTGTGCGTAATAATTCTTCAAACAGAATCAGCGTGTCAGGATATGTGAATTATTAAAATTCTTCCCCAAAAGGAAGTGATTCCAATGTTTTAGAGACGTGAACGTGTCAAAATCTTTACGCGAAAAAGGTTCTGGAAGCATCTTGAAATTTGAGAAAGGTGAGTGCTAGACTATGAAAAAGAAGATTCTGACGTTGGTTTTGGCGATGGCAATGGTGTTGGGTCTTTGTGGGAACAGTTTTGCAGTAGAGATTACACCGTATGAATTAGATCCAGGGTGTGGACACTCTGCACCACATGGGTAAAATGAAACCATTTCGCCGGCGGGACGCAGTCCTGGGGTTCCTTGTGGTTTTCCCGCTCCCACTTTGGGAAAATCGCTTGATAGGCAGGGCCCTGTCTGAGGGAATGGGGTATCTGAACTACAACAAAAGTCCGCTCCTGTTTATGGATGTGACCATCCTGACGCTTCTGCTGGCGGTCAGCGGTTGGTTTGAAAAGCGGACCTTCACCAGCGGGGTGTGGTGGTTCAAGAAGGATGAAAATACCCAGCTTCTCCCAGGCGGGCGGCGGGCCTATCTCTGGAGCAGTGCGCTCAGTATGGCGGTCAGCCTGCTGGCTATGGGGCTGTGCCTCTGGGTCGGACAGCGGTGGGCGGTGGTGCTCCCGCTGGTCAACGGGTCCGCGCTGTGGCTGGGATTTCGGATGCTGTTTTCCGGCAGTGAGGAGTGAATGAGGGCGGCCCGTCCGATGTACTGTCAGGGTATGCTCCTGGGATGCCGCAGGGGAGGGGCAAGCCCCTCACGCTGTTCCGTTTTGCGGTGATTTCCCTGAGATGTCGTAGGGGCGGGCCTCTGACCCGTCCGCCTGTTTTTCGGGAGGCTTTCGTTCCACGCTGAGGGTTTCGTCCCACAGGGCGAACCCCCAACGCGAAAGAAAAACCGGCCGCCAGCAGGCGGCCGGTTTTTTGACCGGAGGAACAGAAATCAGAGGAGCATGACTCCAGCGGCGTCACAGGCGGTGAGGGAGCTGTCATCCCAGAGGGACACCTGCACCTCGCCGATGTGGGACTTGCCCAAAAGCAGCATGGAGACCCGGGACTGGCCGATGCCGCCGCCCATAGTCAGGGGCAGTTGGCCCTCCAGGAGCATCTTATGGAAGGGGAGCTCCCGGCGGTCGTCACAGCCGGCCAGGGTGAGCTGGCGGTCCAGGGACTCGGGGCTGACACGGATCCCCATGGAGGAGAGTTCTACCGCATGGCCGTTGACGCTGTCCCAGCAGAGCAGATCGCCATTGAGGTTCCAGTCGTCATAGTCGGGGGCACGGCCGTCGTGGGGCTTGCCGGAGCGCAGCTTGCCGCCGATGCCGATGAGGAAGGTGGCCGGATGTTCCCGAACAAAGGCATTCTCCCGCTCCTTGGCGGTAAAGTCGGGATACAGATCCTCCAGCTCCTGAGAGGTGACGAAGGTCACCTCACTGGGCAGCTCCGGCAAAACGGACAGCTGGGGGAACACAGAGCGGAGGAAGGACTGGGTGTCCCGCAGTGCGCCTACAATAGCCCGGACGGTGTCCTTCAGATAGTCCAGATTGCGGTCCTCGGCGGTGATAATCTTCTCCCAGTCCCATTGATCCACATAGGCGGAGTGGAGGTTGTCCAGATCCTCGTCCCGGCGGATGGCGTTCATATCGGTGTATAGGCCCTCGCCGGGGTGAAACTGATAGCGCTTCAGGGCCAGGCGCTTCCACTTGGCCAGGGAGTGGACTACCACGGCGGTATCGGATACGGCGCGGATGTCAAAAGCGACTGGACGCTCCACGCCATTCAGGTCATCGTTCAGACCGGAGGACTTGGCCACGAACAGGGGGGCAGAGACTCGATGGAGGTGGAGGGCGCCGCTGAGACGATCCTCAAACAGCCGGTGGAGCAGGCCAATGGCCTTTTGTGTTTCATAAATATTGAGCAGAGGGGTGTACCCCTGAGGGATGCGGGAATGGTCCATAACAGAATACTCCTTTTCTTGTGGGCTTGGCACATCCAGGCGGATGCCTCATATTATAGTGCAGAAATGCAGAAATTGCAATCACGGAGGGTATTATACTGAATTTTTTAAAAAAAGGCAACGGACCAACGGAAGAATTTCCTGCGGTGTGTTGCGTTTTTGCGGATGGCAACCCTATGAAGCTGTTTTCGGTGGTCCTCTGGGCGCTGGCTCAGCTGCTTTTCCCGATGGGGCACATCCAGCGGCCTGCTGACTTGGTGGGCGGAAGTGGCGGCTTTAAGAGAAGTGGATTGCATGAGTTTCGTATAGGCATACCAATGGACTGTGCAGACTGTCCTTTTTAGGGAGAAAAGTCGGAATAAAGTTGAATATCGTACCATTGTCAAGACAGGACATATCTTTTATAATATGCCTGTTGAATGTATGGTAAATTGATTTGTTTGTGCGGCAACCGCTATACTATTCCATAAAAATGACTCAAAGTGGACAAAATTATGGAATGGAATTCGGCCGCAAGCCCATGAGAAAATGCATAGAGCAATAGGTTGTATTGCCTGAAAACTGGGGGCTGGAAGAAACTCAATTTGCTTTACATGTAGGATTTGGTTCTCAGCGCTTGTGGCTTGGTGCAGTACGTATTATAATAAACTATCATTCTGTGGACGGGAGAAAACCTATGAAATTCATATCTTGGAATGTGAACGGCCTGAGGGCCTGTTTGAAGAAGGGTTTTTTGGAGTTTTATCAGCAGGAGCGCCCCGATTTCTGCTGCCTCCAGGAGACCAAAATGGAACAGGGGCAGGCGGATGTGGAGTTGGGAGAAGGAATCCTTGAGTACTGGAACTCTGCGGAGAAGAAAGGCTACTCCGGTACTGCGGTGTTTACCCCCCATACCCCTATCGCTGCAGCCTATGGTATGGATCTTGACAAACACGACCACGAAGGACGGCTCATTACACTGGAGTACGAGTCCTTTTATCTGGTCTGCTGCTATACTCCCAATTCCCAAGATGGGCTGAAGCGCCTGGACTATCGTATGGAGTGGGAGGATGACCTGCGGGAATACCTTATGTCCCTGGATCGAAGCAAGCCGGTGATCTATTGCGGAGATCTGAATGTAGCCCACCAGGAGATCGATCTGAAAAATCCAAAGACAAACCGGAACAACGCTGGTTTCAGCGACCAGGAGCGGGAAAAAATGACCACACTGCTTTCCTCAGGGTTCACGGATTCCTTCCGTTACCTCTACCCGGACGCCACGGGCGCCTACTCCTGGTGGTCCTACCGGTTCAACGCGCGGAAGAACAATGCAGGGTGGCGTATTGACTACTTCCTTGTCTCTGACAGACTGCGGGACAAGATCCGGCGGGCGGAGATCCTGACAACGGTAGAGGGCAGCGACCATTGTCCCGTTCTGCTGGAAGTGGACATCTGAAGACGCTGGCGATCTGTGTGCGCCCGGCGGCCACAGCTGCACTGACCGCAGCATTATGGACAGCGGGATGGAGCAGAAAGAGTAATCAGGCCGGCTGATCAGGGCCGGATATCCAGAGAGGAGAGAAAGAAATGCCGGAGTTTGATCCCAGAAGCTATGCTTACCCATCACGGCGGAATGTGGTGTATGCGCGAAAGGCGATGGCCTGCACTTCCATTCCACAGGGAGCGCAGATTGGGCTGGATATCATGAAGGACGGGGGAAATGCGGTGGATGCGGCGGTGGCTATGGCGGCCGCTATGCCGCTGTTGGAGCCCACCAGCAACGGTTTGGGCTCTGACTGCTTTGCCCTGGTATGGGTGGAAGCGGAGAAAAAACTCTATGGCCTGAATGCCAGCGGTGTGGCCCCGGCGGCCCTGTCCGCAGCAATGGTGCGGGAGATGGGACATCAGGTGATGCCTCAGGCGGGGTGGATCCCCACCATGGTGCCCGGCGCTCCAGCAGGGTGGGCAGAACTGAACCGCCGCTTTGGGAGCAAGTCGCTGACCCAGCTGTTTGCTCCGGCCATTTCTGCCGCCCGGGAAGGGGTTCCTGTTCAGGTGAACTTGGAACCTATGTGGGAGGAGGACTCTCAGCGGATCGCTGCAGCTATGGAGCGGGATCCTGCCCCGCATGCCTACTGGTGGAAACGGTTTATGAAGCCGGATGGCACACCCTATCGGGCGGGGGACATCTTTTGCTGGGAGGAGTATGCCCAGACCCTGGAGGAGCTTGCGGCCACCGGCTGCGAAAGTTATTATCGCGGTTCCCTGATGAAAAAAATCGTGGCCTTCAGCCAAGCCACCGGTGGTTACTTCTGTGAAGATGACTTCCGGAACTACAAGCCGGAGTGGGTGGAGCCAATCTCCACGGACTATAAGGGGTACACCGTCTGCGAGATCCCCCCCAACGGACACGGGATCACGGTGCTGATGGCCCTAAACCTGCTGAAGGGGTTACAGCTTTCCAATCAGAAGGACTGCGCTGATACATATCATAAAATCCTAGAGTCTATCAAGCTGGCCTTTGCGGACACCAAGACCTATGTGGCGGACCCCCGCTACATGAGGACCCGGGTGGAGGATCTGCTGTCGGAGGAGTATGCCGCCAGACGCAGGGCGCTGATTTCCGAGCAGGCGCTGACACCCGAAGCAGGGGATCCCTCTTGCGGCGGAACGATCTATCTGTGTACGGCTGATCCTCAGGGAAATATGGTGTCTTTCATCCAGAGCAACTACACTACCTTCGGTGCAGGGGTAGCCATCCCTGGGACTGGCATCTCACTCCAGAACCGGGGGGCCAACTTCTCCCTGGATGAGGAAAGCGACAACTGCCTGGCTGGAGGAAAGCGATCCTACCATACTATCATCCCTGGGTTCTTGATGCGGAACGGGGAAGCGGTTGGCCCATTCGGTGTGATGGGGGCCTTTATGCAGCCGCAAGGCCATGTCCTGGTGGTGGTGAACACAGTGGACTACCACATGAATCCTCAGGAGGCCCTGGATGCGCCCAGAATCCAGTGGACCGGAGGGAAGCACATCCAGCTGGAGCGTGAGGTTCCTGCCCACATCGCCCAGGACCTGGCCCGCCGGGGCCATGAGGTGGAGATCGTTAACTCCAACCTGCACATGGGCCGGGGGCAGATCATTTGGAAAACAGAGAATGGCCTGTACATCGGGGGCACAGAGCCCCGTTGTGATGGAACGGCAGCGGCCTGGTGAGGATCTGTCTCTCACCTGAGATGAAGCTGCTTGAACTCGCTGAAGGAAGAATTCTGACAACAGTGAAGATGTATGACGAAAATGACCCTAGAAAGAAGGTATACCCATGAAAATTGCAGAACTGTTTGGAAAGAGAAAGACGGTCTTTTCCTGTGAGGTATTTCCGCCCAAGAAAACCAGCCCGGTGGACAGTATTTATAAGACACTGGACGGGTTGAAGGACATCCATCCCGACTTTATTAGTGTGACCTACGGTGCGGGAGGCTCCAGTGCGGTGAACCAGTCCACCCAGGAGATCGCCTCTATCATCCAGAATCAGTACCACATTACTGCCATGGCTCACCTGACCTGTGTGGCCTGCACCCGGGGAGAGGCAACAGAACTTTTGGCTGGCCTGAAGCGGAATGGTGTAGAGAACGTGCTGGCCCTGCGGGGCGACCGGAATCCCAATTTCCCGCCCAAGACAGATTTTCTCCATGCCGATGAGCTGGTCTCCTTCATCCACCGACGGGGGGACTTCGGCGTGTCCGGGGCCTGCTATCCCGAGGGGCACCCCGAGAGCCCGGACATGATCCACGACATCCGCTATTTGAAGCAGAAGGTGGATGCCGGGGCCCAGCATCTGGTGAGCCAGCTGTTTTTTGACAACGACGACTTCTATCGCTTTGTGGAGCGGTGCCGCATCGCCGGCATCAACGTGCCCATCGAGGCGGGCATCATGCCGGTGCTGAACAAGGGCTCCATCGAGCGGATGGTGTCCATGTGCGGCGCCTCCCTGCCCCGGAAGCTGACCCGCATCCTGGCCCGGTACGGCGACCATCCCCAGGCCATGCGGGAGGCGGGGATGGCCTATGCCATCGACCAGATCGCCGACCTGATCGCCTCCGGGGTGGACGGGGTCCATCTGTACACCATGAACAACCCCGCCGTGGCCCGGCAGATCAGCGACAGCGTCGCCTCCATCCGGACCGTCTGAGCCTGGCTGCCCGCCGGGCTATGAAACCGTGAACGCAGGAAAGGTGTGTTGCCCTTGCCCATTTCTTTGACTGACCTCCAGATCGACGAGGTCCTCCGCTATATGGGGACGCCCCCCGACCGGGCGGAGCCCGCCATACGCAAGCTGGCGGAGGAGTGTGCCCGGGAGCTGCTGGGTGTGGTGCGCCCCCGATGGGCGGCGCGGACCTTTGAGCTGACGCTGGAGGAGGTGGGCGTTCGTCTGTCCTCCGGCCTGCTTCTGCCGGGGGAGGACCTGAAGCGCCATTTGACCGGGTGCCGCCGGGCTGTGCTGTTCTGCGCCACGCTGTCTGCCCAGGCGGACGCCCTCATCCGGCGGGCGGAGAGCGGGGATATGCTCCGGGCCCTGGCCCTGGACTGCTGTGCCACCGCCGCGGTGGAGCAGCTGTGCGACCAGATCGAACTGGAGCTCCAGCGGCAGTTCCCCGGCTGCTTTTTCCCCTTCCGGTACAGCCCGGGGTACGGGGATCTGCCCCTTACCCTCCAGAGCAGCCTGCTGGCCCTGCTGGACGCCCCACGGCAGGTGGGGCTGTGCGCCAGTGCCAGCCATATCCTTACCCCGCGCAAGTCGGTGACCGCCATTCTGGGGGTAGCCGACCACCCCATTCAAGCCTCTGTACGCAGCTGCCTGGGCTGTCCCGCCCACGACAGCTGCCAATATCGAAAGTCAGGTGGACACTGTGGAATTTCTTGAACTGTTAAAGACCGGCCGCCCCGTCCTGTTGGACGGCGGCATGGGCACGATGCTCCAAGCCAGAGGACTGCCCGTGGGGGCGGCGCCGGAGACGGCTGCCCTAGAGCACCCGGAGTGGCTGCGGGAGATCCACAGCGCCTATTTGGACGCTGGATCCCAGATCGTTTATGCCAATACCTTCGGGGCCAACCGGGAGAAGCTGGCCCACTGTGGAAGAACAGTGGCAGAGGTGGTCCCCGCCGCCGTCGCTGCTGCCCGGGAGGCGGCCCGGGGCCGGGGGCTGGTGGCCCTGGACGTCGGGCCCATCGGGCAACTGCTGGAGCCCACCGGGACCCTGGAGTTTGAACAGGCGGTGGACATCTTTGCCGAGGTGGTGGAGGCCGGCGCGGCGGCGGGGGCCGACCTGATCGCCATTGAGACCATGACCGACCTTCAGGAGGCCCGGGCCGCCCTGCTGGCGGCCAGGGAGCACTCCAGCCTTCCGGTGCTGGTGACCATGACCTATGAGGCCACAGGACGGACGTTTTTGGGCTGTTCCCCCGCCTGCGCCGCCTTGACCCTGGAGGGGCTTGGGGCGGACGCGATTGGTGTGAACTGCTCTCTGGGGCCCCGGGAGATGCCGCCCCTGGTAGAGGAGCTGCTGAAGTGGACCACTCTGCCCATCGTCCTGAAACCCAACGCCGGACTGCCCCGCCCGGACGGCTCTGGCTATGACATCTCTCCGGAGGAATTTGCTCACAGCCTGGCTGCCCTGACAGAGTTGGGGGTGCAGGTGTTTGGCGGCTGCTGCGGCACCACGCCGGAGTACATTGCTTTGCTGCGGCAGGAACTGGAGGGCCGGACGGTGCGCCAGGTCCCCAGGGCGGTCCCAGCCGCCGTGTGCAGCGGTACCCAGGTGGTGCCCATCGACCGGGTGCGGGTCATCGGCGAGCGGATCAACCCCACCGGCAAGAAGCTGATGAAGGAGGCTCTGCGCCGGGGGGACGTGGACTATATGCTGGGCCAGGCCCTGGCCCAGACGGAGGCTGGAGCGGACATTCTGGATGTGAACGTGGGCCTTCCGGAGATCGATGAGGCGGATATGATGGTCCGCACAGTGAAGGCTCTCCAGGGGGTGACTGACGCCCCCCTCCAGCTGGACTCCACCGATCCAAAGGTGCTGGAGCGGACCCTGCGGGTCTACTGCGGCAAGGCCATCGTCAACTCGGTCAACGGGGAGGAGGAGAGCCTGTCTGCCATCCTGCCCCTGGTGAAAAAGTACGGCGCGGCGGTGGTGGGCCTGACCCTGGATCAGGGAGGCATCCCCAAAAGCGCGCAGGCCCGGGTGGAGGTGGCCCGCCGCATCCTGGAGCGGGCGCTGGCCCTGGGCGTCCGCCGGGAGGATGTGTACATCGACTGTCTGACCCTCACCGTCTCTGCCGAGCAGGAGGGGGCGGCCCAGACGCTGACCGCCCTGCGCCGGGTGAAGGAGGAACTGGGGCTAAAGACCGTGCTGGGGGTGTCCAACATCTCCTTCGGACTGCCCGCCCGGCCCCTGATCAACCAGAATTTCCTTACCATGGCCATGGCCGCCGGCCTGGACCTGCCCATCCTCAACCCCAATGTGGACACCATGATGGCGGCAGTGCGGTGCTATCACCTGCTGACCAACGTGGACCGGGATGCCCGGGAGTTTATTGCCGCCTATGGAAACGCCGCCGTGACCACCGCCATCTCCGGCGGAGGGGCCGCTCCGGCGGCCTCGGCCTCCGGCAGGGGCCGGAGCCTGGCTGAGGTGGTGGAGGCCGGGCTGAAGGGGGAGGCCGCCGCCGCTGCCCGTACTCTGCTGGAGACCCGGGAGCCCATGGATGTGGTGGATCACATCCTGATCCCCGCTCTGGACAAGGTGGGGGCCGACTTTGAGCAGAACCGGGTCTTTCTGCCCCAGCTGATCCAGTCGGCAGGGGCTGCTCAGGCCGCCTTCGAGGTCATCCGGGAGAGCCTGTCCCAGCGGGACGGGGGCTCGGTCAGCCGGGGGACGGTGGTGCTGGCCACCGTCAAGGGGGACATCCACGACATCGGCAAGAACATCGTCAAGGTTCTGCTGGAGAACTACGGCTATACCGTGGTGGACCTGGGGAAGGACGTGGACCCCGCCGCTGTGGTGGAGGCCGTCCGGCGGCATGGCGCGCCCCTGGTGGGCCTGTCCGCCCTGATGACCACCACTCTGAAAAGCATGGCGGAGACCATCGCCATGCTCCACGATGCAGGCCTGCCCTGTCAGATCATGGTGGGGGGTGCGGTACTCACCCCGGACTACGCCCGGCAGATCCAGGCGGACTTCTACGCCCGGGACGCAAAGGAGAGCGTAGACATCGCCAAGCGGGTCATTGGATAAGCATAAGCCTGTGGGCTGCCGGAGTTCCGGCGGCCCACAGGCCTTTTTCGCCCTGCTCAGCAGACGGTGAGCAGGGGCTGGAGCTGCTGCCCCTCTAGGGCGGCCTGGGCGGCATCGGCCACCAGAGAGAAGTCAGCTACTAGAGAGGTAGGCTTTCGTACTGGGTCGTCCTGGCCGAATGGGACGAAATAGATGTACCTGCGGTTGAGCAGTGCCCCCAGATTTGGTGCGGAGCCGGCCAGCCCATCGTTGGTGGATGGGGCGATGAGGAGTGGGCGGCCATTGCGCAGGTGTGCCTTGGCTGCCATAGTGACACTGGTATCAGTGATGCCAGCGGCCAGCTTGCCCATGGTGTTGCCTGTGCAGGGGGCGATGATCAGCAGGTCCAGAAGCTTCTGGGGGCCAATAGGTTCCGCCCCAGCGATGGTGGAGATGACCCGATGGTCACAGATGCGAGTCATCTCCCGCATCAACTCATGGGCGCAGCCGAAACGGGTATCGGTGGCTGCGGTGCACTCTGAGACGATAGGGATCACCCGGGCGAAGCGGGCTTTGACTTGTTCCAGTGCTTCCATAGCACGGTCATGGGTGCAAAAGGAGCCGCAGACTGCGAATCCAATGGTTTTGTCTTCCAAGAAAAACCTTCCTTTCTGCGTTATGCTCCCAGTTCGTGGAGCATGTGGTAGATGGTATTTTTGATGGCTGCCCCGGCGGTGACAGGGGCTACCTTCCCCGGCAGGGAGAGAGCCCAGATCACAGTGCGGCCCAGACGTCCAGCGGCTTCCAGGTCTACACCTCCGGGCTTGCTGGCTAGATCCAGAACCAGGCAGTCCGGCTTTAAATCGGCCAGCTCTGACTCCCCCAGAACAAGCGCAGGGACGGTGTTGACCACCAGATCGTAGCCGCACAACCAACCGGCCAGCTGGCCTGTTTGCTCTGCGCCATAGCCGCTGGCCTGAGCCCAAGCCAGGGACTCGTATCGGCGGGCGGCTACGGTGACTTTGGCTCCCAGGGCGGACAGCCGTTGAGACAGGGCCCGACCGACTCGACCAAAGCCGACCACCAGTACACGAGCGCCGTGAATGGTGATGGGGAGCTGTTCCATAGCGATTTGCACTGCTCCCTCGGCTGTTGGCACCGCGTTGGCCACGGCCAGTTCCTCGCGGGCGAAGTAGTCCCGGACGGCGAGTCCACGTTCGGCGGCTAGGGCGGCGGTGACCGGGTCCACCCGGCCGCCGAAGAGTACCTGACTGGGGGATAGGGGAGCGAGCACCTCGGTCAGCGGTAGAGAGAGGCGGGACAGCGGGGCGTTCAGAAGTCCTCCACCCGATGAAACGGGGAGAGGGAGGACCACGCAGTCCGCCTGTTCTACGCCAGAAAGTGCTGGCTCTGCTGTGAGGCTTGGAGCAGAGATGGATTCCTCCTCTAAAGCGTAGGTATGGACCCGGTGACCGTCCTCCGCCAGAAGCTGAGCCAGCTTTCCCTGGCGCATATCGCCTCCCAGGACCCAGAAATTCAGTTCGTGCCGCATGGCAGGACCTCCTTTATCCTCAATGCTGCACCAGACTATGCTGGATAAGCGGCGGAGGTGAATGAACATCTGTAGAAAAGAAAACATGCTTGACAGAGAAAACGAAAAAGAATATAATGATTTTGCACAATAGTGCAACAAAAGAAAGCGAGAAAGACGTCGTTTTCACCAGTGAACGAGGGCGTGTCGGCCCAGAACGCTGGCACGGTCCCCTTATGCTGGCAAGAACAACAAAAGGAGGTCCTGAGATGAAACAGCAAGTTCGCAAGATCCTGTCTCTGACTACGGCGGCAGCCCTGACCCTTGGAATGGTGGTCACTGCCCACGCTGCGGACAGCGGTGTGACCCGCGGCGATATCGCCAAACTCCTGGTGGAGAAGGCTGGATTGTCCGGCCAAGTGGCGGAGTATGCCGCCAAGCCCAGTGCCTTCCGGGATGTTGCCGAGGGCAGCGACTATGAGGGCTACATCAATCTCGCTTATGAGAAGGGCCTGATGAGTGGCACCGGCGGAGGCTCGTTCAGTCCGGAGACTAAGGCCACTCAGTTGGAGGCGGCAGCAGCTGTTATGAAGTATGCCGGCGTACCTGAGGAGATGCGAAAGGCGTGGCCCGCTGACTATAACGATACGGCGGTCCGTGTGGGTCTGACTGCGGGCATTGAGTTTAACGGCGCTGAGATGGTTACTGCCGCACAGTTTGAAGCCATGCTGAAGAATGGTGCAGCCCTGATTGGAAAGCCCTATATCGGGATCAGCTGGAAGAGCAATACTCAGAATTACGACTCCTTCAAAACAGTCATCCGCACTGCTGGGGGTAACCCGGTCGAGTTGGATCAGGTGACCAGTACAGCGGTTTCCTACGACAAGGATGGTAAGGTTCTTGGTTCCTACTTGGAGGAGAGTGGGATGCTCAAGCAGGCGTATGCCGACCAGATCAAGGCGAAGAATTTGACCAACAGCAACGTGGGTGAGGCCATGGCCGGCATCGACGGTGTGTTCTTTACTGGCGGCGAGGATGTGAGTCCTACGCTCTTTAAAGTGCCCCAGAAGGAAGCGAACATGGGTGAAGAGATCAATACAACCCGGGATATTTCCGACTATATGCTCATGGCTTACTGCCTGGAGAAGGATGTCCCAACCTTGGGTGCCTGCCGCGGGATGCAGGTGCTGAGCATCGTCTCCGGAAGTGGTTTTATTCAGGATATCCCTGCTTATTACAAGGCTGAGGGAAAGACTTATGACGACAGCCACCGGATGCCTGCGGACGCTCCTGACCGGGACTATGCCCGCCATGTGGTGGATATTATCGAGACCGACTCCTGGATATATAACATCGTAGGTGCAAATAAGCTGGAGAATGTTTCCTCCTGGCACCATCAGGCAGTGACGGATGTGACTGCTGATACCGGACTGACCGTAGTGGCGAAGACCACTGTGGACGGTTTGGACATCGTGGAGGCCGTGGAGAACCAGAGCAAGACCTTCTGCCTGGGAGTGCAGTTCCATCCTGAGAATGACGCAAAATTGGCTCTGCACGATGGTAAGCCAGAAGAGGCGAAGTGTGACCCTGATGTGTGCCTGAATTTCTTCCGGAATTTGGTGAAATATGCCGCAGAGAAGCAGGCATAAGGTGTTGAGAAAATTTATTTTTCATCGTTCTGCTGGCACATGAAGGTTCATGTCAGTGAAAAAACATCCCCCGCCGCCCACAGGGCGGCGGGGGATGTTTTTGATTCAGAGAATCAAGCTGGGAGTGGCTCTATCAGGGCCACTCCCAGCTGTCTTACAGGTTTTTGTCTAGGATCTGGGTGAATGCCTCCAGAGGCAGAGCACCTACCTCGCGGGCAATCTCTTGGCCGTCTTTGAAGAAGATAACAGTGGGGATACTCATTACACCATACCGCATAGCCAACTCGCCCTCGGCGTCTACGTCTACTTTACCCACCACGGCTTTACCGTCATACTGGTCTGCCAACTGCTGGATTACTGGGCCAAGCATCCGGCAGGGCATACACCAGTTGGCCCAAAAGTCCACCATCATCAGCTGGCCCCCGTTCAGAGCCTGCTCAAAGCTATCTTTGGTAAAATGCTGCAAAGACATTATAAAATTCCTTCCTTCTGATTTGATCGGATTGTGTTCAGGTTCCGCTGGAGGATCCAGAGGGAGACTCTGTACCGCGGCGCTCCAAAAATTCCGCAGCGGATAGAGCGGCGATGAGTCCTTCGCCCACCGCCTTAGAGACCTGGAGGGGGCCGCCAGTGCAATCGCCGGCAGCAAAGACACCAGGGATATTGGTGGCCATTGATCGGTCCACTTGGATAGCGCCCTCCTGGGTTGCCAGCTGTGGGATCAAGTCAGTGGGGGCCACTGCATCCCGCAGAATAAAGACACCGCTGCATGGGATGGAGACCCCATCAGCCACCAGGGCGGTGACAGTCTGTTCACCGGTGATTGCCAGGCGATTGGCTTGGATGAAGGGGATGTCTTCCTCCAGAGAGTCAGGGCGCTGAGCAGCTACATAGACCACCTGACAGCCCAGACTCTTCAAATAGGAAGCCTCCCTGGGAGCATCACCGCTGCGTCCCACCACGGCGATCGGTTTGCCCCGGTAGAGCATCCCGTCACAGGTGGCACAGTAGCTTACACCGCGGCCCAGATACTCTGACTCGCCTGGATATTTCGCCTGGCGGACTACGCCGGGGGCCAGGATCAGGGCTGTACCTTCATAAAGTTCACTGCCTACCGTTAAATGGAAGCCGTCCCAAGCCATCAAAGAAATCACACGGCCCAGAACGAAGTCGGCGCCAACCTCCTCTGCGTGCCGGTGAAACTGCTCCAGAAGTTCCATGCCTGTGACACCAGGCAGACCAAGATAATTGTCTACCCGCTCGGCTCGGGCCAGCGGGCTGTCCTGCCAGCGGTTTCCAACCACCAGCACACTTTTGTCCCGGCCTCGGGCGGCCACCGCCGCAGACAGGCCTGCGGGGCCACTCCCCAGAATGATGATGTCATAGCGCATCCTGCTGCGCCTCCTCTCCATTGTTTGGTGTGTTCAGCATAACATAGGCATGCTGGATCTTCTGTGACCAGGTCACAGAGCGGAGCGCTGTCAGGCCAGCAGCCGGGCCAGCAGAGATGGGTCGGCGTTGCCACCAGACAGAACAAATACTGCTTTGTCCTCCGGCCGGACGGGGAGCGCACCGCACAGGACAGCGGCTATGGGGAGGGCGGAGGAGGGCTCGGCTACCACCTTGGCGGCGGTCATTAGAAGGAGCATGGCCTCTTCGATCCAGCGGTCCTCCACGGTGTACAGTTCATCCACCCGGGCCTGGATCACGGCAAAGTTGTCTGGGTTTGCGTGGTCGGTGCGGGTGCCATCAGCAATGGTCTGGACAGATTCCAGCTGTACAGGGCGCCCCTCAGCCCGACTTTTGGTATACCGAGGTGCGCCTGCTGGCTCTACCCCCACAGTGTGCACCTGGGCGGAGGCCCCCTTCGCAGCAGTAGCGATGCCGGAAATCAGCCCGCCGCCCCCGATAGGGGCTGCAATCAGACTGGCATCTGGAAGATCCTCCAGGATCTCCAGGGCAATGGTGCCTTGCCCGGCGGCTACCAGTGGGTCAGCGTAGGGGTGGATCTCCACCATGCCTCTCTCCTGTACCAGCTGGGCGGCCCGCTCTTCTCGCTGGGAGGAGAGGGTACCTACCAACTCAACCTGCCCGTCCCAGCGCTTGACTCCAGCCAGTTTGACCGGGTTGGCGTTGGTGGGCATAACGATGACCGCCTGGGTTCCAAGTTTATGGGCGGCGTAGGCCACACCCTGGGCGTGGTTACCAGATGAGGCACACACCAAGCCGCGGCCTAGCTCATCCGCTGACAGGGAGAGAGCCTTGTTGAGGGCGCCGCGGATCTTGAAGGCACCAATGGCCTGGAAGCCCTCGTGCTTGAGATAGACCTGACAGCCCAGGGCCTCATCCAGGGCCGGAACACGGAGCAGAGGCGTGCGGACGATGTGGGAGGCGATCCTGGCCTGGGCGGCCTGGACGTCACGGTATTCGATCATAAGCGGGACCTTCCTTCCAATCTTAGGATACCCCAATTAAATCACAGTTTACCCCCATTGACAAGACGAAGGAAGGCGCTTTTTCAGGGAGAAATCGCCCTGAAAAATAAAATCGAAAAAAATGAAAAAAAGGCTTGCATTCTTCGGAAAGGTGTGGTATTCTATATAAGCCGTCCGGGTGAGACACCTGAGCGGCGAGGATAACCGGGTGTGGCGAAGTTTGGTATCGCGCTTGAATGGGGTTCAAGAGGCCCTGAGTTCGAATCTCAGCACTCGGACCAAGCTGGAGCAGATGTTGTACATCTGCTCCAGCTTTTTTTGTAACGGTCGGAGCGGGCTCAGCTTGCGGACCCGCTGTTCCGAACCGAACGGATGCCGCTGGGCTTTGGCGGCGGTGATTCTAGTTGATTACAGAGACAGGTCGCTTTAACCTGTGCTTACTCATGATCCGAACTGCATGATCTGAGTGGGGCAGTGTGTTCAGATTTATTATTTCTATTGAGAATGTTCTTTGATTTGTCAAGGGCGGCGCAATTTAGCGCCGCCCTTGACCTTTTTCCCAAATTCTGCTATATTTTTTATATGACAGAGCTCGAATTTCTCTCAATCAAGATTAGTTTTGAGGTGATTGCTGTGAAACGGTTACCCTTTCTTCTGAACTTTCTGTTGCTTATTTGGCTGTGTGGTTGTTCGGTTAGTCCGATGATCGAGACTTTGAATAACTGGTCTTTCCAATACAATGAGGGAACTAATGATTACAGTATATTTTTTGAGTTAAGAGATAAGTCAGGCAATTCTATATCTGCAGATGTTGATGTGGATATTCGGATTGTTAATGATAGAGACGAGGAAGTGTTCAAAGGTACGAGTTCTGTTTCACCAGATGATTTTGGCCATTATACGAGTGAAGCCCAAGGAGAACAGTATCTTGCCAATATAAGAATCCCTGCTTCTGAAATTACTCCCGGTGCAGATTCAAGTGGCAAAGTTTATTTGACTGTTTACAAAGCAGATGTTGTTGCTTTTGATGAAGTAAATTGTGATGCTTTCTACTGCCTCCCGATAAAAGATATTCAGTTAGAATCTGGACCATTTCCCATTGAGTTAAATGTAAAAGGTTTTGACGGGGTAATTACATCCAAAATTCAAATAGACGATGTAACCTATGAATTTGAAAAGGGCTATAGGCCAACACTGACAGTAACTATTTCCGGCACAAAAATTTACAGCAACAATAATTCATATTTTAGTTCTGGTTACGATGTAATCAGTTATAAACTATATGATAGTGAAAACTATATGGTTGATTCGGGGAACGTGTATCTTAACTCGTTGAATCAAGGAGATAAATTCAAAGATGAATCTATCATCATCTATGATTTGATTCCGGGAGAAACATATACGCTAAAATTTACTGAATATGAGTTCTAAGAACAATTAAAAGTAAAGTATAGTATGCTTATAGGAGGGAGAATAATGTATAAACTCACCCCACTTCAAAAAGAGACAATGGAATTCTTAAAAGCGCAAATAGATGAGGCCAGATCGCATTCCATCAATTTTGAAAATATGGGAAAAGAGTTTCTTTTACCAAGTGTGGTTTTGAGACTATGGGGCAGGGAAAAGCTGAAATGGAACCAGAATATACTGGCCTGCTTCCTAGAGGGGTGGACAAAGTCCCTGGTATGAGGAGGATAGAGAAAAACCGCCCGGATGCTGTGCATCCGGGCGGTTTTACAAATCAGTCAGATCAGGCACAGAACCAGAGTCAGCACCATAAACACAATGGCGACCCACTTGGTCATCTTGGCCAGTTTAGCGTCCCAGGTCTTGGCCTTGTTCTTGGACAGGAAGGTGTCCACGCCGCCGGCGATGGCACCGGACAGACCAGCGCTCTTTCCAGACTGGAGCATGACCACGGCGATCAGGATCAGGCCGCACAGAAGCTGAATGATGGTAAGGGCGAACTTCATATCAATATCGTTCCTTTCAGGCCTGTCCAGACAGGCGAAAAATCAAAAATGCGGCGGAAAAACCCGGACGCAAAGCTTATTATACCACACGTTGACAGGAAAAGCAAGAATTTTTCTGTGGGTATAGGAAAATGCGGGGGAAAGTGGGATCACAGCTGCGCAATGGCCTCGATTTCCACCAGTACATCCTTGGGCAGGCGGGCTACCTGGACGGCGGAGCGGGCGGGGTAGGGTTCCTGGAAGAATTGGGCATAGACTTCGTTCATGGCGGCGAAATCATTCATATCGTTGAGAAACACGGTGGTCTTGATGACCGCACCCATGTTGGTCCCGGCGGCATTGAGGATGGCTTTGATGTTGTTGAGGGATTGCCGGGCCTGGGCCTGGATGCCTCCCTCGGGGACGGTGCCGGTGGCGGGATCTACGGGGATCTGGCCGGAGGTGAACAAGAGATCGCCGATCTGGATGGCCTGAGAGTAGGGGCCGATCGCGGCAGGGGCGTGCTCGGTGTGGATGGCCTGTTTCATGGGATATGCTCCTTTCCATTCTGTACACAATACCGCCTGGGCGGTTTTTTCTATTGTAGCATAGGTGAGGAAGCGCCGTCAATCATCTCCAGGTGGAGTTCGAAGCTGTCCCCACACGCGCCCGGCCACCGCTCCCAGAAGCAGGATGTTCCCGCAGAAGTAGAGCCACACCAGCAGGATGATCAGGGAGGCCAGGGAACCGTAGACCAAGGAGTACCGGGAGGACATCCCAATGAACCAGGAGAACAGCACGGAGCAGGCCACCAGGGCTGCGGCGGACAGCAGGGCGGTGAGGTACAGGGTGCGGGTGTGGCGGCGGAAGGGGAGGGGAGTTCCCAGGCGGTAGACAGCCAGCACCAGGAGTAGTACCAGCAAGAATAGCAGCAGATAGCGCAGGCGGATCCACAGCTGGGATAGGGAAGCCAGGGGAATCAGGTTTAGCAGAGCCGGAGGCAGTCGAGACTCCAACAGCTTGAAAAACCAATTTCCGGTAAAGATGACCACGATGGACAGATAGATGGTCAGCAGAAACAGTAGGGAGAGGGCCACACTGAGGATCAGGCGGTGCAGACTGTTGGCCTGGCGGACCTGATACAACTCGTCCATGGTTTGGAGCAGAGTACGAAGCCCGGCTGAGGCGGACAGGCCGATGGTAAATAAACAGGCCAACAGAAGGGGGGTGGACTGGCTCTGGGGGATGGCAGAAACATAGTCCAGATAGTCCAGGATCAGGGACAGGCTCTCCTGTGGGAGGATAGAGTCCAGGGCGGAAAAGACCTCCTCCGGACTGAGCGGCAGCAGCCCGATAAAGAAGTTGACGCACATGAGAAGGGGAAATAAGGTTAGGATCAGAAAATAGGCCAGGGCAGCTGCGGCCCGAGCCACACCCAGGCGGTTGTAAGTGTCTATGACACCCCACACAAAGGCTACAGGGGGCAGGTGGAGCAGAGATTTCCGCATAGAAGTGCGCCTCCTCTCAACGGTACTCCTCCGGGCGGGGTGGACCGCACCGGATGAAAGAAGCAAAAAGCCGCCTGCGACGCAGACGGCTTTCTCTCTCTTGCTTGGTTCAGGATGCTCAGGCCAGCTTGCTCAGCTTGATGGTCATGCTGCTCTTTTTGTGGGCGGCATTGTTCTTGTGCAGCAGCCCCTTGACAACAGCCTTGTCCACAGCCTTGACGGCCACCTTGTAAGCAACATCGGCCTCGCTGCGGTTGCCTTCCGCCACCGCGGCCTCAAACTTCTTGATGTCGGTCTTGAGCGCGGACTTCGCGGCCTTGTTCTGCATGGCCTTGGTCTGGGACACCAGGACACGCTTCTTGGCAGACTTGATATTCGGCAAACCAAACACCTCCTCCGATTTTTAAAATCAATAAAATAGAACACAAGAATCCCTGTGCGGATATGTATTATACCATCAGCCCTTTAAAAAAGCAACTCCTTTTTCAAAAAAATTTCGGATTTTTTCATGGGTGATCTAAGGGTGCAGTTGGGGTATCGTATAGTTCTTCTTTTGGCGCAGAAACTATCCACAAAGACAGCCGGGGAATGCTCTGGCGGAACAGGAGGCGGTGCAGATGGTTGGACGCAGGACAGATCTGGCCCTGGAGGCTAAGGAGATCTGGGAGGAGGGGGCGGCGGAGGCTGCGGTGCTGGAAGGGGTGGAAGCTGCTTCTGGGGAGCGGGAGGGCTTCCCCACAGAGATGGTGCGTATTTTGGACCGGCGGGGGGAAGAGGCCCTGGGAAAGCCTGTGGGCCAGTATGTGACACTCACTTTGGACGGTCTGGCCCGACGGGAGGAAGGGGCTTTCGGCCGGGCAGCACGGGCAGTAGCTGGGGAACTGACCGACCTGATGGAGGGCATTCCAATGGACGGATTGGTACTGGTGGTAGGGCTGGGCAACCGAGCAATCACACCGGACGCACTTGGCCCAAAGGTCCACGACCACACCTTGGTCACCCGACACCTGGTGGAGGGCTGCCCGGAGCACTTCGGCGGCTTTCGCCCAGTGGCCGCGCTGTCTGCTGGGGTACTGAGCACTATGGGGATGGAGAGCGGTGAGTTGATCCAAGGGGTATGCCGCCAGCTGAAGCCGTCCTGCGTAGTAGCGGTGGATGCCCTAGCCTCCCGCTCTCTGAAGCGGCTATGCCGCACCGTGCAGTTGTCAGATACAGGGATCTCCCCCGGCTCTGGGGTTGGCAACCACCGGGCGGCTCTGGACCGTACTTCTCTGGGTGTGCCGGTGCTGGCGGTGGGAGTCCCCACGGTGGTGGACGGGGCCACCCTGGCCGCCGATCTGCTGGGGACGGCGGAGCTGCCGCCCCTGGGGGAGGGTTGGGACCTGCTGGTTACCCCGAAAGACATCGACAGCCAGGTGAGCGACATGGCCAAGGTCATCGGCTATGGCATCGACCTGGCCCTCCATCCGGGGTTGCGGGTGGAGGATCTGGATCTGCTCCTCAGCTGAGGGGCGGGCTCCTACACAGATGCCGGCTGGGATGGCCAGATCAGATATGGAGGCTTTCAGGGTGGGGATGGAGTTCATGCTGTCCGCCGCTCTATGATAGCGCAGGGAGGCAAAGGAAAACGCAGGGTAGTTGGTGGAGCCCCGGTACCAGCAGTCCCCGGGGGAGCAGATGGGCTCCTAGTTCTCCAGCTGTCCTGGAGAAAGCCGCCTCGCCGCTGCACAGGCCGTATAGGGCTTTGTCAAGCTGCTGCGGAGCCGGAACGGTCGATCTCCGTCTTTGTGCCCATGCTCCAGTGCTGGACCTGGATGGGCCGTTCCCCGCTGTGGTCAAAGAGGAGGGAGGCCGCAAACCACAGGTCCTCTCCGTTGTCTGCCCGGGCCTCCAGTTCATAGACCGCCTCCCCATCATAGTTTCGGTCCCGGTATACCCCATCCGCTGGGGCAAGAGAGACGATCTGCCACAGGGCGGAGGTGTTCCGGGCATTCCAGGGGTTGTACCCGGTCCGGGTGAACTGGTCCAGCCACACCCGGCTCTGATCGTAGACACCGGCGGGCAGATCCTTCTCCGCAGTGTGCCAAAAGACCTCATTCTGTGCCGGGACCCACTGGGCGGGGGAGCCTTCATAGATACCGTAGTCCTGGTTTTCCGTAAAAATATCCACGCCGCCGGGGGCCATCAGGGGCTTTCTGCCCTCCCAATAGTCGTGGTACTCCTGATAAGCCTGGGAGCGGGAGTCCCGGACGTCCCCCTCTACCGGCCACACCCAGGTGAAGTCGTCCCCATCCAGGCGGATGACGCCCGCCTCGCCGCCGGAGAGGCTCTGGTGGAACCAGGTGGCGGTGTAGAGCAGATACTGGCTGCCGCCTCGCTCAAAGGCGGCGGTGTAGGGCCGCCCGCCGGA
>ENA-ORUF01001759-ORUF01001759.1-human-gut-metagenome-genome-assembly--contig:-NODE-1759-length-21752-cov-22.838872_pt1 | contig 21752 bp, 10 predicted proteins | sample MGYA00242077_ERZ509203 | MGnify/ENA primary metagenome ERZ509203 (study PRJEB26280, sample SAMEA2338834) | human gut metagenome | biome: human gut; feature: human-associated habitat; material: faeces... | reverse complement strand
CACGGCCATACGGTTCCCTGATGGTAGGCCCGGTCGCGGGTCGGCTGGTCGCCTACGCAGCGTCCTTCGTAGAGCGGATTGCGGGGCGAGAGCGTGCGGAGCCCCTTGGGGGTCAGCAGGTGGCGGCGGACCGTGTCGATCACGCTGCGCTTCATGCCCTCGCCGAGCATGCCGTAGGGCAGCGAGCAGGCGATGATCTGGTTGGGACGGATGAACGTGTTTTGTCCGTGTTCGTCGACATAGTCGGCCAAAAACTCTTCGCGCTCGTACCAGAACAGTTCGAGGAACGACTTCCTGATTCGTTCGGGCATCGGTTCCCACCGTTCGACGAACGCCGTGTCTTTGCTTTTCCGTGCCAGCTCGAGCGCATAACGCACGGCGTTATACCATAGCGCATTGACTTCTACCTGATAGCCTTCCCGTCCGGTGACGGGCTTCCCGTCTACGACGGCGTCCATCCACGTCATCGCGTACCGGGGATGGGCGGCCCATACCAACGCGTTGTCGTCGACGCGCACGTAGGGGTTCGCGCCGTCGCGGTAGGCCTCGAGAATCGCCTTCATGGGGCTGCCGTATTTCTTCCACAGCTTTCTCGGTCCGCCCGCGAAAGGCTCGTAGGCTTGCAGCGTCCAGAAAAACCACAGCGGCGCGTCGACCGAGTTGTACGCGTTGCCCATGTTCGGGAACAGGCCCCCCTGCATTTGCGAGACCATCGTGTCGAGCACCTCGCGGCACGAGCGGTCGTCGCCTTGGGTCAGCGTGATGCCGGGCAGCGCGATGAACGTGTCGCGGCCCCAGCGCCCGAACCACGGGTAGCCGGCCACGACCTCGGTCCGGTCGCCGTTGCGGACGATGAACTGGCGGGCCGAGTGGCGCAGGCACGATAGAAAGTCGATTTTATTGGAGCGTCGCGAGAGCTCTTCCTCGAAGACCTGGTCGAGCGTCGACGGATCGACCGGCTCGGTCGAGCACGAGAAGATGACGCTCTGCCCCTTGGCGATGTCGAGCTCGAAATAGCCGGTCGTGAGCAGGTCCTCGTGGCCCGGATAGCCCCGGGCGATCTCCTCGCCGTACTCGAAGTTGTAGTACCAGTCCGGCGCCGCGACGAACTCGCTGGGCGCGTCGATCTGCATGTGCAGCCACGGAAAGCCTTCGTAAAGCCGGTTGCGGACTCCTCCCTCGATCGGATAGCTCCGGCCGTCGGCCTCCATGTTGGCGCGGCCGACCGTATGCCGGTCGCGGAACGCCAGAAACGGCCGGAGCCGGAGCTGGGTCTGCGAGCGGGCGTCGAGCAGCGTGTAGCGGATCAGCAGTTGCGTCCGCGAGTGGATCCACAGCAGCTCCTTCTTGAGAATTACGCCGCCGACCCGGTAGGTGATGGCCGGCGCGGGCGTGTAGGTGAAATCGGTGATGTATTTGTGCCCCCGGGGATCGTAGACTCCGGGAAACCGGTGAATCGCCAGATTGAACGACTGCTCGTGCTGGACGACGGTTTCGTCGACCGACGACAGAAGGACGTAGTTGTTCTCGTCCCGGTCGTCCTTCGGGCAGACCATCAGTCCGTGGTACTTGCGCGTATTGCAGCAGACGATCGTCGTACTCATGTACCCGCCGGCCCGGTTCGTACTGAGCATCTCGCGCTGGAGCGAATACTCCAGATTGCCCAGTTCGTTCTTGTCGAAATGTAAGACAGCCATACTTCCGTTCCTTTCTTGTTTGCTACCCGTAAATCTAATAAAATTTTGTGCCATATTCAAGTGAAAAAACGTCCTCCCCGCCCGAGCCTGCGACCCGCCGGACCGGGGATGTCCGGGAGAGAGAGACGTGCCCGGCCATCGGCCGCGACTCCGGTCCGGGCGCCATGCCGTTATGCCGGATGTCAGGCCCATTTGACGAGCGCGAAATCCATCCGGTGCGGCAGCTTGTCGTTTTTCGGGAACACGCGGATCGCCATGTCGAACGACCCGGTCGCCTCGGGGGTCGAGCGAACCGAGTAGAAGGCGCGCGACCCGTCCTGACGGACGAAAGTCAGCTCCCGCTTGGCGATGACGCGCACGTCCTTGTTGTCGGTGATCTGGTCGGCGAGGATCATCTCGACGCCGATATCCTCGGGCCGCAGCCCGTCGATGTCGACGACGACCTCGACGTCGTATCCGTGGCCGATCAGGATGGCTTCCTTGTCCATGTTGAACTGCTCGGTGTTCACGACGTGCACCTTGTCCCATGCGCTGCTGACGCGGCGCTTCCATGCCGCGATCTCGCGCGCCATCCGGAAATCCTCGGCGACCATCCGCTCGTGGCGCTCGTGCAGCTTGCGGTAGAACCGCTCCTCATAGTCGTTGAGCATCCGGTTCGTCGTGAAGTTGGCCGCGATGTCGGCCACACAGACCTTGATCGATTCGACCCAGTCGTGCGGAACGTTGTTCTCGTCGCGCCGGTAGTACAGGGGGGCGATCTCCTCCTCGATCGTATTGTAAATCATTTCGGCGTCCATTTCGTTCTGGAAGTCCTGATTCTCGAACGTGCGCTCCATCGGAAGCATCCATCCGCCGCCTTTCTTGTAACCTTCGACCCACCAGCCGTCGAGCACGCTGAATTGCAGTACGCCGTTCATCACGGCCTTTTCGCCGCTGGTTCCGGAGGCTTCGAGCGGGCGCGTGGGCGTGTTGAGCCATACGTCGACGCCCTGCACCATGCGTCGGGCCAGTTCCATGTCGTAATTCTGCAGGAAGATGATCTTGCCCGTAAACTGAGGCATGGCGGCCACCTCGACGATCCGCTTGATGAGGTCCTGACCCGGCTTGTCGTTCGGGTGAGCCTTGCCGGCGAAAATGAACTGCACGGGCCGCTCGGGATTGTTCACGATGCTGTCGAGCCGGTCGAGGTTCGTGAACAGCAGGTTGGCCCGCTTGTAGGTTGCGAAACGGCGAGCGAAGCCGATCGTCAGCACGTCGGGCCGCAGCGACTCCTGAATCCGGATCATCTGCCGGGGCGAGTCGAAGCGGAACTGCTTGGGATCGCTCACGCGCTTGCGGATATGGTCGATCAGCTTGTTCTTCAGCACGAGCCGGGCGTCCCACAGTTCGCGATCGGTGATGTCGTGCACCTTCTGCCATGCCGCGATCCGGTAGTCCTTATTGCGGAATCCTTCGCCGAAATATTTAGCGTACAGTCGCTTGAGATTCGCCGCGCACCAAGTCGGGAAATGCACGCCGTTGGTCACGTAGCCGATATGGAGCTCGTCCTTGAAATAGCCGGGCCACATGCCGCCGAGTATTTCCTTGCTCACCTCGCCGTGCAGCCAGCTGACGCCGTTGACCTCCTGCGACAGGTTGCATGCCAGAAAACTCATCGAGAACTTCTCGTTCGGGTCGTTCGGATTCGTTTTGCCCAGGTTGATAAACTGGTCCCATGTGATTTCGAGCCGGTCGGGGTAGTGCGACATGTACTGGCGGATCATCGATTCGGGGAAGGCGTCGTGCCCTGCGGGCACGGGCGTATGCGTCGTGAATAGCGACGACGAGCGCACGACCTCGAGCGCTTCGCTGAACGAGAGCTTGTCGTTGTGGATCAGGTTGCGGATCCGCTCGATGCCGGTAAAGGCCGCATGCCCTTCGTTGCAGTGGTAGACGTCCTGCCGGATACCCATCGCGTTGAGCGCCCGGATGCCGCCGATGCCGAGCAGCATCTCCTGCTTGAGCCGATTCTCCCAGTCGCCTCCGTAGAGGTGGTACGTGATCGAGCGGTCCTCGTTCTGGTTCAGGTCGTGGTCCGTATCGAGCAGGTAGAGCTCCGTGCGTCCCACGTCGCAGCGCCAGATGCGCGCCGTGACGACCCGGCCCGGGAAGGCGATCTGTATGCTCTGCCAGTTGCCCTGCGCGTCGCGGACCGGACTGATCGGCAGTTTCGCGAAGTTCTGGGCCTCGTAGCTGACCTCCTGCTCGCCGGAGGCCGACAGCTTCTGCGTGAAGTAACCGTATCGGTACAGCAGTCCGACGGCGACCATCGGTACGTTCTTGTCGCTGGCCTCCTTGAGGTAGTCGCCGGCCAGGATGCCCAGCCCGCCGGAGTATATCTTCAGCGAACTGTGCAGTCCGTATTCCATGCTGAAATAGGCGATCCGGGGTCCTTTCGCATGAGACTTTTCCTTCATGTAATCCTTGAACTGCGCATGCACGGCGTCCATTTTCCCGAGGAAAATCTCGTCTTTCTCGAGCGCCAGAAGCCGGGGGTATTTCAGTTTGTCGAGGAAGTTGATCGGGTTTTTCTCGCACCGGATCCACAGATCGTTGTCGATATACTCGAACAGCTCGTGGGCGCCCATCGTCCACGACCACCAAAGGTTCTTGGAGAGCTCCTCGAGCGGATGCAGCCGCTCGGGCAGCTTGCGCTCGACCATCAGCCGGCGCCAGGTCGGCGTGTTGGGAACCAGTTGCTGCTTGACGAAGTTGATCTGTTCGTTGAAAGCGCCGCCTCCGTCGTATACGGCGCGGTGTGTCCGCGTGTTCATCCGGTCGAGCGCCCGATCGTAGGCCCGGTAGTAGAACTCGATCAGATTTTCCCACAGCGCGATTTTCGATATTTCGAGCGCCGAGGCGCGGTAGGTGTCGTATTCCGCCGCGTTCATCATGCTGAAACGCGCCAGCACGGCCGAGATTTTCTCGACTACCTCCGAGTCGTTCGTATCGTTGCGCGAGATGACGTCGACCCCTTTGTGTTCGTCGAGTTTCTCGGCCACCCACTGTCCGAATCCCGTCAGCGACGTGGTGATCGTCGGCACGGAGAATGCGATGCTCTCCAGCGGCGTATAGCCCCAAGGTTCGTAATACGATGCGAACACCGTCACGTCCATGCCGCACAGCAGCTCGTAGTAATGCTTGTCGAAAATGCCGTCGTTGCCGTTCAGGTACGACGGGACGAAGATCAGCTGCACGGGACAGGAGGGGTCCTGCAGCCGGGAGTTCTTGATCCGGCCGATGATCGGGTCCCACTCGGGAGCCGACAGATAGTGCGTCAGGTTGCGGATTACCGTCGGATCGATCGGCGAGCCGGAATCCTTCAGATGCGCCTGAAGGTCCTTGCGCGGGCCGAGGTTGCCGGCCGGAACGGTCACGTAGGCCAGTACGGGCCTCGGCAGCGAGGCCGATTCGGAGAGTTTCAGCAGCGAGTCGACGAACACGTCGAGTCCCTTGTTCTTGAATTCGTACCGGCCGCTGGTGCCGACGATCAGAGGCTCCGTGTCGTAATGGATGCCGAGACAGATTTCGGCTATTTCGATCATTTGTTTGCGCGAGGCGGCCCGCTTGGCGTCGAGCTCGGGCTGCGGCCAGACGAAATCGTCCTCGAAACCGTTCGGCGTGACCAGATCGACCTCCTTGCCGAGCAGGTACTTGCACTCTTTGGCCGTCAGATTGCTGACCGTCGTGAAGCAGTCGTAGTTCGCTGCGGCCGTCTTTTCGAGCGAGTGCTTCGCGACTACGCCGAACCGGCGGGCCAGGTCGTCGGCATCCAGTCGGGGCATGTCGCCGTACAGGGGCATGCCGTTGCCGGCTATGCTGCGACCCATGACCGTCGCGTGCGTCGTGAAGACCGACGCGACATAAGGCGAATGCTTCTGCAGGTACAGACCTCCGCTCGAAGTCATCCACTCGTGGAAGTGGGCGGTCACCCGGTCGGTCGCCTTACAGAAGAAGTTGACATAGCTTTCGATTACCTTGCCCGCCGCCGAGCCGAACAGCACGGGCTCGATGTAGTCCCATTGCCCGCTGATCGAGTCGACCCGGTACGATTCCCACAGAAACTTCAGCACGTCGTCCTTGCTCGAGAAAAACTGGCTGAAATCGACCAGAATCGCGATCGGGCTTCCCTTGACTTTCCAGTGTCCGATCTTTACGCGGATATTGTCGTTCGTGAAAAGCGCCTGCTTCCAGTCTTTCAGCAGCTCGGAATCTTCTTCGAATTCCAGATTGACGTCCTCGCGGTGGACATCGGGACCGATCAGTATGTAGCGGTCGCCCAACTGCTCGGTGATCGTGAGCGCCTTGGTTGCGATGACGGTGTGTATTCCGCCGACTTTGTTGCACACTTCCCAGCTGACCTCGAACAGGTAGTCCGGCGTCATTCTGACTTCGTTACTTCTTTTTTGCATCTTACGGCATTTTAGTATTTCTTCGTAATGTATCTTGTGCATAGCGTTGCGGGCACAGGACTCCGGCCGGCGTCATTCCACGTCGAACAGATCGGAAATGATGCTGTCCGAAATCAGGTAGCGTTCGGCAGGAATGTAATATACGGACTTTCTCTGCACGATATTTCCCTGTGCGACGAATTTTTCGGCTTGGGCGACAAAATATTGCAATTTGCGTGCCCCGAATCGCGCCGACAGTTCCCGCGAGTCGATTCCTTCGTCGGTCCGCAAACCGGTCATAACGAACTCGTTGTATGCGTCCTTCGGGGTGATCTCCTCGGTTTCGTACTGCGTTCCCTCGGGTTCCTTGCGCAAATATTCCCGCACGTCGGAAACGTTCCAGCGCCGTCTGTTGCCGTCGAACGAATGGGCCGCCGGACCGACGCCCAGGTAGCGGACGCCTTTCCAATAGCTGCTGTTGTGGCGCGACTCGAAGCCGGGGCGGGCGAAGCTCGATATTTCGTAGTGCCGGTATCCTGCGCCGGTCAGCACGGCGTGCAGCAGCGCGTAGTGCGCTTCGCTCAGGCGCTCGCCGGCCGGGTGGAACGCGCCGCGCTCGAAGCGTTTCCCGAGTGCCGTGCGGGGCTCGACGGAGAGGTGGTAGGCCGACAGGTGCGGCACGTCGAGCGACAGAAAGTCGTCCAGCGTCCGCCTCCATTGCTCGACGGACAGTTGCGGCAGACCGTAGATCAGGTCGAGCGACAGATTGGCGAAACCGGCCGCCTGCGCGTCGCGCACCGCTCGGAGCGCTTGCCGCGCGTCGTGCCGGCGGTTCATCCATCTCAGGTCGCGGTCCAACAGCGACTGTACTCCGATGCTCAGCCGGTTGGTCCCGGTTCCGCGCAGCGCTTCCAGATAACCGGGGGTCAGGTCGTCCGGATTCGCTTCGACGGTGATCTCTTCGATCTGCGTGTCGAACGTGTCGCGGACCGTGCGTATCAGCCCCTCCAGTTCGCGGGGCGTGCAGATCGTCGGCGTCCCTCCTCCGATGTAGAGCGTTCGCACCGTCTCCCCTTGCAGCTCGTGCGCCCGCGAAACCAGTTCGTGCGACACGGCGGCCAGCACGGCGTCTTTTTTGGCAAGCGTTGTGCAGCTGTAGAAGTCGCAGTAGCAGCATTTGCTTTTGCAGAACGGTATGTGAACGTAGATGCCTGCCATAGTTTCGTATTGAATATTGGCCGTGTCGCCGGGAAAGCGTACTTTTGCGGGAAAGTCCTTGCCGGAGGACGGTCCCGGACCCATGCAAAAATATGAATAAAAACAGATACGGTTTCGTTGTCGGAGGACTTTTTGTAGTCTGGACGGCGGTGATTTTGCTTCTGTCGCTCGTTCCGGGCGACGAGCTGCCTCCGGCGGGCTGGCTCGCCCGGATACCGCATTTCGACAAGATCGTCCATTGCGGCTTTTATCTGATCGAGACGGGCTTGCTCGTCCTGTGGTTCCGTCCTTCGCCGCGGGGAAAGTTTTGGATCGTAGCGGGAGTCGTCGCGTTTTCCGGCGTGATCGAACTTGTCCAAAGCGTTTGCGGCCGCAGCGCGGACTGGCTCGATTGGGCTGCCAACGCGCTCGGCGCGATGGCCGGCGTTCCGGCGGCCATTTGGTTCGGGAAGCGGATCGGCCAAGGTACGCGGGCTTCCCGCAAGTGATGCCGTATTTGCGGTAAGTCGTTGCTACACTGTTCGGTATGGTGGATTGGGATGATAATAATTTTTTTTAATATTTTAACTGTTATTCATGTAACAATACGCAAATAATTTTTAACTTTGCGGCGTCTCAGGGCCCGTTACGGGAGTAAGACAAATAATTCAAAAAGACGGATTAGGAGTAGTATTCACTAAAATAGAGAAAGTTATGTCAAAGATCGATTTGAGCAAGTACGGCATCACGGGCGTGACCGAGATCGTACACAATCCTTCTTACGAGCAGTTGTTCGAGGAGGAGACCAAACCGGGACTTCAGGGTTTCGAAAAAGGTCAGCTGACCGATATGGGAGCGGTGAACGTGATGACCGGCGTTTACACCGGTCGTTCGCCCAAAGACAAGTTCTTCGTGATGGACGATACGACCAAGGACACGATCTGGTGGACGTCCGACGAGTACAAGAACGATAACAAGCCTCTGTCGCAGCAGAGCTGGAAAGTGCTGAAGGAAATCGCCGACAAGCAGCTTTCTGACAAGCGTCTGTTCGTCGTCGACACGTTCTGCGGCGCTAACGAGAACAGTCGCCTGAAGATCCGCTTCATCATGGAAGTGGCATGGCAGGCTCATTTCGTGACCAATATGTTCATCCGCCCGACGGCCGAGGAGCTGGCGGCTTACGGCGAGCCCGACTTCGTCGTGCTGAACGCGTCGAAAGCCAAGGTCGAAAATTACAAGGAGCTGGGACTTAACTCGGAGACGGCCGTCGTCTTCAACCTGACCGAGAAGATGCAGGTGATCATCAACACCTGGTACGGCGGCGAGATGAAGAAGGGCATGTTCTCTTATATGAACTACCTGCTGCCGCTCAAGGGCATGGCGTCGATGCACTGCTCGGCCAACACCAACCTCGAAGGCAAGAACACGGCTATTTTCTTCGGCCTCTCGGGAACGGGCAAGACGACGCTGTCGACCGATCCGAAGCGTCTGCTTATCGGCGACGACGAGCACGGCTGGGACGACGAGGGCGTCTTCAACTTCGAGGGCGGCTGCTATGCCAAGGTAATCAATCTGGATAAGAACAGCGAGCCCGATATCTGGAATGCGATCAAGCGCGACGCGCTGCTCGAGAACGTAACGGTCCGCGCGGACGGCTCGATCGATTTCGCCGACAAGTCGGTGACCGAGAACACCCGCGTGTCGTACCCGATCTATCATATCAAGAACATCGTGAAACCGGTTTCTAAGGGCCCGGCCGCCGAGAAGGTGATCTTCCTGTCGGCCGACGCGTTCGGCGTGCTGCCTCCGGTTTCGATTCTGACTCCCGAGCAGACCAAGTATTACTTCCTGTCGGGCTTTACGGCCAAGCTGGCCGGTACCGAGCGCGGCATCACCGAGCCGACCCCGACCTTCTCGGCTTGCTTCGGCGCGGCTTTCCTGTCGCTGCATCCGACCAAGTACGGCGAGGAACTCGTCAAGAAGATGCAGAAGTCGGGCGCCAAGGCCTATCTGGTGAACACCGGGTGGAACGGTACGGGCAAGCGTATTTCGATCAAGGACACGAGGGGTATCATCGACGCGATCCTCGACGGCTCGATCGACAAGGCGCCGACCAAGAAGATCCCTTATTTCGATTTCGAGGTTCCGACCGCGCTGCCGGGCGTCGATCCGAATATTCTCGATCCGCGCGATACTTACGCCGATGCGAAGCAGTGGGACGAGAAAGCCAAGGATCTGGCCGAGCGCTTCATCAAGAACTTCAAGAAGTTCGAGGGCAACGAGGCCGGCAAGAAGCTGGTAGCCGCCGGTCCGAAGCTGTAATCTCGGCCGGTTCGTAAAACGGGCGATTCTCGGGGAAAAGAACGCCTTTAGATCGATGTAACAGCCTAAGGAATTGGGCTGTTACATTTTTTATAATAAGATGAGACAACGAAAAGGCAACGGTTCCGTTTCCCGTATTTTGCGTTTGGATTCATCGTTTCAAATAACCGCTTGCAAGACGGTCGGATCCGTTGGGAGAGTCGGATTCCCTATGGTTCCTCAAGACCGTCGGTCCGTGCCGGTACGTCGCTACGGAGTCGGCCGAGTTTCCGGATTCCGGACCGACTTCAAGCCATTAACAAAAGGGGCCGTATAAACTCGTTATACAGTCCCTTTACTTATTCTGCGCGAAAAATATTCCGACGCTATGTCCCGGTTAAGACTATTCGGGTATTACTTGCCAAGCCTGCTGTCCGTTGTAGGTCGTTTCTACCGACTTGTAGCCCGGAGCGACAAACGTATCGTCCGCTTCGCCCGTGTTGTCGCCCGTTGCGGGGTTGTAGTTAATGAAGATTCCTCCGTAAATTTCAACCGTGGCACGGCCGGCTTTCCGGTCGGCATCCTGAATGTTGATGACCGGATACCAACCGTTGATGGGATTGCCCTTCGTTTCGAATACACCGCCATAAATCTTCAGGTGAGCTTTTTGAGAGGGGCGTGCCGTTGCTACCAAAATACACGAGTTGGCAATTCCGGAAGCATCCGTACCGACGGTGAAGTATCCGTCCTTGATCGTCGTAGTGCCCTCCGCAATACGGATCGCTGCATTGGTCCCTTTGCTGCCGCTGCTGCCGTCAACGGTAATGGTGCCGTCGATAACCAGATCGGGGCAACCGCTATAGATGCCTGCAACGTTTGTGGCTGTACTGTTTTTCGGTCCGACGATGAAGCCTTTTCCGCTAATAACCATCTTTTTGCACGATTTGCTCACTTGGATGCACTGTTGCAATTCGGAGCCTTCCTGCGCTGTCAATACCGCACCCTCTTTCAGAGACAAGGTGGCGGAAGCGACCGAGGAGATATAGGGAGAATCATCGATAGTCATACTGCGCGAAACGATGGCGATATCGCCGCTTTTCAAGGCTGATTCCAGATCCGCAGGCGCTGCTACCTCCGTACCCTTCACCACCGTGTAAGTTCCGTTAGGAGCCGGTTCGGCAGAGGTCTTGATCGCCGTGTAGCCCTCCGCAACGAAGTTTTTCACCGGATTTTCCGTCATCGAACTCGACGGATCGTAATTGATGAACGTACCGCCGTATACGTTGATGGCGGCACCCGAGCCGTCTTTCAGGTTCAGCACCCAATAACCGCGGTTGTTGGCGCTCTTCGACTCGAACGTACCGCCGTAGATGTTGATAACGGCCTGCTGATCCGCGTAGATAAGGTCGAGCTGTGCATTATGGTCATTATAGTCCTGATCGTTGACAAAATTACCGCCGTAGATGTTCACCTTCGCATCGCCGTAAGCATATACGGCCATGCGGTAGCCGTCTTCGTTGGGCTTGGTTCCGATAGCCTTAATGTTGCCGTCGCCTTTGATATTCAGGGTAGCGCCGCCTTTCACTTCGAATACGGTGGTGTTGCCATAGCGTGGATCTGTATCAGGAAGCGAGGTCGTGTTGATGATGTCCTTGCCGTTCAGGTCGATCTCGACTGTCTTGCCGGTTTCCACGACCAGCGGGGCTTCGACCGTCACGTCTTCCGACAGGGTGACGCTGCCGCCGTTGGCCAGTGCGGCACGCAGTTCGGGATAGTCGACGATGTCGGGCTTGTAGAACTCCGGATCGATCTCGACGGTGATATCGCCCTGCTTGGTCAGCAGATTACCCGATACCATGGTGCGGTAGTTGCGGCGGATAGGAATGCTCTTGAAATCGCTGTTGGCCGAGATCTCGTTGCCTGCTGCATCGAGGAACGTCATCTTGAAGTCGGCCAGCGTAGCCTGTTCGACCGGAGCCCAGATGTAGTCCACCGTCAGCTCGCCGGTGGCGTTGAGCACGTCGGCCGTGTATTCCACGGCAGCCTCGCCGCTTTCTTCGCCCGTCAGTGCGTTGAACGTGTTCGGAAGAGACGTGAAATTCACTTTCACCTTCGCGGGTTTCAGGTCGGCCGCATTGTCGGGAATGGCCGCGAGGTCAAGCGTCTTCACGTTCAGCTGGCCGAAGGGACGGCGGAGCGTGAACGTCTCCGAGAAGGACTCGGTAACCGTGTAGTCTTTCTTGCAGAGGAAGAAGGCGTCGAACTTGTCGTCGTTGCCGGTGTAGTCTGCATCTGATCCCAGCGTGATTGCGCTCAGGTCATCGGTCTCGTAACCGGCTTCCGAGCAGTCGGCCCAGAATACGAAGTCATACTTCTGCTGGGCCACCAGCCGCAGGTTGAACGTTGCGCTGTTGCCCGTTACCGTTGCGGTCTGCTGCTCCCCGTAGGGCTGGCCGTTCCGGTAGATTTGGAGCAGGCAGCGGTCGATCTGCGAGCCGTCGCCGAAATCCGCCGCTGCGGCACGGGTCTGTACTCCTTGCGGAATAGAGACGGTAATCGTCTGAGAGGTCGCTCCTGCGGATGGAGAGACCTCGTCCTTCTGACATGCGGTCAGGGTCATCGCAAGGCCCGCCGCCAATAGGAATAATTTTCTCATAACTGATTGGTTTTTAGAGGATTACCCCCCCCCGAAGAGACCCCGAAGAAGTTGTAACTCAGCGGTTTGTAAAAAAATGTTATTAAAAGAACTTGTTTTCTTTTTTCCCTTGTACCCGCAGGAGCGGTCAGGCTCCTGCGGATTGTTTATGTTTTATCGAAAGGCGTTCCGACACCTTTCGTTCGTTTTATATCTGAGATCAGCTATCGGGAGGCAGGGACAACGGCCCATTTCAAATTGTCGCCGTCTGTTATTGCTTGCCATTGATATCCGGCAGCCGGATCATAAACGGTATTGGTTACGTGATTGTAAGCCTTGCCGCTGAATTTGCCGCCTTTGAGGATTACGCTTCCGCTTGGCCGTCCGGCGTCGTTGTCGCCCGATACGACCGCACTGGTGCCTTCGATCTGCAATCCCGTCCTGACGTTGGGAGCGAAAAACTCTCCGCCCGTGATCGTGACTTCGGCGTTGCTGCTTACATATAGCGCGTAAAAGGCATCCTGCTGTCCAGAGGTATTGACCGTATAGAACTTACCGCTGCGAATCTCGGCCTTGGCATTCTCTTCGATGGAAACAGCGCCCTGAATACCCTTGACCTCGCAATTCTCGATCAATACCTCGGAGCCGAACAGACGCATCGCGTAAGCCCAGTGCTGGCCATTATCCAGATTCGAAGAAGTGGACTCGAAATAGCTGTCAATCAAGGTAACAGTTGCGGTGTTCGCACCGTTACGCCCCATACCGCAGAGGGTGAACTCGCCCGAGATGATCCGGGCATTCCGGATAGTTATGTTCGCGTCGTTCCAATAGGCGATCGCTGCAGTGTTGTAGGAACTTCCGTGCCAATGGTGTTCGGGGTCGTTGATCAGCGTGACGCCTTCGATCAGCAGATCGCCTCCCGTAACATGAATCAACGATTTGTGTTCGTGTACATCGGAAGCGGCGGCAGCTACGGCCGTAGAGGCAGCCGCACTGTTGTCGATCGTACCTTTGCCGGTCAGCGTGAGACCCTTTTCGGCCGTCAGAAAATTCGCGCTGCTGAGTTGGATGGTCGCCCCTTCCTCGATGTCGATGGTTTTGTGCTCGGTGAAAGTAAGTTCATCGGAATTCTTGTCCGAAAGGTCGATGTCGGCAGTAACCTCGATGTTGGCTATTTCGGGATCGGCCAAAGCTCCGATCAGTTCATCCGCATTCTCCACTTTTGCATTTTTAACAACCTGGAACGTGCCGTTCGGCGCCGGGGTCTCTGCAATTTTGACTGCTTTGTAACCCTCGTCCACAAAGTTTGTACCGGCTCCTTCGGCCGCATTGTCGGCAGGATTGAAATTCTCGAAGGTACCGCCCGTCACCACGATGGAAGCCTTGCCAGCCTGACGGTTGGGGTCATAACAATTGAGCAGGAAGCGGTAGGGGTCTCCGCCGTCTGAAGTCTGGACAATGCTGAACGTACCGCCCTTGATTTCGGCCTTGCCTTCATGAACATAAACCGCCGAAATATTTCCGACGAAAATACCGTCTTCGATAATCAGGGTTCCTCCGTACTGCACGTCGCACGCGTAACAATCGTTATCCTTACCCTTTACCGTACCGTTCTTGACGGTAAGCGATCCTCCACGGACGGAGAACAGCGACCAGTCGTTTCCGGCCCACACATCTGTTTCGTTCATAATCGTATGCCCGTTCAGGTCGATCTCGACCGTCTTGCCGGTTTCCACGACCAGCGGGGCTTCGACCGTCACGTCTTCCGACAGGGTGACGCTGCCGCCGTTGGCCAGTGCGGCACGCAGTTCGGGATAGTCGTTGATGTCGGGCTTGTAGAACTCCGGATCAATCGTCACGTTGAACGTACCCTGTTTGGTCAGCAGGTTACCGGATACGTTGGTGCGGTAGTTGCGGCGGATCGGAATATTCTTGAAGTCGCCGTTGGTCGAAATTTCAGTCGTGCCGTTGAGGAACGTCATCGAAAAATCGGCCAGCGTAGCCTCCTCGACGGGGGCCCAGATATAGTCGACCGTCAGATCGCCATCGGCGCTGAGTACGTCGGCGGTATATTCCACCGCAGCTGTCGCCGCGCCGATCTCGCCTTTTTTGGCGTTGAACGAAGTCGGAACGGCCGTGAAAGCCACTTTCACTTTCGTTGGCTTTAACGTGGGATCGGGAATCGCAGCCATGTCAAGCGTTTTGACGTTCAACTGACCGAAAGGACGACGCAAGGTAATGTTTTCCGAAAAAGCTCCCTTTACCTGGTAGTCGAGCAATGCGCCGGTAAAGGCATCGAATTCGTCATTGTTACCCGCATAGTTGCCTTTCACCGTGATATTGGTCAAATCGTCCGTATTATAATGATCTCCGGTCGAGCAGTCGGCCCAGAATACGAAGTCATAAGTCTGCTGGGCCACCAACCGTAGGTTGAATGTTGCGGTCAGTTTACCATCGGCGCCTTTCTGCACGGTGGCGGACTGTTGTTCGCCATACTTCGCCGGAGTCGTCCCCGAATGGTAGATCTGGAGCAGGCAACGGTCGATTTTCGCCCCGTTGCCGAAGTCTGCCGCCGTGGCACGGGTCTGCATCCCTTGCGGGATGGTAACGGTAATGGTCTGGGAGGTGGCTCCGTCGGAAACGAGCCCTTCATCCTTCTGACACGCGGTAAGGGTCATCGCAAGGCCCACCGCCAATAGGAATAATTTTCTCATAACTAATTGGTTTTTAAGGAATTACCCCCCCCCTCGAGGAGGTCCCGAAGAAGTTGTAACTCAGCGGTTTGTAAAAAAATGTTATTAAAAGAACTTGCTTCGTCTTTGCCTTTGTACCCGCAGGAGCGGTCAGGCTCCTGCGGATTGAAAGTGTTATTGAGCCACCACCTCGTAGTTGTAGGTGATGCCGTCTACTGTCTGTACATTGTCCTTATAAACGTATCCGTCGGCTGCGGCAGTCTGGTTATCCTCGAAATAACCGCCCTGAATTGCTACCGTACCATCGGCGATATACACGTCTTTCATGCCCGGGTAACCGGAGAAATACCCGCCTGTAATCGTGGTCTTACCATTTTGATTGTAGAGTGCGTAATATTTGCAGTCGTTCAGAATCGTACCGCCGGATATCGTCACGTTGGCTCCTCCGATTGACTGGATGGCTTCGATCCGACCCCCCTTGACAGTCAGCTTGGTACCACCGCCAGCTGCCATCAGCGCATAACCCGTCGGAGAGTTCCGGTTAATGACGTTACCGTTCTCGATGGTCATATCGGCGCTGCCGGTATTCATCAGCGTAAAGCCGGGACCGTCGAACGTTCCGTTCTTGATGTTGCAGATACCTTGGTTATAAATGACGACACCGTTGGCGTCCGTAGCTTTCGTAGCGGTGAAAGTTCCTCCTTCGACAGTCAGTGTAGCTCCCTGTTCGTTCATGAAAATATAATCGCTGGCAGTCATCTTTCCAATACCTTTGACGGTAAGCTCTTTCTTGTTGACGATCTGTTGTTTGCCGACAGTCAGAGTAACAGCTCTTTTAAAGTCGATGACGGTAGGTTTCTCGATTGGAATCTCGCCACTCGTTTCCGGAATTTTCGTCAAATCATAATGATACCATACATTGACGTTACCACCGTCTTTCAAGAGGGCAACGAAGCGTTTCAATTCGGTCCAGCGATCCTTAACAACGCCATCCACGATCAATTTAGCCGTGCTTATGTATCCGGCAGTGAAATTGGAAGCCCGCCAGCCCATATATTCATCGGTGAAATAGCCGGTTGCTACTCCGTCTGCCTGTTTATCCACCTTGTTGTTGCGGAGTTCCACGGTGTACTTGTCGTAAGTGTCGGCTTTTTTCGACACATTTACCATATTGCCGATAAATGCGTGGGAGAAACTTTGCTCCATAGCATAGAACAAATCGCCGTCGCTATAGGAATCCGCATCCTGACCTTTGTAAGTATTGTTGAGAGTAATGCCGCTGACCGAGCAGCCCTCAATAAGCACGTTGCGCTCGAAAGTCTGGAAATAACCGATAAGGCCGGCAGCTTGCGAACAGTAGGTGAACGTTTCGGGATTAAATACGTCGATAGAGCAAGCGGTTACCGAGCAGTTGCGGACCGTGACATCTTTCGAGCTTGTGCTGACGAAACCGATCAGGCCGCCGATTTTCTGAACGCTCTTAATGGCCGTATTCTTCATATGGCAGTTTTCCACCGTACCGTAGTCCATGCGGCCGACCAATGTACCGCCGCGATAGCAGGTCACTTCGGCGCCGTCGATCGTGAGGTCTTTCACGTTGCCCTGAAGCACATAGAAGAAACCTCCGTAGTAAGTGCCTTTACCATTAGGTTGACCTGTGGCGTTGTCAACGTAGAGGTTCTTGATCGTATGGCCGGCGCCGTCGAATTCCACGAAGCCTTTGCCTTCCGTATCGATCGGAGTCCAAGGGTTATCGGCAGAGCCTTTAAGGTCGATATCGGCCGTCAGCACGATTCGGGCACACTTGCCTTGGGCAATCAGCTCGATCGCTTTTTTCAGCGTAGCGACATCGCCTGTAGCATAAGTCGTAACAGTACCGGCTCCTTTCCCGAATGTAATTTCCGTAACCGTACCGTAGATCTCCACATTGCCTTTCACCACGTTCAGTTTTCCTACGGTAACGCCCTCGGGGACAATCAGGGTGTTGCCGGCAGTTGTGGCTTCGACAGCGGTATAGCTCGTGCCGTTCAGCGTGACAGTCGATTCCGGAAGATTGATGATAAGTTTATTCGTAGTGGGCACTGTAATATTGACGGCCTCGGGAGCCTGGCCGTTCTGTTCGGTGGTGTAGGCGAGAGTCACCTGCTGGTCGGTCTCAGGCAGCGTAATGGAGATCTCCTTGGCAGCCTGCTCGGCAGTCAGGGTGTGCGGAATCTCGATGGTCGCCGCAGTCGTTGGAGCGGTCGTTACGGTAATATCCGTAGCGCCGTTTTCGATTGCCTGAGCTACCTCACTGACGCTTTCTACTTCCGCAATCACTTTATCAATGGGACTGTTTGCATCGAAATTCGGATCGATCGTCACGCTGATCGAGCCTTTCTTGGTCAGCAGGTTGCCCGACACATTGGTGCGGTAGTTGCGTCGGATGGGAATGTTGGTGAAAGCGTCGTTCGTGCAGATCGCCGTTCCGTTATTGAGGAACGTCATCGTGAAGTCGGAAAGCGCGGCCTCGGATTCCGTGGCCCAGAGGAAGTCCATCGAGATCGTACCGTCGGCCTTGGCCAACTCACCTGCCGTATAGGTCACGTCGGCCGATCCGCTCACTTCGCCCGTCAGGGCGTTGAACGTCGTGGGCAGTCCCTTGAAAGCGACACTGTAGCCCGTGGGCTTCAGCGCCTCGTCTTTGATTTCGTTCAGGTCGTTGGTCTTTACCACCAGCAGACCGAAAGGACGCTTCAGGGTTACCGGTTTCGTGAAAGAACCGGTAACTTTGAAACTCTCTTTGGCGAAAAACGCGTCGCGCTCGTCGCTGTTGCCCACGAACGGCCCGATTTCCGTGATCGACTTCAAATTCGCCGTATTGTAGACCTTGTCCGTAAAGTTGCCTTCGCTGCCCTCGGCGCAGTCGGCCCAGAAGACGAAGTCGTAGGTTTGCGACGATACGAGCCGCAGGTTATCGAACGTAACCGTCTTGCCGCTCACGCCCTTTTCGATGCGATCGTACAACTTGTCGCCGTGGTAGATTTCCAGAATACAGCGGTTGACCGAGGTGCCGGTGCCGAAAGCATCGGTCACGGCACGGGTTTGTACTCCGCTCTGCGGAATCGTTACCGTAAACGAGGATGTCGTTGCTACGTCGGAAACGAGCCCTTCATCCTTCTGACACGCGGTAAGGGTCATCGCAAGGCCCACCGCCAATAGGAATAATTTCTTCATAATATGTTGAATTTTATGGGTTTTCTTGTCTGTGGTAATTTATCATTCGTTATCTGTTATTCGAATGTGGCCGTTACGTGGGTCGTGTAGTTCTGCTGCAGTTGCAGCATGTCGAGTCCTTTGGTCACATTGCCCACCGTGATCGACAGGCCGATGGATTGCCCCGCATACGGCACGAAGAGGAAATCTTCGCCGACCGAGTTTGACCCGGCAGTCGTTGCCGGGAACGCGAGTGTCAGAGTTTGCGGAGCGGATGTCGTTTCTGTCAATACGTCGTATTGTGTCGGTACGTTCGTGTATGTAACCGACACCTCTTGCCCGCCCGTGCCGAATGCGGCCGTGTTCTGCATCGCCAACTTTGCCAGCGGGCGTTTCAACGTGGCCGATACGCCGTTGCCGCCGTTCCACTGTACACCGGGTAGGGCGAAAGCGAAAGCGTCGCGCCCACTGCCGGGCGTATAGGGCGTCCGGGTAAGCGACACTTGCCGCAGGTTGTCGGTCGTATAGGTTCCCTTGCCGTAATCGGCCCAGAAGAGGAAGTCGTACGTGCCGGGCACCAGTGCGATCTCAATGGCTGCTTCGTCAAGCGTTCCGTTTGCTATCTTATGTAGTACGCATCGGGGCTTGGTGTCATTTGTCCAGGCCTCGAAGGTATAGGTCAATGTTTGTTCTGCAGCCGTTGCGCCGCGCGTCGCCGCCTTGGCTGCAGGCTCGTTCTTCAGCACGCTTTCCGAGTGCAGGTAGATCACACCGTTCACGGGCATAGTCGGGGCGGGCGTGGGTTTCTCGTCCTTGCTGCAACCGGCAAAGACGGTCAGTGCGAATAATAATATGGTAACTATCTTTTTCATCCGGATGTCAGTTTAGTCAGGGATCGTAATATTGATGTCGCCGTCGAAACCGGGGTCTATGCCGATGCCGGGGGCGTAGTCGCGCGTGAGGAACTCGTCGCGTATAGTCGTCAGTTTGCCCCGCACGATGGGCACGTCGATGCCCTCGATGCGGTTCAGCAGGTTGCCTTCGCTGTCGCGGATCGTAAGATCGACCTTCACGGCCGACTCCGAACCATTGACGAAGATGTAATCGCTGGCCAAGTGGGCCTCCTTGTTCGTCAGAGGCGTCATGTTACACTCGAACCACATCCCCGTGCGGGCGTCGTTGGGCTTGTTCGTGTAGGCGTTGAAACCCGATGGGAAGTACCCGGCGTAGTCCACCTGTACCCGTATCGTCGAAAGGTCTGGCGTTTGGGACAGCAGATCGTCGGCCACGGATCCGGTTATCTCCGAGTGTCGTGCGGCCAACTCATCAAGAAACTTGTCGATGTCGGTAGCGATGAACTCGATCTTGGCCATCGGGCGCTGGAGCGTTACAGTCACATCTACAGTTTCGTTCCAGCGGTCGCGATGGGCCTTGAGGTCGATCTCCTGCCGGGCAACGTAGGTATCCTTATGGTCCTCGTCACCGATGTAGTTTCCGGCAGCGGGCACGCTGATTGACGAGAGCGAAGGAATCGTATAGTATTTGTCGTCCACGGAACCGTTATCCACGTAGTCCATCCACGCTACGACGTGGTAGCGGGCAGCGTGTAGCGCCAGCGAGGTGTGGATCGTGTGGTGTCCGTCCGCCGCCGGCTCGCAGCCGAGCACACGCCGTTCCGCGAGTTCGCCGCCGATCTCGTCGCGGAATACCTCGACGATCCAGCGAACGTCATACGCGTCAATAACCTCCCCTTCGGAGCGTCCTGTCTGCTCGTAAGGTTCTATTTTCGGGTCTATCGCAAGAGACAGATTCGCATTGACCAGCGTGGGATCGACGCCTTCGTTTTCCGGAAATTCCAGTACGGTCTTGTCACAGCCCGTCAATACGAGAACGAGTAAATGGGCAATATATATTGTTATTCTTTTCATCTTCCGCTCCTCCCTTATTTTCCGAACCGATACAACAGATTGATGCCCACCTTCGTCAGGCCCCAGTAGTTGTAAGCCCGTCCCTTTTCGAAGCGGGCGCCGTTTGGTATATTATAATAAGTATCGTATTTCGTATGGACGTATCCCGCGCCGACGGTGAACTCCGCTGCCCAATGGCGGGCGAAGGGCAGCACGTAACCGTAGCTCAACCCCACGCCGTAGAAGCCGTCGGGCGACTGGTAGCGATTTTTGTTGTCCACAGCGATATTGAAAGCGCCGATGTTGAGATGCACTCCGAAGAAATGACCCTTCATCGGGGCTTTCAGCCAGTAGCGGAATTCGGGCTGAACAGCCAGAAAACGCAGGCGGTAGTCGCGTGCCACGGTGTAGGGGCTGTAGATGATCGGCAGATCGATCGAGTAGTGGTCGCCGAAACTGTACTCCACGCCGAGGTTGGCGACCGTAGCGGCCAAATATGCCACATTGGTTTTAATGGCCCAGCGATAAAGAGGACGTACGGGGTCGAACATCATTCCCTCCAATGCCTCAACGACCGACTGTGTCGATTCTGATTCCGGCTCTGCGGATATTTCCGCAGGTATTTCGGAGACAGGGTTACATGCAGACTCAATAACTGGCTTTTCCGATGTCGGTTCGGCTTCGCTCCCGGATAATGAATCAACCGGCATAACATCGCTCTCCGGTTCAGGCATCTGATTACTTCCCGCACTACGGAACACATAGGCCACGGCTATCACATCCGTCATTCCTCGCCACCGTTGCGTAGAATTCGTCGTCCGAAAATGCTCCTCTTTCAATCCCTCATGAACGATAAAATAAGACTTGACCTGATTGCTTCGATTTTTCGCAGCTGCAAGGTTTGTCTTGAAAGAATCGTAAGAGGAGCAAAAACCCAGCATACGCACTTTCATATCTCCTGATTCGATTGAAAGCTTGTGTTGTCGGATAGATTGAGTCAGTGAGTTGATAGCGGCTGCATTTCCTTTATAATCCGCCCAAAACATCCGTCGTTTCGGGGCAAATCGGAAGACAACCGTATCCTACTTCTCCGATGCGAGCACACTCGTCTTCTGCCGAGTACTCTTGCTGGCTTTGGCGGATAGAACACTGTCTGGCTCTTGAGCCGCAGCATTCAGCCCGTACAGCAGGAAGCCGAGTAAAAAAAGCCTCGGGAACAATCTCGAACGACCTTTTCGATCTGAAATACTTTTGTCAAAACAAATCATACTAAACAATTAAATAGACAAAGATTTTATTCCTCATCTGCTTATAAAGATACAGAAAATTTCTGGAATAGCGGCATGAAAGGCATGAAAATGCGCTGAATGGCTTAGTATAAAAGCGTTTATGAAGCCAACCGGTGCCAAAGGAAAAAATGAGGTAACGCAAAGGAAAGCGGAATATTGAAGAAGAACGGTTGCCAAATCATTACCTGTTAAAAAAAAAGCATATTCTTATAAACTGCTTATTTTCAGCGTGTAGGATAAATGATGATGCCTGGCGCAATGGTAGGAGATTTGCTTCTCTATTCCGCATTCCGCCATTACCTTTTTCAGTTGTTTGCACATCGTCCAATAGTTGATTTTCCCGAAAACCAGCCTGTCTTCCGACAGATACTTGTACCGTTCGATTATCTGCAAGGGAATATCCAGCAG
>ENA-ORUF01001745-ORUF01001745.1-human-gut-metagenome-genome-assembly--contig:-NODE-1745-length-21896-cov-2.357355_pt1 | contig 21896 bp, 19 predicted proteins | sample MGYA00242077_ERZ509203 | MGnify/ENA primary metagenome ERZ509203 (study PRJEB26280, sample SAMEA2338834) | human gut metagenome | biome: human gut; feature: human-associated habitat; material: faeces... | reverse complement strand
TGTTCAGCGTGTACCTGGGTCCTCGGAGTTTTTCTGTGCATGGAGCAGCAGTTTTTCAAAAGTTTCCTCGCTCAGGTCATGCTCAACTTTGCAGGCGTCTGCCGCAGCGGTCTCCTGGCTCACGCCCAGGCGGACAAAGAATTCCGTCAGCAGCTTGTGGCGGCCGTAAATTCGGGCCGCAATTTTGTGGCCCGCGGGTGTGAGGGTGATAAAACCTTCAGCATCCACTTCGATATAGCCGTTTTCCCGCAGCTTTTTCATGGCGATGCTGACACTCGCTTTGGTATAATCCAGCTCGTTCGCAATATCAATGGAGCGCACGAAGCCTTTGCGCTCTTTTAACATTAAAATGCTTTCCAAATAATCCTCGGATGATTCATGGATCTGCATGCGTGTGCCTCCCTTTGACACATTATTGATAATTAAAGAGTAGCATAATCCCGAACTTTTAGCAAGTTCGGGAAAAATGAAGCAAAATTATGGGGTTAGCTATTGACAACTTTGGTTAGTCGTGGTAAACTTCATGCTGTTGAAAGAGGTTAGTTAAAGCTAACTTTTGCGCTTGAACAGCGTTTGGGAAGGAGGCAAGGGGAGTGATGCCTTTGACGATGGCAAAACCGGGCGAAACGGTGACGATTCGAAAAATTACCGGCAAGGACGAAGTGCGTCAGCATCTGGCGGAGTTGGGATTCGTAGTAGACGGTTCTGTCACGGTGGTGAGCGAGATTGCGGGAAATCTGATTCTTCAGGTGAAGGAAAGCCGTATCGCGCTGGACAGAACATTGGCGAACCGTGTGATGATTTAAAGGAGGAACCGAAATGAAAACACTGAAGGACGCAAAGGTGGGAGAGACCGTAAGGGTGAAAAAACTGTACGGCGAGGGCCCGGTAAAGCGGCGTATCATGGACATGGGAATCACCAAAGGCGTTGACCTGCATGTGCGCAAGGTAGCCCCGCTGGGTGATCCGATGGAGCTGAACGTGCGCGGATATGAACTGAGCGTACGCAAGGCTGATGCGGAAATGATCGAGGTTGAATGAGTGTCCGTTTTTGCAAAGGGGTTAGTGTAAGCTAACAACTGCTGGCGGCTCATGAATAAGAGGAGGCAGAGAAATGAGTATCACCATTGCGCTTGCCGGAAACCCGAACTGCGGCAAGACAACCATGTTCAATGACCTGACAGGGTCAAATCAGTACGTTGGCAACTGGCCTGGCGTTACCGTGGAAAAAAAGGAAGGCCGGTTGAAGGGGCATAAGGATGTCGTCATCCAGGATCTGCCCGGCATCTATTCCCTCAGCCCCTATACTCTGGAGGAAGTGGTCGCTCGCGGATTTCTGGTGAAAGAAAAACCGGATGCGATCATCAACATTGTGGACGGCACCAACGTGGAGCGAAATCTTTACCTTACCACACAGCTGCTGGAGTTGGGTATCCCTGTGGTCATCGCGGTGAATATGATTGATATCGTGCGCAAAAACGGAGACAAAATCGACCTCGCGAAGCTGGGCGCAGAGCTTGGATGCGCGGTGATGGAAACGAGCGCCTTGAAGGGCGAGGGCAGTATGGCGGTTGCGGAAAAAGCCATCGCCATCGCCTCGGGCCGCGCGGCCAATGAGCAGCCCCATGTGTTTACGGGAAGTGTGGAGCATGCCATTGCCCACATCGAAGAATCCATCTCCGACAAAGTGGATGCGCAGAACCTGCGCTGGTACGCTATCAAGCTTTTTGAGCGCGATGAAAAAGTGGCTGCGGAGCTGGAACTCGGCAGCCGTCTGATGACGCATTTGGAGACACATATCAAAGACTGCGAAAAAGAGCTGGACGACGATGCGGAAAGCATCATCACAAACCAGCGTTATGCATACATCAGCAAGGTTGTAGACCGCTGTGTGAAAAAGAAGGCGGCCAGACACAGCATGACGGCTTCCGACAAGATCGACCGTATCGTAACGAACCGCGTTCTGGCGCTGCCGATTTTTGCCGTAGTCATGTATCTGGTCTATTGGATCGCCATGGGGCCGTTCGGCAGCTTTTTGACGGACTGGACAAACGATGTATTTGCCGCTGAATGGCTGCAGGGCGGAGCGGCCGCGCTGTTGGAGGGCTGGGGCGTGGCCGGCTGGCTCACGGGCCTTATCGTCGACGGCATCATCGGCGGTGTGGGCGCGGTGCTGGGCTTTGTGCCTCAGATGCTTGTACTGTTCCTGATGCTCTCCGTTCTGGAGGACATCGGTTACATGGCCCGCATTGCATTTATTCTGGACCGTGTTTTCCGCAAATTCGGCCTCTCGGGAAAGAGCTTCATCCCAATGCTCATCGGCTCCGGCTGCGGCGTGCCGGGTGTTATGGCGTCCCGCACCATTGAAAATGACCGCGACCGCAAGATGACCATTATGACCACCTGCTTTATCCCGTGCGGTGCAAAAATGCCCATCATCGGCCTGTTTGCGGGAGCGTTGTTCGGCGGCAGCGGCCTTGTGGCTGTAAGTGCATACTTCATTGGTGTGGCAGCTATTGTTATCAGCGGCATTATGCTGAAGAAAACAAAGCCTTTCGCGGGCGAACCGGCGCCCTTTGTCATGGAACTGCCCGCTTATCATGTGCCAAGTGCGAAAAACGTGCTGCATGCCACATGGGAGCGTGGCTGGAGCTTCATTAAACGCGCAGGCACCATCATTCTTGCTTCCTCCGTTGTATTGTGGTTTCTGCAGGGCTTTGGCTTTACGGACGGCTCCTTTGGCATGGTGGAGGACAACAACAGCAGCCTGCTTGCTGTTGTCGGCAGCGCTGTGTCCTTCATCTTTGCGCCGCTTGGCTTTGGTGATTGGCAGTCCACCGTGGCTACCGTCACAGGCCTGATTGCCAAGGAAAACGTGGTGTCGACTTTCGGCGTGCTGTTTCATGTGGGCGAAGAAGTTGCGGAAGATGACGCGAATCTCTGGTCTGCCGTCGCGCTGCATTATACGCAGCTGTCCGCATACAGCTTTATGCTGTTCAATTTGCTGTGTGCGCCGTGCTTCGCCGCTATGGGCGCCATCAAGCGCGAAATGAACAACGGGAAATGGACGCTCGCGGCCATCGGATACATGTGTGTGTTTGCCTATGCTGTTTCGCTCATCACCTATCAGTTGGGAGGTCTTATCACAGGCGAGACTGCGTTCGGGGCCGGCACTGTTGCCGCTCTGTTGGTTCTTGCATTCCTGATCTACATGCTGGTACGCCCCAATCAATACAACGCGGATTATAAGCGCGGTGGGGCAGCCTCCGGCAAGCTGAACGGCAAGATCAATGTTTGATGATGCCGTGTTTTGATTCCGGTTCTTCCGGGGTGCCCGTAAAGGCCGCTGCACGTGCGCTGCGGCGGCCTTTGCTTTGGAAAAGGAGGTTCGTTATGATGACTGCGGTCGTTTTGGTTCTGCTGACATTGTGCGTGTGCTTCGGCATCCGCTCCTATGCAAAGAAACTGCGGCAGGGCGGCGGCTGCTGCGGCGAACGGGAGCCGGCAGAAAAAAAGGTGCGCGTGGCGGACCGGAACAGGAGCCATTATCCCTATCATGCTGTTCTGAAAATAGACGGCATGGTGTGCGCAAATTGCGCGCGCCGTGTGGAAAATGCCATCAACCGCATGGACGGATACTGGGCTGAGGCGGACGTGGCCGGCGCGCGGGCAAACGTGCACTGCAAGGAAAAGCCGGATCTGGGACAGCTGAAAGAAGCTGTCCGGGCGGGCGGCTATACGGTGCTGTCTGCGGAATGCGCCGAAGACGCGCGTCACGCCGGCTAGCATGTGCTGCACACAAAAGATTTTCGGTGTGTTTTGTTTGACTTTTTCGCGGGCTTGTGCTATATATAAAAGGTACAAGGAAAAAGGCGCTGATGGAGACAGTAAGCACCGTGCAAAAGCCAAAGCGAACCGGGGAGAGTGTAAGCCCGGTGCAAGTAGTACTTTGCCGAATATCCCTCCGGAGCTGCAGGCTGAACCGCTAGTAAGCCATGCCGGTTTTTCACCGTTATCGAAAGCGCGTATGCTGGTACGCTGCAATAGGTGGTTCGCGAAGCAATGTCTTCGTCCTGTTCGCAGGACGGAGGCATTTTTTTGTATTTGACAGCGAAAGACGTTTCAAAAGCAGGAACGCATGCGGTAAGCGCCGTCGTGTGTGGTTTCATAAAAAAGCAAACTTGCTGCAGGAGGATTTTGACGTGTTGTATGACAAGGTATCCGCAAATCTGAATTTTATCGAGCGGGAAAAGGCTGTGGAGAAGTTCTGGGAGGACAACCAGATCTTCGAAAAGAGCATCGACTCGCGCAGAAACGGCCGGACATATACATTTTATGACGGCCCGCCGACAGCCAACGGAAAACCCCATATCGGCCATGTGGAAACACGCGCCTTTAAGGATATGATCCCGCGTTATCACGCGATGAAAGGCTGCATGGTGCCCCGTAAGGCAGGATGGGACACGCACGGCCTGCCTGTGGAGCTGGAGGTGGAAAAGCTCCTGGGGCTGGACGGCAAGGAACAAATCGAGGAATACGGCCTGGAGCCGTTCATCCAGAGGTGTAAGGAGAGCGTTTGGAAATACAAGGGCATGTGGGAGGATTTTTCTCACACGGTTGGTTTTTGGGCGGATATGGAGCACCCTTATGTCACTTATGATAACGCCTACATTGAATCCGAGTGGTGGGCGCTGAAAAACATTTGGGAAAAGGGCCTGCTTTACAAGGGCTTTAAAATCGTGCCCTATTGCCCGCGATGCGGGACGCCGCTGTCCAGCCATGAAGTGGCACAAGGGTACAAGGACGTGAAGGAGCGCTCCGCCATCGCCAAATTCAAGGTGAAGGATGAAGACGCTTACATCCTTGCGTGGACGACCACGCCCTGGACGCTGCCTTCCAATGTTGCACTGTGCGTACACCCGGATGAGCGTTATGTCAAGGTGCGCATGAACGGGGACGGCACCGTCTATTATCTGGCGGAGGCTCTGGCGGATACCGTACTGGGCGAGGGCGCTTATACGGTGCTGGAGGCCTATACAGGACGCGATCTGGAATATAAAGAATACGAGCCGCTGTTCGCATTCGTACAGCCGAAGGAAAAGTGCTGGTATGTGGTATGTGACGGTTACGTCACGCTGACGGACGGCACGGGCATCGTGCATATCGCGCCGGCTTTCGGTGAGGACGATGCGAATGTGGGACGTAAATACGGCCTGCCGCTGGTGCAGCTTGTGGACGCAAAGGGCGAGATGACCAAAGAAACCCCTTGGGCGGGTATGTTCTGCAAAAAAGCGGACAAGGAAGTGCTCAGGGATCTGGAAACGCGCGGCCTGCTGTTCAGCGCGCCGGTATTTGAGCATAGCTATCCGCACTGCTGGCGCTGCGGCACACCGCTCATCTACTATGCCCGCGATTCCTGGTTCATCAAAATGACGGAGGTAAAGCAGGATCTCATCCGCAACAATAATACCGTCAACTGGGTGCCGGAGAGCATCGGCAAGGGTCGCTTTGGAGACTGGCTGGAAAACGTGCAGGATTGGGGTATCAGCCGCAACCGTTATTGGGGCACGCCGCTGAATATTTGGGAATGCGAGTGCGGTCACCGCCATTCTGTCGGCAGCATCGAAGAACTGAGATCCATGTCCGATAATTGCCCGGACGAAATCGAGCTGCATCGGCCGTATATCGATGCGGTCACCATTAAGTGCCCGCACTGCGGCAAGCAGATGAAACGTGTTCCCGAGGTCATCGACTGCTGGTTCGATTCGGGCGCCATGCCTTTTGCACAGCACCATTATCCATTTGAAAATAAAGAACTTTTTGAGCAGCAATTCCCTGCGCAGTTCATTTCTGAAGCAGTAGACCAGACAAGAGGATGGTTCTATTCGCTGCTGGCTATCTCCACGCTGATTTTCAACAAGGCGCCCTATAAGAATGTCGTTGTCACGGGGCTGGTACAGGACGAAAACGGCCAGAAGATGTCTAAGTCCAAGGGCAACGCGGTCGATCCGTTCGAGGCGCTGGCGAAGTACGGCGCGGACGCCATTCGCTGGTATTTTTATACGAACGGGGCGCCTTGGCTGCCCAAACGCTTTTCAGACAAAGGCGTGCAGGAAGGCCAGCGCAAGCTGATGGGTACGCTGTGGAACACCTATGCATTCTATGTGCTGTATGCCAACATCGATGCATTCGACGCTACGAAATATGCGCTGGAATACGACAAATTGTCTGTGATGGACAAATGGATCTTGTCCAAAATGAACTCTATGGTAAAATCCGTGGATGAAAATCTGGCAGCTTACGCCATTCCCGAGGCGGCGCGCAGCTTGCAGGAGTTTGTGGATGATCTGAGCAACTGGTACGTGCGCCGCAGCCGCGAACGGTTCTGGGGCAAAGACATGCCGCAGGATAAGATCAACGCCTATATGACGCTGTACACCGCTCTTGTGACCACAAGCAAGGCTGCCGCGCCCATGATCCCTTTCATGGCGGAGAGCATCTACCAAAATCTGGTGCGCAGCCTGGATAAGGGCGCGCCGGAGAGCGTTCACTTGTGCGGTTTCCCCGAAGCGGACGAGCGCCGCATCGACGCGCAGCTGGAGCGGGATATGGACCTTGTGCTCAAAATCGTGGTGCTGGGCCGGGCGGCGCGCAACGGTTCAAACCGTAAGAACCGCCAGCCTCTGGCGCAGATGTTTGTGAAAGCGGAGGAGGAGCTGGGAGATTTCTACAAAGAGATCATCGAGGATGAGCTGAACATCAAGGCCGTGACCTTCACGCAGGATGTTTCCGCGTTTACCTCGTACAGCTTCAAGCCCCAGCTCAAGACACTGGGGCCAAAATACGGAAAGCGCCTGGGCGAGATCCGCACCGCGCTGATGGAGCTTGACGGCAGTGCAGCAAAAAAAGAACTGGATGCAAACGGTGTGCTCCGTCTGGAACTGCAGGGGGGAGCCGTTGAACTGGCGCCGGAGGACCTGCTCATCGAGATGACGCAGTCTGACCGGTACTTCACCGTTGAGGACGGCGGCGTGACGGTGGCCATTGATACGGAGCTGACGGAAGCGCTCATCGAAGAGGGCTTTGTGCGTGAGCTTGTGAGCAAATTCCAAACCATGCGCAAGGAAGCGGGCTTTCATGTGGAAGACCATATCCGCGCCTATGCCTCCGGCAACCGAAAGATCGAGGCGCTGCTCGCAGCAAACAGCGCGCAGGTAGGCGGCGATATTCTGGCGGATGCGGTGTGCACAGGAAGCCTCGCAGGCTACACCAAGGAGTGGGACGTCAACGGAGAAGCGGTCACACTCGGAGTGGAGCGCATCTGATTTTAAAAGAAAACACCCCGAAAAGTTACAGCGCGCAACGCGCGCTGTAACTTTTTTGCGTAAAATGGAGGGAAAATTGCGTTTCAACTTGTACAATCGCGCCGTTTATATTATAATAATATCTTGTGCCGGCCTGCTTTTTTGACGTGCCGCACAGTTGAAGCGCTCCGGCTTTGGGGGCGCTCCGGGAAAGTATCGCATGAGGGAAATGGACGAGAGAGGGGAAAAGAAACATGGCAGATTATTTTGCTATGGACAGCCGGCAGTGCGCGCAGGAACTGGACAGCCTGCGCAAGATTTATGAGGAGTATGCGGCGAAAGGTTTGAAGCTTGATATGTCACGCGGGAAACCCGCGCCGGACCAGTTGGATCTTTCGATGGACCTGCTTACCATCACGGATTACAAAGGTGAGACGGGAATCGATTCGCGCAATTACGGCAACCTGGAAGGCATGCCGGAGGCACGCCGCTTTTTTGCCGATATTCTGGGCGCACAGCCGGATGAGGTGATCGTGGGCGGAAACTCCAGCCTGAATATGATGTATTACCTGATCGACCTGGGATGGCGCCTGGGCTTTGCCGATAGCCCTGCCGCGTGGAATGCGTGCGGCAGGCCTAAATTTTTGTGCCCTGCGCCGGGCTACGACCGTCACTTCCGTGTGACGGAATATTTCGGATTTGAGCTTATCACCGTTCCCATGCTTCCCACAGGGCCGGATATGGACTGTGTGGAAGCGCTTGTGAAGGATGAGGCGGTAAAGGGAATCTGGTGCGTGCCGCTGTATTCCAATCCGGACGGATACAGTTACAGTGATGAAACCGTGCGCCGGCTGGCCGCGATGGAAACCGCCGCGCCTGATTTCAAGATCATGTGGGACAATGCATACTGCGTGCATCATTTGACCGATACCCATGACGTGATCTTGAACATGCTGGAAGAATGCCGCAAGGCCGGCCATGAGGACCGTGCCTTGATGTTCTGTTCACTGAGCAAGGTGACATTCCCGGGCGCGGGCGTAGCTGCAATGGCCGCCAGCCGCCGCAACATCGACTATATACTTAAAAACATGTTCCCGATGATCATCAGCTTTGATAAGCTGAACCAAGTTCGTCATATACGTTTCCTGAAGGATATGGATGGTTTGGCCGCCCATATGGAAAAGCACCGTGCGCTTCTGGAGCCGAAGTTCAGGGCCGTGCTCGCGATATTGGACGAGGGCCTCTCCGGCTGTGGAAGTCTGGCCCGCTGGACAAAACACAACGGAGGTTATTTCCTCATCCTGTATACGCTCGGCGGATGTGCCAAACGTACGGTCCAGCTGTGCAGGGAAGCAGGCGTTGTGCTGACGGATGCCGGGGCCGCTTATCCTTACGGCGTGGACCCGCAGGACAGCAACATCCGTATCGCGCCCACGTTCCCGCCGCTGGATGAGCTGGAGACAGCTTCCCGGCTGTTGTGCGTGTGTGTGCGTATCGCCACGCTGGAAAAGCTATTGCAGCGGCAGTGATGTCCCGGCGCTTTGCGCCTGGGCCCGCGCCGCGGTAGGATAGATAATTTCATTTCTGGAGGAACACCATGAAGACAAAAGGGAAACCCTGGCAATTTTTTGTTGTTGCGGTCCTGATCGTCGTGTTCGCGTTTACCGCGTTCCTGGGCATCAGCACGCAGTATGGCGACACAACAAAAATTTGGGTGAAGGGCGCGCAGGACATCCGCTTCGGCATCGACATCCGAGGCGGCGTGGACGTGACGTTCATGCCGGCCGACGGCTACGACGCAACGGACGAGCAGATGGCCGCGGCGGAGTCCGTCATCCAGCAGCGCCTTGTGAACCTGAACATCACGGACAACGAAGTGTATACAGATTACAATAAGGACCGTATCATCGTTCGTTTTCCGTGGAAGGAAGGTGAGACGGATTTCAACCCCGAGTCCGCGATCCAGGAGATCGGCGCCACTGCGGTGCTCACGTTCCGCGAGGGTAAAGAAGTGGACAGCGAGGGCAAGCCCACAGGTGTGACGGCGGAGAACATCATCCTTGAGGGCAAGGACATCAAAAGCGCGACCGCTGCCGTGGACAACAATGCGAACAGCGCTACATACGGCCAGTATTATGTTTCGCTGGAACTCAACGATTCCGGCAAAGAGAGCTTTGCCGAGGCCACCACGCGCCTTTCGGAGTCCAAGGGAACCATCTCTATCTGGATGGACGACACGATGATCTCCTATCCCACCGTTAACTCTGCAATCACGGACGGAAACGCCATGATCACACTGAACGGTTCGGATGACAAGACGCGCGACGAAGCCATCTCTCTGGCAAACAAGATCAATTCCGGCGCGCTGCCGTTTGCGCTTACGGCCGAGAATTACAGCACGATCAGCCCCAGCCTGGGAGCAAACTCGCTGCAGGCCATGGTGATCGCAGGCGTGGTCGCGTTCGTGCTGGTGGCGCTGTTCATGATTGCGAATTACCGTCTGCCCGGCGCGGTGGCGGTTATTGCGCTGTTGGGGCAGACGGCCATGACGCTGGCATTCGTATCCGGCTATTTCTCTGTGCTCAACAGCTTCACGCTGACGCTGCCGGGCATCGCGGGCATCATCCTTGCCATCGGTATGGGTGTTGACGCCAACGTCATCGCCGCCGAGCGCATCAAGGAGGAGATCCGCTCCGGCAAGAGCATCGACGGCGCCATCCGCGCCGGCTTCGACCGCGGCCTTGCGCCGGTCATCGACGGCAACGTCACGGTCATCATCGTCGCGGTGATGCTGATGGGTGCGTTTGGCCCCACAGACGGCTTTTTCGCCAGGATGCTCAAGCCGATCTTCTTTGCCTTCGGCCCCTCTACGGCGGGCACGATCTATTCCTTCGGGTATACGCTGCTGGTGGGCGTGCTGCTGAACTTTGTGTTCGGCGTTATCTGCACGCGCGTGATGCTGAAGGGCATCTCCAAGCTGAAATGCATGCGCAACCCGGTTTTGTATGGAGGGGTAAAGAATGAAAAAACAGTATGACATCGTTGGGAACCGCAAAAAGTTCTTCATCTTTTCCGCCGTGCTGATCGTATTCATTCTTCTGTTCAGCGTGATTTTCGGCGTTGAAATGGATATCCAGTTCAAAGGCGGCGCGATGCTTACCTACAGCTATACGGGTGAGCTGGATATCTCTGCGGTGCAAAAGGATATTGAAAGTACGCTGGGCAGCAACGTAACGCTGCAGACCGGCAGCAGCATTGCGTCCGACGCACAGACGCTGACGATTTCCATGCCGGGCACACAGACGGTGGAAACCGCCACAGTGGAAGCCTTGAGTGTCAGGCTGGAAGAGAACTATTCGGATAACAGCTTTCGCCAGCTTTCGCTGAATAATGTGGACCCGACCATCGGCAAGGAGTTTTTTGCCAAGAGCATCGTGGCCGTTGTGGCGGCTTCGCTGTTGATCTTGGTCTACATCGCCGTCCGCTTTAAGAAAATCGGCGGCTGGCCTGCGGGCAGCATGGCTGTTGTGGCTCTGGTGCATGACCTGATCGTGGTATATGGCGTGTTCGTCGTCATGCGCATCCCCCTCAACGGGAACTTTATTGCGGCACTGCTCACGATCTTGGGTTATTCCATCAATGATACAGTCGTTATTTATGACCGTGTGCGTGAGAACCGCCAGTTGTACGGTAATTCGATGGATTTTGCCACACTTGTGAACAACAGCATCAATCAGAGCCTGCGCCGCTCCATCAATACGACCATTTCCACGCTGCTGGCGTTGGGTACTGTATGCGTCGTGTCTGTGGTGTTCGGGTTGGACAGTATCTTTACATTTGCGTTCCCGCTCATCATTGGCATGATCTCCGGTGTTTACAGCACAATCTGTATTGCCGGCCCGCTGTGGGTGGAATGGGAATTGCACAAAAAAGCGAAGCCCCGCAAGAAAAAGGCCTGAATAGGGAATACCAAGCGGACGTATCTTGGATGCGTCCGCTTTTTGCTTGCAAAAAGGCCGGGACTGTGCCATAATAAGAGCAATCAAGCGAGGTGTTTTGACCATGCAGTGCGGAATATCCACTTCCTGCTTTTACCCGCAGGAAACAGCAGAGGCGCTGTCCGCACTGCGCGGCGCAGGCGTGGAAACGGTGGAGATCTTTCTCAACACATTCAGTGAACTGGAGCTTTCTTATACGGAGCGCCTGCGGTCGGTCCTTCAGGATGCGGGCATGCGCGCCGCCGCTCTGCACCCCTTTACGTCAGGGATGGAAACATTTTTCTTCGCTTCTGAATACGGCGGCAGGTTGGAGGACGGCCTGCGTATCTATCGGCGTTATTTTGAGGTATGCCGTGTGTTGGGAATCCCACGCGTGGTGTTCCACGGCGATTACAGGCAGACGCCGTTTCCGTTTCAAAGGCATTGCGAAAATTATCTGCTGCTGCGCAGGACAGCGCGGGAATATGGCGTTGATTTCTGTCAGGAAAACGTGGTGCGCTGCAAATGCGGCCTGCCGGAATATGTACGTCAAATGCGGGAATATACGGGGGACGATGTCTCATTTGTTCTGGATGTAAAGCAGCAGCGGCGTGCCGGAGTGCAGCTGGAGGAAATGCTGGATGCGATGCGCGGAAAAATCGTGCATGTCCATTTGAGCGATTATACACAGCAAAACGACTGTACAGCGCCGGGTACGGGCGGCTTGGCACTTGAACCGTTTTTCAGGGAACTCAGGCGCGGCGGTTTTGCGGGAGACATCATCATCGAGCTGTACCGAAGCGGTTTTTCCTCAATGGATGAGCTGCTGACTTCTGCGGCGATGGTGAACAAAATTTATGCCGGATGCTCCGTAGCATCCGGCTCGGAAAAGGAGCAGTGCCCATGAAATGTCCTTATTGCGGTGAGATAGACTCAAAAGTGATCGATTCCCGGCCGGCTGACGACGGGGAACGCATCCGCCGCCGCCGGGAGTGTCTTGTATGTCAAAAAAGGTTCACCACCTACGAGATCGTGGAGACCGTGCCTCTTATGGTGGTGAAAAAGGATAAGTCGCGTGAAGCGTTCAACCGTCAGAAGCTGCTGAACGGGATGATGCGGGCCTGCGAAAAGCGGCCGGTGTCGTATCAGATGCTGGAGGACGCCGTGGACAATATCGAACAGGCGCTGCTCAATTCCTACGAGCGGGAGATCACGTCCATTCATGTGGGCGAACTTGCCATGCAGGAGCTGAAAAATATCGACGAAGTAGCTTATGTGCGCTTTGCGTCGGTATATCGCCAGTTCGGAGATATCAACACCTTTATGGACGAATTGAAGGACCTGCTGAATAAGCGTGCCACACAGGGACGTGACACCGCGTCAGAAGATGCTGAAAAATAAATGCTCCATGGCATGGATCTGCTCGCTTGCTTTGTCGATCTCGCTGAACAGGTCCTGTATGGTTTCGCCGTTCGCATAGGCTGACAGGCCATGCAGGCTGACTGAAGCGGATGTGACGGTTTCACGCCGGATGAAGAATTCCAGCAGATGCTGGCGTGTTTCATAGTATTCCAGCAATGCGTCGATTTGGTGTGCGGCGTTTTCGTAATTCTGCGCGTCTGCGGCTTCGCGTATCCCGGAAAGCTGGGCCTGGACAGATTGTGTTACACGAAAAACTGCAAAGTGGCTGGCGGCCGAAAGCGCTGCGGCAAGCAGCAGAATAAAAATCGCAATGCGTATCCTGCGCATGAAAACATCTCCTTAAAAACGATGCGGAAAGCCGGTTTTTACCGGCTTTCTTTTTTTACGATACTCGTCTCTTTGGCGTCGTTGCACAAAAATAAAAGCACGTCCTTCCGTGCGAGCCCCGCATTGCGGCACTGAGCGTCTATCCAGTCCGCATCCACAGAGTAAAGCCGCATATTGACGGGATTCAGCACGCCGTCCACCAGCAAAGGAAGCGACGGCTGCTTTGCCGTGGGCGGTTCAATGTGAAGGTCTTCGTTGCAGGGCGTATCGCGCGGAAACTTTTTCAGCACGCTCACGCTTCCATTGGTTTCCACAATGGCGAAAGCGACATCTGAAAGCTCAAATACGTCCTTGCCCCGCAGCGCTTCCAGCAGGTCGTCCACGGTAAAGCGCAGATCGAACAAAGTGGCTTGGTCGATCACGCCGTTCCGGATGATGACGCGCGGGCTGCCGGAGACCAGCTTTGCAGCGCGGCGGGACCGCACACACAGCGCGGACAGGAGTATTTCCGTTGCGACAATGATGAACACGGGAACCACGCTTCCGATGAGCGGGAGCTCCGGCGATTCAATTGAGATAGAAGCAAGATTGGAAATCAAAATTGTAGAAACAAGCTCGGAGGGCTGCAGCTCGCCGAGCTGTTTTTTGCCCATCAGGCGCATTGCGCCGATAATGAGCACATAAACGAGCAAGGTGCGGAACAGCAGGATTGCCATGGCGGACTCCTTTTCAATGTATTGGCCCACAGCGGGCCGCTGTTATTGAATGTTGCCCGGTTTGACTAAATTTATCCTGCTCCCGCCATACTAAGGGCACGGGAGGGGATGCATTTGGAACAGACATTAACGACAAGCCTTTTGGACAACAAGCTCGCGCTCAAGGGACTGTTCGGCACAGCGACGGATTTTTATACAAAGGATATCACACTGATGGGATATCCGGCCTGTATTTGCATGTTTGAGGGGCTTTCCAGTATAGAGCGGCTCTGGATCATGATGCTCGACGTTTTGAGTAAGCCGGACGTTCAGCCAGAGACTCCGGAAGAGCTGTTTGACTATATCCTCAAGCAGACGGCCATTCCGCTGGAGAGCAAAAGCGTTGTCTGTGTGGAAGATGCGCGTGCGCAGCTAACGGCGGGCACCAGTGTCATTCTGATCGACGGCGTAGCACGGGGGCTGGTTCTTTCTACACAGAGCATGCAGTTCCGCTCGGTGCAGGAGCCAAGCGGGGAAGGGAATGTCCGTGGCTCGCGGGAAGGCTTTACAGAACCGCTTCGTGTGAACATCAGCTTGATGCGGCGTCTGATACGCAGCGGTGAGCTGATGGTGGAAACGATGACAGTGGGGGAACATACCAAAACGGAAATTGCGCTTTTATACAACACACAGATTGTCCCGAAGCAGATGCTTTCCACTGTGAAGCGCAGGCTGGAATCGGTTAAGCTGCCGTTTTTGTTCGATACCGGTTATCTGGCGGCGTTTTTGCAGAAAAGCCGATTTTCATTTTTTCAATCGGTAGGATACACGGAACGGCCGGATACTGCCTGCGCAAAAATCTGCGAGGGGAAAATCATTATCATGGCGAATGGAAGCCCTTTCGCTATGATCGTGCCTTATTTTTTCAATGAGAATTTTCAGAGCATGGACGACTATTCCGAAAAAGCATACTTTGCATCGCTTATCCGCATTCTGAAATACTCTGCGTTCCTCATCGCGGTGATGCTGCCGGGCGTATTCGTGTCCGTTGCGAATTTCACGCCGGAGCTGCTGCCGCCGGAACTGCTGTACAAAGTTGCGTCTGCGGAGCTTGCCACGCCGCTGCCGCTGTTTATGGAAGCACTGTTTGTCAATTTTCTGCTGGAGATCGTGCGGGAGGCAGGGCTGCGTCTGCCCAAGCCCATCGGCCATTCGGTAAGCCTTGTGGCGGCGCTCATCGTAGGGGATGCTGCCGTCAGCGCAGGCATTGTGGGCACACCTGTGGTCATCGTGGCCGCAATGACAGCGATTTGCCCCTTTGTAGTGCCATCGCTGTACGAGCCGATCACAGTGCTGCGCATCCTGTATATATTGGCCGGCGGCCTCTTGGGGCCTTTGGGTATCGTTACGCTGCTGTTTTGTATGCTGCTGGGGATGTGCGGTATGAATTCTTTCGGTATCCCGTATACAGCGCCCATCGCGCCGGGCAGCAGTGCATTTTGGAGGGACGGCCTGCTGCGGCGCAACTGGCATACGCTGGCGCGGGCAGATTTTTCCATTGACCAGCTGCCCGGAAAGGAAACGGGGGAGACGCAATGAACGAGCATACAACAGTGAGCGCAAAACAGCTCTGTACACTGGTGTTCCTCTCATTGGCGGTGGATATGGCTGTGCGCCCATTTACCTCCGGAGGCTCGGCGGGCGCGCAGATTGCGATTTTGGCCGCTGTCCTCAACACGGCTGTGGTCAGCATACTGCTTCTGCCCGTGCTGGGGTTGCTGCGGCGCGAAGCCTTCACCACGCTGAAGGGCGGCGTTACGTTTGGGTCCAAGGCGCTGCTCACGCTTTCGGCGGTGCTGTTCGCCGCCGGGGGAGCGGCAGCGATGGTGCGTTCCGAGGCATTTTTTCGCTATGTGAGCGACGAGCCGATGCCGCAGCTGTTGGTATACGGGCTGTTTCTTCTTGTGGTGTTTTATGCGCTGCGGTGCGGGCTGGAAAGCATCGTACGTGTGCTCGGTCTGGCCGCAGGCCTCTTTTTACTCTCTATGGCACTGATGCTGGTCTCCAACCTGGGCGGCATGCATCTGTCGAACCTTACCTTTCAGCCATTTGATTTTCCAGAGGTTTTGCGGACGGCCGCGCGCGGCTTTACGCTGCCGCCGGAATTGCCGTTGTTCTGTCTGCTGAGCCTGCATGCAAACCGGGAGAAGCGCCGGCCTCTGCTCAAAACGCTGGCGCTGCTGTGCGTATTTTATATCGGACTGACGTTCTGCTCCGAGGCGGTTTTGGGTATGAAAGCGCAGCTGCAGCAGCAGACCATCCATACGCTTTCACGTCTGGGCAGCATTTCTGTATTCCGCCGTCTGGATGCTCTGCACATTGCTGCGTGGATGCTGGCGGAGCTGTGTAAGGTAGCAGCGCTCGCCTACGGCGTGCAGAGCGCCCTTACACCGCTGCTGCCCCATAGCCAGCGCGGAGGCAAAACCTGCGGATATGCTGTGGGATTGCTTGCCGTGCTGCTGGCCGTATGTGCGGGCGCGCCGCCTGAGACGCTGCGCGCGGTACTCACGGCAGGTACGGCCGTGCTGCTGGCATGTACGGTGGTGTACGGCTGTGTAATGGAGGGCTTCTATGCAAAAAAACGCGTATAAAATAATTGCGTTGACACTGCTTTTGATGCTGCTGTGCGGCTGTAAGCAAAGCCGCAGTCTGGGGGAACGCGCCATTGTGAAGATGGTGTACCTGGACGAGTCCGGCGGGCAGGTGCAGGCTGGACTGGTGGTGTTCACCTGTGCGCCGAATTCTGATACGGCCTCGGTGGAAGGGCAGGCTAAAATTTATACGGCGCAGGGAAAGAGCATTGAAGAAGCTCTGTACAAGGCGGAACAGCAGCAAAACAAAAAACCGTTTTATGCCCAGAATGAGATTTTGCTTTTGGGGCCCGGCGCCGCGCGCAATGTAACGCCGTACCTTTCTTATTTTGCAGACGAAAACGCCGCGCGTCCAAATCTTGCTGCGTTTTTAACGCCGCTGACGGCGGAAGAGCTGTCTGAATGCGAGGACGTGATCAGCGATGTAGTGAGAGAAGGCGAACGGCTGATCGGAATGGGAGCCGATGAGCAGGATCGTACGCAAAGCATTTTTGAGATCAATCTTTCGGGAACAGGCGGTCTGGACGGATATCTTCCCGTGTTTTCATTTTCCAAAGAAGAGAAGGAGTTTCGCGGGGTCCGGCAAATGGTGCTGTTTCGCAGCGGCGCACCCTATGCTGTTTTGGAGGACGCTGCAATGCAGATGTTTCTTCTGCTGAATGGGAAGGCACGGCAGCTTACAGTGAACACACAGATCGAGGGACGGGTCGTATCATTCCGGACACAGCAGCTGCAGCTTACGCATACAGCTTCCACTGCAGGCGGCGCACCGCATCTTGAAGTGTGTCTGACCGGAAAGCTGGACGATGTAACGGTAGACGGAGCCCCCGTTGCGGACAAAGAAGAAGCGGAAATGACACGGGAGATCAACGCTTACCTGAACCGGGAAGCCGAGATGCTCAACCAAGCGACATTTGCCAGGGGAAACGATACGTTCCATTATGCATGGTGGCTGAAGCTGTATGATACCGCAGCCTGCGAAGCGCTGCTTCGTACGGGGACACTGTACGACATTGCAACGGTGGACTTTTCATCAGAGCTGAAGCCCGTGTAAAGGCCCTGTGCATGCGTCTGTGCTAAAAACAAAAAACCGCCCCGGAATACTCCGGGGCGGCCGCTTTTCTTTTAGGGGCCGGGAAAGGCTTAATCCCGCAGGATCTTATCTGCCACATACAGGCCGTGGGCGGCCGCCTGGCTGAGCGAGCGGGTGAAGCCGGTGCCGTCGCCCACAGCATAGATCTTTTCGCAGCCATCCAGTTCAAAATCGGTGCAGTCGGGACGGGCGGAATAGTATTTGCATTCCACACCGTAAAGCAGCGTGTCGTAATTCATCGTACCCGGCGCGATCTTGTCCAGCGCGGCCAGCGTTTCCACAATGTTGTCCAACTGACGTTTGGGCAGGCAAAGGCTCAGATCTCCGGCGACTGCATTCAGTGTAGGACGCACGGTGCTCTGGGCCAGCCTTTTTTCATCTGTGCGGCGTCCGGCCATCAGGTCGCCGAGGCGCTGCACCAGCACGCTGCCGCCGCTGATGAGGTTTGCAAGCCCTGCGACGCTGCGGGCATATTCGATAGGTTCCTTGAACGGCTCGGTAAACCGGATGGTAGAAAGCAGCGCAAAGTTGGAATTCTGGCTCTTTTTGGCTTCATCCACATAGGCGTGGCCATTGACCGTGAGAACTCCGGAGGTGTTTTCCATAACCACCTGCCCGCGCTCGTTGAAGCAGAACATGCGCGTGACGTCTCCGTACTGCTTGGAACGGTACCAGATTTTTGGCTCGTAGATCTTATGGGAAAAATCATCCCATACCATGCTGGGAAGCTCGACGCGAACACCGATATCCACCTGGTTGTTTTTCAGCGGAATACCGTTTTGAGAACACCATTTGGCAAAAAAGCGGCTGCCCACACGGCCGACGGCAAAAATGATATGCTCCGCCGTGACGCTGTCCTGTACGCCTTTGCCTTCATAATGCACAGTATGAGCGGCTTTGTCCACATCGGTCACGTCGGTATCCGTCAGAATGGTTACATGTTCCTTCAGAAAAGCCGCCATTTTTCGCATGGTCTCGAAATTGGCGTCCGTTCCCAGATGCTTGAGCTGGGCCTGCGCCATATGCAGGTCATACTCCAGGCATTTTTTCTTCAGCTCGTTGTTGGGCATGAAGCGCTCTGCAGGCGCGCCGAAGTGCTGCAAAATAGCGTCTGCCTGCTCGATGTAATCCAAAACCTGTTCGGGAGGCAGAAAATCCGGCAGCCAGCCGCCGTATTCTGTGGAAATGACGTATTTGCCGTCGGAAAAAGCACCTGCTCCGGCAAGGCCCTCCATAATGGCGCAGGAGGGGCATTTGATACAGGTAGGGGCTTTTCCGGTGACGATGGGGCATGCCCGCTTTTCGATGTCGTGTCCTTTCTCGAACAGAACGACCTTTGCCCCAGGCGCTTTTGTGGCAAGCTCGTAAGCGCTCATCAGTCCGCCGATGCCGCCTCCGATGATCGCAACGTCATAATGCTGCATGATTATCTGACTCCTTTGCTTTTTGCTTTTGCTTTTATCTTCATCTTGGCTTTATATTCGGCCATTGCGCGCTCATATACGTTGAGCACCGCACGGATGAACTCTTTTTCGCCGTAGCGCTGCGTAAACGCTGTTACCTTTTGGCGGCGCAGTGCGCGCTGCTCAGGCGTAAGAGCGGCTTCCTCGCGCAGCAGCGCAGCCATTTCCTCCGCCGTGTTAAAGACGTTGCCGTTTTCGCCGGGGGTGATCTGGTTTTTGTTGTAGATGTCCAGCCGCTGGATCACGTACAGTCCACTGGCCATAGCCTCCAGCATGGAAATGGAATTCATTTCGGACAATGAAGCGGTGGTGAAAAGGTCGCATGCATGGTAATAGGGCGGCAGGAACTGGTGCTCAATGCGGCCAAGCAAACGAACCTGAGCACCTACGCCCAGACGGGCGATCTGCCGTTCCAGATTTTCCTTCTCCGGGCCGTCTCCTATGATGAACAGCTTGTAAGCGTCGTCCCCGCGGAAATGCGCGGCAAAAAACTCCACCAGCACGTCGATACTTTTTTCCTTGCCCAGACGGCCCACAAAACACATGGCCGTATCCCCGTCACGGATGCCCAGCTTTGCCCGGATGGCGGCAACGTCGTCGCGCGAGACGTTTTCGGGCATAAAGTCGGAAAGATCCACTGTATTTGGGATAATATTGATGTGCCGCTCTACGCCGCACCGGCGCAGGAACTCCACTACCTTCAGAGACGGGCCGATGATCTCAGTGGCCTTGTTGGCCACTTTGCGGAAATAAACATGAGCGGCCGGCTTGACCATGTTCTGGAACCGTTCCGGCGCGACATAGAACATGTAATCGTCATACATCGTGTGCAGTGTGTAGACGATGGGCTTTTTCAGCTTGCGCGCGGCAAACTGCGCAAAGATACCCATGCTGAACTCGGTGTGGATATGAATGATGTCCGGGTCAAAATCCTGAATGATGCGCAGGCGCTGGATGTTGACAGGGTTGGACAGTCCATACCCGTAAATGCGTTTGAGGGGGATGGCGGGGCAGTACAAAACACCATCCTTAACATAATGGCATACGGCCTTGGGGCTGGTGGTGACGATGAGCACCTCATGCCCTGCGTGCTCCAGGCTCTCCTTCAACGTCTTGATATGCGTCACGACGCCGCTGATGAAGGGGAAGTAGGTCTCTGTAAAAATAGCTACCTTCATAAATGATTACTCCTTTTGGGTGTGCTGTTCCCATACAATTATCAGTATAACAAAAAATCGTTCGGAAAGAAAGCGTATGGCTGTACAAAAACAAAATTGATATCTCTCTTCCAATCATATATAATAGAATTATCAATGGAATCCTATAGGATAAAGGAGGACGTTCCTATGCCGCAGTTCAGTGTTTCTTTGGACAAGGTCGTGGAAAAGCTGCGCCTGGAAGTGGTCTACACTCCCACGGAGCTGAAAAATATCCCTATCTATACGGCGGATGTGAACCGCCCGGGCCTGCTGCTGACAGGCTATGACGAATACTTTGACCCCACCCGCATCCAGATATTCGGCAACGCCGAAGTGGGTTATCTTACCACGCTGCCGGAAAGCGAACGCCGCAGCCATATCCACACGCTGTTCGCGGCAAAGCCGCCTGCGCTTATCGTAACGCGCAACCTTTCCGTGTTCGACGAGGTGCTGGAGTTCGCTTCCCAGTATGAAGTACCCGTGCTGCGATCCACAGAAAATACATCCAGTCTGATGAGCGCGCTGATTTCGAACCTGAGCGTCGAGGTGGCGCCGCGCATCACGCGGCACGGCGTATTTGTAGAGATTTACGGCGAGGGCATTCTCATCCTGGGCGAGAGCGGCGTCGGCAAGAGCGAAACAGCCGTGGAGCTCGTGAAGCGCGGGCACCGGCTGATCGCGGACGACGCGGTGGAGCTGCGCCGTGTGTCTGACCGCACGATCTTGGGTACAGCGCCGGAAAACATCCGCCATTTTATCGAGCTGCGCGGAGTGGGCATCATCAATGTGGCGCGCGTATTCGGCAGCGGCGCGGTAAAGATGAGCGAAAAAGTGGATCTTGTGGTGGAGCTGGAGCCGTGGGACAAGACCAAGAATTACAGTCGCACAGGCCTTGAGACAGATACGACGGATATTATGGGCATCCAACTGCCCTGCACGGTGATACCCGTAATGCCCGGCCGCAATCTGGCCGTGATCCTGGAGGCGGCGGCCATCAACAACCGCCAGAAAAAAATGGGCTACAATGCGGCGCGCGAGCTGCTTGCCCGCCTGGGGCTGGACGAGGATGATCCGTCCCTGCGCTGAGCTGCTTACATGAATTTAACGAGAAAGAGAAGCAAATTCCTTCATGAATATCATTGCAGACCTTCATATGCATACAATGGTATCGAACCATGCGTTCAATACCGTCACGGAGATGGCGCGGCGCGCCTGTGAGCTTGGGATGTTTGCCGCGGCGCTCACCGACCACGGCCCGTCTATGCCGGACGCGCCGCACCCTTGGTATTTTTACAATCTGACAACGCTTCCCAGCCGCATCGAGGGCATCTGGCTGCTCAAGGGAGTGGAAGCGAATGTGCGCGGCACAGACGGCAGTCTTGATATCGAGCCGCAGGAATTTGAGCGGATGCAGCTCGACTGGGTGATCGCGTCTATCCATAGCGATACATTATGCCCTTCGCTTTCTGAGGACGAAGCCACGCAGCTGTGGCTGAACGTTGCGCAAAGCCCTTATGTGGATTGCATCGGCCATTCGGTAAGCCGCAGGCACCGCTATGATTACGACGCCGTGACAAAGGCTTTTGCCCGCTGCCGCAAGGTGGTCGAGATCAACGCGAATTCCGCTGTTGTCCGTCCGGGCAACGAGGAAAACATGCGTGAGCTTGCGCTTGCCTGCAAACGCAACGGCACAAAGATCGCCGTGAATTCCGACGCGCATTCCATTTATCATTTGGGCCAGTTCGATACGGTGCTGCCCATGCTG
>ENA-ORUF01001739-ORUF01001739.1-human-gut-metagenome-genome-assembly--contig:-NODE-1739-length-21949-cov-2.807756_pt1 | contig 21949 bp, 18 predicted proteins | sample MGYA00242077_ERZ509203 | MGnify/ENA primary metagenome ERZ509203 (study PRJEB26280, sample SAMEA2338834) | human gut metagenome | biome: human gut; feature: human-associated habitat; material: faeces... | reverse complement strand
CACGAGCCCGAGACGCAGGAAGGCCCCGGAGGGATTCCTTCGCGCGTTTCCCGCAGCTGCTCGGCTCTGCCGAGCAGCGAGGACCACGCGCGGAGGAACCCTCCGGGGCCTTCCCATGGGAGCCGAAGGCTCGTTCAACCTACATCTGCGTAGGCGCGGACACACCGATGAGCGAGAGGCACAGGGCGATCACCGAACGCACGGCGTCGCAGGCACCAAGGCGCGCACGGACGACCGCCGGATCAACCGGACGGCCCTCGCTCGGCAGCACCTGGCAAGCGGCGTAGAAGCTATGGAACGCAGACGCGAGCTCTTCGACATAGTGCGTGATACGGAACGGGGCACGGTCGCGGGCTGCGCCGGCGATGAGATCCTGAAGCTCGGAGAGCTTGCGGGAGAGCGCAAGCTCGGTGGGATCGGTGAGCAGCGAGTAGTCGACGTCGCCGTAGATGGCCTTGATGGCCACGTTCTCCATGCCCATGAGGTCGGCCTGCTCGGGCGTGACGCCTGCAGCCTTGCGCAGGATGGAGCAGATGCGCGCATGAGCATACTGCACGTAGAAGACGGGGTTATCGGCCGTCTTCTCCTTGACCTTCTCGATGTCGAAGTCGATGGTCTGGTTGGAGGAACGGCTCACGAGCGTGTAGCGGGCCGCATCGGCGCCCACCTCGTCGATAAGCTCGCGGAACGTAATCATCGTACCCTTGCGCTTGGACATACGAATCGGCTTGCCGTTGCGAAGGAGGTTCACGAACTGGCCCAGCGGCACCTCGAACTGCCCAGGGTAGCCAAGAGCGTCGCACACGGCCTTCACGCGCGCGATATAGCCGTGGTGGTCGGCGCCCCAGATGTCGAGAACGCGGTCGACGCGCTGGAACTTGTTCCAGTGATAGGCGATGTCGGACGAGAAGTAGGTGTAGTCGCCATTGGACTTCTGGATGACGCGGTCCTTGTCGTCACCGAATTCGGTGGACTTGAACCACAGCGCGCCATCGTCGGTGCGGTAGAGATAGCCCATCTTGTCGAGCTTGTCGTAGGCGCGCTCCACCGGCGAGGTGCCCGTCCAGTCCTTCTGGTACATGGTGCGCTCGCTCATCCACACATCGAAGTCGCAGCGCACGTCGTGGCAGGTCTCCTTCATGTCCTTGAGCATCTTCTGGTAACCGCGCTCGCGGAAGCTGAGCATGCGCTCCTGGGGATCAGCGTTCACCCACTTGTCGCCGTCGGTCTTCCAGAAGGCAGCTGCCTCGTCGATGATGTAGGTGCCGCCATAGGAGTCCTTGCCCAGGTCGGCCGTGAAGTCGTCCATGTAGGGATGGCTATCGGGATGCTCGTCGGCCTCGTCCTGAACGTAGTTGTCGCGATCCTTGGCAAGGAAGTCGCGCGCGGCGTCGATATCGCAGCCCTGCTTCTCGATGATGTCGGCAAGCTGCATATAGCGCTTGGAGATCGAGTTGCCGAAGGTGTTCATCTGGTTGCCGTAGTCGTTGATCCAGAACTCGCGCTCGATGTCGTAGCCGGCGTGCTCCATGACGCGGCACATCGAGTCGCCGAGCGCAGCCCAGCGGCCGTGACCCACGTGCATGGGGCCCACGGGGTTAGCGGACACGAACTCGACCTGGGTCTTGAGGCCGCCGCCCACGTTGGACTTCGCAAAGTCCATGCCCTGCTCACGCGCCTCGGCGAAGACGGCGTTCTTCGCTGCAACGGAGAGGTAGAAGTTGATGAAGCCGGGGCCGGCGATCTCGACCTTCTCCACGACGTCGCTCTCGGGCAGGTACTTCACGATCGCCTCGGCGATGGCGCGGGGAGCCTGGTGGGCGAGCTTGGCGGATTTCAACGCCATGGTGGAGGTCCACTCGCCGTGAGAGGTGTCCGCCGGTCGCTCGATGCCACAATCTTCCAGCTCGAATGCGGGCAGGTCGCCGGCCTCCTGGGCGGCGGCGAGAGCGGCGCGAACCAGCTCTTCGATCTTCTCGGGCATGCAATTCCTCCTTGAAAAATGCTTCGGTACCCTCCCAGGGCACGCACATACAAGTAGTTGAACTATAGCACACCCCATGCGAGCTGCGCGGGAGCTGAGGAATCTCGAACGCGCTATACACAAAGGAGCGGGGCCCGCCCGATGCATCCAAATCGTGCCCTTCGTGTTCATTTTGAGGGACATCGGCATGAATCCGCACGTAAACGTGGTATTCTATATATCAAGGTAGCTTAATAGTTGGAGGAAGCATGTTCAGTATCGGAGAGCACGTTATTCACCCCGGGCAGGGAGTCTGCACCGTCACCGGTTTCGACGAAGACGCCCCCACGCCCATGATCATCCTTGAATGCAAGCAAGGGCACGCGAAGACGCGCATGATGTACCCGCTCGCGCAATCCGATCGACTGCACCTAGCCATCTCGCGCGAGGAGGCCGAGAACCTCATCGAGCATTACGGCGACCTCGAGTGCGACCCCTTTACCGAGCGCAACAGCTCGCTTGAAGAAACCCATTTCAAACAGCTCCTCAAAGAAGGAGCGCCCGAGACGGTGCGCGTGGCGAAGACGATGCATCACCGCATCCGGCTTGCCGAGCGCCAAGCAAAGAAGCCGAGCAGCTACTATGCGCGCGTGCTCAAGGAGGCGCGCCGCCGCTCGCTCGAGGAGCTCGCTGTGGCGATCGGATGCTCTGAGGAAGATATCGAGCAACGTCTCTCGGCTGCGGAATCTGCAATCGACGCAAGCTTGAACTAGCCGGCACATAGCCAAGCCGCTGCCGTGGCGAACGGCCGCTTTTCCGGCAATCCCATCGCCAAGAGGACGGGTCCTTCGTTCGGCCAGACGGGTGCTGGCCGCATGGCATGGCAACTCCCGGAGAATATGGGATGCGCGGACGGCACCTGAGCAAAACTATCGCCAAAGGATCGAATTTTCGGGGACTGCCCGAGTACACCCCGTTGCGTAGAAATCGCAGGTAAACGCGATGGGGTGAAACCGTCTACTTCGCTTGACCCTCAAAATCCAGTCCTTTGGCGATAGTTTTGGCCTATTCCATTACTCCAGGGCCATTTTGGTTGCAATCGAACGTGCCAAACGACCGGCGCCGAGGTCGCCTTCACTCGCCTATCGCACTTGGCGGCATTCCGAAGGCACGCTCGAAGGCAACGGTGAAGCTCGAAACGCGAGGGTATCCGACGCCGCGAGCGACCTCGGAGACGCTGAGCCCGCCCCGTTCGAGCAGCTGACGTGCGCGCTCCATCTTCGACCTGCGGATATACGCCCCCAAGCTCTCTCCCGTCTCCTGGCGGAACACGGCGCACAGGCGTGTCCTACTTGTGAGCAGAGCGCGCGCGAGCTCGTCGAGCGTCAACATCTCATCCATGCGCATCGCAACGAGACGTTCGGCCGCGCGCACGAGCCGCGCCTGCTCACGCGTGCCCGCGGCGCACTCAGCACGACTCCGCTCCTCGAACCAGGCTATCGCGGTCCGCGCTGCGGTCTCGGCGCCCCGCAGGGCGGACGCGCCGTCGAGGAGCCGTCCGCCAAACAGCGGCGTCATGGAGCGCAGGCATCGGTCGAGCGCGCAGGCGAGCTCCGCCTCGCAGGCACTCCCCGGCTCATCGATAAGCTCTAGAGCGGAGCGCTGTTCGCGCGCCTCGAGACGCGAGAACCACTCGGGCAGGAACGTAACCGAGACCGCATCGTGCACATCCCCCGCGCGAAGTACGCACCGCTGGGGGTCATCGGCATGTCCGAATACGGCCACGTTGCCAGCGCGCTGCGCTCGGATCGGCTGGGCCACCGGGCAAAGCGAGAGGCTGTCGGCCGACAGCGTGCACACGCAGAGGCCTGGCACGCTGCGCTCGTGAAATGCCATGTCGCTTCTCACCTCGATACGATGGGAGGTCACGACGCAAAGCCCTTTCAGCCGATACACGACCACGCACGCCCGCGCCCGCTCATCCGAGACCGCGCCGGTAAGCGCGTCGCCCGCTTCTTCGAGCGTGATGCCGAACTGCTCAATCTGAGGTCTGTAGAGCTCATCGAGCCGATCTGTCACCGCGCCGCCTCCCTCCGCTTTTCGAATTCGTACCAAGCTTCTGCATGCGCAGCACATCGTCTTGCCCTCATGATAAGTTAGTCGATGCTAACAGTTCAAGGGAACGGAGGCTTCTATGGAAGGACAGGCTGCTGCGGAGGCGCGGCCCAACAAGACGGCGCATCCCGTAGGGAGGCTGCTCGCCTTCGCCGGCCCGCGCCGAGCACTCACCTACCTAGGCTGCGTGCTCTCAGCCATCTCGATGCTCGTTTCGTTCGGACCGTATGTGTGCATATGGTTCGCCGCGCGCGACCTCATTGCCGCAGCTCCCAACTGGGACGCAGCGACAGACATCGCAACCTACGGATGGTGGGCGCTCGGATTTGCGATAGCGTCCATCGCACTCTACTTCATAGGCCTCATGTGCACGCACCTCGCCGCATTCCGTTGCGCATCGAACATGCGCAAGCGCGCGACCGAACACCTCATGCACGCGGGCCTAGGCTACTTCGATACGCATGCGAGCGGAGCGCTCCGGCGCGTGGTGGATGGCTGTGCCCTCGAGACCGAAGGCCTGCTCGCCCACAAGCTCCCGGACACCGCGGGCTCAATAGCCATGATCGCAGGCATGTTCGCGCTGTTCTTCGTCTTCGATTGGCGACTGGGCGTGGCCTGTCTCGTGCCGGTCGTCGTCAGCCTCGCCTGCATGTTCTACATGATGGGTGGGCGAGGCATGGACTTCATGACGCGCTACATGGAGTCGCTCGTGAAGATGAACAAGACGGGCACCGAGTACGTGCGAGGCATTCCCGTGGTCAAGGTCTTCCAACAGACGGTATACAGCTTCCGCGCGTTCCACGACGCCATCGAGGAGTTCACGGTGCTCGCTCAGGATTACGCCGTGAAATGGTGCCAGACGCCGCAGGCGCTCTCGCTCACCGTCATCAGCGCGGCGGCGGCCTTCCTCGTGCCGGTGGCAGTGCTTCTCGCTCCCGGCGAGACCGACCTCGCCCACTTTGCCGCCAACTTTGCCTTCTACGCGATCTTCTCAGCGGTGATCCCTACGGCCATGACGCGCGTAATGTTCATGTCCGATGCATTCCAATCGGCGACGGACGCCGTGAACCGTGTGGAGGAAGTGCTCGCCGCCCCCGTGATTGAAGCGCCCCTAAGCCCGCGCACGCCAGCGGACAACTCCATCCGCTTCAACGACGTCACCTTCACGTACGAAGGAAGCGGGGAGCCCGCACTCGACCATGTCTCCTTCGATGTGCCGGCAGGGGCCACCGTGGCGCTCGTAGGGCCCTCTGGAGGTGGGAAGACAACAGCCGCGAGCCTTGTGCCGCGTTTCTGGGACGCAGACTCCGGGCACGTCCTCGTGGGCGGCACCGATGTTCGCGACATGGACCCCGCCGACCTCATGAGCCGCGTGGCCTTCGTCTTCCAGGCGAACCGGCTCTTCTCGCAGAGCATCCTGGAGAACGTGCGCGCCGCGCGCCCCGATGCCACGCGCGAACAAGTAATGGCCGCGCTCGAGGCCGCGCAGTGCTCAGACATCATCGCCAAGTTGCCGAACGGAGTGGACACCGTCTATGGAACCGATGGCTCCCACCTCTCGGGCGGAGAGGTACAGCGGCTCATGCTCGCCCGCGCGATCCTAAAAGATGCACCCATCGTGGTGCTCGACGAGGCCACAGCCTTCGCCGACCCCGAGAACGAAGCGAAGATCCAGGCCGCCTTCAAACGCCTTGCGCGAGGGCGGGACGGCTCGCCGCGAACGGTGCTCATGGTGGCGCACCGACTCTCCACCGTGAGGAACGCCGACAAGATCGTTGTGCTCAACGAAGGATGCGCGGCCGAGCAGGGCACCCATGAGGAGCTCCTCGCCGCAGGAGGGCTCTACGCGCGCATGTGGGCCGACTACGAGAAGGCTGTGAGCTGGAGAATCACAAGCGCAGAGCAAAGCTCGAAGGAGCCGAAAGGGACAGAGCCCCATCGCGCCGACCGGGTTGAAGGGAGCGTGGCATAGATGTCCATCAAGGAGAAGTACGCCCTCACCGACGAGGGCGTGAGAAACGTCAAGCTCGGCGCAGCGTGGACGACCGTCGCCAACCTCGTGGTCTTCGCGAGCGTGGGATTCGTCTACGTCATCATGAGCGCGATCGTAGCACGGCTCACGGGAGAGCCTGCCGTGCTGGGGCCGTTCGGAGAGCTGGGATTTGACCCGCTGTCCGTGCCCTTGGTCGGCTGGATCGTCGCGATCGCGGTCTACCTTGCGGTCCTCTTCGTGTGCGAGCGCCTCGCATACTACTATCAATACGGCGTCATCTACAAGGAGAGCGGCCGTCAGCGCATCGCGCTCGCCGAGCGCCTGCGAAAGCTACCCCTGGGCTTCTTCGGCCGTCGCGACCTCGCAGACCTCACCGAGACGCTCATGGGTGACGTCAAGACCACCGAGCACGCCTACAGCCATGTACTCCCCGAGCTCTATGGCGCCTACGCCACCATGGCCATCGCCTTCGTGTGCCTCGCCGCGTTCGACTGGAGGCTCGCCGTGGCGTCCATGTGGTCGGGCCCGGTAGCGCTGCTCATGCTCTTCGGCGTGCGCTCCAAGCTCCAGCCGCTCATGCACAGGACGCGCATGGCGGGGCTCAAAACGTCCGAGTACATCCAAGAGGCTCTCGAGTGCGTGCGCGAAGTGCGCGCCACCAATCAGGAGGAACGCTACCTCCAGCACATCTATAAAAGCGTAGACACCGCGGAACGCACCGCTATCCGCGGCGAGCTTGCAACGGGCCTCTGCGTGAACGGCGCGCAGATCGTGCTGCGCTTGGGCTTTGCCACCACGCTGCTCGCCGGCGCCACCCTCATCGCTGACGGCACCTGCGACTTCCTCACCCTTTTCTGCTTCCTTCTCGTGGTGAGCCGCATCTATGCGCCCTTCGACCAGGCGCTCATGCTCATCGCCGAGCTGTTCTCGGCACGCACCGCTGCGGCACGCATGAAGAGCTTCTTCGAGGAGCCGCTGGCCGACGGCGGAACCGAGCACTCTCCTTCCGGCCATGACGTGGTCTTTGAACACGTGGGCTTCGCGTACGAACAGGACGGCGAGAAGGTGCTGGAGGATGTTTCCTTCACGGCACGCGAGGGCGAGGTCACGGCGCTCGTGGGCCCGTCGGGCTCCGGCAAGTCAACCTGCGCGCGGCTTGCGGCCAGACTCTGGGACGTGAGCTCCGGCCGCGTGAGCGTGGGCGGCGTGGACGTAAGCACGGTGGAGCCCGAGTCGCTGCTCGCTGATTTTTCCGTCGTCTTTCAAGATGTGACGCTCTTCGACGATACGGTTATGGAAAACATCCGCTTGGGCAAGCGCGGCGCCACCGACGAGGAGGTCCTTGCAGCGGCACGGGCCGCCAACTGCGATGAATTCGTCTCGCGCATGCCGGAAGGGTACGGGACCATGATTGGCGAGAACGGAGCGCGCCTCTCGGGCGGTGAGCGGCAGCGCATCTCCATCGCACGGGCGCTCCTGAAGGATGCACCCGTGGTGCTCTTAGACGAGGCAACCGCCTCGCTCGACGTAGAGAACGAGACCAAGGTACAGGAGGCGCTCTCGCGGCTGCTTGCCGGCAAGACGGTCATCGTAATCGCGCATCGCATGCGTACCGTCATGAATGCGGACAAGGTTGTGGTGCTCGAGGGCGGGCGCGTCGCCGAACAGGGGCACCCTGCTGAGCTCATGGAACGCGACGGCCTCTTCGCTCGCATGGTGCGCCTCCAACGCGAGAGCGCCGAGTGGACCTTGTAGCCACCAACGCGACGATGGGTTTGAGGAACCGAGCTCGCCCCATCGTCGCGCCCCGGCCTGCCTGTCACCAAGGGCAACCTCTCCCAAAGCAGGCACCTTTGGCAAAAAAGTTAGTGTCTTCTAATTTATAGCCGCTTAGTTTACCATGCCTAACTACATGTTACGCCGCGGCCGGACCGGCGCCCGGCCGGCAGACGGGAGGATCCATAGGCATGATGATCAGCAAGCGGCTCACAGGATTGGTACCCGAGAGCAGGAGATTCGTCGCCCAGAACGTCGCATTCCAGTGGGTCTCTCTCGTTGCGAACATCTGCTTGATCTCGGTCGTTTGCCGAATGCTCGGAAGCATTTTCGAGCATTCGGCGTCAACGGGTGATTTCGTCCTCACCGCCGGCGCGGCCTTCGCCGCCATCGCCGTGCGAGCGCTCTGCACGACCAGCGCGGCGAAGGCAAGCTTTCGCGCTGCCCAATCAGTGAAGCAGCGCCTCCGCCCCCTCATCTACGAGAAGCTCCTGCGCCTCGGACCGTCCTATCGCGAGCACGCACTCACCTCCGAGGTCGTGCAGGTCTCGGTCGAAGGGGTCGATCAGCTCGAAACCTACTTTGGATCCTACCTCCCCCAGCTCTTCTACGCCCTGCTCGCGCCTCTTACGCTCTTTGCCGTGCTCGCGCCCGTGAGCCTTGTGGCGGCCGTGGTGCTGCTCGTCTGCGTACCGCTCATCCCCATCTCCATCGCCGCCGTCCAGACCTGGGCGAAGCGGCTCCTCTCAAAATACTGGGGGAGTTACACGGCGCTCGGCGACACCTTCCTCGAGAACCTGCAGGGGCTCACGACCCTCAAGATCTATGCGGCAGACGAGATGAAGCAGCGCGAGATGAACGAGCGGGCCGAGGAGTTCCGCCGCATCACCATGCGCGTGCTCGTCATGCAGCTCAATTCCATCGCCATCATGGACATCGTTGCCTACGGCGGCGCTGCCGCAGGCATTGCCGTAAGCCTCTTCCAGTTCCAGGCGGGAGCGATCGACCTCGCTGGCTGCCTCATGATCATGCTGCTCGCCGCCGACTACTTCCTTCCCATGCGCCAGCTCGGGTCGTTTTTCCACATCGCCATGAACGGCATGGCGGCGAGCGACAAAATCTTCCGCCTGCTTGATACCGAGGAGCCCGCTGTGGGCTCGCTACCATTCCCCACTCGTTCGGATATCCGCATCTCCGGCCTCGGCTTCGCCTACCAAGGCGACGGCACCACCCGGAAAGCCGTCCTCACCAACGTGAACCTCGCGATCCCCAAGGGCTCGTTCACGGCGATCGTGGGCGAGAGCGGATGCGGGAAGTCGACGCTCGCCTCGGTACTCATGGGCAGGAACCGCACGTACACCGGCTCCATCACCATAGGAGGCACCGAGCTCTCGGGGCTCGGCCCCTCCGCCCTCATGCGACAGGTAACGTATGTGGGCCACCAAAGCTACCTCTTTAGGGGAACGGTGCGGGAGAACCTCCTTGCGGCCAAGCCGAGCGCTACGGACGAAGAGCTCTGGCGAGCCCTTGAGACGACGCAGCTCGCAGGGTACCTGCGCTCAGAACAGGGCCTTGAGACGCGCCTCACCGAACAGGCGTCGAACCTCTCCGGCGGACAACGCCAACGCCTCGCGCTCGCGCGCGCCCTCCTGCACGATGCGCGCATCTATATCTTCGATGAGGCGGCGTCGAACGTGGACGTGGAAAGCGAGGACGCCATCATGGCGGCCATCGAGGGGCTCGCGCGGAACCAGGCCGATAAGACCGTGATCGTTATCTCGCATCGCCTGGCGAACGTGACGTGCGCCGATCAGATCGCGGTGCTCGCCGACGGCACCGTCGCGGAAACGGGCACCCACGCCGAGCTCGTAGCGCGCAAAGGCGTGTACGCCGCGCTGTGGACGGCCCAACAGGAACTCGAGAACCTCGGCTGCGAGGAGGCAACCAGATGAGAAGAAGCGGCATCGCCGTGATGAGACGGCTCGTGGGGCTCGTTCGCCCGCTCGCTGGCTACATGGTGCTCGCCGTTACGATGGGGCTCGTCGGGCACCTGTGCGCCACCGCCATCACCGTGCTCGGCGCGTACGGGGCGCTCGCCGTGATGGGCGAAGCGTCGTTGCCGCTTGCGGGCATCGCGGGCGCGATGGCACTCTGCGCCGTGGCACGCGGGGCCCTGCGCTATGGCGAGCAGGCGTGTAACCACTTCATCGCCTTCAAGCTCCTTGCGCTCATCCGCGACCGCGTCTTCCGGGCGCTGCGGAGGCTCGCCCCCGCCAAACTCGAGGGACGCGGCAAAGGGGAGCTCATCTCCGTCATCACCTCCGATATCGAGCTGCTCGAGGTGTTCTACGCGCACACCATCTCGCCGGCCCTCATCGCGTTTGCATTCTGCGCCATCCTCATCGGCTTCATCGGGTCGTTTAACGTCGCGCTCGGCCTCTACGCGGCGTTCGCATACGCAACGGTGGGCATCGCACTGCCCTGGTTAGCGTCGCGCGCAAGCGGTGACGACGGTCTCAGGTTTCGCACGCGGTCGGGGGAGCTCTCGGGGTTCATCCTCGATAGCCTGCGCGGCCTCGACGAAATCCTGCAGTATGACCGCGGTGCAGAGCGCCTAGACGAGCTTCGCGAGCGAACCCGCGCGCTCACGGTGGACGAAGAGCGCTTGAAGCGCGTCGCAGGTAGAAATGCCGCCGCATCGAGCGCGGTCGTTCTCGTCTTCGACATAGGCATGCTCCTGCTCTCAGCATGGGTCTGCGGCAGCCAGGAACCGGCGGGCGTCCTCGTGCCCACCGTGACGCTCATGGGCTCGTTCGGCCCGACCATCGCGCTCGCGAACCTGGGAAGCACGCTGCAGGGGACCTTCGCGGCGGGCAACCGCGTCCTCGACATCCTCGACGAGAGCCCCCGGGTCACAGATGTCACCGGCCATGAGCCTGTGAGCTTCAGCGGGGCAGCCGCGCGAGACGTGGCCTTCGCCTACGAGAACGAACCGGTCTTGCGCGGCATCTCGCTCGAGGCTCCTGAAGGGGCGATCGTGGGCATCACCGGCAAGAGCGGAAGTGGAAAGTCCACGCTGCTCAAGCTCTTCATGCGCTTTTGGCTACCGGATTCGGGCAGCGTCGAGGTCTCGGGCAGGAGCGTATCCGATATCAACACCCCAGACTTGCGCGCCCTCGAAGCGTTCGTCACCCAAGACACCCACCTCTTCCGGGGCACCATCAAGCAGAACTTGTTGATTGCCAAGCAGGATGCGTCGGATGAGGAAATCGAAGAGGCATGCCGCAAGGCATCCGTGCACAAGTTCATCTGCACGCTCCCCCAGGGCTACGACACGCCCGTGGGAGAACTCGGCGACGCGCTCTCGGGAGGGGAACGCCAGCGAATCGGGCTCGCGCGCGCCTTTTTGCACGATGCGCCCTTCCTGCTGCTCGATGAGCCGACGAGCAATCTCGATAGCCTCAACGAGGCGATGGTGCTCCGTGCGCTCGCCCGCGAGCGCGATGGCAGAACCGTGCTTTTGGTATCGCATCGCGCATCGACGATGCGCATCGCCGATACGGTGATTTCCGTCGAACGCGGAAGGGTGTGCTGATGACCCGCAACGACGCCGCACGCGTGACCGCCAAACGCGAGCGCGAGAAGCGCATGGTCTCCGAGATGATCGCACTATGGTGCCGAGCCAAGCACGGGACGAGGGACGGCGAACTCTGCCCGGAGTGCGCCGAACTCGCCGCTTACGCGCACCTTCGCAGCGAGAGATGCCCGTTCATGGAGAAAAAGACCTTCTGCTCCAACTGCCGGGTGCACTGCTACGCGCCCGCGATGCGAGAGAGAATTCGCGCGGTCATGCGCTTCGCCGGCCCAAGGATGGTCTTCCACCACCCCGTGGCGGCGCTGCGGCACGTGTACGAGGCCCGGGCCGAGAGGCACCGGCTGAGTGGTAAGGAGGCACGATGAACGTCAAAAAGGCCCTGATGGTAGCGCTGGGATGCATAGGGCTTGCCCTAGGAGCCGTGGGGGCGGTGGTACCGCTCCTGCCCGCGTTCCCCTTCCTGATGCTCGCGGCGTTCTGCTTTGCCAAGAGCTCCGAGCGTCTGCACGCCTGGTTCACGGGCACCTCCCTCTACAGGAAAAACCTCGAGAGCTACGTGGCGGGCAAGGGCATGGACTGGGCGACCAAGATTCGCGTGATGGTGACGGTCACCATTCTCATGGCCATCGGCTTCGCCATGATGCACGCGGTGCGCGTGGGGCAGGTCGTTCTGTTCTGCGTGTGGGTCTTTCACATCTTGTACTTCTGCTTCGGCGTGAAGACCCGTCGTGCCGCATGAGGCCGGCAAAGACGGGCCGCGCGCCGCGCCCATTGTTGGACCGGACGCGTTTCTGCCGATAGCTGATTGCACTCCTTATTCAGGGCACAAACGTCGTAACCCTGAAAAACCTCGTGAGTGCCTCGATGCTATTGGTCCGCTTCGTCGGCGACGCCAGCCACGTCCATACGGCTCGCAGTGCGCCACCGGCCCGGCGATACCCCGATGACGCGGGAAAAGGCAGCGGAGAAGCTCGTAGGAGAACGATAGCCGACAGCATGGGCCGCTTGCTCCACGGTAACGCCCGCAGAAAGAAGGCGCTTGGCTTCGTGCATACGTCGCTCTGCAAGATAGACGGCCCACGACCTTCCCGTTGCCTGCTTGAAGAGCCGTTTGAACGTGGTGAGCCCCATACCAGAAACCGCTGCGGCTTCTTCCTGGGTTGCCCCCTCGCGCAGGCGCACGCTGGCGAAATCAATGGCGGCAAGTATGCCTGCACGCGAGCGCCGGTCGGTCGGCAGCATCGCAACGGTCGCTTGCACGAGGGAACCGAGGAGCACTTTAGCGGAACCCTCGTATATGAGCGGTGCGCCGGCTACGGCTGGATCGGTGCGCTCAATTTCCTCCAGAGCAGACAGCACGCCCGGAGCCCATCCGATGCTGCCTCGCAACTCGACAAGCAGTGCCGACAGCCCATCGACTGAGTCCCATCCCAAGCCCGCGAACGCCTCCCTGAGTGCTTCGTCAAAATACTCAACTTCTGTATATGCAAAGCGCGTACCAGCGGGAATGGGCATGGTCACCCAATCCTCGCGCGTCTCGATATAGGCGATAGCGGCAGGCTGGGCCGATTCGACATCGTACCCAGGATACGCCGTCATGGCGGCAGCCGGGCCGCGCACGGTAAGGTAGCGGCGGGTATCGATACCAAAGAGCGTGTCCACGAGCATGGTAAAGTTGCACGTCACGACAGTGAAGCCATCACCTGTCCAGGCATGGTACCAACCCTTAGCCCGCGCCCCATCGCCCCTAAATAGAGCGCCTGCACAGTTCGTATCGCGCACGGGCAAAAGCCCCATCCGCTCAAGCTCGGCAGCCTGAAACAGATCGGATGCGCCCGCAGGTTGCTTCGATTCGATTGCCGCTGCGCCCTGCTCCACCATACGCTCAGGCACATCATCTTCATTTGGTCGCTGCAGTCTTCGTGAAGTCGATTTAGACATGCCCGGCCCCTCCTTCAAAGACCCGTTACAGAATAGATGTAAGCCTATTCTAACTTGCCGCAACGCATACGGGGCAAACCGCCCCTCCGTATGGTCGCGGCGGAAAGGAGGCCATATGGCCAGCAACGAAACGTGCACAGCGCAAAGCCCGAGCTCCGAAACTCCCCCATCACCCTCGGACGTCGCCTCGGGCCAGACATCAAAGCAACCGTCATGGGCAGCTCGAGTCATCGGGTTCACTGGAGGCGGAAGGTGGCTCGTCTATCTCTCTATGGCGCTTTCTACACTCTCATCGGTTTGCTCGTTCGTACCATTCGTCGCGATATACCTCGTGGTCGCCGACGTCATCGCCGTCTATCCGAACTTTGCGACGCTCGACACGGCGCGCATCATGGGATTCGGCTGGATGGCCATCGCGGGCGTGGTGGGCAACATCGGCATCTACCTTGCCGCTCTGCTCTGTGCTCACTCGGCTGCATTCGATGCCGAATACCGTCTCAAGCTGCAAATCACCGAGCACCTTGCTCGCATTCCGCTCGGCAAGCTCGAATCGCTCGGGAGCGGGCGCATAGGTAAAATCATGGACGAGAGCGTCGGAGCGATTGAGGGCTTCCTTGCCCACTCGCTACCCGATATGGCCGCCGCCTTCACAGCACCCGTCGCGATTATCGTGCTGCTTTTTATCTTCGACTGGCGTTTTGGCCTAGCTGCCGTTGCGTGCGTAGTCGCGGCGTTCGCCGTGGAGGCCGCGGGCTTTTCCAACAAGGCAATCACCGAGAAGATGCAGCGCCACCTTGTCAACCAAGAGCTCATGACGAACGCCGCGGTGGAATACGTACGGGGAATGCCCGTCGTCAAAACCTTTGGACAGACCGCGGAGTCCTTCAATCGCCTATCGAATGCGGTGCGCGCCTATACTGACCTTGCGCTCGATGTGGCGCTCTTCTGGCAAAGCCTCATGCCGGCCTTCACGGCCATCATCAACAACGCGTACCTCTTCGTGTTGCCGGTGGGTATCGTCCTCGGCACAGGGCTCGAAGGACCCGACTTCCGAACGTTTGCGCTCGATTTCATCTTCTACCTGCTGTTTGTTCCCTCTATAGCGGGAGCGCTCAACAAGATGATGTATATCTCCGAAGACAGCATGATCATCACGGCGCATCTTTCACGCATCGACGAGGTGCTCGGCATCGATCCGCTTCCCGTACCGCGAAAGACCGAAGCGCGCGTACCGGAACGCTTCGACGTGGAATTCGACGACGTATGCTTCTCGTATGACGCTGCAGACAAGGTGGATGCGAGCAGGAGGCGAGGCGATTCTGCAGGCGCGTTCGCCCTCGACCACGTGAGCCTCACCGTACCCGCTGGCACCACACTTGCCGTCGTGGGACCCTCTGGTGCAGGAAAGTCAACCGTCGCGAGCCTTATAGCGCGCTTTTGGGACGTGGACGCCGGCGCGGTTCGCATCGGCGGCGTCGACGTGCGCGCCATGTCACCGGATGACCTCATGGGCTGCATGAGCCTCGTCTTCCAGAGTGTTCACCTCTTTCGAACAAGCCTGTTCGAAAACATCCGCATGGCCCGCCCGAACGCAACGAGAGAAGAGGTCATCGAAGCGGCGCGCGCGGCGCAGGCAGACGGCTTTATCCGCGCGCTACCCCAAGGATACGACACCGTCTATGGCAGCAAGGGCGTGCACCTCTCGGGCGGAGAGGCCCAGCGCGTCTCCATTGCCAGGGCAATCCTGGCCGACCGTCCCATCGTGGTGCTTGACGAAGCGACCGCATTTTCCGATCCAGAAAACGAGCATCTCATCCAACTCGCTTTCGAGCGGCTCATGGCCGGCAAGACCGTCATCATGATCGCGCACCGCCTCTCGACCGTAATAGGCGCAGATCAGATTGCGGTCGTGGAAGACGGCCGCGTGGTGGAGCGGGGCAAACACGAGGAAATGCTCGCTGCGAACGGCATCTACGCGCGCATGTGGGCGCGTTACGCGCAAGCCCTCTCATGGGGCATCGGCCCAAACGCTTCGAACGACAAGGAGGTGGCCTAGATGGCCGAAGCAAGCAAGACATCCCGCATCGCGCGCACCCTCGCGCTCAGCACCAAAGGATACCAGGGCCTCAAGCGCGCAATCGCAGCGTGTACATGCACCAATCTGGCACTCATGATACCGTTCGCCATCACCGTCATGGCATTCGGCACGGTGCTCATGCGCCTCACGGGCGAGCATGTGGCGTGGTCATCGCTCTGGAGACTTTTTGGTGCGGGCACCGCAGGGTCCATCGTCGTGTTTCTCTGCGCTCGCAACGATTACCGGAAAACGTATGTAACGGCGTACCGCGAGACCGAGAAGACGCGCATGGACCTTGCCGAGCACCTTCGTCGGCTGCCCATGGCCTTCTTCAACAAGCGCGACCTCTCCGAACTCACCGAAAACCTTATGGGCGACGTCTCTAGTCGCGAATCGCTCATGTCAAGCACTATTCCGCAGCTCGTCGCAAGCGGCATCTCCACAACAGTGGTTTGCATCATGCTCGCATTCTTCGACTGGCGGCTGGCGCTCTGCGTGTTCATAACGCTACCCGCGTCGCTTGCCATCGTGCTCGCCGCGCGCGGGCACGAGCGCAGGCTTTTCGAGCAGCAGACCGATGCGCGCCTTGCCGCCTCGGCGCGACTCATGGACTACATCGAAGGCATACGCGACATCCGAGCATGCAGGCAGGTGGGCGCACAGTCGGCGCCCATGCGCACGGCACTCAAATCGCTTCGTGATCTTGCCATGAAACTCGAGCTCACGGTGGACGTGTGCGTCTCGGCCGCAACGACGGTGCTCCAGGCGGGTGTAGGCATTACGGTTTTCGTAGGCACGACGCTCCTTACGGGTGGCGAAGTCAGCTTCCTCACGCTCCTCATGTTCTTGCTCATCGCCTCGCGCGTATACGGCCCCATTACTTCAATCCTCGGGCAGCTACCAAACCTGCTGCAACTATCGGGACGAGCCGCACGCCTCCGTTCTCTCGCCGACGAACCGGTTGCCAAAGGCTCTCGCGATGCCGCCGGCCTGGGAGAGCAGGGCGTCGAACTATGCGACGTGCACTTCTCGTACGACAAGAAAGGCGCTGAGGTGCTGCGGGGCATATCCTTCCGCATGGAACCGGGCACGGTGACCGCACTCGTAGGCCCCTCTGGATCAGGGAAATCCACGGTCGCCAAGCTTGTCGCGCGCTTCTTTTCCCCTTCAGCTGGAGCCATCACCGCAGGCGGGATACCTTTGGCAGAGCTCGATGAGGAATCATGGCTCAAAAATGTATCCATCGTATTCCAGGACGTGACGCTCTTCGACGACACGGTCATGGAAAACATCCGCATGGGACGCCCCGGCGCTACCGACAAAGAGGTTATTGCCGCCGCGCAGGCAGCACACTGCGAGGAGCTCATCGATCGCATGCCACAAGGATGGGAAACGAAACTGGGCGAGAACGGCGCTCGCCTCTCCGGCGGCGAACGGCAGCGCATCTCCATTGCTCGCGCGCTGCTCAAAGATGCGCCGATCGTTTTGCTCGATGAGGCTACAAGCTCGCTCGACCCCGAAAACGAAACCCTTGTTCAAGACGCGATAAGCCGCCTGTGCGACGGCAAGACGGTGCTCGTGATCGCGCACCGCCTGCGCACCGTGGCAGGCGCCAACAACATCGTGGTCCTAGACCGTGGCTGCGTGGCAGAGCAAGGAACTCATGTCGAGCTCATGGCTGTAGGCGGCCTTTACGCGCGCTTGGTGCGCATCCAGCGTGAGAGCTCCGGCTGGTCGCTCTAGCAACGGTGGAAGCGGGGGCGGTGCTTGCCCTCCGCCCCCGCCAACCGCCCTTTTCCCACAGCGCGCAGGTCGCGCACATATAGCTACGCTGCCGAATCGCCGGCGTTTCCTGCCCCTGGTCTCAAATCACCTGAAGCATATTTTGACCAACAAATTAGTCAATCTTGTAGGTATACTGTTGTTGATCGAATCGATTATCGGGAGGACGCGATGGGTTCCGTCTCTATCGACATGCATCGGGCTGAGAAGTACGGCTTGGCAGACGCCAAGGCTCACCTGAGCGATCTGGTTGCTACGGTCGAACGAACCGGTGAAGCCTGCATCATAATGCGCTATGGGCGCCCGGCGGCATGCATCGCGCCGGTACCAGAGGAGCGTGCGATGCCAGCAAAGCGCGCAAAAGGCCTTCTAGCCCCATACGCAGACAACAGCAAGCGCGCGCTTGAGAAGAGCGCGTTCGAGCGAATGATGGTGGAGAAGCATGGAGAAGCTGCTTGATGCCGACGCGGTTCTCCGTTACCTCCTCGAAGACATTCAGGAACAATCGGATGTCGTCGCAGAAACAATAGAAGCAGGTGCCGAGGTTACCGTCGAGGTGCTGGCCGAGTGCGTATATGTGCTCTCTGGCGTGTACCACGTCAGCCGTTCGGACATTGCCGAGAGCCTTGGCATCCTGCTCGATGAGGTAACATGCCGCCGTAAACGCGTTGCCGCCGCAGCCCTGGGCCTTTACAGCGGAAGTTCGTTCGACTTCGTCGATTGCGTGCTGGCAGCCGAAGTTTCCGAGAACGGACGAAAGGCCCTCACATTCGACAAGAAGCTACAAAGCCTCTTTAGTCGTGTTGCGTAAGGCGACCCACGTCCGATTGCGTGCACGAAGATCGGGTCGCGACGATTGAGGGCCATGCACTATGCGGGCGCCCCCGCCCCCTCGGCTTCACCCCATCGCTTTACAAACTTCGCCGCAGGTAAACCATATCTTTAAGCAGAACGCCTGCCTCCACGATAGGGTGGTCGTAGTTGTCGATGAAGAAATTCTCGATGCGGTGGTGGCGCACGAAACCGCATGCCTCGTAAAAGGGCACCGTGAGCGGGCTGTCCCCCGTACCCACCTGCAGCGCGTCATAGGTACCCTTTGCGTTTCGCGCGATGAACTCGATGAGCGCACGACCAAGGCCACGGCGCTGGTAGGCTGGGTCGACGGCAAGGTTCTTAATCTCGAGCACGCGGTCCCCTTCATCGGTTACCACGCAGACCCCAACCGTCTTTCCCGCTATATCGAGGGCAAACATGGCACCGCGCCCCAGATAACGGTCTATCATATCCTCCTGCTCGTCGGCAAGCAGAAGCAGCTTAAGGTAGTCGCGCTTGGAGCGCTCAGAGACGCGTCGAATGTTCATGGCACCATTGTACCAACGTGTCTTGAACACCGCCCGGCTTTCTTGATCGCAACGCATCGCCGAAAGAATGTTAGACTAGTATTACTTTTAACGGCAAGTTTCGCGTCACCCAGAAGAGTCATGGAGGCAAGCATGGTCGACTACCTTATCGTTGGAGCCGCTTTAGCGCTCGCGGTTTTTATTCTCGTCCGGCAAGCGATGCGCATTGGGCGCGGCGGAGGCTGTGGTTGCGAGGGCGGAGGAGCCCGGCCCGTCCGGCAAAGGCGACGCCGTGTGCACCATATCGATGCCAAACGCTACCCATATGCACTAGAGCTGCAGGTAGACGGTATGCACTGTGAGAACTGCGCACGCCGTATCGAGGATGCCCTTCAATCGCTCGACGTCATCGCAGAGGCAAAGCTACCCGGTACGGTCATCGTGCGAAGCAAGCATCCGGTCGACAAGGAAGCATGCTCGAAGGCGGTGCGCGAGGCAGGATACGAAGTGATCGAAACGCAGTTATAGGCATGCCCGGCCGCATGCGCCAACAGGCATCTCCCCCTCCATACGTTGTCCTATAATGAGCACACTCGACACACGACGAAGGGGGATTCATGGCAGAGAAGCTTTCCGCCGGTATGACGCGCGACGAGGCATTCGCGCTTCTGACCGAGCACAACAAGGATGCCTTCCATATCGAGCACGGTGAGACCGTCGAGCAGACCATGCGCTACTTCGCGCGCGAGTTCGATCCCGAGAACGAGGAGTTCTGGGGCATCGTGGGGCTGCTCCATGACCTCGATTGGGAGGAGCATGACGACGAGCCCGCCATGCACACCCTCTACGCCACCCCGCTCATCGAGGCGGCCGGTGGAACGCACGAGCTCGTCCGCGCCATTCAAAGCCACACCTCGGATTTCAACCCCGAGCTGCCAAAACCAGAGCTCCAGATGGAGAAGATTCTCTTCGCCACAGAGGAACTGACCGGCCTCATCGGCGCCGCCATCGTGATGCGCCCCAGCAAGAGCGTTATGGATTTCAACGTTAAGTCGCTCAAGAAGAAATTCAAGGATAAGCGCTTTGCCGCCGGCGTGAATCGCGACGTCATCCGCTCCGGCGCCGAGATGCTTGGCTGGGAACTTGACGAGCTCTTCGCCCGCACGATCGAGGCCATGCAGAGCTTCGCGCCCGATCGCGACACCTTCGGAAAGGAAAACACCGAAGCCTAGGCATACCCAAACGCTGACCACACGCCGGGCCGGGTTCCGCTGCGCAACGCAACCCGGCCCGGCTTCTGCTTTAGCAGCACGTATCCTGAAAATGGCGCGCAATCCCTTTTAATACACCCACTAGTCAGCAAAAAGCCCCGCACCAGCACAATAAACCGCTTCCCATCTTTTGGAGCGTTATTTCCCTGTCCAAGAAATAGAAAGCGGTTCAGTGCACGGTGCGGAGCAATCGCTCAATCCGCTTTGTGACGTTTATTCCTCGCCGAAGAACAGAGCGATTTCGCGCTCGGCAGCCTCGGGGGAATCTGAGCCGTGAATCACGTTCGCCGCAACGTCGAGACCGAAGTCGCCGCGAATGGTGCCCGGTGCCGCATCGATGGGATTAGTCGCGCCCATGAGCGTGCGCATCTTCTTGATGGCGCTCTCGCCCGAGACGACCATCTTCACAACCGGTCCCGAGGTGATGAAGTCAACGAGCTCGCGGAAGAAGGGCTTCTCCACATGCTCGGCATAGTTCGCCTCCGCCTGCTCCTCGGTCAACACGGCGAGTTCCATGCGCTCGATGGAAAGGCCGGTACGCTCGATGCGCGCGATGATATCGCCTACGTGGCGCTCTGCCACGGCATTCGGCTTGATCATGATATAGGTGCGCTCCAGGGCCATGGTATCTCCTCTCAATCGTTTGGCAAATTGTACCCTACCTTATGGCCTAATTTGCCCCGCCCCACGAATCTCGTATTTATACGTGGTAAGCGCCTCGGCCGCGAAGGGTCCGCGTGCGTGGAGCTTCTGGGTGGAGATGCCGATCTCGGCGCCCAAGCCGAACTCGCCGCCGTCGGTGAAGCGCGTGCTCGCATTGGCATAGACCGCGGCAGCGTCGACCTCGGCAAGGAAGCGCTCGCATGCTTCCCGGTCCTCGGCAACGATGGCCTCAGAATGATGCGTGCCGTGCGCATTGATGTGGGCAATCGCCTCGTCTAAGCCGCTCACGCACTTGACGCTCATCTCGAGGGCAAGATACTCGCGATCCCAGTCCTCTTCCACCGCGGGAACAAACCGCTCGCCCACGACGGAATCGGCCTCCGCGACCGCCGACGCAGCAGCATCGCCATGAATGGTGACCCCGGCTCCGGCCAGGTCCCGCAAGATGAGCGGCAGGAACGCGGGCGCAACCGCTTCGTCCACGAGGAGCGACTCGGCGGCGTTGCACACGCCCACGCGCTGGGTCTTCGCGTTCATCACGATCGCGCGCGCTTTATCGAAATCCGCGCTCTCGTGCACGTAGATATGGCAGTTGCCCGTCCCCGTCTCGATGACCGGCACTTGCGCCTCGCGCACGCAGCGGCTGATGAGCCCCGCGCCACCGCGCGGGATGAGCACGTCGACGATGCCGCGCAAGCCCATGAGCGCACCCGTGGCGGCACGGTCCGTGGTCTCGATGATGGAAACGGCCTCCCGGGGGAAGCCCTGCGCCTCCACAGCGTCGGCGAGCGCATGGGCGATGGCCACGCATGAGCGCTGCGCGATGGAGCCCCCGCGCAGGATGCAGGCGTTGCCCGTGCGGATGCAGATGCCCGCGGCGTCGGACGTCACGTTGGGGCGCGCCTCATAGACCATGGCAACAAGCCCCAGCGGCACACTCACGCGGGTAAGATCGAGCCCTTCGCTGATGGTGCGGTGCTCGAGCACGCGCCCCACGGGGTCGGGCAGGTCGGCCAAGGCCTCGATCCCGGCCGCCATGCCCTCGATGCGATCAGGAGTGAGAAGCAGCCGGTCCAGGAGCCCCTCGCTCGTGCCCGCAGCGCGGGCAGCCTCCATATCCTGGGCGTTTGCGGCAAGAATCTCGCCTGTGCGGGCCCGGAGCTCTTGGGCCATGGCGCGCACCGCCGCTATGCGCTCGGCATCGGTGGCGCGGCCGAGCGGCAGGCTCGCCGCCTTGGACGCCTTCGCAAGCTCGGTAACGTAGCGTAGGATATCTTTGATGTCGTGGGACATGGAACTCACCTTCGAATCGTTCTCGTAAACTCGTATTGAGTGTACCCTGTTGTCAGCAATCACGTTGTCACGTTCCGCGCCGCGCGGCGTACCCGAGGAGAAACCATGACCAAACTCGCCAGCTACTATGTTCCCGGACT
>ENA-ORUF01001729-ORUF01001729.1-human-gut-metagenome-genome-assembly--contig:-NODE-1729-length-22011-cov-2.808253_pt1 | contig 22011 bp, 20 predicted proteins | sample MGYA00242077_ERZ509203 | MGnify/ENA primary metagenome ERZ509203 (study PRJEB26280, sample SAMEA2338834) | human gut metagenome | biome: human gut; feature: human-associated habitat; material: faeces... | reverse complement strand
AGCGGAATCTGCTCAAGGCGTTCGCCGGTGAATCGCAGGCGCGCACGCGCTACACGTTCTTCGCCAGCGTGGCCAAGAAGGAAGGTTTCGAACAGATCGCGGGCGTCTTTCTCGAGACGGCCGATCAGGAAAAGGAGCATGCCAAACGTTTCTTCAAGTTTCTGGAAGGCGGCATGGTCGAGATTACGGCCAGCTATCCGGCCGGCGTCATAGCGACGACGCGGGAGAACCTGGCGGCTGCGGCCGCGGGCGAGAACGAAGAGTGGACCGAGCTCTACCCCGAGTTCGCGCGGGTGGCCGACGAGGAGGGATTCCCCGCCGTTGCCGCGACGTTCCGCTTCATCTCGAAAGTCGAGGCCGAGCATGAGGCCCGGTACCGGACTTTGCTCGCACGCGTCGAGGCGGACAAGGTGTTCGAGCGCGACGAGGAGATCGAATGGCAGTGCCGCAACTGCGGGTATGTGCACAAGGGCAAGAACGCGCCCGAGATGTGCCCGTCGTGCAGCCATCCCAAGGCCTATTTCGAACCGAAGAAGAACAACTACTGAGCGAGGTGAAGCCTCCGATTTGGGGGCTGCGTCGCGAACGCAGGGCGGAGGAGCGATCCTCCGCTTTTTTTCGTCGGGTCGGCGCTTTGCGGGGCGGCATCCCCGATACGAGCCGGGAGCGCCGCGCAAGGGAAGGCTTGCGGCAGGTCTCGGTCGATTCTTGGCCTCAGGACCGTCTGTATCGCATGGGGGACAGGCCCGTGTGCTGCTTGAAGTATTTTCCGAAGAAGGACTGGTTGGCGAAGTGGAGTTCCTCGGAAATCTGGAGTATCGTCAGGTTGGTCGACTTGAGCAGGGTTTTGGCTTCGAGTACGACGTAGTCGTCGATCCACTGGCTGGCCGATTTTCCCGTCAGCTCCTTGATTACGTTCGACAGGTGCTTCGGCGTCAGGCAGAGCTTGTCGGCGTAGAACGCTACGCTCCGTTGCTGCTTATAGTGCTCGCCGACCGTGCGTATGAACAGCTCGAAGAGCTCGTCCTTTCGAGTCTGGGGCTTTGGACGGACCGGCTGGTGCTGATCGAATATGTGGGCTATGTCGAAGAAAAGCGCATGAAGCAGCGACAGGGCGATCTCACGCTGGTAACGGTGGCTTTTCTGCCTCATTTTCTGCCGGAGGAACGAGTGGTACTCCAGTATCCGGACGACTTCGTCCGGATTCAGGCGCAGGCACGGATCGTCCTTGAGTCGCAGAAAAACGGGCAGGAACTGCTGGATTCCCAGCAGCGAGTTTTTGACGAAATCGGTCGATATGGCGAATGCGCAACCGGTAAAATCGTCGCTCTCGCCGTGTCGCTGGACGATTTGCCCGGGCATCAGAATGAGCATGTCGTTGGTACGGAACGTGTATTCCTTGAGGTTGATGCTGGCGCTGGCCTCTCCGCTGAGACACAGGGAGAGCACGGCTAGATTGATCCGGCTCGGATATTCGAAAACCGGAACTCCGCCGAAGTCGTCGAACACGGCCAGATCGTGGCCGATCGTTTCGATGTTCTCCCGGGCTTCCGGATTGATCGTCGTCAGGTCGAGGCGCGGGATGTTGTGCTCTTTCATGGCTATGACGTTGAGTTCAGGACAAACTTAACAAATAAGTTCCGGTTATCGGACGACAATCTGACGAATCGGATATTTTTGCAGGAATATGGAACTGTCCGGAGGTTGTATATTCGCGGCTCTTTGTCCAAATTTGCATTCGATGCGGGGCGTTTTTTTCTGCAATAAAAGCCTGTTCCGCGTTCGGGAGTCCGGTGCTTTCCGAGGGACGGCCAAACCGAGATTCCGCGCATGGCCGAAATTCGTCGCGTAGGGAGGCGACCGCCGTTCCGGCCCGGGAATTGAACGTATGGTTCCGTGCAGGGCGATGCGGGGAATCAGTAGGGAACCGAGAACAGGTCGGAGCGGGATTCGCCGGGAGCTGCGGATTCCTGTCCGTTCCCGGACCGTTTTCGGTGCGTCGGGACAACGTGCCCGGCACCCAATTAATTATATCGGATCGAAACATGAGGAAAAAAATAGCGGCCCTTCTGCTGATCTTGTCGTGCCTCGGTTCGGCGGAAGCCCAGAAGCACCGGCGTCATCCCGATCCGGAGCGGTTTCCCGACACGGCCGAGGTCTACAGCCGGCTGGAGTCGGTTCCTCCGTTCGGAATTTACAAGGATAACTACTTCGTCACGGGCTCGAGCTTTTCGGGCGGGAAGCTGACCAAGAACAATTCCGACGCTAAGTTTCAGATCAGCATCCGTCACCGCCTGATCAAGGGCGTGCTTCCTTTTCATACTTACCTGTTTCTTACCTATACGCAGAAGTCCTTTTGGGATATATACAAGAAATCGAAACCTTTCGCCGAGAGCAATTATAACCCGACGCTTGGGCTGGGCACTCCGATTACCCGCCGGGACAAGCTCGTGGGACTCGGGATGCTGCAGTTCGAGCATGAGTCGAACGGCCGGGGAGGCGATTCGTCGCGCAGCTGGAACCGGATTTCGCTGACGGGGATATTCGAGTTCAACCGGCGCTTCAGCGGGGAGCTCAAGCTCTGGATTCCGATGGGGCTTTCCGACAATCCCGACTATGTACGCTACGGAGGCTACGGCCAGGCAGCCGTCAATTACAAGAGCCTCGACGAGCGGGTCCGCCTCTCGCTGCTGGTCGTCAAACGCGGCGGCTGGAACCTGAACGCGAACCTGCGCCTTGAGGCGGGCTACCGGCTTTCGAGACGCAGCAATCAGTATCTTTTCCTGCAATATTACAATGGTTATGCCGAAAGCATGATCGAATACCGGCAGTTCCACAGCTACTGGCGGATCGGTTTTGCGATCAAGCCGCGCGGGTGGACGATTTTCTGACCTTTCGGCCGGACGGAGTCGCGTTTTTTGTTGCGTGCGGTCCGTTTATCGGGCGAGTGCCGCAGCAAAGCGGAATTCGGAACGTTTTTTTGCGTGACGCTCGTGCCCGGTCCGTTTCATGGACCGCTGTTCTCAGGCGTTCGCCAGGACGGCTTATCCTTTTTTGGAAAGACTCGATAGAAGGACGCTGGCACTGTGCCGCCCGGCGAACGTGTCCGATTTGCCCGTTTGCGCTTGGATGACTCAGAACACGAGGGCGGCGCGGACTCCGACGCATTCGCCGACCGGGCCGACCGGAACGACGGCGAGCGACGTCCGCCGTTTGCGGTAGGGCTTCGTAAACAGGTAACCGCAGCCCGCTCCCAAAGCCGCTCCGGCGAGCACGTCCCAAATGTCGTGTTTTCGCGCGCCGGCTCCGATGCGGCTCCAGCCGACATAGACGGCCAGCGCGTAGGCCGGAGCTCCGAATTTCCAGCCGTAGCGTCGTTGGATGTACGATGCTCCGGCGAAGGCGACCGCCGAGTGAATGGACGGGAAGGCCGGCCCTTCGTGTCCTGCCGGCCGGGATTTGCCGATCGCGTATTTCAACCCGTAGCCGACGGCCAGATCGGCGGCGCACGCCAGAGCCAGTTGCTTGACGCCTTGACGGTCTCCGACAGCCAGCGAGACGATCAGTCCGGCAGCCGGGAGGGCGACCGCAGCGATATCGCCGGCGATTTCCGGCGTTTTCGGGCTTTTCTCGGACGTGCGGGCGGCCGCCGGATTCGGTGCCATGCACAACAAAGCCAGCGCGGCGATGATTCCGACTCGATATGGGCGTGAAACGTGCATGGACGACTTTTAAAAACGGATGTTGCCTTACGGGCGCCGGTTCCTGTTCCGGGCTGCCGGCGGGGCTTCTCTTGCAAATTCCGGGCTAAAGCCGGTGGCGGACGGCTGTTTTCGGTTTCGCCGTCCCGTTTGCCCGTCGTCCGCGATTTCCGTTTCCTCGGCTGGCCGGACCGGGGAACCGGCGGGAGGTAAGCGTCGTTCTCGATATTTTTCATAACGGACGGAGCGGCTTGATCGAAAATTTGATAAATTTGTATGGCTGTCGTTCCGGGACGTGAATTCGGTGAAAGGGAATTCCGCCGGCGGTAGCCGACCTGAACTTAAACCTAAACTGTTATGAAAAAAAGAAGAACGATCGAACGCTGTGTCCGTTTGGGCGTGGCGATCGCCTGCGTCTCGGCGGCCACGGTTCTCCGTGCCGGAGATCGGGCCGAGGTCTCGGTTGCAGGGTCGGAGAGGGCCGATACGGCCTCCTTCCGCGACATTTATCCCGACACGTGGGTCGCCACCGATGCGGTGGGACGAACGATGCCGACCGAGGAGGAGGTCGGCCTGCCGAAGAATGACCAGCGCCGCGTAGTGGGTATTTTCTACATTACCTGGCATACGCAGGGACTGCACAACCTGAAAAGTCCCTATACGGCGGATGTGACGAAGATTCTGGAACAGGACCCGTCCGCGCGTCTCGATGCGCATCATCCGCTCTGGAAGGAAGGTTCCTATCACTGGGGCGAGCCCGAGATGGGCTATTTTCTCAGTCAGGACGAGTGGGTGATTCGTAAGGACGTCTCGATGCTGGCCGATGCGGGCGTCGACGTGATGATCATGGACGTGACCAACGCTGTCCGCTACTGGGACGAGTGGGACGTGATCTTCCGTACGATGCAACGGATGAAGGCCGAGGGAAACAAAGTGCCCAAGTTCTGTTTCTGGGCGTTCAACGGTCCGGTGATTACCGTCGTGCAGGATCTCTACGACCGCATATACAAGCCCGGTCTCTATTCCGACCTGTGGTTCGAGTGGGACGGCAAGCCGCTGTTGCTCTACAACAGCCGTCCGGGGATCGATGCCGCGGAGAGAAGCATTTCGAATACCAATCCGCACTACGATCCGGACGCGGTGACGAATCCTGCCAATCCGCATTTCGGCGATCCGGACTATACGGAGAAGGTATACAAAGATTACACGTCCGAGGTGAAAGACTTTTTCACGCTGCGCACGATGTGGTGGGGCTATTACGAGTGGGGAGGCGAGCGTTTCGTCGGCACGGAGGACAACTGGAGCTTCGGCTATAACATGGCCGATCCGAAGGTAGCCGCCCTGAAGCCCGAAGAGTTGCTTTCGACGCATAACGGTCGGCGCGAGCAGGCTGCCGTGACGCCGGCCCAGCATCCGGTGACGATGGGCGGGACCGAGCCGATCGGCGTCGGGAAATCGTGGTCGCGCGCATCGGGCGAGCCGCAGCTCGACGAGCACGACCTGCCCGTTCCGACCTATGTGCCCTGGCTCGGCAAGACGGTCGAGCATCCCGAGCATTACGGCATTTACTTTCAGGAACGCTGGGACGAGGCGCTCGCGTGCGATCCCGAGTTCCTCTATATCAACGACTGGAACGAGTGGACGGCCGGCAAATACCAGCCCGGCGGCGAAGGTAAGACAGTGTCCTGGCTCCGCCGACAGAGTCCTTTCTTTTTCGTCGATCAGTACAACGCCGAGTTCAACCGCTGCATTCATCCTGTCAAGGGCGGCTATACCGATAACTATTACATGCAGATGGCCCAGAATCTGAGGCGTTATAAGGGCGCCCGTCCGATTCCGCGCCTCGAGGGCTATGCCGAGGCGAAAGCCGACGGCGATTTCGGCGAGTGGGATGCCGTGACGACCGAGTACCGCGATACGCGCGGCGACGTGTTCCACCGCGATGCGAAAGGCTACGCCGGGCTGCACTATGTCGATACTTCGGGCCGGAACGATATTCTGACCGCCAAGGTGGCTGTCGGACGGCGCGCGATCGGGTTTTATGCCGAAACGGCCGATGCGCTGACGCCGAGCGACGGAAACAACTGGATGCTGCTGCTGATCGATGCCGACAACGATTCCTCGACCGGCTGGTACGGCTATGACTTCGTGATCAACAAGAAAGTGAAGGACGGCCGGACGACGACGCTGATGCGCTACGATTCCGATTCGGAGCAATGGATCGAGGCGGCCGAGCTGCCTTACCGCTACGAGGGAAATAGGCTGGAGGTCATCGTGCCTCGGAAGCTGCTGGGCCTGACCGGCGACGGGTTTACGTTCGACTTCAAGTGGAGCGACAACGCCTATGAACTGGAGGACCCCATTTCGCTCTGCTTGCACGGGGACACGGCGCCGAACCGGCGTTTCAATTATCGTTGCATCTGGAATCGCCGATAAAATCGGCTCGGAGAGGTAAAAAATGGACCGCTTTCTTCTAATTTATTGGGGAATTGCTATATTTGCATGCGGCAACGAGGCTCCGGGTCGCGTATGCGAGGGTCGTATAATAAGGCCCGGGGAGTATGTCCGAATGTTTAATCTTTAAAAGAATATCGTTATGAAAGAGTTAGTAGCTCAAATCAAGGAGCAGATCGCCGCATTCACCGAGAACGCCGATCTTCAGGTAGAGAAGAACAACAAGGCTGCCGGAACCCGTGCCCGCAAGGCTGCGCTGGAGCTGAGCAAGCTGCTGAAGGATTTCCGCAAGGTGTCGGTGGAAGAGGCTAAGAAATAGGCTCTGAGCCGTTGAGTCGAGCGGAGCTGTCCCTGAGGGGCGGCTCCGCTTTTTTGCATCCGTGTCGAGCCTTCCGAAGAGGACCATGGCGAGTCCGATATCGGCTTTTGGAAAGCGGCTTTTACTCGGTTTCCGGATTCCAGCGACTGCGCCGCATGTCGACATAGCCGTTGGACCTGAAGGCCACGCCTTCGTTTTCCAACAGGATTCTTTGCTCGGGCCATGCGGGAGCCGTCCGTCCCTGACTGTTCACCACCCTGTGGCAAGGCAGGAGGGACGATGCCGGAGCCCTGTGCAGCGCTTGTCCTACCATGCGCGAGCACAGTGGCCTGCCTGCCAGCGAGGCGATCTGTCCGTAGGTTGCGACGCGGCCGGGCGGAATAGCCCGCACGATGTCGTATATTTCTCGGTAAAATTGTTCGCGATCCATCGATTTCGTCGTCCGGTTCGGTTCGTTTGCCGGCGGAATCCTCTGAGCCTATGTATCGGAGCCCGTTTCCCGCGATGCGGTTATGGCGTCCGGTCAAGGCCGGTGCATGCCGAGCCGCATTCGAGTTCAGGGCTCAGGGGCTACGGCGGACCGTTCCGCAAAATATCCGTTCTCTATCGCCGTTCGGTCGCGCGGCAAGCTCCGGAATATTCTGTTTCGCTCGCATGGCCGGGCAGGACCTTACAAGCCGTTTCCTCCGATGCTGGAGGACTGTTGCTGCCCGGCGGTCTGTTCGAAATATTTCCACAGGTTATCCTGCGGCGGTACCGGCGCCGTGATGAGGACCGGACTGCGGCGGACCGGATGGACGAACTCGATCGAGCGGGCATGCAGCGAGATGCTGCCGTCGCGGTTCGAGCGCGGGGCTCCGTACTTCAGATCGCCGCGGATCGGGCATCCTATCTTCGACAATTGGGCTCGTATCTGGTGGTGTCTTCCGGTGAGCAGCTCGATTTCGAGCAGCCTGTAACGATCGCTCTCGGCCAGCAGCCGGTAGTCGAGCCGGGCTTCCTTGGCGTCGGGGACCGGACGGTCGTAGGCTTTCGTACGGTTCGTCCGTCCGTCGCGCACGAGGAAATGCCTGAGACTTCCCGATTCGGGCGAGGGACGGTTCTCAGTAATAGCCCAATAGATTTTGCGGATACGTCTGTTTTTGACCGTCTCGTTCATGCGCGCGAGCGCCTTGCTCGTTTTGGCGAACAGGACCGCTCCGCTGACCGGGCGGTCGATCCGGTGTACGACGCCCAGAAAGACGGCTCCGGGCTTGCCGTCGCGGATGCGGATCATCTCCTTGACTTCGTCCTCGAGAGCCGGATCGCCCGTCGGATCGGGCTGGACCAGCTCGCCGGAGCGCTTGTTCACGACGATCAGATGGTTGTCTTCGTATAGTATTCGTTCGGGTTCAAACATATGCGGTCGTTTCGGGTATTCATGCGGCGCCTGCGCGTTTGTGCCAAAGACGGCATGTTCGGTTTCGAATTGGCTGAAGGCGGAGGACGGTTATCTCGCCCGTATCGGTTTCTGTATATCCGTAGAAACGGTTCGTCCGTGAAAAACGAGCCTTTCGTCGGCCGGCGGGGCCGAATCCCGTTCCGTTTTCTGCAAGCCCGGAGGGATTTTCGCAGACGGACGCGGGCCGTTTGCGTCGTTCTTTCTGCCCGTGCCGGTCGAAAACGGCGATGTCTCGGGTGCATGGTGCGATCCGCGTAGCCGGGACGGCTTTCGGGAGAACGGCCGGACAGAAGACGGCTCTTTCCCGTTCGGCTGTTCGGGAAGAAAAAGAGAGCGCCCGGGTTACGGGTTCGGCAGCTGCGGTCGTTTTTTTGCTTGTCATGGGATTCATTCGAGCTCGAACGTGAAAGGCAGCAAGGCGCGCGCGGATTCTACGACCGTCGCGCTGCAGGCGCCGCACAGGATCAGCCGGATCGGAGCGCCCTGCCTCTTTTCGGTGTCGGCGATCACCTGCCGGCATGCTCCGCAGGGCGAACATTCCCGCGAAGCGGGCAGCGAGGCGATTGCCAGCGCGCGGACTTTCCGTCCGCTCCGGTTCGACTGCACGTAGTAAAGCAGGCTGCGTTCGGCGCACATGCCCGAGGGAAAGACCTCGCTTTCCTGATTGGCTGCCGACACGATTTCCCCGTCATCGAGCAACGCGGCTGCGCCGACCCGGAAGTCCGAATAGGGCGCATACGACTTCGAGCAAGCCTCGGCGGCACAATTCGCCAGCCGCCGCTCCGCCTCGGGCAGGTCCTCCAGCGGAGCGTACCGCAGGTATTCGAAAGAGTATAGCCGTTTTTCCTTCATAACGGTTGTCGTTGTTAGCGCATGGTCCGCTCTTGCCTGATTGCCGTGTGGACGGGTTGCGGTCCGGCCGGTTCCGTCCGAGTTTTCAAAACAGGAGTGGGCTGTCGGGATTGCCTTACTCGATCCTTTGGGTCGTTCCGGACGCTCCCGGGGATTTATCCGACCGGTCTGACGGCCCGCACCATATGCCTTTTGCCGAGGGCTCCGGGCAGGCGCTTCACGTCGAATCCCGCCTCGCGCAGATTGCGCTTGACCGTACCTTTGGCCGAATAGGTGACCAGCAGCCCTCCTTCGCTCAGGATGTCGAATATCCGGCGGAAAACGTCCGCCGTCCACAGTTCCGGTTGCGTGTCCGGAGCGAAAGCGTCGAAGTAAACCAAATCAAAGGTAGTGTCAAATTCGTAATCCTGCAAGGAAGTTTCGACCTTTCGGATGCGGAATCGCTCGGTAATTCGCGCCGGAACGTTCCACGGAGCCTCGTGCAGGGCCATGAACAGCCGGTCGGCTCCGTAGCTGAGTTGCGCGGCGGTTCGCGGATCGACGGGATAGGGCTCCAAGGCCGTATAAGCCACCGTGCGGTTCATAAAGAAAGCGGCCCGCGCCGTAAGCCATGCGTTCAGGCCGCTGCCGAACCCGACTTCGAGCAGCCTGACATGGGGCAGGCCGCTTGCCGCGAACCCCTGCCGTATATAGACGTGCATCGATTCTCCCGTCGCTCCGCGCGTAGAGTGGTACGTATCGCCGAAAACGGGATGCCTCAGCGTGGGCGTCCCGTCTTCGGTCGGCTCTATGATCGGCCGGATCATGTCCGCTCGCTTAATTCAGCAGAAAGCGGACCGTGACCGAGTGCTCGATCCTGATTTTTTCGAATTCCAGATTCGGAGTCGCTTCCGCCGTGCCGGCCGCATCGGCGACGGCGGCGCTTTTGGCCATCAGCATCACGTTCGCATAGCGGGGCGTGTTGTAGCCGTAGTCCTGAATATAGACGGCCGGACCGGCCGTTTGGCCTACGGCTTCGGCCAGCACCTCGGCGTTCTTGCGGGCCGCCTTGGCCGCATCGGCGCGTACTTGCTGGCGCAGCTCGTCCATGTTCGACACGTCGGTGCGCTCGATGTTCACGTCGGCGATCCCTGCCGCCTGCAGAGCTTCGAACGCTTGTCCGAGCTGCGCGGCGCTGGAGACTTTCAGCTGGTAGGTTTTCGTCGAGAGAATGGCGTTCTTACGCAGGAAATAGGTTTGCAGGTCGCTCGACATGTCCTGCACGACCAGATCCTTCTCGATGTCGATGTGCGCGGCTTTCAGACGGCGGAACATCTCTTTCTCCTGTTGCTCGACCGAGACTTTCCCCTTGTTGTCCTTTTCGTTGATGACGATCCGCACGTAGATTTCGTCCGGTGTCACCTCCATGTCGGCTTTGCCCGTCACTTCGATATAGGGTTTGTCGAGAAAATTCTTTTCCTGAGCCGAGGCGCCGGCGGCTATCAGCAGCGCGGCGGCGAGTACGATCGTCTTTTTCATCTTGTTTCGAGTTTAAAGGTTCTCTTTTCGTATGGATGTTCTGTATTATTCAGATGCTTCCCGCTTCCGGAATGTTGCATCTTTTTGCCTGCCGTCTCGGCGGACGGTCGTTCTGCGTGGGGCGAAAAGTTTTTCCCGACGCTTCCGCATACCGTTCGACCGTCTCGGCGAATCCGGTTTCTCCGCTGTTCGGCAACAGCCGTGCCACGACCGGGAAAAACGGCTTTCCGCCGTGCTGCTTCCGAAAAGACGGTCCCCGTCGGTGTTTTGTCAATCTTGTCCGGGATCGCTCTCCGACCGGTCTCTCCGGACCAGCAGCACGACGTTTTCGACGTGGTGGGTGTGCGGGAACATATCCACCGGCTGAATGCGGAGCACGCGATAGTCGGCATCGAGCAACGCCAAGTCGCGGGCCTGCGTGGCCGGGTTGCAGCTGACGTAGACGATCCGTCCGGGCGCTGCGCCGAGGATCGTGCGCGCGACGTCCTCGTGGATACCTGCCCGGGGCGGGTCCAGAATCACGACGTCGGGCCGACCGTTGCGCTCGACGAACGCCTCGTCGAGCACGTCCTTCATGTCTCCCGCGTAGAACGTCGTATTGTCGATGCCGTTGAGGCGCGAGTTGGTCCGGGCGTCCTCGATCGCTTCGGGCACGTACTCGACGCCGATCACTCGCGACGCCCGGGCGGCGACGAAGTTGGCTATCGTGCCCGTGCCCGTGTACAGGTCGTAGACGGTTTCCTGTCCGGTCAGCGCGGCGAACTCGCGGACTATCTTGTACAGTTCGTAAGCTTGGGACGAGTTGGTTTGGTAGAACGATTTCGGCCCGACCTTGAAACGCAGGCTCTCCATCTCTTCGAAAATATGGTCGCGCCCGCTGTGCAGGCGGATTTCCAGATCGCCGATCGTGTCGTTGAGTTTCGTGTTGACGACCCACATCAGCGATGCCAGTCCGGGAAAGCGCTCCCTCGTGTGGCTCAGCAGCGCGTCGATGCGCTCGCGGTCGTCTTCCCCGAACACGACGATCGCCATCACCTCGCCCGTCGACGCGGTGCGCACGATCAGGTTGCGCATCAGTCCCCGATGCTCGCGGATATCGTAGAACGAGTAGCCCCGGTCGATGCAGAATGCGCGGACTTCCTGCCGGATCGCGTTCGACGGATCGGGCTGCAGCCAGCATTTGCGGATGTCGAGCACCTTGTCGAACAGTCCCGGAATATGGAAGCCGAGGGCCGGTTCCCGCGCCGGCTCGTCCTGCGCGGCGATCTCCTCGGGCGTCAGCCAGCGCCGGTCGCTGAAAGTGAATTCCAGTTTGTTGCGGTAGAACAGCGTCTGCCGCGAGCCCTTGATCGGGCCGATCTCGGGCAGCTCGATTCCTCCTATGCGTTTCAGTTGCTCGGCGACCTGCTCCTGCTTGAAGCGGAGCTGTTCGTCGTAAGGCATGTTCTGCCACTTGCATCCGCCGCAGACCGGCTCGACGCGCAGCGGCGAGCGGCGGACGAAACGGACGATACGGCCCTCCATGTATCTCCGGCGTTTGCAGCACACCTGTACGTCGACCACGTCGCCCGGCACGGCCATCGGAACGAATACGACGATGTCGTTCCATCGCCCGAGCGCCTTGCCCTCGGCGGCTACGGCGACGATTTCGAGCGACTCGATCAGCGGATGATTCGCTTTTTTTCTTCCCACTTATTTTCCCGTTTTGTTTTTTACCACAGTAACTAATCGCTATCTTTGTCTGCGATTGCGGCGTAAATATAGGACAAATATATGATAAAGACCGGAGTTATCGTTTCCAATCCGTTTCAGGAGAATACGATCGTGCTGTCGGATTCTACGGACGAGTGCATCATCGTCGATGCGGGCGGATACACCCCGCAGGAGAACGCGGCGCTGTCGAAATACATCGAGCAGAACGGGCTGCGCCCCGTCATGGCCGTCAATACGCACGGCCATGTGGACCATATGCTCGGCGTGAATTACGTGAAGGACACCTACGGCGTTCCGTTCGCGATCGACGGGCGCGACGCCTTTCTGATTGAGTCGGCGCCGACTCACGGCGCGATCTACGGGTTTCGGGTCGATTCGGTGCCGGGCATCGACGTCGACCTGCAGGGGCAGAAGGAGATTCGTTTCGGCCATACGACGATGCGGATCATCGAGACGCCGGGCCATACGCCGGGTCACATCGCGCTGTACAATCCCGAGCAGAAACTGCTGCTGACGGGCGACACGCTGTTCCGCGAGAGCATCGGCCGGACGGACCTGCCGGGCGGCGATTACAGCTGGATCATGCGGAGCATACTCGACAAGCTGATGCCGTTGGGCGACGACGTGCATTTCTATCCCGGTCACGGGCAGGACAGCACGATCGGCCACGAGGCGCTCTACAATCCGTTCGTGACCGAGGTGCTCGGAGGAGAGGTGAATTGTTGAATCTTAAAAGAGCGAGCGAAGTGGGCGCTGTGGGACATGCGGTCCGCCGGGCCATGTACCGGACTCTGTCGCTGGACCGTTATCTGAAGACGCTGAGCGGAATGTACCTGCTCGGCTACCGCACGGGGATCGGCCGCTCGGCCGCCTACGAGTATCCCCGTTTCCTGAAAAATCTCGTGTCGGAGGGCGATACGGCGATCGACATCGGGGCCAACCTTGGCTATTACTCCTATGCGCTGGCCTCGCTGGTCGGGCCGCAGGGACGTGTCCGGGCCGTCGAGCCGGTCGAGCCGATCCGCCGCGTGCTGCGGCACAATCTACGCCGTTTCCGCCATGTCGAGGTTCTCGCCTGCGCGCTCGGCGACGCGGACCGGACGATTCGCATGGGCAACGCGACGGTGGACCGCGACGGCTATTTCGGCACGGGGCAGAACTTCGTGCTCGACAAGCCGGCGGCGGGGTTGGCGCTCGTCGAATTCGAGGCCGAGATGAGGCGCGGCAGCGAGCTGTTCGCGTCGCTCGACCGGATCGATCTGATCAAGTGCGATATCGAGGGCTACGAGCTTGTCGTGATGACCGAGATGCGTCCGCTGCTCGAGCGGCATCGCCCGACCGTGCTGATCGAGACCGGGGGAGATAACCGTCCGCGAATCGTCGCGCTGTTCGGCTCGATCGGTTACGACGGCTATGTGCTGAGCAAGGGGACGATGAGGCCGCTCGCCGACGGCGATACGAAAGACATCGTTTTCGTTCACCGCAGCAGGCGGGAGCGCTACCAGAAACTGATCCGGCCATGAGAATAGACATTCTGACCGTCGTACCCGAGTTGTTGCAGAGCCCGCTGAACGAGTCGATACTCAAGCGCGCCCAGCAGAAGGGGCTCGTCGAAATCTGCGTGCACAACCTGCGCGATTACGCGTTCGACAAACACCGTCAGGTCGACGACTACCCGTTTGGGGGCGAGGCGGGCATGGTGATGAAGGCCGAGCCTATTTTTCTGTGCATCGAGGAGTTGCAGCGTCAGCGCAGCTACGACGAGATCATCTATACTTCGCCCGATGGTCGGCGCTACGACCAGCACGAAGCCAACCGGCTCTCGACGCTCGGGAACATCATCATCCTATGCGGTCACTACAAGGGGGTGGACTACCGGGTGCGCGAACATCTGATCACGAGCGAGCTGTCGATCGGCGATTACGTGCTGACCGGAGGCGAGCTGGCCGCCGCGATCATAGCCGACAGCGTCGTGCGCATTCTGCCCGGTGCGATCGGCGACGGGAGTTCGGCGCTGACCGACTGTTTTCAGGATAACCTGCTGGCGCCGCCGGTCTATACGCGTCCGGCCGATTTTCGCGGCTGGAAGGTGCCGGACGTGCTCTTGTCGGGCAACTTCGCCGAGATCGAGAAGTGGCAGGAGCAGCAGGCGTTCGAGCGTACCGAGCGGCTGCGGCCCGATCTGTTGAGGTAACGGGCCGTGTCGGGGTTGCTCCCGGATTTTTGCCCGGGCATCGGGAAAAGACCGGACGGCAATCGGTCGGGACTTGGCCAAGGCTGCGAACCGCTCGGCGCGGATTCGCAGGGTGAGCCGGAAGATTCGAAGGGCGGGTTGAAAACGTCCGGGCGGCTGTCTCGGCCGCTCGTGCGGGAGCAGCCGGCCGTCGGACAGCAAGCGCGTCCGTACGATGGAGGGGCCGGGCGAAAAACGTCGTCGGGTTCTTACGGGTATACGATAGAATGAAGGGCCGGCGCGTCTCGGAAACGGAACGTATGCCGGGAATACGGCATCCCTGTTTTCGTGCGGAAGAGTAGCCGGAGTCGGCAGGTAAATATTTATGCAAACCGAGTCGTTATGAAATACTATCTGATAGCCGGCGAGGCTTCGGGCGACCTGCACGGGTCGAACCTGATGAAGGGCATACTGAAGGCCGATCCCGGAGCCCGCTTCCGCTTCTGGGGCGGCGACAAAATGGCCGCCGTAGGCGGAGCGGAGAATCTGGCGATGCACTACGAGAAAGCGTCGTTCATGGGATTTACCGAAGTGCTGAAGAATCTGCGGACGATCTTCGGCCAGATCGAACAGTGCAAGCGCGACGTGGCGGCCTACGCTCCCGACGTGCTCGTGCTGATCGACTATGCCGGTTTCAACCTTCGTCTGGCCCGTTTCGGCCGCGAGCGCGGCATACCGACCTATTACTACATCGCGCCGAAAGTCTGGGCATGGAAGGAGTCGCGCGTGAAAAAAATCCGGCGTTGGGTCGACCGGCTGTTCGTCATCTTTCCGTTCGAGGTCGAGTATTTCCGTCGCCGGGGTATCGAGGCGATCTATGAGGGCAATCCGCTGATGGACGCGATCGATGCGCGCCGTGCCGCGCTCGGCTCGAAAGAGGAGTTCCGGGCCGTGCACGGGCTCGACGGACGTCCGCTCGTGGCATGCCTGGCCGGCAGCCGGCGCTCGGAGATCGGCTACAATCTGCCGTTCATGGTCGAGTTGTCGGGGCAGTTTCCGCAGTATCAGTTCGTCGTGGCGGGCGTGCCGTGGCTCGACCGCTCGGTCTACGAGCCGCTGATCGCGGGCTCGCCCGTGCGCTACGTCTGCGACGCGACTTACGAGTTGCTGGCCCACAGCGAGGCGGCCGTCGTCACGTCGGGGACTGCGACGCTCGAGACGGCTCTGCTCGGCACGCCCGAGATGGTATGCTATCGCCGCGACTGGCCGTCGATGCTGATCGGCAAGATGTTTCTCAAGACGAAATACGTCTCGCTCGTCAACCTCGTACTCGGCCGCGAGTGCGTGCGCGAGCTGCTGCAACACCATATGACGATGGCCAATGCGACGGCCGAGCTGCAGGCCATTCTGCCCGGAGGGGCCAAGCACGAGCGGATGAAGACCGATTACGCCGAGTTGCGCTCGCTGATCGGCCGCAGCGGGGTGTCGGACCGTGTAGGGAGCCGGATGGTCGAACTGCTCAAAAGCGACATGAAATGAAAATCATCTGCATCGGCCGCAATTATGCGGAACATATCGAGGAACTGGACGGCCGCCGCGACATTCCGTCCGCGCCGGTCTTTTTCTGCAAGCCCGACACGGCGCTGCTGCGCAACAACGATCCGTTCTATGTGCCCGCTTTCAGCCGCGAGGTGCATTACGAGACCGAGCTGGTCGTGCGGATCGGCCGCGTGGCGCGTGCGATCGACGAGCGTTTCGCGTCCCGTTGCTACGACGAGGTGGGGCTCGGCATCGACTTTACGGCGCGGGACCTGCAGCGCGACTGCATCGCCCGGGGGCTGCCGTGGGAAATCTGCAAGGGGTTCGACTATTCGGCCGCCGTGTCGCCGCAGTTCGTACCGCTCGCCGAGTTGGGCGGCGACGTGCAGCGGTTACGTTTCGAGATGCGGCTCAACGGCGAGCTACGGCAGCGGGGCGATACGGCGCAGATGATCTTCGGCGTCGATAGGATCGTATCCTACCTCTCGCATTTCATCACGCTGAAGATCGGCGACCTGATTTTCACCGGCACGCCTGTCGGCGTCGGTCCGGTCCGTCCGGGCGACCGCTTGCAGGCATGGCTCGAGGGACGGATGATGTTCGACTTCGATATCAAATGACCGGATGCGGACGCTTGTGTCCCGGCCGCTTGCGGTTCCCAGCGGATCGCTCTCGGAGCGAAACCCGTTCCGCGAACGGAGAGAACGGTGCCGGAGGAGGCCGCACACGCCGCTCGACGGACTGAATCGCACTGATTATTTTTGAATGGCAAAAAACGATCAAACCATGTTGCTCGCAGAAAAGTTGAAAGCCTACCGGCTGATTCTCGCCAGCGCCTCTCCCCGGCGCAGGCAGTTGCTCGTCGGATGCGGACTGCCTTTCGTGCAGGCCGAGCCTTACGACGTGAGCGAGACCTATCCGGCGGGTATGCCGGCCGGCGAGGTTCCCGTTTACCTGGCGCGGCTCAAGTCCGACGCCTATCCGTTACCGCTCGCCTCGTTCGACATTCTGGTGACGGCCGATACGGTCGTCGCCGTCGACGATCGTATTCTCGGCAAGCCCGCCGACCGCGGTGCCGCGGTCGCGATGCTGCGTGCGCTTTCGGGCCGCAGGCACCGGGTCGTCACCGGCGTGACGATCCGCACGGCCGACCGCGCGGTTTCGTTTTCCTCGTCGACCGACGTTTTTCTCCGGTCTCTGTCCGACGAGGAAATCGGACATTATGTCGACACGTACGCTCCCTATGACAAGGCTGGCTCGTACGGCATTCAGGAGTGGATCGGCTATGTCGGGATCGAGCGTATCGAAGGATCGTTCTACAACGTGATGGGGCTGCCCGTGCAGCGGCTGTACGTCGAGCTGGACGAACTGATAGGGTAGAATCTGCCGCAATTTGCATATCGACCTTTTGGAAAAATCTATGATGAAGAAATCTTTTATCGCGCTGCTGGCCGCCCTGATGCTGGCCCCGGCGCTGCGGGCCGACCGGGGCATGTGGCTTCCGGCGCTGATAGGCACGCGGATCAAGGACATGCGCTCGAAGGGGTTCCGCCTTTCGGCCGAGGATATTTACAGCGTCAACAAGGCTTCGCTGAAGGATGCCGTCGTGCTATTCAACGGCGGATGTACCGGCGAGCTGGTTTCCGGCGAGGGACTGTTGCTGACCAACCATCACTGCGGCTACGGCGCGATTCAGTCGCACAGCAGCGTGCAGCACGATTACCTGACCGACGGGTTCTGGGCCATGAACCGGAGCGAGGAGTTGCCCAATCCCGGCCTGTACGTGTCGTTTCTAGTCCGCATGGAGGACGTGACCGCGCAGGTGCTCGACGGAGTGCGGGACGATCTGCCCGAGGCGCGCCGCGACTCGCTGATCCGGCTCAATGCGGCCCGGGTGGCCGACGCGGCGGTTCGGGGAACCGACTGCCGGGCCGATGTCGAGCCGTTTTTCTATGGTAACCAGTATTTCCTGTTCGTATACCGCAATTACACCGACGTCCGTCTCGTGGCGGCTCCGCCTTCATCCGTCGGCAAGTTCGGCGGCGATACCGACAACTGGATGTGGCCGCGTCATACGGGCGATTTCTCGCTGTTCCGCGTCTATGCCGGGCCCGGCAATGCGCCGGCCGACTACTCGAAGGATAACGTGCCTTTCCGTCCGCGTCGCTCGCTCGCGATTTCGACGCGCGGACTGCGCGAGGGCGACTTTACGTTCATATACGGGTTTCCGGGGCAGACCCAGCAATACGTTTTGTCCGATGCGGTCGACTATCTGCTGAATCGAGGCAACCCGCACAAGATCGCGCTGAGGACGATGCGTCTCGATATCATGAGCGAGGAGCAAGCCAAGGATGCCGATACGCGCATCCGCTACGCGTCGAAGCATGCCTCGGTGGCCAACGCGTGGAAAAAGTGGCAGGGCGAGAGCCGGGGGTTGGAACGTCTGGGCACGCTCGGCAAGAAGCGCGAGCAGGAGAGCCGCTTCGACCGATGGGCGGCCTCGCATCCGCAGTACACCGGTCTGCTCGGCTGGATGAAGGCCCTGTATGCCGAGCTGGAACCTTACGCCTTCGCGCGCGATTACTATAACGAGGCTTACCGGGCCGTCGAACTCTCGCGTTTCGCGTCGGCTGTCCGCCGGATGCCGGTGTCGAAACGGGCCGCTGCCGCCAGAGCGTTCTACAAGGATTACAGTCCCTCGATCGACCGCCGGATCGCCGAGCGGATGCTCGGACAGTATCTGGAGAATGTGCCGCAGGAGTTCCGTCCCGAGGCTTTCGTCCGGACGGTCGATTCGCTGGGAGGCGTGCGGGAATTCGTCGACGATCTGTTCGGGAACAGCCTTTTTACTGCACCCGAGCGATTCGAGCGGATGACGGCAGGCGATTCGGCGACCGCGCAGGCTGCGATCGAGGCCGATCCGGCCGTTCGGCTGGCCGATGCCTTCGACGCGGTGTACCGGGATCGTATATTCGGTCGTTACCGCGATCTGAGCGCATCGATCGCGTCGCTCTATCGTATCTATATGCGCGGACTGATGGAAATGGAGCCCGATGCCGTTTTCTATCCCGACGCGAATCTGACGCTGCGCGTCAGCTATGGCCGCATGGAGGGCTACAAGCCGCTCGACGGCGTGTACTATACGCCTCAGACGACGCTCGAAGGAATCATGGAAAAGGACGACCCGACCGTGTACGACTACAATATTCCCCAACGCCTGCGCGATCTGTACGCGTCGAAGGACTACGGCCGCTGGGCTGTCGACGGGACGGTTCCTGTCGCTTTCCTCGCGACGAACCATACGACGGGCGGCAACTCGGGCAGCCCGGTGCTCAACGGCCGGGGCGAACTGGTCGGCCTGAACTTCGACCGCACGTGGGAAAGCACGATGAGCGACATCGAGTTCGACCCGTCCAAGTGCCGTAATATCGCCGTCGACATCCGCTACGTGCTTTTCCTGATCGACAAGGTCGGCGGGGCGGGCTATCTGCTCGACGAGATGGACATACGATAGGAGCGGTGTAGAAAACCGTCTCCGAGAGGCCTTTCCCGTGACGCGGCTATGTCTCGGGAAAGGCTTTTTCGCGTTCGGTCCGCTCGTTCGGGAGGAGGACGTTCCCGTTGCCGGGTCGTTTACCGGCCGACATTCCGGAATATGGGGCAGCTGTTCCGGCCGCGCGCATTCCGGGTGGCGTTTCCGCTTTCGCGCGCCGAGTATTCGGAAGGTCGATTTTGCGTTTTGCCGCGCAGCGGCGCGAGGCTTCTTTTCAAGGAAAGCGTGGAGAGCGGCGAGTCGTCTTGACAGGGGACGACGGTCCGGGACGCGCTGCGTCCGAATCGTGCGGTCGTTTCCGTAGGGCGGCACATGTTTTCGTGTGCCGGTTTGACTTGGCGGATTCCTGCGGATTCCGGCCTGACGGGCCCGTTCTTTCGCCGGCTTTTGAGAATATGAGGATTGTGAGGGCGATTATGTTTTTTAACGTACCGAATAATGTTTGCACATGGGATTTTGCACCCGCCGGTTGCGGCTCGCAGTCGCAGGCCGCGCATCCGGTTCGGACCTTGCCCCCGAATCCTGGCCGCCGGAGGAGGGCTCGTGCAGGGAGCCGAGCGCGTCGAAGATTCGACGGTCGGCACAGAGAAAGTTAATGAGGCTCGGGAAGTACGGCGGACGTGTCGGGCGGCGGGTACCGGGATGTGACTGATCGCTTTTGTGGCGATTGAGCCATGCGTTGACTGCGCTTTTTTATTTCTGCGCGGCTCGACTCGCCGCTTATTTCAGCGTAATCCGTTCCTTATCGAGTATGACGATTCCCTGCTTGAACAGTCGGCCTGCGCTGCGCTTGAACGTTTTCTTGCTCATGCCGGTGTGCTTGTGTATCGCGTCGGGGGCGCTGTCGTCGCCGAGCGGGAGCGTGCCTCCGGCTTTGCGCAGCAGTTCCAGCAATCGCTCGGCCGACTCCTTCACCTCGTCGTATCCCTGCTTCTGCAGGCTCAGGTCGATCCGGTTGTCTTCGGTGATTCGCGTGACATAGGCTTTCATCCGATCGCCTACGTGTACGGGACGGAAAATCTGATTGCGGTAGATCATGCCCCAGTGGCGGTCGTTGACTACGACGCGGAAACCGATCGGGCTTTCGAGCGCGACCAGAATGTCCGTTTCGTCGCGGGGAGCGACGCTCGGTTCCGCATTGTCGACGAACGATTTCAGGTAGGTCGTTGCGACGGCCCGGCCGGTGATGTTGTCCGAGTAGACGTAGACGACGTATTTCTTGCCGATCTCGATGCGTCCCTGCTGGTTGCGGTTCGGCAGGAACAGGTGCTTGGCCGGAATCCCCCAGTCGAGAAAGGCCCCGTGCACGGTCTTGTCGACCGCTTCCAGAAAGGCAGCCTGTCCGACCGTCGCCAGCGGCCGCTCGGTCGTGGCGACGAGCCGGTCCTCCGAATCGTGGTAGACGAACACTTCCTTGCGGTCTCCGATCCGGTCGGAGAGCGAGACGAAGCGGTTCGGGAGAAGCACCTCGTCCCCCTCCTCGTTGCCCAGATAAAGCCCGTGGTCCGAAATTCGGCGGACGGTCAGCGTATGGTAGTGTCCTGCGGTCAGCATAAGCGCGATTTTTTGCAAAGCTACGTTATTTCGGCCGATTATTCCTCTTCCGGCCGAATATTCTCTCGGGAAAAGTGCCCGACGGCTTGCCGGAACGGTTCGTGATAAACGGTTGTCCCGAGCCCGGCGGTCGCGGGGTTCGGCACGACAAGGATGCGGCGCTTTATGCGGAACCGGCTCCGTCTCGTTTAATGGACTGGCGGTCCGCCGGACGAACGGGGCCGTCCGTCCGGCTAAGGATCGGAGCGACTCCGAAAAAGGGAATAATTTTCGTATCTTTGTACGCTTGATCTTAAAGTAACGCATGAATATGAAATACCTGTTTTGCTCGCTGCTCGTACTGGCCTCCGTTTCGGCCTGCGCGCAGCCTTCCGGCGCTCCGGCTCCTTCGTCCGTTTCGTTGGCCCCTGTCGTCGTGCCCGCGTTGCCGCAGAGTCTGGAGTTTGCCGGCGAGGCGGTGCCTTTGGACAACTACGATACGCGCGAGAGCCTGTTGCGCGAGCTGATGAGCTGCATGTACCTCCACTCGCGCACGACGCTGACGCTGCTCGCCACGACGCGCTATTTTCCGGTCATCGAGCCGATCATGAAAAAATACGGGATTCCGGACGACTTCAAGTATCTGGCGGTGATCGAGAGCCATCTCGATCCACGGGTCTCATCGCCTGCACGGGCAGTGGGGACTTGGCAATTGTTGGAAGGTACGGCCCGTCAGTACGGGTTGACGATAACGCCTACGGTCGATGAACGTTGCGACGTGGCAAAGGCTACCGAAGCTGCCTGCCGTTATCTGAAAGCTGCCTATGAAAAATATGGAGACTGGGCGATGGTCGCATCTTCCTATAACGCCGGTATGGGACGCATATCGGGAGAGCTTGTCAAGCAGGATGCGGATAGTTCGTTCGATCTCTGGCTGGTGGAAGAGACTACCCGCTATGTCTATCGTATCATGGCTATCAAGCAGATATTCGAAGCTCCTTATAAATATGGGTTCGTGCTAAGGGCACAGGATTTGTATAAACCGATCGTATGCGAGAGTGTTGCCGTCTCGACGGATATTCAGGATTTGTCTGATTTCGCCAAGAAGAATGGTGTCACCTATGCCGATTTGAAACGTTTCAATCCCTGGTTGCGAGATCGTAAATTGCTGACAGCAGGAAAAACATATACGATCCGGATCCCGAAAGAATCTGA
>ENA-ORUF01001714-ORUF01001714.1-human-gut-metagenome-genome-assembly--contig:-NODE-1714-length-22134-cov-4.341863_pt1 | contig 22134 bp, 20 predicted proteins | sample MGYA00242077_ERZ509203 | MGnify/ENA primary metagenome ERZ509203 (study PRJEB26280, sample SAMEA2338834) | human gut metagenome | biome: human gut; feature: human-associated habitat; material: faeces... | reverse complement strand
GGACCCCCTCCCCACATCCCCCTAAACTTTTTGGCTGGTGGGGAGGCGGCGCGGAAGGAGTTCCGTTGTACGTCCCTCTTAATTCGTTGATTAACGAAATATGATGTATGATGAATCTTGTCAATAAGAGGAAAGGTCAGAGGGGAGGAGAAAAATGGGATGTGAGGGTATCTTTTTGAAAAGACAAAGAAAAACGGGTTAATCCTTTTTAAGGGATCAACCCGTGGCAAGTCTGGAAAGGGAAGGTGTTTGTGGATCGGATAGGCTGTTCCCGGCTTTGGGGCAAGGCCTTCTTCATATTTCAGAGCCGGTCAAAGGCGTTACGCTCGGGAAAAACTCTGAGCGGGGATTCGATATATGGAAAAGTCTTTTGGGGAAGGGAGGGATGGGGGAAAGGGAGGAAAACGCATGGGGACACGCCCCCTTTTTCTTCAGAAACGTTTTCCCTCCCTTCCCCAAGAGTTTCATGAGTTCAGCTTGTCCCGTTCCCTTCGCCCCAGAACAGGCGGATAACCTCCTCCGAAGCCGGGCGGCCGCACTTCGCGCCGATGACGAACGCCGCGAAGGCGACGATGGACGTGGGCACGATGGCGTGGATGCCGCCCATGCCGGGCTTGAGGATGCTGAGGGCGAAGAAGCAGGCGACTCCCGCCACGATGGAGGCGACCGCGCCGGAGGCGTTGGCTTCCTTCCAGTAGAGGCCGAGGATGATCGGCCAAAGGAAAACGGCCTCAAGCCCGCCGAACGCGAAGAGGTTGATCCAGACCAGCAGATCCGGCGGTTCGATGGCGGCGGCAAAAACGATGAGTCCGATGACGGCGGTACAGACGAGGCTCATGGTTTGCAGGCGTGCGGGCGTCATGCGCGACGCGTCGCCTTTCAGCCCGTAATGGATGTACAGATCCTTGATGATCGCGGCGGAGGCGAGCAGGAGCATGGAGTCCACCGTGGACATGATTGCCGCCAGCGGCCCGGCGATGAACACGCCAGCCCAGAAGGGCGAAAGCAGCTTCATGATCAGCGTGGGCATGGCCAGATCCCCTGCGGGCAGATCGGGGATGACTGCGCGGCCGAGCGTCCCGGCAAGGTGCACGCACAGGAGGAGGAACCCGATGATGAGCGTACCCATGATCATGGCGTCGTGCATGGACCGCGAATCTTTGTAGCCCATGCATTTTTGCGAGGTCTGCGGCAGGCCGAGGATGCCGAGGCCCACGAGTACCCAGAAGGACAGGATCATGGGCTGCGGGACCGCGTCGCCGGGGCCGGTGGGCGTGATCAGGCCGGGATCGATGGCTTTGAGGGTGGCGACGCACCGTTCCATGCCGCCGCCCGCGTTGACCACGGCGACGAGGACCACGACGGAGGCGAAAACCATGACCATGCCCTGGATGGCGTCCGTGAGCACCACGGCCCGGAAGCCGCCCACGGCGGTGTACAGGATGACCGTGAGCCCGAACAGCGCCAACCCGACGATGTAGGGATAGCCGGTCACGGCCTGAAAGAGCCGCGCCCCTCCGATGAACTGGGCCAGCATGGCCGCCATGAAGAAGACCAGCAGGGCCAGCGAGCAGAGGACGACCACGGCGTCGCTGCGGTAGCGGGCGCGCAGGAAGTCGGTCAGAGTCACGGATCGGGTTTTGCGGGCCATGATGGCGAAGCGCTTGCCGAGCACGCCGAGCGTGAGGAAGGTCGTGGGGACCTGGATCATGGCCAGCAGGACCCAGCTCAGGCCGAGCTTGTAGGCCACCCCGGGGCCGCCCACGAAGCTGCTCGCGCTGGTGTAGCTGGCGATGATGGACATGGCGAGCACGAAGCCGCCCATGGAGCGGCCGCCGATGAAATATTCCTCGATGAACCCGTGGGAGTCCGAGGTCTTTTGGGACTGTTTCCGGGCCCACAGCGCGGCGAGGAAGGACAAGGACAGGTAGATGACGACCGGGACGATGGTGTTGAGCTCGGCCATCAGAATGCCTCCGGGTGGCGTTCGTCGGTGACTTCAAGGCCTTCCCGCTTGGGCGCGCCGCCTTCCTCATCAAGGGGGATGTCCTTGAAGAACCGGCGGACCATGAACCACAGGAGCGCCGACAGCAGCGGATAGCCCGCGATGCAGCTCAGGAAGAACCATGCGGGGAGGCCGAAGATGTAGTCATACCCTTCCGGGTCGCCGTCGCCGAGCCCGTAGGCGCACGCGTACCACCAGACGAAGTACAGGCCGTAGGCCCCCAGCGTCAGCAGGGCTTCGCGGTTGGCCTGCGCGTAGCGCCAATCCTGCTTGAAAGGTTTGTTCATGACGTTTCAGTGGGTTAGAGTGAAGGTCTGGATAGGGAGGCAGGCCGCACGGCGGAAAAACGGTTCGCGCTTGCGAGCGCGCTCACCATTCCCGCGTGTGACATGGGAATGGTGAGCGAGTGAACTGCCGGAAAGAGTTGTAACTTTTGAGGGGCGGCGGCGCAACCGCCTTTCGGTGGGGCAGGGACGCTAGGGCAGGATGCTGAGCCGTTTGAGCGCCGCTTCGGCGATGCCCCGGGCCCGCACGCCGGAGGCGTCCGGCCCTTGGATGTTCACGGCGAATGACCAGCGGTTGTGCGGGGTTTCCACGCCGCCGACGAACCAGCCTATGATGCCCCTGTCGGCGTCGTCCGAGCCTGAGCCTGTCTTGCCCATGAAGCGCAAGCCCTTCCCGGAGGACAGCGTGATGTCCCGCTTGACGACGGCGATGTCCTCGGCGGCGAAGGGCAGGGAGCCGTTGAAGAGGGCGCGCAGGAGGCCGACCTGTTCGCGCGGGGAAATCTTGAGCGAGGACTGAAGCCAGAACCGGGTCAGCCCCCCGGAAATGTCGCGGTTGCCGTAGCCGATACGGTCCAGCCCCCGCTGCATCCGTTCCTCTCCGATGCCCGTTGCGACGCGCTGGAAATACCAGACCACCGAATGGCGCATGGCCGAGGCCAGCGTCTGGTCATGGTTCCACGCGGCGATGGAAGAGGGCTTGCCGTTCCATTTCATGAGGGTGCGGGCGTCGTCGCGGTCCAGAACGCCGCTGTCCAGCCCGATGAGCGCATGGAAAACCTTGAAGGTGGAGCAGGGAGGAAGGCGGGTTTCGCTCAGGGTTTTGTTGAAGACCGTATAGCGGTCGGCCCCTTCGTCATACATGATGAATGTGCCGTCAAAGCCTTGGAAGATATCCGCCAAATCGGTTCGCTCGACGGTTTCCGAAGCCCGCGCCACGGAGGCGAGCAGGACAAGCGCGAAGAGGGTGCCTATGATGATGTGTTTTTTCATGTCGCCTTCATAAAAAGGAAGCCCTCCGCCGAAGGTTTCGGTGGAGGGGAAAGGGCCTTCAGGACAACGAGGCCCCGGCTGTTTTGGTGATCACGGCTTGATGTAGGCGAAGTCTTCGCGTTGGAGGCGGACGATTTCCACGACGCCGGCGGGCACGACTTCGACGCAGGGGAGCAGGTCTTCCTTGGTGATGGGGACCTTCTTCATGGCGTTGGCGCATACGCGGAAGGAAACCCCGGCCTGAGCCAGTTTCTCGATGGCTTCGGTTTGCGCGTTGTCTTTCCGGGCGAGGAAGCGGGCCGCCCCGCCGTTGGCGAGCAGGACGACGGTGCAGGGTTCGCCGTTCAGCGCGGCGAGATAGTTGTTGATATTGCCGAGAGCCATGACGAAGCGGGATTCATCAGGCAGATCCACATGCACGAGCAGGTCGTAAAACATGATAGTCTCCTTTGACAGGGTGGCCTGTCCTGTTTTTGATGATGCCTGTAGGCAGAAGTACGGAATATTCACCTATAAGGCAATATGGAATAAATAGTATCAAACGAAAGCAGGTTGTCTCATCATAAAGATTCGTTCCTCCGGCGTGCGGGGGGCGGGAACAAGGAGCACGTTTCATGTTCAATCCGATTCATTCCACATCCGCAAAGTCCGTCCTGCCCATGCTGGCCATGCGCGGCCTGGCGACGGGGCTTTGCGCCGGGTGCGTGGTCGGGCTTCTCCGGTTGTCCCACGATCGGGCCGCGGCGCGTGTGGCGCTTTGGCTGGAAGAGTGGCGCGAGGTATGGTGGACGGTACCGATCTGGTTCGGCGTACTGGTTGCGCTGGCCGTGATCCTCAGGCGCATCGTCAGGGAGGAGCCGCTCATCAGCGGCTCGGGTATTCCGCAGACGGAGTTGGCGCTGGCCGGGCGTCTTTCCTTTACATGGTGGCGTGTATTGCTCGCAAAATTTTTAGGGAGCTGGCTGGCGTTGTTCGGCGGGCTTGCCCTTGGCCGGGAAGGCCCGAGCATCCAGATGGGCGGGGCCGTGGGCGCGGGGTTTCATGCGCTTTGGAGGCCGGCGGCTCCCCATGCTCTGACCGGAAGCCCCTATGTTGTGGCCGGGGCCGTGGCGGGCCTTGCCGCCGCCTTTGGGGCACCCGCCGCCGGGGTGCTGTTCGCCTTCGAGGAAATGAAGTCCCGGCGGGATACCTCGCTGATTGTGGCGGCGTGTGCGTCGGCCATCGGCGCGCACCTCATGATCCGCATTGTCTTCGGCATGGGGCGCATCCTTCCGTTTGCGGGGTTCGAAGCGCCTCCGCTGTCCTCTTTCTGGATCGTGGCGCTGGAAGGCGCCGTCTTTGGGGTGCTCGGCGTGGGATACAACAAGACCCTGCTGTGGCTTCACGATAGGGAGGCCGGACAGACGCTGATCCCGGATCGCTGGAGGGCCTTGCCGCCGCTGCTGCTCGCCGGATGCCTCGCGCTGTTCGCGCCTCTGCTGATCGGCGGGGGCGAGAGCCTGATCATCTTTGTGGGCGAGCACGATGTGGCCCTGAAGACGCTTATCCTTTTGCTCGCGTTCAAGTATCTGTTCGCCCAGTACAGCACCGTCGCGTCCATCCCGGGCGGCCTCCTTATGCCTATTCTGTGCCTCGGCGCGCTGTGGGGGAGGCTCTGGGCGGAACTGCCCGTCTCGGCGTTGGCCGCGCACGGGCTGGCGTCCGGTTCGGTGCAGCCGTATGTGCTGTTCGGCATGGTGAGCTATTTTGCGGCAACGGTGCGTGCGCCGCTGACGGGCATTGTCCTCGTTACGGAGATGTCGGGCACGTACACCTGCCTTCCGGGCAGTTTGCTCGCGGGGCTGATCGCCTGTAAGGTAGCCAACCTCCTGCACTGTCCCCCTGTTTATGATTCCCTCAAGGAACGTATCCGGCTATAAGGGACACCCCTTTGCTCTTTTCGTTATTCCGCTTATGGTGCCCTTTCCCTGTTTTTAAGGAGTGTTCCGTGCGGTTCTCTTGCTTTGCCCAGAAATCATCCGAAGGCCCGGAGGAAGGTGTCGAACACCTTCTCTGGAACGGCCAATCCATCGCTTTTACCATCCGTCGCGGATCGCCCCGGCGCAAGCGCACGCTTATCCGGGTGACCCGCGCGGGGAAGGTGGAAGTCATCCTTCCCCCGTTCCTGCTTCGAAAAGAGGCTTTCGCCGCCATTCAGTCGCGAGGGGGGTGGATTTTAGATCGTTTACGTGAAATACAGAGTTGTCCACAGCCGTCTCCGTTGTATTACACAGATGGTGAGGAGCATCTTTTTTTAGGGACCTACTGCCGGCTTCAACTCGTTGTATGCGGCGTCAAAAAAAATTTTTTGTCCTCCGATGAAAAAATTGGACAGTCCGTTGTTACTGGAAGATCACAACTTATTCAGTTAAGAGTGGATTCGGACGATCCCGAGACGGTACACAAACAGCTTTTCTTGTGGTATAAGACACAAATACAAAAGCATATAGCGTACAGGTTAGCAGCGTTATGCCCCCGTATCCCTTGGCTTACGGCGGTTCCCACGTGGCGTGTGCGCACGATGCGGCGTCGCTGGGGGAGCTGCACGGGAAGCGGGGTGATTACGCTCAATACGCATCTCATCAAAGCGCCCCCGCAGTGCCTCGATTATGTTTTACTTCATGAAATAGCTCACTTGCAGGAACATAACCACAGCCAGCGGTATTACGCCGTCCTTGAGCGGCTGTTGCCCAACTGGAAGGCCGTCCGGAGGGAGCTTGAAGCTTGGTCGCCGCTCGTGCTCAACTGATGCCGGGCTCCCTAGGAAAGCCGGCTGGAGCGGTCACATCTGGGAAAGGAGCTCGGGGTAATCGAGGATGACCTTTTCCGGGACGAGGCCGTGTTGTTGGACGGGGACGAAACGGACACGTTCTTCCACCGTACAGGCTTTTCCGGTCTGGAAGAGCAGTTCGCCGCATTCGGGAAAACGCCGTTTCAGGCGGGCCCTGATGACGGGAGAGGCTTCCGAGCCCTGTGTGGCGTAGACCACGAAGCGATAGGTGGCAAGCCACTCCTTCCCTTGCTTGTGCAGCCCGGAAAGGTGCATGTCGTCGCAATGGATTTCGGGAAGCGTCCAGGTCATGAGCAGTTCGAAGCGCTTCTGGAGCAAAGGAAGATCGGGCCGCCGATCCGGCCTGAGGAAAAGCCCGGCAAGCCCGGCGAGCAGGAAACACACGGAGAGCGGGAGCAGGATTTTCCAGCGCGTGCTGGCATTTCGGGCACAGCGCCGGAGCCCTTCAGGCCCGGAAGGGCCAAGTTGCGACAGGAGGGGGCTGATTTCGGCAGGGGTATTGGAAGGCACGGTTTTCCTCGGCGGCTACAGTGGCGATCGGTTCTTTGTTGCAGAATCCTTGGTAGGCGTCCATTACTTGAAGAGGGGAAAATTGTTAAATAGCATATTAGATATAGTTTTTCTGTTGATCTTTGTCAGCGCATGTGCTTTTGTGGGCACATTCGCATAGGGACGCAACTTCGGGAACACGTTCCGGGACATACGGAATGGGTGCTGTTTCCGTAATCGGCTGGATGCCGGAGGGGCAACACGCTGGATGGGCTTCGGCGTAGGACAGCGCCGGGCCATGAGGGGAGTGTGGGAATACCGCGCTCGGGGGACCCTCTACACCAAAGATGGATATTGACATGAGACATCAGGAACGCAATGTTTCCGAGTTTGATGAAATCATAACCTATCCGCCGTCTGCCGCTCCTTCCGGGGAGAAACAGGTAATGAGCTGCGTTCAAGCTTTCACGGCGGCACTCGGTTTCGCTATGTCCGCGGGATGGGACTGGCTTCCGTCGATGCACACATTGTGGCTTCGCGACTATATTGAGGCGGTCAGTATGCCGACGCCGTTCGGTTTCTTCGGGACGCTGTCGGGAAGTATTTTCTTTAAAATGATCATGCTGCTCGCGCTTTGTCCCGTCATGGAGCGTCTCTTTCACGCTTTCCCGTTGGATCGCGTGGCCTTTCGCCGGAAGCCCTTTCCGAATGCCGACTATGCGTTGCTCCCTCCGGCCTTAAGAGAGCGCATTTATTTAAGTACGCCTCTCATCCTCGCTCAACTCTGCGCCATCCTGCTGCTGTTGGTATTGACGTTTTCCTTGCCGCCTTGTCTGGATGGCCTCATGCCGTGGCTGCTCGGAACGGTTTCGGCTTTGTTCGGCCTGATCTGGTTTGTGCTTGTGACCCTGCTGCCCGGAGTTTGGAGCGGCATCTCCTATGGCCTGGCAATCACGTTCAGCATCCTTATTTCCCTGCTTTTGGATACGGCCCCGGCAGAGTCGCTGGCTCGTTTCAGGATGCTGTTTCCCATTCTGGCGATCCCGTTGATATTCTTCGCCATGCCGCCTTCAGACGACATCCGGAGGCGTGTCCGGCGCCACCACCGTCAACGCCTGTTCGCGCCTTGGGTCAAGGGCGTCCTCTTGCGCGGGCTTTTGCTGCGCCGCCTTTCCTATCTGGATATTCTCTCCAAGCAGGGAAGCGTCTATCTGGTTCTGTGCGTGTTCCCAATTATGTATGGTGTTCAGATTTTACTTGATTTCTCAATTGGTTGTCCGATGGTGTCCTTCAACCTGATGCTCGAACCGCCGTTGGAGCGACATGCCTTTCTCATCATGTCCGGAGAAATTTCCGGGGCGTTTCTCGCTTCGTCATTGATCGCCTTCTTCCCGAGCCACTCCTTGCTGGTCCCTATGCTCGGCCTGTCTCTGTTCGGATGCGGCTCCCTGCTGACCTCGGTTTTCCCTTCTCAGCCGCTGAATTCCGTAGCCTTTTATATCATGCAGTTGTCTTCCGGCTGCTGCGCCGCGTTCGGCTTGTTTGTCCTGCACCAATTCTTCCAGAGGAGCGGTTTCTTGTTCCGCACGTTATCCAGGGCACTTTTCCTGCTGACGCTGTTTGGTTCCATGGGCGGGTATTTGCTGTGGAAGTTTGCGGACAATATCCACAACAGCTATCTCAGTTCACATGCGTTGTTCATGCATTTGCTGACCATCGGTGCCATTCTCGGTTTGTTCTTCGTGTACTTGATCCGGCGTCCGTTGCGGCACTTGATGGTCACGACGCCGAGGCGGTCGCTGGAAGAGGCGTTTGTGCCGATCATTCAGGAAGATCCGTTTGAACAGCTGACGCCCCGCGAACGCGAAGTCGCCGAACTGGTGCAGACCGGCATGAAAAATCTGGAAATCAGCGTGAAGCTCAACATCACCGAGACGACGCTGCGTGTCCACCTGCGCCGCATTTACCGGAAGCTCGGTATTCAGGGACGCTCGAACCTGCGCGACTTCAACTCTCTGTAGGCACGCACCGCCCACTGAAGACGCTCCCTTGGCTCTCGGGGAACGCCTCCGTTTCCGTTCCTTCCCGAGAGTTCCATTGAAGATACAAAAAAACGGTTCCGCATCGGGCTCGCCCCGCCGCGGAACCGTTTTTGATGGGAATATCCTTCTCAGAAAGAGGGGCTTCAGGCATTACCGCCGCCGGGATGAACCCCTTCAGCGCGGCCTCCCCAAGCATCATCCTACTCCCCCACTTATTTCCACACCTCTTGGCGTTCGGCGTAGATGGCTTCAAAGCGCTTGAGCTGATCCTGCTCTACGGGCGTTCGGGCAAGCGGGCGGGCCTGCTTGAGCCAGCTTTCGGTCTTGCGCTTGTCGTTCTGATACAGAGAGCTGTAGGCGAGATGCAGGTAGGCGTCGAATACTTTCCCGGCCTCGCCGAGCGAACGTCCATAGTAGTAATGCACTTCCGCGTCCTGCGGGAGCCTGCGGAGGACCTGCTGATAGTATTTGTGGGCGGAAGCCTTGTCGCCGCTGCCGTCCAGCAGCCGGGCGTAGAAGAACTGGGCCATGATGTCGTTGGGGTCCAGCTCCAGCGCCCGGAGCAGTGTTCTTCCGGCCCGGGCATCGCCCTTGTTGTAATAGAACCGCCCTGCCTCGCGTACGACGAGAGCGTCGCCGGGCGCACAGGCCAGCGCCTTGGAGAAGGCCGCGTCAGCGTCCTTGATCTGATTGCGGCGTTCGGCGAGGATGCCTTGCCCCATGTAGGCGAGGCAATCGGGCTTTTTGCCTTCAAGCTGTTTGGCGAAGAACCGGGCCGCCGCGTCGGGATCGCCATAGCGGGCCCAGATCAGCGTCTTGACGCGGTTGAAGCGCGTGTCGTCGTCCTTACGGTTGCGTACGGCGGCGGGAAGCCCCTGGATGCGGGCGTGGATCTCGTTGATACGGCCGCCCACGTCGGGGTGGGTGGACAGGTATTCGGGAATGTCGATGCCCGAGGCCCACTGCTTGCGGCGGATCTTCTCGAACGCGCCTTGCAGGCCCTGCGGACGATAGCCCGCCGAGGTGAGGTATTGCAGGCCGATCTGGTCGGCTTCGGTTTCATCCATGCGGCTGTAGTTGAGCATGGCGGCCTGCCCGGCGGCCACGCTGCCCGCGAAGATGGCCCCGCTGCCTTGCCCGCCGCCCAGGAGGGCGGCCGCCAGCGCGCCGACGAGGCTGCCGATGGTGACGGCCTGCGCCCGCTCCATGCGGGTGGCGATGTGGCGCTGGGTGACGTGGGCCAGTTCGTGGCCGAGTACGCCCGCGAGTTCGGACTCGTGGTCAAGCTGCATGATGAGCCCGGTGTGGACGAAGACGGAACCGCCCGGCACGGCGAAGGCGTTCATGCTGTTGTGCAGCAGCACGTTGGCGGTGAAAGGGAAGGGCTGCGGGGGGAAGGTTTTGGAGAGGCGGTCCACAATGGACTGGATGTAGCCCTTGATTTCGGGGTCTTCCACAAGCGGCATACGGGAGCGGACGAGCACGTCGAACTTGCGTCCGAGTTCTTTTTCGTCCTTGACGCCGAAACTGCCGAAAAGCGCGGCCTGCACCGGGATCGCGCCCTGCAGGAACAGGGCGAATGAGAGGATCACGGCGACGAGGCCGCGCCAGAGGCGGCCGGGAGCGTTCCCGGCCGCACCGTAGCGTGCGTTCAGATGATATCCCATACAGGGCCTTCGGGGGTGTCCCGGACTTCCACGCCAAGGGCCGCGAGCTCGTCGCGGGCCGCGTCGGAACGGGCGAAGTCCTTGGCTGCGCGGGCTTCCTGCCGTTCGCGGAGGAGCCCGGCTACCTTGTTCATGTCCAATCCCCTGCGGCGGGCGCGGATTTCACGCAGGGAAGCGAGGAAGCCTTCCGGCTTTTGCGCGAACAGGCCGAGCAGGGTGTCCCATTTCGCGGTGGCGTCACGGAAGGCCTTGAGGATGTCGCGGCCGCCCTCGCTGTTGCGGAGCTTTTTGTCTTCGAGCACGCGCCCGGCGATGCGGACCATGTTGAAGAGGTGCCCCATGGCGGCGGCGGTGTTCACGTCGTCTTCCAGCGCGTCCATGAAGGACTGATCCTGCTGTTTCAGCTCTTCCACCAGCTCGGCGGGAGCCGCGCCGGGCTTCCAGTTCTCGCGGGCCAGCGCCTTGTCCACTTCGCGCAGGCATTCGTAGACACGCTTCTGGCTGCGCTCGCTCTCGTCCATGTTGTCGAGCGAGAAGTCGATGGGGCTGCGGTAGTGCTTCCCGGCGAGGAAGTAGCGCAGGGTTTCGGCAAGGTAGCTTTCGAGGATGTCGCGGATGGTCTTGAAGTTGCCGAGCGACTTGGACATCTTTTCGGAATCGACCTGCACGAAGCCGTTGTGCATCCAGATATTGGCGAGGGGCTTGCCGAGCGCGGCCTCGGTCTGGGCGATTTCGTTTTCGTGGTGGGGGAAGATGAGGTCAAGCCCGCCGCCGTGGATGTCCAGCGGCAGGGGGATGTACTTCTCGCTCATGGCCGAGCACTCGATGTGCCAGCCGGGGCGTCCCTTGCCCCACGGGCTTTCCCAGTAGGGTTCGCCGGGCTTGGCGCTTTTCCAGAGGGCGAAGTCCAGCGGGTCTTCCTTTTCGTCGCCGGGCACGACGCGCGCGCCGGAACGCAGGTCGTCGGGCGTGCGGCCGGACAGCTTGCCGTAGCCGGGGAAGGAGCGCACGCGGAAATACACGTCGCCGGAAGGCGTGGCGTAGGCCTTGCCGTCGGCGATGAGGCGCTCGGTGAGGTTGAGCATTTCCTGAATGTGCTCGGTGGCCCTGGGCTCGATGTCGGCGCGGATCACGCCGAGGCGGTCCATGTCCTCATGGTAGGCCTTGATGTAGGTTTCCGCGATTTCGGTGCTGGAAACGCCCTCGTCGTTGGCGCGCTTGATGATCTTGTCGTCCACGTCGGTAAAATTGCGGACGAAGGTGACTTCATAGCCTTTATAGCGGAGCAGGCGCACCAAGATGTCGAACGCCACCGCGGAACGGGCATGTCCGATGTGCGACAGGGCGTAGGCCGTGATGCCGCAGGCGTAGACGCCCACCAGCCCCTTGCGGACGGGCGTGAACGTTTCCTTTTTTCGGGACATGGTATTGTAGAACTGCATGGAGGCTCCTTTGGACGCGGGGAAAGGGGGAGCCGGGGAGGGCGCTTTTCGTCAAAAGCGCCCTCCCCGGACCCCCACCCGCAAAAACTTTGACTGGTGGGGAGGCCGCACGGCGGGAGTTCCGTTACGCGCGGGTCCGGAAGCAAGCGGAAGGAAATCCGCCGCCTGCCGTATGGGGCGGGCGTGTTGGGAAGGCCGTCCGTTGCGGCCCAAAGCCGTTTCCGGACGGGCTCGGCCCTTATCCTTCTATCTGGTTGATGCGGCGGAGGTGGCGGCCGCCTTCAAAAGCGGTGTTCAGGAACAGTTCCGCGATGTCGAGGGCCACGCCCTGGCCGGTCACGCGCTCGCCGAGGCAGAGCACGTTGGCGTTGTTGTGCTGGCGGGTGGCGCGGGCCTGAAATTCGCATCCGCACAGCGCCGCGCGGATGCCGGGGATGTGGTTGGCGGTCATGCTCATGCCGATGCCCGTCCCGCACACGAGGATCCCGAAAGAGGCGGGTTCGTCGCCGGGCGTGGCGTTGCCCGCGTCGGCAAGGACTTTGCCGCATACGCCCTTGGCATAGACGGGGTAGTCGCAGCTTTCCGTGGTGGCGGGGCCGAGGTCGTGGACATCATGCCCTTTTTCGGAAAGGCGCTTTACCAGCGCGGCCTTGAGTTCCAGTCCGGCGTGATCGGAGCCGATATAGACGGTAGCCATCGTTTTCCTGTCTTTTTTTGATGTGAGAAAAGCTCCCCGCTGGGGACGGTTCCAATAAAAAAAGGACATGCCTGCCTTTTTCATAAGCGTGCATGGCGAAGTGTCAACAGGCGGGCGATGAGTGTTTGCCCGCCATTACTGATTTCTTCTGTACCGTTTCCCGGAAAAAAAGGAAATGCCCGCCGAAGCGTTCGCCCGATGAGGAAAGCCTTTGGAAAAAGAGGGATGGGCTCCGCGCCGGAAGGCTCGGGGAAGGGAACGTTTTTTCAGAAAAGTTTCCCTCCTCAAGGCGTCCTGTTCAACGCCCATCCGCCTTAAAGCAGCCACCCGAACCGGGCGCGGAGCGGGGCGAGGTGCCCGGCGCGGTGGGCTTCCCGGTCTTTTTCAAGCCGGACGATATCGCCTTCAAGCAGGGCAAGGTCGCCCGCAAGCTGTTCGCGCCGGGGATCGGCGAGGGTCGCCATGCGCGACAGCTCGTCCTGGATGGCCTCTTGGCGGCGGCGCATGAGCGTCAGGCGGCGCTGGTAGCCGATATCCGGCCCGGCAATCCAGCGCGTTTCGGCCCACAGCACCCACAGGCCCAGATACATGATCCGAAAGAGTTCTTCGATACGGTTCAGAGACGTCTGGAAGTCCATCAGTTGCCCCCCTTCTTGATGGGTTCGATGATGGTACCCGCCGGAAGCTCCAGGGCAAGCTGGTCGTCCCGGAATGCCGCATTGGGCTTCTGGCGGTCCTTGACCAGCAGAATGGCGGAATAGCCGTCGGGATGCGTCAGCTTGAACTTGTAGGGCAGAGGCGGGTTGCCGTCGTCATAGGTGATATCCATGACCCACCCCTTTTCCGCCGACCAGCGGACGGGCAGGCCGTCGGGCCGCAGTTCCAGCATCCCCGGCAGGATGCCGCCGGAGAGCGTGAAGGCGATGTCGCCGTTGGGCAGGGCGCGGGGGTTGAGCCCCTCGGCCGCGCCGAAGACTTCGTGGAAACGGCCGCGCATGAGCGAGGAGAAGTCGCGCAGGGAGAAGGGCACGGGCCTGCCGAAATTGAGCTGCACACGCTGCGGGCCTTTGTGGACGATGGCCTTGTTCTCGTTGGGCGCGTAGGCCGTGAAGCTGTCCTGCGTTTCCTGGATGCGGGCCACCAGCGCGCCGATCCCGGCCATGACGTCGAGGCGTATGGGCAGATAGCCGTTGCTCCAGAGCAGGGTTTCCACGCGGCGCGTGTCGCCTTGCGAACCGTAGCGGAGGCTGCCGCTCAGGCGGTACGGATCGTGATCCGAGGCGCGGGCGGAGGCATAGCCCTGGTAGGCTTGCCACGCGGCGTTGGAGGCGTCCGAAGGCGCGGACGTCCCGATCTCCGTGCCGCGCGTGGCGCAGGCCTGGAGCGACAGGACGAGCAAGGCCGCGAGTATCAGGCGGAAGGGAGCGGAAAGGCGGATGTTCATAGCGAGTTCAGCTTCTTGCGTATGGTTTCAGGATTCGGGTGGTCCAGTTCGAGGGCCCGTTCCCATCCTGTGCGCGCTTCGTTTTTGAGTCCTTGGGCGTTGGCAATGTCGCCGTAGTGTTCCCATATGGTGGGATCGCCGCCGTCGGGGAGGCTTGTCGCCCGGCGGACGAGCGCCCATGCCTCGGCGTTCTCGCCCCGGCGGAAGTGCGCCCAGGCGAGGGAGTCCAAAATGTACGCATGGTCAGGGGCCTGCTTGAGCGCCGCTTCGAGCAGCAAGACCGCGCGGTCCAGATCCTTGCCCTGCTCGGCCAGCGAGTAGCCCACATAGTTCAGGGCCTGATAATCCTCGGGATTGCGGGCGACGATGGATTCCATCACGGCGAGGGCCTCGCGCTTGCGGCCGAGGGAATCCAGCACGCTGCCGTAGACATAGGCGATTTCGTCGTCCGAAGGCCAGATCTGCTGCGCCGCCGTGGCCGCGGTCAGGGCTTCCTTGTAGCGGTCCTGCAACAGGTACAGGTGGATCTCCATGAGCCGGAAATCCCGTTCCGTGGGGAACTGGCTCTGGCCCTGAAGGATGAGCTGCATGGCGTCTTCATAGCGCTGCTGATCGTGCAGCAGCTGGATGCGCAGGCGCAGCGCCCGGTCGTAAAAACGGTTTTCCGGGGGAATGGATTCAAGGAAGTTCAGGGTTTCCTGCACGTCCTTGTGGTATTCGTAGGCGATGGCGGCGAGGTAGAAATGCACCTCGTCCGGCGCATTGGGATCGCTCTTGAGGCCGTCGAGCAGGGCCTCCGCCTCGGGGTACATCCTCGCGTCCAGAAAAAGCGTCGCCGCCGTGAGCTTGTAGCCGTAGGTGGCGGGGCCGTTCAGGGCGTAGTCCAGGGCTTTCTGCCCCTTTCCGGCGCGGATCTGGCCTTCGACCATCCTGATCCAGATGTCCGGATTGTCCGGGTCCTGCTCGATCAGGCTGTTATAGATTTCGTTCGCTTCGGAGAATTGCCTGTCCGCTTCCAGCAGGCGGGCCAGCTCGAACCACGCGTCGACGAATTCCGGGCTTTCCTGTACGGCGAGCCGGAGCTGCTGGATGGCCCTATGGGGCTGTTTGAGGCCCACGAGGGCCTGCGCGTGGGCATAGCGGACAAAAGACGTCCGCAGGCGCTGCGGCAGGGCCGAGAACACCTTGTCGGCGTCCTTGAAGTGCCCGGTTTTGACGTAGAGGATGCCGAGCTCCTGCTGCACGAGTTCGGAGTCCGGGCGCTGCTTGCGGTATTCTTTCAGAATCTTGAGGGCCTGCTCGTTGTCGCCCTGTTCGAGCCACGTTTCGGCGAGCAGGAGGTGCAGGCCGAGATCGCCGGGCACGCGCTTGACGGCCTGTTCAAGCAGGCTGCGGGCTTCGCTGGTTTCCCGGTTGAGCATGAGCCATGCCGCCGCGTCGATGAAGGGCTGCGGCCTGTTTTCCAGCGTCAGGAGGAGTTTTACGGCTTCAAGGACGCCTTCCTTGTCGTCGCCGCGGATGGACTGGTCGAGCAGGAGGGTCGCGTAGGTACGCTGGGCCTCGGGCGAGAGGTCCCATTGCACGGGTTCCTGCGGCGTACTGCGGGCGCACCCGGTGAGCATCTGCACGGTCAGCACGGCGCAGACCATCCCGCGCAGCAGATTGCGGACAAGACCCGCGCCGCAGCGGGAATTTCCCCGGCGGGCGTGGGATGGCGCAGCCGCAAGCGGGGCCGCGGGATGAGTGAGGCGAATGCGGAAGCTCATGAGCAAACTCTGGGGGTTGAAACACGATAACAGGGGATAACGAATACCCTAAACGGGAACGAACAACAACCGGAGATTGTGTATCCGGAACGTTGTTTTCCTCCTAGTGCGAGATCCAGTCTTCGGAGAAGTCCTGAATATCGGTGGAGAGATGGGTCTTCAGCTTTTGGAGCAGGCGGGCCTCAAGCTGGCGTACCCGTTCGCGGGTGACGTTGTAGCGCTCCCCGATTTCCCGCAGCGTGACCGGATCGTCGGTCAGGAGGCGGTGCTCGAGGATGTAGGCTTCCTTTTCGGAAAGCGAGGGGAGGATGTCGCGGATTTTGCTTTGGAGCAGTTCGGCGATTTCCATGCCCGCGAGGCTTTCCTCAATGCCCGGGCCGAGCGCGGGCAGGAAGTCCATGCGCGTGGCGCTGCCGGACTCGTCGCCGACGGTGGCGTCGAGGGACATGTCGGAGGCGTCCAGCCGCTGCTGCATCTCCACGATCTGATCCTCGCCCACGCCGAGGCGCTCCGCAAGGGTCGCCGCGTCTGGGTCGAAGCCTTCGGCAATGAGCTTCTGGCGTTCGCGGTTCAGGTTGTAGAACAGCTTGCGCTGGGCCTGCGTCGTGCCGATCTTGACCATCCTCCAGTTGTCCATGATGAACTTGAGGATATAGGCGCGGATCCAGAACGCCGCGTAATAGGAGAACTTGATCCCCTTGTCCGGGTCGAACTTGTTGACGGCCCGCATGAGGCCGACGTTGCCCTCCTGAATGAGGTCGAGCACGTTCTGCATCCAGCGGCGCTGGAAGTCCATGGCGATCTTGACCACCAGCCGCAGGTGCGAGGACACCAGGCGGAAGGCCGCGTCGCTGTCGCCGGTCTTCTGCACGCGGCGGGCCAGATCGAACTCTTCGTCCGGCTTGAGCATGGGGAAGCGGCTCACTTCGCGCAGGTAGAGGTGCAGCGAGTCCTTGCTGGACGACAGGGAAGGCAGGTGCTGCTGCGACGGTGCGGGCAGGGTATCGCCTTCGGGCAGGATGTCGGCGTCGGGGTCGAGCGCGGCCACGTCGTCTTCGGGCAGATCGTCGCCGATGTCTTCGCTGTCCTCGTCCTCGGCGTCGGTAACGTCCATGGGTTTTGCGGCTTTGTGGGCGGCGGTTTTTCCGGAGGCCTGTTTGGGAAGGATCTCCGGTTCGATGATTTCGGGTTCCACAACGGTATGATGCTCTTCAGCCGCCGTTGCGGAAGAAACCGGGGGCGCGATCGCGTCGTCGGCGGGCCCGCCGGTCGTCTGGCCGCTCTCGGCGGCCTTGGTGGAAATGCGACGGCTCATATGATTTGTACGTCCTTTTGCCATAAATCCGTTTATCAGAGTTGAGGGCGGTGGTCCGTGCTCCGGCGCCGGGCGGGGCGCTCCGCGCGGACACGCCTCATGGTGTTACGAAAAAAATCATGCGGGGGAGGCCCGTACGGGGCGGCTCCTCAATCGGATGCTATAGTTTTGGTTTGTCCTTTTCAACGATTTTCAGTAGACAGAAACCCAAGGGGAGAGCCCGTGCCGTTTGGTGCGGGCTCCTGTTCACGAGCCATTCAAGACCTGCCCGCCCGTGAAGGGGCAGGATACCATAAAGGAGAACCGCGTGGCGGATTTTCGTAGCGCACTCGCCTCCGGGCGTACCCTGCTGCTCGACGGGGGCATGGGGACCATGTTGCAGGCAAGGGGCCTGCCCGCCGGGGAACACCCGGAACAGTTCTGCCTCGATCGGCCGGACGTGCTCCGGGGGATCCACGCCGACTACCTCGCCGCGGGCGCGGACATCATTCTGACGTGCACCTTCGGCGGCTCGCGCCTCAAGCTTCCGGCGGGCATCGACGTCACGCCGTTCAACCGCACGATGGCCCGGATCGCCCGCGCCGCCGTGGACGCCGCCGGCCGGGAAGCCTTCGTCGCCGGCGACATGGGGCCGTGCGGGCAGTTCGTGCGTCCGCTTGGGGACCTGCACCCGCTGGAGCTGTATGAAGCCCTGCGCGAACAGGCGCGCGGCCTTGTGGAAGGCGGCGTGGATCTGTTCCTCATCGAAACGCAGTTCGATCTGGCGGAAGTGCGCATTGCCGTGGCCGCCATCCGGGCCGAAAGCGACCTGCCGATCATGGTTTCCATGACCTTCGAGCAGGGGACGAGCCTCACCGGGACGACCCCGGAAATTTTCGCGGAAACCATGCAGAACCTCGGCGTGGACGCGCTCGGCCTGAACTGCGGCCTCGGGCCCGAGCAGATGGCCCCGCTCATGGAGCGCTTCCTCGCCTGTTCGTCCGTGCCGGTGCTGGCCGAGCCCAACGCGGGCCTGCCCGAGCTGGTGGACGGCAAGACCGTGTTCCGCCTGCCCCCCGAGCCGTTCGCCGAAAAGACGGCGGCCTTCGTCGGCATGGGCGCGCGGCTTGTGGGCGGCTGCTGCGGCACGACCCCGGATCACATCGCGGCCCTGCGCCGGGCCGTCGACGCCGTCGGCCCCTGTCCCGCCCCTGCGGTGACGCCTTCCGGCATCGTGCTGACCACCCGTACCCGGCTGGTGCGCGTCAGCCCCGCCGAGCCGTTCAAGATCATCGGCGAACGCATCAATCCCACGGGCAAGAAAGATCTGCAAGCGGAATTGCAGGCCGGGGAATACGGCCTCGCCATGCGGTTCGCCTCCGAGCAGGTGGCCCTCGGCGCGCCGATCCTCGACGTGAACGTGGGCGCGCCCATGGTCGACGAGGCGCTGCTCCTGCCAGAACTCGTGCAGCGCCTCACCGGAAAATACGCCGAACCGCTTTCCCTCGACTCCTCGCACGCGGAAGCCATTGCCGCGGCCCTGCCGTTCTGCCCCGGTTCCCCGCTGGTGAACTCCATCAGCGGCGAAGCCGACCGCATGGAACATCTCGGTCCGCTGTGCAGGCAGTGGGGCGCGCCGTTCATCCTGCTGCCCATTCAGGGCCGCAAGCTGCCGGTGAAGGCGGCGGACCGCATCGCCATCATCGAGAACATGCTCGACAAGGCCGCCATGCTCGGCATCCCGCGCCGCCTTGTGCTCGTGGACGTGCTGGCGCTGGCCGTGGCCTCCAAGGCCGAAGCGGCCCGCGAGGGCCTTGAGACGATCCGCTGGTGCGCCGCGCACGGCCTTGCGACCACCATCGGCCTGTCCAACATTTCCTTCGGCCTGCCCGCCCGCGAACTCGTGAACACGACGTTCCTCAGCATGGCGATGGGCGCGGGGCTCAGCTCCTGCATCGCCAACCCCTCAAGCGGCCGCCTGCGTGAAGCCAAGGCCGCCGGGGACGTGCTCATGGGCCATGACCGGGACGCCGCCGCGTTCGTGAACGGCTATGCCATGTGGACGCCGGGCAACGGCGGGACGGCGGACGCCGCCGCGTTCGCCCGGGCCACGGCGCAGACCGTGGAGGAGGCCGTGATTCTCGGCGACCGCGAAAGCGTGGTCGGGCTCGTGGAAAAGGAGCTGGAAGCCGGGGCCGATCCCTTTGAACTCGTGCGCGGGCGCCTCATCCCCGCGATCACCGAAGTGGGCTCGAAATACGAGCGCCGCGAATATTTCCTGCCCCAGCTCCTGCGCTCCGCCGAAACCATGCAGACGGCTTTCGCACGCCTGAAGCCGCTGTTGGAACGCGAAGCCAATGCCGAAGCGCAGAAAATCATCGTTGTCGCCACCGTTGAGGGCGATATTCACGACATCGGCAAGAACATCGTCAGCCTCATGCTCGGCAACCACGGCTTCAAGGTCGTGGATCTGGGCAAGGACGTGAAGGCCGAAGCCATCGTCGAGGCCGCCGTCGCGCACAAGGCCGATCTCATCGGGCTTTCCGCGCTGATGACCACCACGATGGTCCGTATGCGGGACACGGTCGATCTCGTGAAGCAGCGCGGCCTCGGGGTCGACGTGATGGTCGGGGGCGCGGTCGTGACCCCGGCATTCGCGGAAAGCATCGGGGCCAACTATTCGTCCGATGCCGTGGACGCCGTGCGGCTCGCCAAGAGCCTCATCGCGGCCCGCAAGAACCAGTAACCCAAAGGAACAGCCATGCGCCGTCTTTCCTGCCTGATCGCCCTGTTGGCCTGCCTCGTGCTGGCCCTGCCCGCGTTCGCCGCCCCTCAGAAGGCCGATGCCATCTCCGGCATCTCCAGTGAGAAGGTTCTCGATATCGTGAAAGCCAACAAGGGCAAGCTCGTCTTCATCAACTTCTTCGCCACGTGGTGCCCGCCCTGCCGGGAGGAGATCCCCGAACTTATCAGTATACGCAAAGCCTATCCTGCCGACAAGGTGGTCATCGTAGGTATTTCGCTTGACAGCGATCGCGGGAAGTTGGAATCATTCGCCGAGGCTATGAACTTCAACTACCCGGTTTACCTCGCGGAGCCCGACGTCCCCGCCCTGTTCGGGATCTCGTCCATTCCGTTCAACCTGCTGTACGACAAGACCGGCAAGCTGGTCGCCGGAGGCCCCGGCATGGTCGGCAAGGAAGACCTTGAGGAAGCGTTCAGCGGCCTTCTCAATTGATTTGGTATGCGTCCGGGGGACCCGCCGTTTCCCGGACGCCGTTTTCCCGGCCTGTTTGGCGGGCCGGATCAACGGCGGCTACCCCCTGAGGGGAGGAAGTCGATGAACCTGAGCGTTCGCAAGGCCCGCATGGGCGATATCCGGGCCATTCACGCCCTTTTGATGACGAGTTCCGCCGACGGCCTGCTGTTGCCGCGTTCCCTGACCGATCTGTACGGTCACCTGCGCGACTTCTTCGTCGTGGAGGGCGACGGGGCCACCGTCGGCTGCGGGGCCCTGTCCATCATTTGGGAGAACATGGCCGAAGTGCGCTCGCTGGCTGTGGCCGCCCATGCGCGCCGGAAGGGATGCGGTCGGCTGATTGTGGAAGCCTGCATCGCCGAAGCCCGCGAGCTGGACATCCACCGCCTGTTTGCCCTGACCTACCAGCTGCCCTTCTTCAATGCGCTCGGCTTTTCCATTGTGGAAAAGGAAGTGCTGCCCCAGAAGGTTTGGGTGGACTGCGTGAATTGCCCCAAATTCCCGGACTGCGACGAAACGGCGGTCCTGCTGGAAATCTAACCCGCCTCGCGGGACGTTGCCGTCCCCGAAGGAGCCTTTTACATGCGTATTACGAATCTCAAACCTCTGATCAGCGAAGAAGCCATCCAGACGCGCGTCAAGGAAATGGCCGGAGAGATCAGCACACTTTATAAAGACGAGCCTCTGGTCGTGGTGTGCGTGCTCAAGGGCGCGTTCATGTTTTTTTCCGATCTCGTCCGGCATCTCACCTGTAAGCCGGAACTCGATTTTGTGCGCCTCGCCAGCTACGGCAGCGCGGCGCAGCGTTCCAAGACGATCACGTTCACCAAGGACGTGGAAATCCCGCTCGAAGGCAAGCATGTGCTCATTGTCGAGGACATCGTGGACACCGGGCACAGCATGGATTTCCTGTACCGCCAGTTTCAGGCGCGCGGAGCGCGGAGCCTGCGGCTTGCGGTTCTGGTCGACAAGAACGAGCGGCGCGAGGTGCCCGTCACTTCTCACTTCGTCGGGTTTACCTTGCCTAGCGGGTTCGTCGTGGGGTATGGTCTAGACTACGCTGAGAGTTATCGGGAACTCCCGGCGATCTACGAGGCTGAAATAGAAGAATGACGAATGGCGGAGTCCCTATGATCGTTACATGCCCTAATTGCAGTACCAAATTCAATCTGCCCGAAACGCAGGCCGCTCCGGGGGCCAAATTGCGCTGTTCGGTGTGCAAGCACGTGTTCCAGCTTTCCGACGGCGTGAAGCCTGCGGAGATCCGTATGGAGCCGGACTTGAGCCTCTCTTCCCCGTCCCTCTCCATGCCGCCCAAGAAGAAGGGCGGGATATGGGGCTGGGTGCTGACGCTGTTGATCCTCTGCGCGGTGGCCGGAGGTACGTGGTGGGCGTGGACCTACACGCCCCTCTTCGACACCGTGAAGGAGATGATCGCGCCGCCCAAGAAGCAGGACCCGGTGGAGCTGGTCAAGAACATCGCTTTGCGCGGCGTGCGGCAGTACAACATCAGCAACGAGAAGCTCGGCAACATTTCGGTGGTCGAAGGGAAGGTCGTGAACGGCTTCAACCAGCCCCGCGAACTGATCCGCATCGAAGCGTCGCTGTACGATTCCGCGGGCAACGCGCTGGTTTCCAAGCAGCAGCTTGCGGGCACGTCCCTGTCGCTGTTCCAGCTGCAGGTCCTCGGCGAGCAGGACATCGAGCAGGCCCTCGCCAACAAGATCGACATCATGGCGACCAATACCAATGTCCTCCCCGGCGGAGAGGTTCCCTTCATGGTCGTTTTTTACAGCCCGCCGGACAACGCCGCCGAATTCGGCGTCAAGGTCATCGACGCGCGTATTCCCCCTGAGAAAGAGAAGAAATAGGGATAGATGAGTATTGGGGAGGGGAGAGGGACCCCTTCTGAAGAAGGGGTC
>ENA-ORUF01001702-ORUF01001702.1-human-gut-metagenome-genome-assembly--contig:-NODE-1702-length-22228-cov-3.050241_pt1 | contig 22228 bp, 16 predicted proteins | sample MGYA00242077_ERZ509203 | MGnify/ENA primary metagenome ERZ509203 (study PRJEB26280, sample SAMEA2338834) | human gut metagenome | biome: human gut; feature: human-associated habitat; material: faeces... | reverse complement strand
TCCCCGAAGGGGACGACAGAGTGTAAGTTTGGGTTGGTGGTTGGGTAGGAATGCGGTTAGTTTTTCGTTGAGGTATGTTGATTCGATCGGATTTTCTCTACCAGAAACAGCGAGCGGTTCGGTTCGATACGCAGTCGGACTTCCGTCGTGCGGTCCCGGCCCGTGCGGCCAGACTCGGAATCGGCCGGGGCGATCTCGCCCGTATGCGGGTTCCATATCTCGAGCCGTTTTTCCCCGCGCAACGCGACGGTCGAGTCGAAAACCGAGTCCGACAGGTTGGCCAGATAGTAAATGTCCCTTCCGTCGAGCACCTTGTGCATGCAGCGAAGCGGGACGGTTCCGGCGGCGAAGCCGATGTCCGGAGCCTCGCCGGGTATTTCCAGCGCCTCGGCCAGCGCTTCGGCCGACGGTAAGGGAATGAAGCGGGCCGTGCCTCCCCGCCGGTTGCGGCGGACGATCGAGCCGTCCGGTTGCCGCGACGTCTCGGGTAGCATCCGGCCGATTCTCTCCGTCACTTCGGCGTCGCGCCCCGGTTCGGACGAGCGAGCGGGGAGCCGCGTCGTGAAGATTACTTGCCCGCCGGCGTCGAAGAACGCCTCGATCTTTGCGAGTCCTTCGGCGCTGACTACCTCCGACGACGGCACGACCAGCGTGCGTAGCGACTGGGGCTGGCGCTCGCCTTCCAGCAGGAGACGCCGCTCCGCGACGCTCGTCCGCTCGCTCGCGAGCACTTCGGGGTGCAGGTAGATGAAGTCGCGCCCGAGCCGGTCGGTCAGCCGGCAGCCTACTTGCACGTAATCCATGTCCGGTATGCGGACTCCGCCTTCGTAGGCGGTCAGCGGGCCGTCGAACCGGTGGCCGGCTTGCATCGTTTCGATCGGATAGAGTACGGCGATGTCCGTCGCCAGCCGCGCGTCGTTTTGCAGCAGGACGTTCAGCCGTCCGAGAAACGTATTGAACTCGTACAGCCCGTCGCGGTACAGCGGGTTGCGGTGCGACAGCTCGGGCAGGAACGTCACGTTCCGGTCGTCGTACCAAACGGCGTGCGGGATCAGCATGTTGATTCCCTTGGCATACTGGTCCTGAGCGATGCGGTAGATCGTGTCCCAAGGGATGTTGCCCATGGCTCCGTAGGTTTCCGACATCGCGAGCGAGCGGTCCCAGTTGACGGCCGCCGAGCTAACTACCTTGTAGAACCGCTCGGCCGGGCGGTCGCCGCCGATCTTATCGATACCGGGGATGTCTTGGTATTTGAAGCACTTCATCAGGTCGGCCGACGTGCCGACCGGATTCTCCCGCTCCTCGTTGTCCTGATGTCCGGTGGCCAGTGTTCCGTGTGCCCGGCTCCACTCGCTGACGAGCTTGGGATAGGCCGCCGCGTACTGCTCAGCCCGCAGCGAGAACATCGCGTTCCGGGCCGAAGCCGTTTCGGGACCGATATCGTACCACAGGGCGGGGTAGAGCAGCGTCGGGCTGCTGCCGTACGCGCGGACGAAGTCGTCGTTGAACGAAGGAGTCCAGCAGCGTCCTTCGGCACGATATAGCGTCGGCTCGTCGAAGAACGTGCCGGTGATCGTCGTCCCGAACTCCTCGGGCATCCGTCCGTAGTAGGCTTCGTGCGTCATTTCGATGTAGGCCCGCGCCGCATCCGCGCTCAGATAGTCCATGTTTCGGTCCGGGTCTTCGACGCAGACGAACTGCATCACTTTCCAGCGTCCGTCCGGGACTTGCCAGACGATCCGTCCGTCGGCGATCCGGTCCGACAGGTCGATCCGACGTTTGTCGGAGGTCTCCATCGCGACGACGGCCATCAGCGTGCCCGCGTCGCTGAGAGGACGGTCGTAGACCGCGCCGCCGTCCAGCTCCTCCTCGATCTTGTCGAGCCGCTTGAGCGTCAGATCGGGGTATCGGTTCGCAAAGCGCGGAACGCCGTCGGCGTTGACCCACCCGCCGCTGCCGCTCGGAAATCCGTATTCGTCATACAACGACAGCGTGACGCCCAGTTCGGCGGCCTTCCGGGCGGTATGCCGGTACAGTTCGAAATAGTCGCCGCTCAGGTATTCGGGGGCGAGCCGGGGCCCGAAAGGCAGGATCGAGAAACCTCCGTAGCCGCACCGGCGTACGAAGCCGGCCATCTGTTCGTCGATGCCCTCGCGCGTGATGCGCGTATCGTTCCAGAACCAGAGCGGCTTGGGCCGGTAGTGGGCGGAGGGGTTTCGGAACTCTTGTCTGTCCTGCGCGGCGAGCGATAGCGTCAGACAGAGTGCGAACCCCGTCAGCGAGATCGGTTTCATGGTCGATGAATTTGCTTTTAACAAAAAAACGAAAAGGAATCCGTTCCATGTTCCGATTTATGACCGGATCGTTCCGATTTTTGTTGCGTCTTCTTCGGCGGAAGACGGATCGGTCTCCGCAAAGCGGCACGGCGGACAGGGGCCCCCTGTCCGCCTTTCTCCGGTCCATCGGACCGTTTTCTGTCGCGGGCGGAGAAGACCGTCCGTTGGTTCTGCGGCCTCGGTCGGGTTGCGTTCGGGGTCGATCGGCAGACCCGCTCATGGCGGCACGATGCGGGAAAGCCTGTTTCTTGCGTCGGAAACCGGTACGGCCGAAAGCGCGGCCGGATTCCGGCCGCGGCAGGGGTTTTTATTTCGCCGCGAAACGCTACCTTTACGGGCCGCATGCCGAGGCGGACCTTAAACCGATATGCCATGTCCCCTAAAAGTTTTCGCGTCAGCAGAGAGAGCCCGTTGCTGCCGTTTCTGCTTGAGGCTTGCCGTTCCTGCAGCCGGACGACCGTCAAATCGTATCTGTCTCACAATCAGGTGGAGGTGAACGGCCGGATCGTTGCCCGGTTCGATCATGCGCTTTCGCCGGGGGACGAGGTGGCCGTTTTCCCGGGGCGGCGGGTCGAGCCGCTGCGGCATCCGATGCTGCGGATCGTTTACGAGGACGAGTGGCTGATCGTGGCCGACAAGCGGAGCGGCTTGCTGTCGGTCGGTACGCAGCGCGAACGGACCCGTACGGCCTACTATATCCTGAGCGAGCACGTCAAGCGGAGCGACCCGGCCAACCGGATATTCGTCGTCCACCGGCTGGACCGCGCCACGTCGGGCCTGTTGGTGTTCGCCAAAAGCGAGCGGGTCCAGTCGCTCATGCAGAGGAGATGGAGCGAAACGGTCCGTCGCCGCACTTACGTGGCCGTCGTGGAGGGCGCGTTCGACAAGAAGAGCGGAACCGTATCGACTTATTTGGCCGAAAGCAAGGGATATAAGGTGTTTGTGACCAAGGACCGCTCGGCCGGGGAGCGGGCCGTTACGCGCTATCGGGTGCTCCGTTTCCGGGACGGCTTTTCGCTGGTGGAGCTGGAGCTCGAGACGGGCAAGAAAAACCAGATACGAGCGCACATGGAATACATAGGGCATCCGGTGGCGGGCGACCGCAAGTACGGAGCGCACGGCGATCCGGCGGGTCGGGTGGCGCTGCATGCGAGCAGGCTCTGTTTCGTGCATCCGGTGACGGGGCGCGAGCTCGATTTTTCGTCGCCCGTTCCGGCCGCTTTCGGGCGGATCGTGAAGTGAAACGCTTTCCGGACCGTGTTTATGAGGAACGACGAGTTGCGCCCGATTGCGGAATTTTTGAAAATCGTTCCGGTCGGATGAAAAAAATGGAGCGATTTTTTGGATTATTCGAAATAATGTCTACCTTTGCACCGAATTCATGCTGCATTCGTCTAACGGTTAGGACGGTAGATTCTCAGTCTACAAATACTGGTTCGATTCCTGTATGCAGTACGGTGAGCCGACGCAAAACGCGTCGGCTTTTTCGTTTGTCCCCGGGACGTACGAGGCGACCGGTCTGCCATGGAAAGCGAAAACTTCGATGAAGATGCGTGGAAAGGCGGTGCCGGGCCGATCGGGTATCTGTCCGCCACGATAGGATTCCTGTTGTCCGTTGCCGGCTGCCGGAGACTTCCTCGCCGGACGGACCTTTCTTGCGCGGTGCGCCGGTTTTTGCTGCGAGGTTCGGCTTGGCTGTCGCATTTGTCTTGCCGATACCGTCGAGCCTGTTTGCCGGGCGCGCCCCGTTGCCGGGTATGGTTCCGTTCGGCGCTTCGGTTCTCGGCAGGAGACTCTTGTTGATATATCTTATCGCTCGGCCGGATGGGGGGCGGTTATTTGAAAATCGTTCTGACGCGAGCGGATTCCGTGCGGGCGGACCGAGGGCGACCGTCGGGCGACGGCCGGCCGGATGTCCGTGTAAAGGTCGCTGCCGTCTGCCTCGGGCAATGACGCTTCGAGCGAATTTTCGGGCGGGACAGCGTTCGCGACGCATTCGGCTTCTTGTCTTATCCCTGTGTTCGACGACGGGCGCGGAGTATCCGAACGGGTCGTATTCGGCCGCTATCCGGCCGCCGCGTCGGATGCCTTGTGTCCGACATCGGTGACAATGCCTGAATGGACGATCCGCGGGCGGAAATCCGTTCGGCCCCGATACCCGCTCGCTCACGGCCGGCTCCGGTTTCTTTTTGCGCGAGTCGGACCGGAGCTTGCCGTCGCTTTTCGTCGCGAAATCCTGACGCTTCGGCCGTCCGGGGCCGGACTTCTTCCGTTTAGGGATCGTACCCTCGCCAGAGGACCGTTTCAGAGGGCGGAGCGATTGGATATTCCGGCCCGATTTTTTACATTTGCACGATAAGCGGATATCATATGATCGGAGGCATGTTTTGGGATTTCGCATGGCGGCTGTTGCTGGCCGGCGTTTTGGGCGCCGTCATCGGACTCGACCGCGAGTACCGGGCCAAAGAGGCCGGTTTCCGCACGCATTTTCTGGTCGCGCTGGGCAGCGCGCTGTTTATGATCGTTTCTCAATACGGATTCTCCGGCGTGCTTGCGGGAGCCGACGTGAAGCTCGATCCGAGCCGCGTAGCGGCTCAGGTCGTCAGCGGCATAGGCTTTCTGGGGGCGGGAACCATCATTTTCCAGAAGCAGGTCGTCCGGGGACTGACGACGGCGGCCGGCCTTTGGGCTACGGCCGGCATCGGACTGGCCGTAGGCGGGGGTATGTACTGGGTAAGCGTTTGCGCGACCGTGCTGACGCTTTTCGGGCTGGAGATCCTGACGCTGCTTTTCAAAAGCGTCGGGATTCGCAACGCGCTGTTCGCGTTTTCCACCGCCTCGCGCGAGGAGCTGAAGAAGATTTCCGGAGAGGTACTCCGGCGGGGGCATCGCGTAATCAGCTACACGACCCGGGAAGAGGAGCGCGACGGACATACGCTCTATCGGGTCACGCTGGTGGTCCGCATCCGCAAGCAGAGCGACGAGCGATCGTTGTTCGAGTTTATCCAGTCGTTGCCGGACACGATGCTGGAATTGATGGAGTAGGCTGCTCCTTCGGGGCGAATGGGCGAAGGTTTTGCCTGAGGGCGCTCCGTGAAAACTCCGCCGGAAAGTCGGCCGGCGAGTTCCGGACCGCCGTCGGGATACGCTCGTCGGACGAATGCGGGACATGCCGTTCGCCGCTATCCGTGCAATCCGTTCTTTTAACAATCGTTTATGAATCGTTGGATCGGGCGGTTTCTCGACCGCCGCAGGCATCATCCCGTCTCGGGCGGGCTGGAAATATTCAAATATATCGGGCCGGGATTGCTCGTGACCGTCGGTTTCATCGATCCCGGCAACTGGGCGTCGAATCTGGCCGCCGGGGCCGAGTACGGTTACGCGCTGCTGTGGATGGTCACGCTGTCGACGGTCATGCTGATCGTATTGCAGCATAACGTAGCCCACTTGGGCATCGCGACAGGACTTTGCCTGGCCGAGGCGGCCTCGGTCCATCTGCGTCCCCGCTATTCGAAGCCGATTCTGCTGACGGCCATGTTGGCTTCGGTCTCGACGTCGCTGGCCGAGCTGCTGGGCGGAGCTATCGCGTTGCAGATGCTGTTCGGAGTTCCGGTCCGGATCGGGGCGGCGCTGGTGCTCGCCTTCGTGCTGATCATGCTTTTTACGAACAGCTACCGACTGATCGAAAAGTGGATCATCGCCTTCGTCTCGATTATCGGGCTGTCGTTCATCTACGAGCTGTCGCTCGTGACGATCGACTGGCCTGCGGCGGCGGTCGCATGGGTGACGCCGTCGTTCCCCGAAGGCTCTATGGTAATCGTCATGAGCGTGCTCGGGGCCGTCGTGATGCCGCACAATCTGTTCCTGCATTCCGAGGTGATTCAGAGCCGGAAATGGAATCTGAGCGACGAGCGTACGATCCGCAGACAGTTGCGTTACGAGTACGTCGATACGATTTTTTCGATGCTCGTCGGCTGGGCGATCAACAGCGCGATGATCCTGCTCGCGGCCGCGACGTTTTTCGTCTCGCGGACTCCGGTTTCGGAATTGCAGCAGGCCGACTCGTTGCTGCGTCCGCTGCTCGGTAGTCATGCGACGGTCGTTTTCGCCGTAGCGTTGCTTTTGGCCGGTATCGCCTCGACGATCACTTCGGGCATGGCCGCCGGAACGATCTTCGCCGGAATGTTTCGGGAGCCCTATGACAGGAAGGATCCGCACTCGCGCTTCGGCGTAGCGCTCTCGCTGGTGGCGGCTTTCGTCGTCATCATCGTGATTTCCGATCCGTTCAAAGGACTGATCTATTCTCAGATGGCGCTCAGCATTCAGCTCCCGTTCACCGTTTTCCTGCAGGTTCGCCTGACTTCCTCGGAGAAGGTGATGGGAAAATTCCGCAATTCGCGCTCGACCAAGTGGCTGCTTTACGCCATCGGCGCTCTCGTGACATGGCTGAACGTCATGCTGTTCGTTAGCTTTTTCTGATTTTCGGAGGTTTTCGTGCTGGAATAAGATTTCTGCGCGCCCGTTTCCCCGGCTTGTCCCGCGATAGTTCGCCGAGGGACTTTGCGTCATGCTTCAGCCGGAAGCCGTCGGGTCCTGCTTGGTCCGATGCGCGTCGGACGAAAGTCGTTCCGTGCCGTTCCGGCCAGACCGGAATCGGTATCCGCCGCGCGGCTCGCCCGAGGCGGTCTCTGTGCTTCGTCGCCGGGATAATAGGCGAGAGCGTCTGCGGAACGGCTGCATAAGCCGGCCCGCAGACACGCTCGGATACCGTCGACGACCGTGATGGCGCGATAAGCGGTTGTCGACGGCGGAATGGTCAAGACGACTTACGGCTGTTTCTGCCCTTTCTCCGCCGGGTTGACGGATCGGGAGCCTGCGCCCGTCTGTTGAGCGGGATGCGCTCTTTCGCAGGAGCCGAAAGTCTGTACCGGTCCGGGGTAAATGTTTGTCGCATACCTCGCTGTGCAATCGAGGCATGAATTGTGCTGACAGTCTGGCGGCGGGCTTCGGCCCGTCTTCTAACCAATTCTCCGCGTATGAAAAGAACGATTATCTGGATCGTGTCGCTGTGCGCCGTTACGTCCGCCGCGGCTCAGGAAATATCCGACACGACATGGACGGGCAAGGGCGTCGCCGGCCTCAATCTTTCGCAGGTGAGCCTGAGCAACTGGGCCGCCGGAGGCGACGGAAGCGTCGCGTTCGACGTATTGCTGAATTACGATCTCGTGTACAGGCGCGAGCGCCATCTGTGGCAGAATCGGCTCGAGTTGGCCTACGGGCTCAACAACACCTCCTCGAACGGGATGCGCAAGACGAACGACAAGATTTATCTCTCGTCGGTTTACGGCTACCGGATCGCCCGGGCGTGGTATGCCAGCGCTCTGCTGAATTTCAACACGCAGTTCGCCAACGGCTACGACTACAACTCCGACCCGCGCGACTACATCTCGCGTTTCATGGCGCCGGGCTATCTGATGATCGGCGCGGGCGTGACGTGGATGCCGAAGAAATGGTTCACGATGACGTTCACTCCGGCCACATGGCGCGGAACGTTCGTCACCAGTTCGCGGCTGTCGGCCGAGGGGGCCTATGGCGTCGATCCCGGCAAAAGGCTGCTGTCCGAGTTCGGCGGCAATCTGAAGCTGGAATTCAATTACGAGTTCCTGCCGAACATGACGCTCTATTCGCGGGTCGATTTCTACTCGAACTATCTTGACAAGCCGCAGAACGTCGACGTGCGCTGGGATACGCAGATCAACATGAAGATCAATAAGTGGTTCGCGGCCAATCTGAATCTGAACCTGATCTACGACGACGATACGAAGATACTTCAGAAAGACGGGCGCCAGGGCGCTCGCATCCAGTTCAAGGAGGCGCTCGGCATCGGTCTTCAGGCGGCTTTCTGAGTCCGGCGCTCGCGGTGGCGTTCCGTTTCCGGGGCTCGCCCCGGCTTGAGTGCCGGTTAGTCCCTCCATAGCCCTTGCCGGATCGGGGCCCCATGTTTCGGGTCGTTCGCTCCGGCTTTCGGCCTCGGCCGTTTCCGGAGGGGGAAAGTCGTTTCCGGTCCGCCGGCGGTCCGCGCCGGTCGCTGCAAGGAAAGCGAAGTGCGTCGGTAGCTATCCGAGGCGGTCTATCTCTTCGGCCGGCAGAAAGGCCATGCCGGCGTTGCGGGCGAATTGCCGGTCCGATTCGCTGTCGCCGATCATCAGCGAGCGGGCGAAATCGATGTCGGGAAAGTCGATGCGGGCCTGCTGCGCCATGCCCGTCTGCGGCTTGCGGTTCGGATCGTCGGGCGAGAGAGCCGTGCAGAAGTAGACGCGGTCTATCCTGCCGCCGTGGCGCTCGATTTCTTCGATCATCCGGTCGTTTATGCGATTCAGATCGTCGAGGCTCATGATTCCCTTGCCGACGCCCCGCTGGTTCGTGACGACCAGAATGCGCCGGAACCGTCCGCTCCAGCGGGCCAGACGGTCGAGCATGCCCGGCATGAACTCGAACTCCTCCCAGTTTTTGACGTAATCGTCCGGCCGGAGGCGGTTGATGACTCCGTCCCGGTCCAGAAACAGCGTGTCGAACGCTTCGTCGTCGAATCTTCCCATTGTCAGAATAGCTTGCACAATTCCCGGTTGGCCCGCTCGTAGTCTTCGGGAACTCCGATATCGATGAAATAGCCGTTGTCCGTGTAACCGTGGACGAGTCCCCGGCCGGCGAGCGGCTGGAGCACGTCCGTCTCGAACGAGAACCGCTCGGGGAGGCCGTCGAGCACTCCGCTGTCTCGGCGGAGCAGATAGCATCCCGCGCTGATCGTCCCTTCGGCGCAATGCCGCTTTTCCTCGAACGCTTCGACGCGTCCGTCCGCATCGAGCCGGACGTTGCCGTAGCGGTCGAAGTCGCGCATCGGCTTGAGCGCGATGCTCATCGGAGTGCCGGCCGACGCATGCGACGCCAGAAACGCGTCGGTGTTCATGTCGAAGAAAGTATCGCCGTTGAGGATCAGCGCCTGAGGGGTTCGCACGCGGGTCATGGCCAGCGCGATAGCGCCTCCCGTGCCCAGCGGCTGACGCTCGACCGAGAAATCGAAGTCGAAATCAGGTTTCTCCCTTTCGACCCATGTCTCGACCTGCTCGTGCAGGTAGCCCAGCGACAATACGATTTTCCGGAATCCGTTCCGGTGGAGGCGGCGCAGCAGATAATCGAGGAAAGGCCGGCCGCATACGGGGGCCATACATTTGGGGACGGGGCCTATCGTATCCCGCAGGCGTGTTCCGAGGCCGCCGGCCAGAACGATGCAGGTCGTATCTGCGACGGTTGCCGGGCGGGCGTTTGCGTGTGTGTCGTTCATGCGTTCGTAAATGGTTCGTGCGTCCGGTCGCTGCGGGAAAGGCGCGCTTCGGTTCGGCTTATAGACTCCATGTGCAGAGGCCCTCCTCGACGAAGTCGTACGAGTGAAAGACGCCTCCGAAATATTTCAGTCGGTCCATGACGTCGTAGCGCTTGACGTCGGGGCAGTAGAAAGCCATGAATCCGCCTCCTCCCGCGCCGAGGATCTTCCCTCCGATCGCTCCGGCCCGGAGCGCCGTGTCGTATATTTCGTCGATCAGCGGGTTCGAAATGGCCGAGGCGAGTCGCTTCTTGTAGACGAACCCTTCGTGGAGCAGTTCGCCGATCCGGTTCAGGCGGCCGGTCAGCAGCGCTTCCTTCATTTGCGCCGCCTGCTGCTTGATGACATGCATGGCCTCGACCGAGGAGCGGTTGTCGCTGAGGACGTTCTGCTGCTGCTGCTCGATGATTTCCGCCGACACGCGGCTTTTGGAGGTATAGTACAGCAGCAGGTTGTTCTCCAGCTCGTTGATGTACTCCCGCTTGATGCGCAGCGGATTGACGATCACGCGGTCGTCGTAGAACTCCATATAGTTGAATCCTCCGAAAGTGGCGGCGTATTGGTCCTGCTTGCCTCCGGCCATGCCCAGCTCGTCGCGCTCGATCCGATAGGCCCGCTGCGCGACGTCGTAACTTCCGAGCGGCAGCCTCAGCCACTGGGCGAACGCTCCGAGTATCGCGACGACGAGCGTCGACGACGAGCCGAGTCCCGAGCCGGCCGGCGCGTCCACGAACGTGTTGAGCGAGAAGCCGCTTTCGATCGGGCCGAACTGCGACACGACATGGTTGTATATTCCCTTGTGCAGGTCGAGCACCCCGTCGATCGGCAGCTCGGATTGCAGCTCGTAGCGCAGCGTCTGGTTGCGGTCCAGAGCCCGCAACACGATCTGCGGCTCGTCCGTCGGCTCGATCGTGGCATGGGCGTACAGCGAGACCGTCGCGTTGAGAATGGCCCCTCCGTACAGGTCCGAGTAGGGACTGACGTCCGTTCCCCCTCCGGCCAGACCGATTCGAAGCGGGGCTTTGCTTCTGTAAATCATGGCTATGCTTTTGGGCCGGGGACGGACCTGCGGCCGGCCGGGCCGCGCCGCAAGTGTCGCCGGCGGGATAAAGATAGCGATTGCACCCGGTTTTTCCAACCCTCCCGGCTCCCCGCTTCTCTGCCCGGAAGACGATGCTTTGCCGGAACGAACCGTCCGCCCGCCGGGAAAGAGATGCGTCGCGGCACGAATGGGGCCGTACTTCTCTCTTGTGCGGGAAAGTTTCCCGGATCGAAATCGAAATTTGTTGCAACGCATGAATGCTCGATGTTTCCGAGATAAGAACCGGTTTTGGAAAAATCCGGGTTCTTGAATGGGCGGACGGGGGGGCCGAAATCCTCGCAAGGATCGAGAGTGCCCGAAGATCGAGGAGGGCGAACGGTTTTGTCGTTTGGGATCGGTCGGACCGGAAACCGGTGCCGGTCGCGCGTATCTTTGTTTCGGCCGATGCGAAAAATGCGAATTTCGGACCCGAAATTTGCTGTTTTGCGAAAAAAAAATTACTTTTATCATTAATTTAACCGGTTAAGCAGTCTGTTTCGGTATTCCCGGAAGACTGGACCGCTTCCGTTTGTCAAGTTGTGCCGAACGTATGGGGACTTCGCTCAAGGACATAGCCGAGACGCTGAATCTGTCGAAGACGACGGTTTCGTGGGTGCTGTCGGGCCGCGCGGACGAAAAGGGGATCAGCGCCGCCACGCAGCAGCGGGTTTCGCGCTGCGCCCAACAGCTCAATTATCGTCCGAATCTGTTGGCCCGCAGCCTGAATACGGGCGAGTCGGGCATGATCGGCCTGATCCTGCCTTCGATTTCCGATTCGTTTTACTCGCAGGTGGCGCGCGAGGTCGAGATGGAAGTGGAAGAGCACGGCTATTCGCTGATGATTTGCAGTTCCGAGTCGGAGCCCGAGCGGGAGAACCGGATGATCCGCCTGTTCCGCGCCAAGCAGGTCGACGGGCTGATCATAGCGCCGACCGTCCGTTCCGGCGAGGAGATCCGTCGTCTGGTCGACGAGTCGTTTCCTTTCGTCGTGTTCGACCGCCGCTTCCCGAAGCTCGATACGCATTGCGTGCTGATCGATAACGAGCGCAGCAGCTATGCGCTGGTCCGTCGCCTGACCGAGGACGGATTCCGCCGGATCGCCGTAATTACGACCAATCCGCACTTGGAGACGATGGATGCTCGCCGTGCCGGCTACGGGCGCGCCTTGGCCGATTCGGGTATCGCCTTCGACGAGAGTCTGTACGGGGAGGTGGAGTTCGCCGGATACGAGCGGAACTTGCCCGGCGTGCTCGACCGCATTTTCGCGCGGGACGAGGGCGTGGACGGGTTTTTCTTTACGACTCATATTCTGGCGCTGGAGGCTTTCCGCTACTTCCACGACCGGGGAGTCGACATCAACGACGGCTACGGGCTGGCCTGTATTCACGAGGTTCCTTTCATGTCGGTGCTCGCGCCCGGCATGCATGTGGCCCGGATGCCGGTCGGACGGATCGGGCGCGAGTCGGTCCGTATGCTGCTTGAGGATATGCGCCGCCGCAAGTCGGCGGGCGAGGTTCCTCCGGCCGAGACGGTCGAGCTGGAGTGCGAGCTGTGCTTCAGGGGCTGACGACAGACAAGGAATTTTATATGAAAACACTTAAATAAATGAGCTTATGAACTATGGTACTTTCCGATCGATGACCGTCTTGCTGGGTGCGGCGGCATTGTGGGGAACCGGCTGCTCGGACAGCGGCTCCGCGCAGATCGAAGACATGCGGTGCGAGTACATGCGCTCGCCCGTGGGGATCGGCCTCGACATGCCGCCCCGTTTCACATGGACCTATGCGGGCGACGAGGATTTCGTGCAAGGCAAGTGCCGCGTGCGGATCGCTTCGACCAAAGAGGCGCTCGCCGACTCGCTGGCTCCCGGCGACGTATGGACCTCGCCCGAGATCGTTTCGGGGAACGGCTTCGTAGAGTGCGACGCCGCTCTGGCGCTGGAGCCCCGCACGCGCTACTACTGGAGCGCGACGGCATGGGACGAGGCCGGACGGATCGTCTGCTCGCCGGTCGACAGCTTCGAGACGGCGATGGCCGACGGTGGCTGGACGGCGAAATGGATCACCGACCGTCACGATAAGAACTTCGCTCCCTCGCCGATGCTGCGCAAGTCGTTTACTGTGAAGGACGGCGTCCGCGAGGCGCGGCTGTATATGAGCGCCGCGGCCTACGGCAAGATGACGGTCAACGGCGAGCCTGTGACCGAGAACAAGCTCGAGCCCGGCTATACGCATTACGACAAGCGCAACCTGTATGCGACCTACGACGTGACGAAGCTGTTGCGTCCGGGCGAGAACGTCGTGGCCGCCGTGCTCGGCAACGGCTTCTACAACGAGATAGCGCCCGTGGCGACATGGGATTTCGAGGACGCCCGCTGGCGCGACCGCGCGCGGATGATCTGCGAGCTGTATATCGTCTACGGAGACGGCACGAGCGAGGTGATCGCTTCGGACGGGTCGTGGAAGACGGCTACGGGTCCCTATCTGCAGAACAACATTTACAGCGGCGACACCTACGACGCCCGTCTGGAGATTCCGGGCTGGGACCGTCCGGGCTTCGACGACCGGGCATGGAAGCCGGCCCTCGAGGTAGCGGCTCCCTCGCCCGTTCTGACGGCGCAGACGATGCCCGGCATCCGTCCCACGCGCGAGATCAAACCCGTCGGGGTGCGTTCGTTCGGCGATACGGTCTATGTGTTCGACTTCGGCGAGAATATGTCGGGACTGTGCCGGCTGAAAATTTCGGGCGAGCGGGGCACGAAGGTCGAGATGCAGCACGGCGAACTGCTCAAGGACAACGGCCGCGTCGAGATGCGCAACATCGACATCTATTACGATCCGATGCCGGGACTGGGCTTCCAGACCGACTACTATACGCTCAAGGGCGACGGCGAGGAGACCTTCACGCCCGACTTCAACTATCACGGTTTCCGGTGGGTCGAGGTGCGCTCCGACCGTCCGATGAAGCTCGACGAGAACAGCCTCACGGCGCTTTACATGCATACGGCCGTCGAGCCGGTGGGCGAGTTCCGCTGCTCGAACGACATGCTGAACGAGGTGTGGAAAGCCACTCGCCGCGCCTATCTGGCGAACCTGATGAGCATTCCGACCGACTGCCCGCAGCGCGAGAAGAACGGCTGGACGGCCGACGCGGCGCTGGCGATCGATCTGGCGCTGCTCAACTACGACGGTATCCTGTTTTATGAGAAGTGGTTCGACGATGTCGCCGACAATATCCGCGAGGACGGTCGGATCGCCGGCATCATTCCGACCTCGAGCTGGGGGTACGACGACTGGATCGGTCCGGTCTGGGACGCCTCGATACTGATTATCCCGAACGCGATATACAACTATTATGGCGACAAGCGCACGATCGAGAAGATCTATCCGACGGTAGAGAAGTACCTGACCTATTTGAAGACCCGCGAGGATTCGACGGGGTTGGTAACTTACGGTATCGGCGACTGGGTGTTCTACAAGACGCAGACGCCCACGGCCTATACGTCGAGTTGCTTCTACTACCTCGACTATGCGCTGATGAGCCGCTTCGCGGAACTGACCGGCCGCGACGCCGCTCCGTTCAGGGAGAAAGCTGAACGCATCCGCGAGGCGGTCAACCGAATTTACTTCGACTCGACCGCCGCGTCGTACGCCAACGGCTCGCAGGCCGCGCTGGCCGTCGCGCTGGGACTCGGCATCGTGCCCGAGGGCTACGAGCAGCGTGTGGCCGACAATCTGGCCAAGGCGATCGAAGACAACGATTTCCATCTCGACTTCGGCACGCTCGGCAGCAAGTACGCCTTGCGCATGCTGACGCGCTACGGTCACGGCGACGTAGCCTACAAGATGGCCTCGCAGAAGGACTGCCCCTCTTGGGGATGGTGGATCGAGCAGGGCTTCACGACGCTGGCCGAGACTTGGGCCCTGTCGCCCGAGTTCCGCGACGCGTCGGTCAACCATGTTTTTCTGGGCGACATCAGCGCCTGGATGGTCAGCGACATCGCGGGCATCAACTTCGATCCCGAACGGCCCGGCTACCGCCACATCGTGTTCCGCCCGCATTTCTTCGACGGGCTCGATTGGGCCGAGGCCGAGTATCGCTCGGTCAGCGGTCCGATCCGTTCGCGTTGGGAACGCAAAGGCGACCGCGTCGTGCTGACGGTGACCGTTCCGGTCAACTCGACCGCGACGGTCGAGGCCGGCGGCAAGACGGTCGAGGTCGGAGCCGGGACGCACGATTTCAAGTTTTAGTGCCGGATGCGGCTTCGCTTCGGACATTCATAGCATTCAACCGATAAAACGCAATAAGAAAAAACGATGAAAAGAAATCCGATAATCCGATGGTGCCTGAGCCTGCTGCTCGGGCTGGCGTTCGCTCCGGCGTGGAGCGGGCCGGTCTCGCTGAACGGGACGTGGGAACTCTCCTACTGGAAACAGCCTGCCGAGGCCATTACCGATCCGGCTGAACTGAAAGGGGTCGAGGTAAAGACGATTCCCGCCCAGGTTCCGGGCAATGTCGAGCTCGACTTGCTCGCCGCCGGCCTGATCGACGACCCGATGATCGGGGCCAATGTCAATAAGCTGCGCGCGTGGGAAGGACATCAGTGGTGCTACGCGCGCCGCTTCACTGCTCCTAAACTTTCGGAGGGACAGCGTGCCGAGTTGTGGTTCGGCGGCATCGACTGCCTGGCCGACATCTGGGTCAACGGCAAGCACGCCGGCAGCTCGGCCGACATGCTGATCGAGCGCCGCTTCGACGTCACGGACCTGATCGAGCAGGGAGGCGAAAATACGGTGCAGGTGATCATCCGCCCGGTCGTGCCTGCGTCGCAGGACCATCTGCTCGGCATGTTCAGCCTGGGTAATTTCGCGACCGAGGAATCGGTCTATATCCGCAAGGCGCCGCACATGTACGGATGGGACATCATGCCCCGTCTGGTGAGCGCAGGGCTGTGGCGCGGCGTCGAGCTGCGCGTGCTCGAGCCCGCCCGCTTCACGGACGTTACGTGGATGACCACGCATATCGATACGGCTACGCGCAACGTGAGCCTGTTCGTCGATTTCCAGACCAAGCTGCCTTTCGATCTGTACGACAAGGCGAAGCTCCGCTTCACGCTGACGCGCAACGGCAAGGAGGCATGGCGGGGCGAGCAGATCGCATTCATGCACGCGGGCCGCATCGTGGCGAATCTCGAGAAGGCCGACCTGTGGTGGCCGCGCGGCTATGGCGAGCCGGCTCTCTACGAGGCCAAGAGCGAGCTGATCGGCCCCGACGGCAAAGTGCTCGACACGGACGTCAAGCGTATCGGCCTGCGGATCGTGAAGCTCGACATTTCCGACATTCATCTGCCCGACGAGCGCGGCAAGTTCTGCTTCGTGGTCAACGGCGAGAAGATTTTCGTGCGCGGTACGAACTGGGTGCCTCTCGACGCGCTCCACAGCCGCGATGCGGCGCAATACGAGAGCGCGATCAAGCTCGTGACGGACGCCAACTGCAACATGATCCGCTGCTGGGGCGGCAATGTCTACGAGGACACCCGCTTCTTCGACCTGTGCGACGAGAACGGCATCATGGTATGGCAGGACTTCGCGATGGGATGCGCTTTCTATCCGCAGCGCGACGATTTTCTGGACCAGTTCCGCGAAGAGGTCACCTCGGTCGTACTGAAGCTGCGCAACCACGCGTCGCTCGCGCTGTGGGCCGGCAACAACGAAGACGACGCCAATCTGTTCTGGAGCCGTCTCCAGCCGTTCCACCTCGATCCCAACCGCGATCAGGTTTCGCGTCACGTGATTCCCGAGGTGCTCTATGAGTTCGACGGCACGCGTCCCTATCTGCCCAGCTCGCCCTATTACAGCGAGGCCGTATGGGAAAAGGGCAGCCTCGAGCAGTATCTGCCCGAAAACCACCTGTGGGGCCCGCGCGGATACTATAAGGACAAGTTCTACACGACGGCTCCCTGCACTTTCGTCAGCGAGATCGGCTATCACGGCTGTCCGAACCGCAGCAGTCTGGAGAAGATGATGACCGCCGAGGGGCTCTATCCGTGGACCGAAGGCCGTCAGTGGAACGACGAGTGGATCACCAAGTCGACGCGCCGCTTCGTGGCTTGGGGTCCGACGATGGATCGCAACAATCTGATGCTGAATCAGGTGAATATCCTGTTCGGCTCGGTTCCCGACGATTTGGACGAGTTCGTCTTCGCTTCGCAGTCGGTTCAGGCCGAGGCAATGAAATACTTCGTCGAGATGTGGCGCGGCCGCAAGTTCGAGCGGACGGGCATCATCTGGTGGAACGTGCGCGACGGATGGCCGATCATTTCGGACGCCGTGGTCGACTACTACGGCTCGAAAAAGCTGGCGTACTATTTCCTGTCGAACGTGCAGAAGAACGTCTGCGTGTTCGTCAACGATCCGGTCGACGGAGCCTATCCGCTCGTGGCGGTGAACGATACGCGCCACCCGGCCGAGGGAACCGTGACGGTGACCGACGTAGCGACCGGGCGCGAGGTGTTCAAGGGAAGCTACCGCGTGGGCGCCAATGGCCGCGAGACGATCGCCCGGTTGCCCGTGCTGGAAGGGCAGGGTATGCTGCTGATCCGCTACGAGGCCGACGGCGAGCGTTTCGGGAACCACTATTTGTACGGAGAGCCTCCCTACGATCTGAAAGAGTACCGGAACTGGCTCGACAAGACGAAACTCTACGCGAACAAGGACAAATAGCATGAAAATGAAGAAAAATATCTTGGGCGTCGACATAGGCGGAACCAAATGCGCCGTGATCTACGGACAGAAAGAGGGCGATACGCTGCATCTGGTCGAAAAGGTGAAGTTTCCCACGACGAGCGTCGACGAGACGATCGCCAACATCTGTTCCGAGATCGAGCAGATGATGGGCCGGCACGGCCTCGACTCGTCGAACACGGGCGCGATCGGGATCAGTTGCGGCGGGCCGCTCGACAGCAAGCGAGGCGTGGTCATGTCGCCGCCTAACCTGCCCGGGTGGAACGATATTCCGATCGTCCGGATGCTCGAAGAACGTTTCGGGATCAGGACGGGAATCCATAACGACGCGAACGCGTGCGCGCTGGCCGAGTGGAAGTTCGGCGCCGGCGTCGGGACTCAGAACATGGTGTTTCTGACGTTCGGCACCGGACTCGGCGCCGGGCTGATTCTCGACGGCAAGCTCTACGCCGGGACGAACGACAACGCCGGCGAGCTGGGGCATATCCGCCTGTCGGAGTTCGGTCCGGTGGGATACGGCAAGTGCGGTTCGTTCGAAGGGTTCGCCAGCGGCGGTGGCATCGCCCAGCTGGCCCGTTTCAAGGTGAGCGAGAAGCAGCAGATGGGCGAGAGCGTCGCCTGGTGCCCGCCGGGACAGCTCGACTCGATCAGCGCGCATACGGTCGCGCTGGCCGCTGCCTCGGGCGATCCGCTGGCGCTCGAAATCTACCGGATTTCGGCGACTTACCTCGGACGGGGACTGGCGATGGTCATCGACCTGCTGAACCCCGAGGTGATCGTCATCGGCAGCATCTATGTCCGCAACCGCGAGCTGATGGAGCCCTTCGTGCTGCAGGAGATCGAGCGCGAGGCGCTTTCGCACGCGCGCCGGGTGTGCTCGGTGCGGCCCGCCAAGCTGGGCGAGCAGATCGGCGACTACGCTGCGCTCTCCGTAGCGGCCAATCTGATTTAGTCGAACTTATTGGATAGAGTAATGGAAGATATCATTAGCAAAAGCCTCAGGCAGGCGCAGGATGTGTTGCAGGCGTTCGTTTCGAATCCGGACACGGTGAGCCGGATGCGTCAGGCGGTCGATATGCTCGCGGCCGCTTTGGAAAACGGAAACAAGATTCTCAGCTGCGGCAACGGCGGGTCGCTGTGGCGCATTTCGCCGAGGAGCTGACCGGCCGTTTCCGCCGCGACCGCCGGCCGCTGCCGGCCATGGCGATCAACGACGCGGCCTATATGACCTGCGTGGGCAACGATTTCAGTTTCGATCAGATTTTCGCGCGCTGGGTCGAGGCTTTCGGACGTCCGGGCGACGTGCTGCTCGCGATCAGTACGAGCGGCAACTCGGGCAATGTCGTGATGGCCGTCGAAAAAGCGCGCGAGGCCGGTATGAAAGTGCTGGCGCTGACCCGAGAGGGGACCAACAAACTGTCCGAAATGGCCGACGTGGCGATTTGCGCGCCGACCGCGCCGTATTCCGACCGGATTCAGGAGATCCATATCAAGGTGATCCACATCCTGATCGAAGCGCTCGAGGCCGCGGTGATATACAAAGACGGAACGGGGGAGCGGTAGACTTTCCGGGTGGGGCGCTGTCTCTTTCGGGTTTTCCCGAATCCGGGTCCGGCGAATCGAATCCGGACCGGGGGGATGGCGCGAATGACCGCATGAAGACCGCAGGAGACGATTCCTGCGGCTTCGTCGGTTTTCCGCAGTTCCCTTTCGCTGTATTGAAATTCAACCAATAACTTAAATAGAACCGATTGATGAAACCGTTTTTCAGAACCTTTTTCAGCCTCGTGCTGCTGGCATTGGCTCCCGTCCTTGCAGGGGCTCAGGTTACGGTCCGGATGAGCGACGATCCCGTCGACGTCGCCCGCTGGATCGAGACCCGATTCGGCAAAGGACAGATTCCTCCTTTCTCGTTCGTCTACGGGGGAAAGCACTCTTCGGCACTGTTGCCGCGCTGGAGCTATTCGTCGACGAAGCTCGAAAGCGACGATCCCGATCGTATCGAGTATCTTTACGCTTACACCGACCGCTCGACCGGCCTGAAAGTGGAATGCCGCGTGAAAGGCTATCCGTCGTTCCAAGCCGTCGAGTGGGTACTGAACTTCACGCAGACCGGTAAGAAAGACACGCCGATTCTGGAGGACGTTCGCGTAGCCGATTTCCGGATGACCTATCCGCACAGCGGCGAGGTCATCGTGCACCATGCCGAAGGCAATCACATAACCAAGAACGACTTCGCGCCGCACTCGACTCCGCTCGTAGCGGGCGAGACGTTCGCTATGATGCCCGAAGGCGGTCGCTCGTCGCAGGGACAGTTCCTGCCTTTCTTCAACATTCAGACGCCGGGAGGTCAGGGCGTCGTCGTGGCGATCGGCTGGACCGGTACTTGGTTCGCCGATATCGACAAGGTGGGCGACCGGGGTTTTGCGCTCCGTAGCGGAATGAAGACGATGCGCCTGTATCTGCATCCCGACGAGTCGATCCGCACGCCGAGCATAGGCCTGCTTTTCTGGCAGGGGGACGACCGCATGGTAGGAAATAACGCGTTTCGCCGTTTCGTGCGGGTTCATCAGGCGCGCAAGGTCGATGGCAAACCGGCCACGTATCCGCTCTCGTTCAGCTTCAATTACCGCGATCCCGCGCCTTGTACCGAGTATTCGTGCCTCACGGCCGACTGGGCCATCGCGATGGTCAACCGCTACAAGCGGTTCGAATTGGTGCCCGATGTCTTCTGGCTCGATGCGGGTTGGACGGCGGGAGCTTCCGACTACCGTAACGGCAAGTCGTGGGCGAACACGAACGGCAACTGGACGATCGACTCGACCCGCTTCCCGGAGGGGCTCAGGCCGGTGGCCGATGCGGTGCACAAGGCAGGGGCCAAGTTCATGGTCTGGTTCGAGCCCGAGCGCGTCGTAAAGGGCACGCAGTGGGCTGTGGACTATCCCCAATGGATGCTCGACAAGGAGTTGCCCGCTACGGATAAGTCCGAGTCCCGCGACTGGCTGTTGTTCGACATGGGCAATACCGAGGCTCGCGAATGGTTGCAGGAGTATATCGGCGACATGATCGAGCAGAACGGTATCGACTACTACCGTCAGGACTTCAATATGGAGCCCGATAAGTATTGGGCCCGTTACGACGAACCCGACCGCATCGGCATGAAGGAGATCCGTCATATCGAGGGACTCTACGCGTTCTGGGACTATCTGCTCGAGCGCTTCCCGGGTCTGTTGATCGACAACTGCGCGAGCGGCGGCCGACGGCTCGATCTGGAGACGATCAAGCGCAGCGCTCCGTTGTGGCGCAGCGACTATTACCACTACGACGATCCGGATGGCTATCAGTGCCATAACTTCGGACTGAGCTTCTTCCTCCCTTTCCACGGTACGGGTATTCTGCAGACCGATCCCTATTCGTTCCGGTCGAGCATGTCCAGCGCGCTGATCTGCAACTGGAAGATTACCGAGCCTAACGTTTCGTTCTTCGACATGCAGGCTCGAATCGACGAGTACCGCCGGGTGCGCGACTACTTCCTCGAGGACTATTATCCGCTCACCGAGCTGGAGGGCACTACGCGCGACGATATCTGGCTGGCCTATCAGTACGACCGTCCCTCGGACGGCACGGGAATCGTCGTGGCATTCCGCCGCGCGGCTTGTCCCGACCCGGCGCTGACTGTCAGACTGTCCGGAATCGACGCTTCGCGCAACTACTCGGTATACAATTTCGATACGGGCGAGAGCGTGACCGTTCCGGGAGCCGAGCTCGCGAGCGGCTACGTGCTGACGCTTCCCGAGCCGCGCGGCTCGATGCTGCTGCAATACAAGCTCGCCGAATAACCTCTTTCATGTCGAAAACAAAATGAAGAAAACGATGATATATCAGATCAAAAAAAGCGGAGCGGTCCTCCTCGGCTGGGCGCTGTCGCTCGTGCTGCTGACTATGATTCCGCTCGCGGCCTCGGCCCAGTCGAGCTGCACGCTTTCCGATACGCCGACGGACGTGAGCCGCTGGATCGAGTCCCGTTTCGCGAAAGGGAAGGTACCGCCCTTCTCGTTCGTCTATGACGGCAAGCCTTCGGCCGGACTGCTGCGTAAGTGGAAGTATATGGCTCAGCGGGTCGAGAGCTCCGAACCGGGCGTGCGCGAGTATCTGTACTCGTATCAGGACCGCCGCAGCGGCCTGAAGGTCGAATGCCGCGTGAAAGGGTTCGCCGATTTCGGAGCGGTCGAATGGGTGTTGAACTTCAAGAACCTGTCGGATGCCAATTCGGCGACGATCGAGCAGGTCAAGGTCGTCGATCTGAACTTGACGTCGCCCGGCGAGGGCGGTTTCACCGTACATTATGCCGATGGCAGCCATGTGTCGAAAGCCGATTTCCATCAGCGGACGAAAGTGCTGGCTCCCGGTGATTCGCTCTATATGGCTCCCGAGGGCGGACGCTCGTCGCAGAACGCCTTCCCGTTTTTCAATATCGAGGCTCCCGACGGCCGGGGCGCGATGGTAGCCGTCGGCTGGTCCGGGACATGGTTCGCCGATGTGGCGGCCGGCTCGAAGGGAGGGGTCGCGCTGAGCGCCGGGCAGAAAAATCTGTCCGCCTATCTCTATCCCTCGGAGGCGATCCGCACCCCGAGCGTCTGCCTGCTTTTCTGGCAGGGCGAGGACCGCTTCGCCGGGCATAACGCTT
>ENA-ORUF01001683-ORUF01001683.1-human-gut-metagenome-genome-assembly--contig:-NODE-1683-length-22396-cov-3.908151_pt1 | contig 22396 bp, 12 predicted proteins | sample MGYA00242077_ERZ509203 | MGnify/ENA primary metagenome ERZ509203 (study PRJEB26280, sample SAMEA2338834) | human gut metagenome | biome: human gut; feature: human-associated habitat; material: faeces... | reverse complement strand
GTGATGCTCAAGCGCGACGGCCAAACGATCATCCCCGACGGCAACACCCTAATATACGCCGGCGACGAAGCCGTCATTGCCACACTGGCATCGTAGCCATCCCCACCCATAAGTTGCGGTGAAATACGGACTGAATAGGCCTTCTACCGGCTCAAACGGTCCCTATTTCACCGCAACTTATTGAGGGGATGGGGTTGAAGTTCAATCGCGGCTACCAGTCCTCGTCTGCGCCGTAGTCATCGTCCGCGTCATCGTCGACGGCAAAGTCGCGGAGGTCGAGGCCTTCGCGTTCGGCTCGAACTAGGAGCTCTTGAGGTGACTCGTCCTCGATATCCATCACGTCGAGCATGGCGGCTTGAAAGCCCACACCGGCTGCACTCCCCGCGCGGTCGAGCAGGCTCTCGCGCAGCTGATCTACATCAACGTCTATCTTCATGGTGAAACCTCCTATCGGCCAATCGCGACCGAACAAACCGCACGCCCCAAATGATGTGCAATAAATCCCAGATACGGCCATAATAAAACAATGAACATCAGGGAGGTTACGGACGATGGATAAGCTCGATGCCATGACGGCACAAGTTAGAGACTTTTGTGATGCACGCGACTGGCGCAAATATCACACGCCAAAAGAGCTCGCCATCGGCATGGCAACTGAGTCCTCCGAGCTCCTTCAGCTCTTTCGTTTTATGAGCGACGAGCGCATTGCAGAAATGTTCGAAGACGCCGAGCAACGTCAAGCCATCGAAGACGAAATTGCCGACACGCTCCTTTTCCTCCTGCGTTTCGCAGATTTAAACAGAATCAATCTCCCAGCTGCGCTCTCGTCCAAACTCGTGCGCAATGGCGAGCGCTACCCCATCAACACATCATCTGTCGAATACAGAAAGGCGGGCCACCGTGAGTAATGAGTTCGCCCTTCGACAATACACGCTTCCCCTGCCCCAGCCCTTTGAGACAAGCGAATCGCTTCAGGACTTTGGCACGCCAAAGCCTGGAGCCCATCATGACGAGAGTTAGCCCGTCCTTTACATTCTTACCAACAGCAGAAACAAGACGGCATACATCGGCCAAACAACCAACTACCAGCGCCGTATGAAACAACACGCTGCAAACGTGGACAAGGACTTCGACCGGACCCTTCTGATCGACAATCCCACCTTCAACCAATCCGCAACGTTCGAGTTCGAGAATCGACCTATTGAGCTGTTCTGTGCCGACGAAAAATACCAGGTCACCAATGCCAACAACGGCTATGCCCAATTCGATTATTTTGAGCGGCCTCAGTATCGCCAGAAGTTCCGAGACCTCTGGACAAAGCTTCGCGAAGAAAACTACGCGATTCATCCGATTGAAGAGCTCGAGAACTCCGATCTGTTCAAGTTCTCGCCTTTTAAGACGCTTACGCCCGACCAATATGAAACGATCGAGACGATTTATAAACGTCTCGAACAGGAGCATGAAGACGCAAAACATGGCGGCTCAAAAAGAGAACGTATAACCGTCGTGAATGGCGCGCCGGGAACAGGTAAAACAATCCTCGCCATCAGTCTCATGTTCAAAATCAAAAATGAGCCCAACCTTTCCGGCCTGCGAGTCGGTTTTGTCACCCCCATGGATTCCCTGAAGAAGACCCTCAGGAAACTCACACACTTCCTTCCAGGGTTAAAGCCTGGCGATATCTTGAGCCCCAGCGATGTAACCAAAAATGATCGTTATGACATCCTGCTTGTCGACGAGGTACATCGACTGGGTAATTATCTAAGCATGGGCTCCGGCATCAAGGCCTTCTATAACACCTGCGATCGTCTCGGTCTTCCACATACGAGTAACCAAGTTGACTGGATATTCAAATGCTGCGACAAGGCATTTCTGTTTTATGACCCCAAGCAGCAAGTCAGGGCATCCGGCCTCAATCGAGACGGTCTTGAGCGGCGACTTAACCAACTCGAAGAAGCGAAAATTGAAACCGAAGAATTCAACTTGAGCACCCAAATGCGAGTACGCGGCGGCGATGAGTATCTCGACTTTGTATATGATCTACTCGATAACAAAGCGTATATGCATGCCGGCATGAAATTCAAGGATCTCTTTTCATCGGAGCCTTACGATTCGCGAGGCAAGGACCCCGGAAGCGATGCGCCACGCTATCAATTTGGCATCGTCGACCGGTTCGAATACTTCTGCTCCCTGCAACAAGCTAAGGAAGAAGAGGCCGGCCTATCTCGCATGACTGCCGGCTTCGCTTGGAAGTGGGAAACCAAGACCAATAAAGATGCGTTCGATATCGTCATCGAAGGCATTCACAAACGCTGGAATTCAACTCAAAAGGATTGGGTTAACTCCCCCAACGCCGTCAACGAGGTCGGATGCATCCACACGGTACAGGGCTACGACCTCAACTACGGCTTCGTAATTCTGGGGCCAGACATTTACTACGACACCGATAAAGGAGCTGTATGCGTTAACAAAGCGAACTTCAAAGATGCCGTCGCAAAGAAAAAAGCAGGCGACGATGACCTACGGAAGATCATCGTCAACGCCTACTACGTTCTCATGACGCGTGGCATGCTGGGAACGTTTCTTTATGTATGCGACCCGGCGCTCAAGGAGTATTTGTCACGGTATATCCCGGTGATATAGCTGCTGCCCGCGCATGGAACAATTACAATGCAGGCGGGCTCTAAACTTCAGTTTTGTATCCTCAGGTCCACAGAGGGCAGCGGGGCGAGTGAGTCACTTTATTCGACCCGTGCTGCCCTGGAGTATTAACCAGCTTCTTGTCTGGACGGTGGAAGCCGCTTACTCATCATCGAACAGTCCGGCAAAAATCGCCTCGAGATCCTCTTGCGACGTCGGCTGCGTCTCAAGGATGTCGGCGTCAATGCAGCGAAGCATCGTGTCCTCTTTCCATTTAAGACGGTCGTAGATTTCATGATCAAGCGACCAAGGCTCAGCCTTGCCCAAATCGTAGTCTTCGCAAAGGTAATAATAGTTTGTCTTTTGATCCTGCGGCAGGCCCAGGCGATGAATTCGGTCGCGCGATTGCAACAGATGCACTAAGTTGAAGCTGTACTCGTAATACACAGCATCATGGCAGACGGAATGCAGCGAGACGGATTCGGCCAGCGTATGTGGATTCGTAATGAGCACGGGAAACTTTCCTGCTCGAAAATCATCAAGATCCTCCGAGCGGCAGACCAAATCGTCCTGGCCATTAATAGTGCGCGCTTCGATACCACAATCAAGCAGCCTGCGACGTAAGTCAGCCATACTCTTGACAAAGATGCACCAGACAATGACCGGGCGCCCCTGAGACACAAGACCCTCAATCAGCGAGATGCAACGACTCTGCTTGAAGGAGGCTCCTGCCGAACGAATCATGCCCACAATCTGGTCTGAATAGTCGACCGCCTCAACTTCACCAGTCTCCTCGTCCTCCTCGATAATCCAGCGATATTCCTCGGGGTCAAGCGTCTCGAGCAAGTCAAGCGGATTGTTCTCAAGCTGAAGCACACGTAGCATTAGAGTTAATTTGTTTCGGCGGTATCGATTTTTGACCACACCGAGTAGCATGCTGGTACGTGAATCGGCATCGACATCAATCAGCTCGTCAGGCTCTGCCCTGGGAACACCTAAGTCGTCTTTAGTGGTGCGACAATAAAATGGCTGGAGCTTTCTGTTAATAATCTCCATGTCCGCCTCATCGGCATTCTTCAGCTCGCTCTTCTCAAAGCCAAAGAAGTTGGCGTACTCACGCGGATACAAGATATTCAAGAAGTTATAGATATCGATGTAGCCGTTGGGAATCGGAGTGCCTGTCAGACCAAAGGTATAGGGTGCCTCGCTTGCGATGGCGAGGGCCGCAGTTGCCTGCTTACCCCCAACGCGTTTAACACGGTGAATCTCATCGAAAACAAGCAGTGTCCGGTCGCCGGCGACCTGCTTGAGCTCCTCAGTCACGGTTGGAGCGGCCTCATAGTTCACGAGCAGCAGATTGCGACCGCCCACACTCGTGCGAATATAGCGGCGGCGGTCTGCCCTCCCTAGCTTTTTATAAGCGTCGTCTTGAGTTGTAAACAAACTGAGCCGCCACTTCTCGCCAAAACAAAGTCGCCACTCCGTTGCCCAAGAATCAAAAGCATTCTTAGGGCACACAACCATGATACGGTCGACCTTGCCGCGAGCAGTCAAAAAGGCAAAGGCACCCAGCACCGTCGCCGTCTTGCCCGAACCCGGCACCGAAAAGTTGCCGGCGCGCCCCATCGTCGCCAAGAAAAACGCATCTCGCATCTGACGGTCCTTGAGCGGGCGCACCATGGTGGCATCGACCTTGCGTGAGAATTCGGCTAAGCGTGCATCGTACTTATGGTCGCCACGCTTGATTTCGTTGCCCAGGCGTGAGCGTTCCTCGGCAAGCTCGCGGACTCGGACAAAGCTCTTCTCAAGATCCTCATCAATGTTCAAATCAACGTTAAGGCGCGACGCAAGACGAGACAGGGAGCTGACAATTTTGTCGAATTCAGTGAAATTCCCGATCTCGTTCAGCAGAAACTTGCCATCGAGCTCACACAACACATAGCGCTTAAATTGTGCCTTGAAGCGCGCGTTGCGCCCGACTTCCTTAGCCGTGAGCGGTTCCGGGTCGAGCAGTATTTTATTGCCGGCGGCATACAAACGCATGGGCTAGGCCTCCTGGACCCTCTGTATCGCTTGGGACAGCTCTTCAGCCCGTTGGAGCAATTCGCTCAGCCCCGCCTGCATATCTAAAAGCTGTTCGGGCTCCAGTTTATGCAGCAGGTCCACATCGACACCGTCGAGATTGGACACTGCATCACGCACCGCACGAACCTGCCCGTTTTTGACCTTACGGTTGCCGGCCTTGGTGCGGGCCTTCTCTTGCGATGCCTTAACCTCACCCTTGAGGTCTTTATCCGAAGCGACGTGATCGCGAAGGAATTCTGTGGTGACCTTGGTCCCTTCCGGCAAGTCTTCGAACTTCTCGAGCACCTCCACAACAAGCTCGCTCTGCTCTTCGCGGAATTTGTCATCCGCGATAAGGTTGTCAACCATATCGCGTACGCTACGCGTACGGTCCCCCAGCGTTGTCATGACAAGATTCGCAAAGACGATGTTCTTGATGTCCTCACGGTCATCAGCGTTCTTGCATTTTTTAAGCCTGTTCGCTAGCGACTCGATGGGGCCCTGTAGCTTAAGGTCCTGGGCAATATAGAACGCACCGGGGGCTTCAACAAACTCGAGGAACTCCTTCATGATTTGAATCTGATCAAGCATGCTCCTCATTTCGCTTGACTTGATATTAGCGTGCCGGGCGTATTCTTCGGCAGTCATGTTGCCGCCGTTGACCCACCAGTCAATATCGACCAGTCGCGAGATGGCATCGTAGTCTTGCTTAGTGTCTTCGCCCATCTGAATCTCGAGCTCAAGACCCTTGATTGCTTTGTCATCATAGGTATCAGGGAACACAAAGCAGCGCATGGTGCGCGGAATGCCGCCCTCTTCGGCCGAAAGCTTGCGCAGACAGGTAAAGCGGCGGTTGCCGTCGATGACCACACCGTTGGATAGCACGATAGCCGGCTGTTGCTGACCCTTTGCCTTGATATCGAGCATCGTGGTCCTCAGACGCTTAGGGTTCTCAGCATCAATCATTTCCTGAATCAGATCGTCGAGCTCAGCTTGGTTCGCGGGTAGTCCCTCGGGATGATCGGCCTTATAGCGACTAATATAGGTCGCAATACGCCCGTTCTGCTTGTTGTAGTGCAGTTTGTCGATTCGCACCTCATAAATCGGACAGTCTTGGTCCTGGCCGTTGATAAACTTACGATCGCTGTTGTTGGTCTTACGCAGCCAGCCCTCGGCCACACCGGTTTCAATAAACTGATTGATATCCATAGCGTTACTCCACTTCCAAAACGAAACGATCATGATCGATATAGACACGATCGAACTCAGGTGAATAGAACAGCCCAGCCTTACGGACAAGCTGGGACAATTGAGCTCGAGTCATGACGATGCCGTAATCATGCTCAAGGTCATCAACCAAATCGTCCAAATCAATCGACACCTCGCGCGCAACAATCGAACAAATGAAATCACACCCCTTCATAGAATATCCTCGCGGCGCAAAGAACTTCACGCCAGCCATGGTTCCGGATACCAACAGCCCGTCTTGAGCCGACAAGACGCTTTCGTAAAACTTGTCGGACAGCTCATACTCAAGAAGCGAAAGGTTCGATACCTTGCGCTTAAGCCACGGCACCGTAAAGTACGGCATGCCCTCTTCAACGCCATGGCTGACGGCCCCTGCAGCGAACTCATACAAGTCCCTCGTAGTAATCTCAAGGTCAGCCAAGCCGGACTGAGTAACCCAGCTCGAATCGTCGTACGCAAATAGGTCGCCCTGTCTCAACGCCCGATAAACAAACTGTTTAAATGAGGCGCACTCGGCTAAGGCGCTCGGCAAAGAGGAGACATCAACAATCGCACCCTTCATAAGCGAGAGATAGCACTCATACAGGCTCTCGAATGAACTTGAGAATGCACAATCTGAGTAAACCGTGTACCGCGCCTGGTATGCAAAATACTCGATCTTGAAGGCATCGGTAGGCGCACAGCCGGCAAGCAGCGCAAATTGTTCGATGGGATACCAGGACTCCTCAAGACGAGGTAAATTCGGCGAAGCCTTTAGCCCAGGGACTCGCTCGGGATCAATTGTCACTTCGGTCGCAACCGATGCTTCTGACGTCGATGCCGGCGAGACATCAGGCTCAGGCTTAACCTCGGTCTCAATCGCGAGCTCGCGCTCGATTTCATTCTCAGGTTCAAGCTCGGGCGCGAATACCGTCTCCGTCTCCTCGACAAGCTCAGCATCAGACTCAATGCGGTCTTCAAGCCACGCATCATCACCATCGGTGAAAACAGTATTGAGCTTAGCGTCGATTTGACTCGACGCTAATTGCTCCTCGACACCGCTGAACACCGGATGGAAGGTCTCCGCGTGTGCCTCGATATCAACAAACCAGTCACGGGAATCAACGATATGGGGCGATGTCCGATAAAACAGCGCGCGCTCGTCAAGCCCAAGATCATTGAGCTCGCGAAGCGCCTGGGAACGTCCCAGCCTATCTTCGCGAATCAGAACGACATCTTCGGGAAGTTCGATGCTATCCAGAATCCCCGCGTAAGCACGTGAGGTATCGTGCCAGAGCAGAACAGAACCGTTGGTTGCATCGAAAAAGGCAGACAGCTGCTCAGAGACAGCGCTTGCGCGAGACTCGGAATCCAAGGGCGCACGAGAGAAGAGCAGATCATGCAGAGGATCGAAACCGATGCCATTTCCCTTAGCGTAGGTTCTAAGCGTCGTCGGTAAGAAACTTGCTCCGTAGCCATCGTAGATACGCGCCGACATGTCGCCAACGGTCATAGAACCGCAGCGCTCAAGCAGCCACACCATCAAATTGGGAACCGAGAAGGTGCGAACGCCCTTACAGAATACCGGCACGCCCTTTATCGACGTGCGCTTTAGATGACCGCCGACATAGCCCTGCATCATGATTGAGCGCAGAACATAGTCGTCAAGACCAAGGTCTTCCATCGTGTTCGCCAGCGCATCAAAGACACCAAGCCCCCTTAAGTCCTTCGTCCCATATGGTTTCCTAGGCTCCATCTTTTCGATTGCTGCGCTCAAACAAGCTCGCATCATATCTGCATCAACGGGATGCGGTGCATTTTCAAACGCACGGATGCTCAGATACTCCCCATCGGCAATCTCAATAATCGAGAACGAACGCTCGGCTTTACGGAGTTCAGATACAAAATCCTTGGCCGAGATAACCTCTTGGGAAAAATCCCCCTCTCCCAACCGGAAACGGTCATGTTTAGCAATCAGCTGAGCAAAGAAAACATGCGAGTCCTCGGAAGCGACCATGATGATTCCACCGTCAAGACGTCGCCCAAACGTCCTCGCAACTTCATCGGTTAAAAGGGCACCGTGCCATTCAGGGTAGATGCGCTTAAACTCGGACTCGACCATCGCTACGGAACATCCGGAAGTAGCGCGCTCAAGAATCTCGCCAAGAGCATGCTGCTGCTCATCGCTCAAATCAATCGATTCGACCGAATAGAGTCCGTTCCTACAATAGCGCTCGAACCCGTTGAGAAAGCTACCCCTAAAGGTAGACTCTCGAACACCATAGCGGCGCGCATACTCTTGAGAGATCTTGAAGATATCCGCCGGACCGATGTCTTTTATGACCCCGAGAATCTGAACGGTTCGATCGGCGTGGCCCAGCGTCAACATAGGAACGCGAGAAAACGTCACGTTCTCAATTGGGGTGCACCAACGCGAGAGAACGTAGTGCAACTCGTATTCGTTTTGAATATCAAACGTCTCGAGAAGCTCGGCGATAGGTTCAAGCGTAGTAAGGAATGCCGTTGAGCATTCGATGTTCATGTCCGCAATCGATGCGACAGCGGCGCGAAGCGGCGCGAAATCATAGTCCGATGCCTTGTAATAGCGAACGCCCCTACGCTCACCGGCATCATCATTGGGAACGCGCGCGTCCATAACGTCATCGAAACGGTCAAGGCACGCGCAAAACGCGCGCTCGGACGTTGGGTCGAGTTTCGACACATTCGAAAGATTGTTTGAAGCGACGAACGAACAATAGAGCTCGAAAAGACCATGCTCGCTCATGGGCCCTTCGGATTGATGCGACTTTAAAATAAACGAAACGATAGCGCCCTTATTGAGTGGCACGCGAACGCCATCGACGACGAGGATATCATCGAACATGGCTTGGTCGACAAGCGCGTCGCGCAGCTCGGACGACAAATTCGTGTCATCAAGCGCTTGAGATAGCGGACGAAGCTGGGAAGCCTTGGTTTTCGAAGTCATCCTCAGATAATGATAGTCAGCTTCGTCGAGCCCGGTTACCTCCACAAACTGGCTCGGACTCATGGCATACCGGTCCGCTAGCAAACGATATTCATCAGCCCTCAGGGCAGGCCGCTTATTAAAAGCCTTGTCGCAGATCTGGCGTACGCGCTCTCGCGTAACCGAAAGCTCATCACCAACTTCCTGAAGCGTCGAGCCGTGAAGCCGCATCCTAAGCATTTTTGCTTGGCGTTCGTCCAATTGAGTAAGCCACTCATCAATTGAATAGCGATGTGCTTTAATCGAGCGCTCATCATTGTCGAAATCCATCGTCCCCTCGCAACGACTTACGACATTAGAAGCGGCTCTATCCCAAACCTCGCCATCGGGAACTATAAACTCGACAAAGGCACCGCCGATATTCTCTCGCTGACGATTGATTTCGCTCACAAGAAAATGTTCACACGAGGCAACCGTGTTCGGATCTTTCTCGATACCATCAAACAGCGTCGACACAGTTCCATCGTAGGAAAGACCGCCTTCTATCAACGCACGAGCCTTCTCGCCCATAAATACGGCAAAGGACGGGCGAAACATCGGATAGGACCGACCCGCAAGACGATTCCAGAGTCCATCGAGCACGCGATGCACATCGGTGCCCAGCGATTCCAAATAAGCGCTCACATCAATTTGCTCAACAGGGCCCCCACACCAATCGGGAAGAGAGACATCCGATGAAGAATAGAGGTCCGATACCGCGTCGACGATTTTCTTGATTGACGTTTTTCCTAAATGGGGGATTTTTTCCAACCCCTCCAATCCACAAGAATTGAGCGCACCAACGTTCTCGATACCGTTAAGTTCCAAACGTCGTTTAACGGGATCAGGCAAATGCAAGTTAACGATAAGGCGATTAGCCAACGGATCAGATTCGCTCTGTTTTTGAATCGGCAGAACGATAAGGCATCCGTACATATCAAAGGAGAGCTTGCGACAAGAAGAGACGCTGCGCAAAACACCCAGCTGGACCGACGAAAGCGGAGAATCACAAAGCCCAGCCGCCGCAAACAAGAGCTCACGGACTTCTTGAGCCGAACCGGCGCCCATGCCGCGAACACCATCAAGCTTGTCCAGCTTGGAGACGATTCCCGCAACGTTATCGACGCCCTCCCTGCCACAGTAATTCAAAAAGCGCGTAGGAAAATCTAGACAGCTCGTGGTGTCATCTGCATAAACGGAGCCCTCGAAGAGTTTTTTCGGCGAACTATTGCTCGCAACCGGCAAGGCTTGCCCCAAGAGAATTTCGTCAGAATCGTGTACCACGTTCGAAGTTGTCTCCGTCAGTTCACCGATCATATATTCTTCCATATCTCAACACGCTCCTCCGCAAGCGTCTTACTTGATCTTCACCAAGACGTCTCGAACTTGGCCCAACCTTCCTTGCCCCCGCTTTCGCTGCTTATTTGAAATAACTTACTCCGCCTGCCTCATCATTTGTTGAGCAACAAGTGCGAGCGGTGCCATAGCACTACGGCCGCAGCGGTCCAATCAAAACAACGCGAACGAATACGCGGAGCCCCAAGGGATGCACACTACTGCCCCAGCTTTTTAAGCGCTTGCAGCGACGCCGCACGCGTCTCGGCGTAGGCAAGGCGCGCGTCGCGGAGCTGTTCATCGAGCTGGTCGACCTGGCCGCTCAGCGCATCGATCTGCCTGCCGACTTCCTCCATCTCGACAATTGTCCTCCAACCACGTTGATCGGAAAGCTGCTCATGCTTATGACGCAGGACAAGCAGCTGGTTGAGCAAAGCAACACGTGCCTTGTCGAGCTCTTCCATCTTGTCGCGCGCGGCCTTTACCTCCCTTGCGATGCGCAGCTTTTCTTGCTCTTTTGCAGAGGGCTCGGGGGCAGGCTCCGATGCAGGCTCTGGCTCAGACTCGGACTCGGGCTCCTGATCAACGTCGAGCGCTGCCTCGGGTTCGGGCTTCGCGAGAGCCGCTTCGTCCATCTCCAAAAACGCGCATATGCCAGACTCCGTTGCAGGACGCGGCTCAAACACCGTAGCGACTACGCTGCCACTCAGCATCGCACTCTGTGAGCAAAGCACCGCGCGAAAGCGACGCATAAGAAAGCCAAACCCGGAAATCTGCTGCGCCAAGCGCTCGTCATAGGCAACGCAAATCTTGTCCTCACCTGTTTGGCGCACCGAGAGCCAATCACCCACGCACATGAGCTGCACCAGCGTGATAGGTGTCAGATCGCCCTCAAAAAGTAGCTGCAGACGGGGTGAAACATCATCGCGAGGAACGACAAGCTCGGTATGCTTCTCGAGCTCAACAAGCGTGGTGCCAACATACTGGCACAAATCGATGTTGCTCGGAACGTCCGTAAAATGCTCGCGCGCATGACCCAGGAGTCCCTCGCTTTTGTCGGTGTTGACACGAATGCGCTTAACGGCGTGCGACGACCCATCCCACGTCACGTCGGAATGCGTTAAGAACAGCCAGCCGTCGCAAAACAGCTCCATGGCAAAGATGGGAAAGGCTTTCTGCATCGTTTACATCTCCTTGTGTTCTTGCATATCGTCCGCGGCGTCGTGGCCGATGATCTCGTTACGCTGTTCCTCGTCATCAAACAGGCCCTTAAACACCAGTTCCAGATCGCGCTCGTCGGTATAGCCGGGCTCCAGCGTGCCGCGGTCGATCGAGTCGAGCATGACCTGCTCCTTGTGCTGTAGCCGCTCGTAGATATTGCGGTCGAGCGACCACGGCCCGCCGCGGCGTTCGTACACAGCGCGCAGATAGTGGTACTGCGTGTACTGCCCTTGCGACAGGCCCAAGCGGTGAATGCGGTCCTTGGACTGCAGCAGGTGCACCAGGTTGTAGCTGCACTCAAAGTAGACGGCGTCGTGGCACGCGCCGTGGAGCGAGACCGACTCTGCCAGCGTGTGCGGGTTGGTGACCAACACGCTCGTCTCCCCTGCCTTAAACGAATCGATAACGCGGGCGCGCGTGGGCATGTCGGTCGACCCGCTGATAGCGCGAGCCGTAATGCCGCGCTCGTGCAGCTCGTGCACCACATTGCGAATGCTGTGCTTAAAGATGCACCACACAATGACCGACTTGCCCTGGGCTACCAGCGACGCGGCCAGATCCAGGCAGGCGCCCATCTTAGCAGTGGGCCGATCATCCACCTGCAACCCTTCCAGCGCTTTGCCCGCGCCCGTCTGCACCTCGCCGTCAAACAAGTCGGCATAGTCGGCGGCGCTCAGATCCTCGGCCAGCATGCGCGGGTCGGACGAAAGCTGCAACAGGCGAATGATCATCTCGAACGGCTCGCCCGAGAGTGTGCGCAGCACCTTCTGGAACAATTGCTGCTCCCAGCGATCCACTGCCGCATCGACAAGATGGTCTTCATTGGCTTGGGGCACACCCAGTTGGTGCTTATTGGTGCGACAAAAGAACGGAGCGATGGCCTCGTTGATATGCTCAACGTCCTCCTCGCTCGTCGACTTGAGCGAATTGGCGCTCAAACCAAAGTACCAGCTGTAATCGCGCGGCCACAAACAATGGAGCAAGTTGTACAGATCCTCAAACGAGTTGGGAATCGGCGTACCCGTCAGTGCAATAAAATATGGAGCCGCCGCGGCGATCTGCACGGCACTCGCCGCGCGCTTACCGCCCACGCGCTTCACCTTGTGCACCTCGTCAAACACCACCAGGGCGCGATCGGCCGCAATGCGAGCGGCCGCCTCCCCCAGCGTGACCGACTCGTAATTGAGCAAAATCATGTCGTAGCGCTTGTAGTCGAACAGCAGGGTGCTGCACTTATCGCGCGTGGAACGACCGCGAAACTCAGGGTCGTGGAAGCACAGCGAGCGCAGTGGACGAGCGGCGCCAAAGCAGGCGGCCCACTCGTCGCGCCACGAGCCAAAGGCGTTCTTGGGCGAAAGCACGATGATGCGGTCGACCAGGTCGCGCTCGCGCAGGTACGCAAACGTGCCCAGGACCGACGCTGTCTTGCCCGAACCGGGAACGGAAAAATTGGCACAGCGACCCATAGCGCTCATAAAGAACGCGTCCCACAGCTGGCGGTCCTTAAGTGGGCGTTGCATTAAGGCATCCTCGGCGCGACAGAACTCATCAAAGCGATCGGCCACCGACGCGTCGTGCGCCTTGATCAGCAGGCCCACGCTCGCCTTCTCACGCAGATAGTCCTCGCGCGCCGTAAGGCCTCGCAACAAGTCGGGGTCAATTTCGCAGTCCACGCCAAAGTTTACCGACTGCTGCAGCAGCTCAACAACGCGCTTGGCGCCTGGATCGTCAATCCCCAGAGAAAAGAGCACGTCCGCCTCTCGATAGCTCGGCGCATAGCGGCGCAGCGCCGAAAGCCGGATCTTCCAGACCGGCTCGCGGCGCAGCTGCTCAACCGTCATGTCGAGCGGGACGACGGAAATGCCGTCGCTATACGAGAGGCGCAGCTTCATCTAGGCTTCCTCGCCCATCTTGTACGCAATCTTGTCTTTGATCATATGCACCCTGGCCTCGAGCTTGGCAACCTCGGCAGCGATATTGGCGATCTCGTCCGCAGGCAGCAGACCAAAGGTGGACTCCTCCACCTGATCGAGGTCCTTGATGGCGCGGATGATCGAAAGCGAAGGCGACTTGAGGGCCTTGTTCATCTTGGTGGTGTTTTCGGCCGACTCCATAACCTCACGGAAGGCCGTCGCCAGCTGAACATCATCACGAATCTCGGCGATGTCGGTCGAGGTCACGACCTCTTTGTTCTTCAGGCGTTCGGCAACCTCAAAGGCCAGCTCGTTTTCGCGCTCGATAAAGCGGTCCGCATCGGGGCCTTCCAGAATCGGCTTCATCTTGCGGACAAAGCGCACAATGTCGCCCTGCGGTTCGGCAATCATGTTGGCAAAGACGATGTTCTTAACGTCCTCTTCCTGATCGTCGCTCTTGCACTTTTTTAGCACGCCCTGCAAATCGTTGATAACGCCGGCGACCTTGAGCTCGCGCGCCAGGTGGAACTGGTCCTTGGCGTTGGCAAACTCCAGGAACTCGTTCATATAGCGGGCTTTTACAATCTCCTTCTCGAGCTCCTTGGGCTCAACGCCAATGCACTGGGCGTACTCTTCCTTCGAGAGCAAGTTGGAGCTGATGATGTCGTTGTAGATGCCCACCAGGCGGTCGACGGGATCGTAGCCGACCTTCTCTTCCTCGCCGTGCTGGATCGAAAGCTCCAGCATCTTGATCTTCTTGGAGTCGTTACCCAGGCTCTCGGGAAGAATTACAGCCTCAAACCAGCCAAAGCTTGGGTTTTCGGCAGCAAGGCGGCGCAGGCAGGTAAAGCGACGGTTGCCGTCGACGATCAGACCATCGGCCAGCACCACGCCGGGGCGCTCCTGCGAGCGCAGGGCGATGCTGCGCTGCGTCTTGTCGATGGCGTCCTTGTTACTGTCGACAATAAAACCCTCGATGATGTCGTTGCAGGCCGCGACGTCCAGCTCGTTAAACGCGCCCTCGCCATGCTCGGCCTTGTATCGGCTAATCCACGAGGCGATGCGGTCGTTTTGCACGTTGTAACGCAGGTAGTCGAGCTTAATGCTATAGACGGGATACATCTCGGGCTTGCCGTCGATCACGATCTTGTGGTTGGCACCGGTCGGCTTAATGTTGACCCCGTCATCGATCATCTCGAACAGGTTCATGTCGGTTTCCTCCTATTGGTTGTTTTTGATATACAGCTCGCGCAGGTATTCTGCGTTCATCCTTTTGCTGAGCATGACCATGTCAAGGTCCTCGTTGTAGAACAGGCCCTTGTCCTGGACGGCCCTGTTAATGTCAGGCGCGGTAATGACGACACCGTAGTCATCCCGGAACGCATCGATCAGGTCCCCCACCTCGATAGGACCCTTTTGCCTAACAACATATTCGACCGCGTCGCCCGACGAAAACGTCCCCTCCTTGCGACAGAACATGTAAACGCCGCTAAAGCGGGTACGCCTTATTTGCTCATGAGCCAAACCGTACAGAACGATTGAGTCATAAAACGAATTGTCAAAACCACATTCATCGACCACGGCATCGAGCTTGTGCATAAAGCCTTGTTTACGAAGGCTCGTCACCGTAAACGGCACGTCGGGCTCTGTGCGGGCAAACAGGGAACACGCATAGCTGCCCAGGTCAATGCGACGCACACCCGTTGTCTCGTTCAGGCGCTTGAGCGAAATAAACGAATCGTGGTTGCACTCGATAAAGGTGAAGTTGCGCAGCAACGGCGTAATAGCATTCCTAAATTCCGGATGGTTGATGACCTCGTCGCCAAAGCCCGGGGAACCGTAGGCAAAGCTGTCACGCGACATAAGCAGATTCGTAAACGACTGACGCAGGTCCACGCCTTCCTTGACTATCAGGTCCCTGGAGATTTCCAGACCAAGAGGCGCCAGTGACTGATCGTTAACGAGTCGCCCGGACGCGGTACCAAACTTGGCAGCAAAACTCGCTGCGACATACGGTAGCGAGACGTAGTCCTCGGTCACCATATCTTTGATGAACTGCTGCTGCTCGTCCGTAAGGTTGCTCTCGACATACGAGTAGCGGCCGTTGCGCAGATATGCGTTCATGTCGCGCAGGTAGTTGCCGCGAACCGTCCTCGTTTCCACGCAGTACTTATCCGCATAGCGCTGGGCAAACTCCTCGCGCGACAACTCGATGCCCGCATCACGCAGCACAACGAGCATTTGGTTTTTACGGTCCGTTTTGCCTAGGCGAATCAGCGGCGTCGAGCCCATTTCCAAGCCTGGCACCGAACCCGGACGCACAAATGAGCGGATAATCTCGTAGAGCTCCTCCTCGTCGCGAACGTCGTAGAGGTCACACAGCTCCTTGTTCTCGCGTAGGATGAGGCCCGCGCCGCACTCGATATTGCGCCCCACGGCGAGCGTCAGGATCTGACGCAACTCGGACGTAAAGCGGCTGTCGACCTTGTAGGCGCGAATCTTATTGGCGCGCGCCACCAGGAACATGTGCGTGCCACGCAGCTCGTTAAGACATCTGATGTCCTCGGAAGGCAACGAAAGCATCTGTTTGTAACCGCACTTGTTGTCTTCCAAAAACAGCTGGTACCTGTTGCGGAAATCTTTAAGGTCGTGATACTCATCAACGGCCCCGGACTCGGCAAAGGCACGCAGCGCGGCACCGCGCGTGGAGAAGTTGCCCAGCTTTACACGTGCGATCTGCTCGAGCTGGGAGGCGTTGTCCTTCTCGACACTTACGGGCGTTCGGAGCGCGCCGGCAGAAGAATGGCGATTCAGCTGCGCCGCCCTATCACGCCATTCCTGCGGCAACGAGTGATCGTTGGCGGCGAGGCGGAGGCTAAACTTGTTCGATACCTTAACGGCTTTCAGGTAGCCAAAAGTCATCGGGGATGCCTGTGTGATCTTGCAGAACGCATCCTCGGTAAGGTCATAACGCTGGTACAACGGGGCGAATTTGTCCTCGTCGAGGTGCGGCCGGTTGCACAGCAGATCGGCGCGGCGCTGACGAAGCGGGCCAAGACCGGCGGGCTTGTGCGGGTAATCCATAAGCGGCTTGTCGCTAAAGATCCAGCGCATCAGGTCGGCATCATCGCCGGGCAGCAACGTAAGCCACGCCTCGATGGACATGGGGCCTTTCTTGGTGAGGTCTTCGATCTTGCTGGTGAAGGGCTTTGCCGGCTGTTCCGGGGCCGGGGCGGGAGCAGACTCGGAGACAGCAGTAGGCTCAGGCGACGGCTCGGGAGTCGCCGTCGGCTTAGACACGGACTCGAAAGCGACCACCGACTCGACCTCAGGCTCAGCCTCGGGCTCAATTGCCGACGCGACAGCCCGTTCTGCAGGCGCGCTCTTCTCCTCCGCCGGCTCGACAGTGTTTTCGGCTTCCATGCTCGCCGAGTATGCGCGAACCACATCGCGAACACTCGGCGCAAGGTCCTTATCGACCGCCGCATATTTAAGCGGCATGGTGCCCTGACCATACACGCGTGTCATATACAGATAGGCAGGCTGTGCGGTGCGCGTTAGCCCGTAAAACTCCTCGGCGGACAGCTTGTATGTATGGAAGAGTGGGCCAAAGGTATCGATGTCAAACGCCGGACGACCCGCCATGAGCGCATCGTAACGCTCTCGGATTTTCCAAGCAGAGATAGCAAGGTTGTCAATCCAACGAGCCGGCTTGGCGTCAATAAACATATAGCCCATCAGGGTGCGGTCTTGGTATGCGAGGTCCGCAAACCACCTGTTGAACTTTGCAATGTCCTGGTCGACGGCAAGTTCAAGCGCCTGTTCCAGTGTAAGATCTTGCGCCGGCTGATCAGGCTCGTGAACGGCCTGCACTTCAGGCATTTCTGTCTGGGTATCCAGCTGACCATCCGGTTGAGCTTCATTAGCCGATACAATAACGCCATCTGCCGTATTGGCATTTTCGCAGGTAGATTCCGTATCAGCTGTCTCAATATCTTCTCGATCTTCAGACAGCTCAAAGTTCAGACGCTTAAAAGTTTTTACGGCAGCGTTGTAAGCAGGGAATTCGTTTTTAAGCTCGGTGAGTACAGAATCGACGGAGTACTTATCACTGTAGCCCGTCGCAAGCTTACCTGCCACCCTGGTGCAAAATAGCAAGCGGAATGAAAGCTCATACGCAGGCAGGTGCTCTCCGTGCAACTGCAGGACGGCTTCGTCAGCAAGTCCGTTTACTCTTTTGGCGCGCTCAACAGGCGTATTGACCGAAGGATACCAACCCCCTATCGCCGCCTGACGGGCGAGCTCTAGTTCAGTTTTGGTTCTTCCCAGCAACAAACGACCCTTGGGCCAGTTGTTCAAAGCGTAGGCAATCGAACGCACCTCCGCTGAGGAAAGGCCCTTCGTCTGAAACCCTTTCCAGTTGCACGTAAGCAACTCAGGCATACTGTGGATTTGGCAGTTCCATTTTAATTTGCGCTGCAATGCCGGAGAAATCGATAGATTCCACAGCGAGAGCGGCTCGCCATCACTTGAATAAATCGTGCTGAGCGGCTCAATCGCCGGTCCCTTAACGTCCGTAAACGCACAGCATTCGCGCCCGACCTTGCGCAAATTGCCAAACACGTCAAACACAAATCTCGCATTACCGGAAAACTTGCTGAGTTCCAACGTCTGCGCGCGGTACTGCGGAGAAAGAGGCATCGCGTAGGTCGTGAGCCGCCTCTCGAAAGCCGCACGCACATTAGCGTCCTCGGCCTTACCAAGCGCGCGGATAAGGCCATACACATCGTGAATCTCCTGCTTATCAAGGAAGGCGACTTGGGTCTCGCTATCAAACAAGCAGCGCGGGTCGTCCCAACCGCTCAAGCACTCGGGACACTCGGGGCGTTCGAGCTTATTAACGGAGCCATCGGATTTATTAACAGGGAGAGAGAAGGGGTCGGATTCGACGGCAGGCGCAGTGACGGGCTTAGATTCAGAAACGGACGCGACTTCGGGCTCGGGCTCGGATGCGAGCACAAGCTCTTCAACGGGCGTGAACTCGTTTGTAGCCTCGGGTTCAGGCTCGAGCGCAAGCGCGGGCTGCTCAAGCTCGTTCACAGGCTCGGGTTCAGCAACGGCCTTCGCGGTCTCAATACTCTCGGAGAAGGAAATGGCCAGCTGCTGCGGCTCGGATGACAGCGCGAGCTCGGGACGTTCGGACTGAACGGGTTCCCGCTGCTCCGCTCGCACTAGCTCTTGCTGTTCAGCCGGCCGTTCGGCGGTCGCCACGAGCTCAGTCGACGGCTCATAGCCCATAAGAGACAAGCCGTCGACCGGCTTCTTGTCATACGAAACGCCCACGGCAACGGGGATAGGCCAACTGCGCCCATTAACCTTCAGCCGCGCAAGGGTCGAATCTGCACGCAACGAAATGGGACCGCAAGCCTTAAGTGCGGGACCCTCAGCGGCAGCAGGCTCCGCGACTTCAGGCTGCGCGCCCACCGGCTCCGGCACATCCGCCTCAACGGCTTCTGTTTCTGCGGTTTCATTCGTTTTGGGCTGAATACGTTCAACACTCTCTGGCTCGCCAGCATCCTCAACGGCCTCAGGCGCAGCGTCCTCAGCGGCCTCAGGCGCAGCCTCTACAAACTCAACGTTCTCGCCATCAACAACGGCGCCGTCAGTGGTTTCGCTGTCAACGTCTTCGTCCCCAGTGCTTTCGCCCTCGGCACCTTCGCTTTTAACAGCCTCAAGCTCAATGACATCAACCACCACCGGCTCCTCTACGGGTTCCACCGCCTGCACAGCAGAAGCAAGCGTCATGCTGTACTCGCCGTTGGCATACAAAAGTTCACCATCTATAACTAGTCGGGCCAGCGCGCGCTCATATGAGTCGTTAATACTGCGATATACGTTCGAGCGCACCAACGCTTCGTGCAACGGAGCATCGGCCTGCGCGACCGCATTCAAAATTAGCGACTCGTAGTACGCGTCTACATTCACGAAGTCGCTTGTTGCACTCGTAGCATTTTTATCCATACAGAAACGACCCCCAAGATTCCCCAAACAACCCACTAGCTGTATTGGAAAAAAGGAAGAATTATGCCAATGGTTACTTAATACGCCACTTGCGCGCGTTTTTGTTTAGCAACATTTTGTTGTGCAGCAAATCAACTGTGCATATGCAGATGAGCGGTAGTTTTAATCGGTGAACGGTGATCACGGGCGCTTGAAGCCCGTCTGGCTTTCATCGGTTCCGCGGCAATTAAAATGAACCCGCCGGACGGACGTACCGCGCGTTCCACATGTCTCAACTTGTCCACGCATCATCAGGAGTCCGTAATGGCCAGACCTTTAGCCCCAGCGAACCATTTCGCGCGCGTACCGCATGGGACAGTCGCGCAACGTGCTGGTCTACCGTCTGCTGTGCAAGGACACGATCGACGAGCGCATCATGTCGATTCTCGGTCGCAACAAAGGCGACTTTGCCGCCTTTGCGGACAAGTCGACCGCAACCGAAGTCGACATGCAAAACGAGCTCGAAGTCAAGCAAAAGCAACTCAACGCCATGTTCGACGAAGAGATCAAGCGCCTGGAAAGCCTGATGCCGTCGTTAGCTGACCTGGACTTGTCGGAGGAGTAAACCCCTCCCCCATGTAACCATCCTGTAAATCATAGCAGCGCACTCGAGTTTTACCGTGATGCGGTCGCGCCCGGCGCTCCACTGTGCTAAAGTATCCCGAACGTTCAAACGACTACGAGGGGAACTAGAAGATGGCACGTGTGCACAACTTCTCAGCTGGCCCGGCCGCACTGCCTACAAGCGTGCTCGCCGAGATCGCCGACGAGATGATGGACTACCGCGGTTGCGGCATGTCCGTGCTCGAGATGAGCCATCGATCTAGCATGTACCAGCAGATCATCGACGACGCCGAGGCAACCCTGCGCCGCCTGCTGAGCATCCCCGACAACTACCGTGTCCTGTTTTTGCAGGGCGGCGCCACGCTGCAGTTTGCGGGCATCCCCATGAACCTCATGCGCCGCGGCCGCGCCGGCTACGTCGTGACCGGCAACTTCGCCAACAAGGCGTACAAGGAGGCCGCCAAGTACGGCGAGACCGTGCTGCTCGTGAGCTCCGAAGACACCAATTTCGACCTCATTCCCAACATGGCCGATATCAACGCGCGCATTGCCGCCGAGGCCGCGGGCGACGGGCTCGACTACGTCTACATCTGCCAGAACAACACTATCTTTGGCACTATGTACCACGAGCTGCCCAACTGCGGCGATGTACCGCTGGTCGCCGATGTCTCGAGCTGCTTTCTGTCGCAGCCGCTCGACGTTGAGCGCTACGGGCTCATCTACGCCGGCGCGCAAAAAAACGCCGGCGCCGCGGGCGTGACCGTGGTCATTGTGCGCGACGACCTCATCGCCGAAGGCCCCGCCTTTGCGCAAACGCCGCAGTACCTGGACCTCAAGACCCAAGCCGCCAAGGGCTCCATGCTCAACACGCCCAACACCTTTGGCATCTACGTGTGCGGCAAGGTGTTCCGTTGGGTCGAGCAGACCGGCGGACTTGCCGCCATGGCCGAGCGCAACTGGGCCAAGGCCAACCTGCTCTACGACCTGCTCGAGCACAGCGAACTGTTCCATGGCACCGCGCAGGCCGACAGCCGCTCCATCGCCAACGTTACCTTCCGCACCGGCAACGCCGAGCTCGATGCGGCCTTTGTCGCAGGCGCGGCCGAGCACCAGATTCAAAACGTCAAAGGCCATCGCCTGGTGGGCGGCATGCGCGCGAGCGTCTACAACGCCGTAACCATGGAAGACGTGCAGGCACTGGCCTCGTACATGAAGGACTTCGAAGCGCAGCATAGTTTGAGTCCGCGATCTAACTAGCCCGCAACCCGCGGGCCGACCAGCCACTTCAAACCACCTGTTTTAGACAAACCTGCTAAGGAGTTTTTCCATGCGTAAGATTAAAACCATCGACGACATCACCAAAGACGGCAAGGTCGAGTTTGGCGAGGGCTACGAGTTTGTGGACACCGCCGAGGAGGCCGACGCCATCCTGATGCGCTCGACCGACCTGCACGGCTACGAGCTACCCGAGGGCATCCGTGCCATCGCCCGCTGCGGCGCCGGCGTCAACAATATCCCCGTCGAGGAGTACGCCAAGAAGGGCGTCGTCGTCTTTAACTCCCCCGGTGCCAACAGCAACGCCGTCAAGGAGCTCGTCCTGGGCATGCTGGTGCTTTCGAGCCGTGGCGTGGTGCAGTCGATGAACTGGGTGCGCGACAACGCTGACGATCCCGAGATTCAGGTCGATGCCGAGAAAGCCAAGAAGGCCTTTGTGGGCCGCGAGCTCAAGGGCAAGCGCATCGGCGTCATCGGTCTGGGCAACGTGGGCTCCAAGGTCGCTAACGCCTGCGTCGACCTAGGCATGGACGTCTACGGCTACGATCCGTTCATTTCCGTCGAGCACGCGTGGGTGCTGAGCCGCGAGGTGCAGCGCGTGGGCACGCTCGAAGATCTGTGCCGCGGCTGCGACTACCTCACCGTGCACGTGCCCAGCAAGGCCGACACCATCGGCATGATCAGCACCGAGCAGATCAACCTGCTGGCACCCGACGCAGTGCTCATCAACTACGCGCGCGAGACCATCATTGACGAGGACGCCGTCGACGTCGCCCTGCGCGAGGGCAAACTCAGCTGGTTTAGCTGCGACTTTGCCACGCCCAAGACCGTCAAGATGCCCAATACGTTTATCACCACGCACTCGGGCGCCGGCACCGGTGAGGCTGAAGCCAACTGCGCAGACATGGCCATCAGCGAGCTCAAGGATTACCTGGAGAACGGCAACATCGCACACAGCGTCAACTACCCCGCCTGCAGCATGGGCAAGGCGCGCGCCGCAAGCCGCATCGCCTGTCTGCACGCCAACGTGCCCAACATGATCGGCCAGATCACGGCGATCCTTGCCAAGGACAACGCCAACGTGCAGCGCATG
>ENA-ORUF01001646-ORUF01001646.1-human-gut-metagenome-genome-assembly--contig:-NODE-1646-length-22854-cov-3.315584_pt1 | contig 22854 bp, 21 predicted proteins | sample MGYA00242077_ERZ509203 | MGnify/ENA primary metagenome ERZ509203 (study PRJEB26280, sample SAMEA2338834) | human gut metagenome | biome: human gut; feature: human-associated habitat; material: faeces... | reverse complement strand
TCCAGTCGGCATCAATGGATTTGGACGGATCGGGCGCATTGCGCTCCGTATTATGATGGAACGGGGCGAAATATTTGAGCTACAGGGGATCAATTTGAGAAAAGCAGATCTGGATTATATGGAGTATATGATCAAATATGATTCAGTGTTCCATACATTTCAGGGAACAGTGGAACATGATGGAGAGAATCTGATCGTCAATGGGCATAAGATCCGTGTGTTCAGCCAGAGCGATGCAGGAGAGATTCCATGGTCTGATTGCGGTGCAGAGTATATTATAGAGTCTACTGGCGCATTCAACACACAGGAGCTAGGTTCCTTGCATTTCAAGGGCGGAGCGAAAAAGGTGGTCATCACCGCTCCTGCTAAGGACGATTTGACCCCTACCTTCGTAATGGGAGTAAACCACGAGACCTATACTTCTGATATGCAGGTAGTATCCAATGCTTCCTGTACTACAAACTGCCTGGCCCCTCTGACCAAGGTCATCCAGGACAAATTTGGAATCGAAGAGGCGCTGATGTCTACTATCCATGCCTCTACGGCCAAACAGAAGGCGGTGGATGCCCGGGCTGGCCGGGACTGGCGCACAGGGCGTTCCGTTATGGGCAATATCATTCCATCCTCTACTGGTGCAGCAAAGGCGGTGGGGTTGGTCATACCGGAACTGAAGGGGAAAATGACTGGTATGTCCTTCCGCGTCCCCACTAATGATGTATCCGTCGTAGATCTGACTGCCCGTCTATGCACCTCCACCACCTATGAAGAAATCTGTGAGGCGGTACATCAGGCGGCGGCCGGCCCGATGAAGGGGATTTTGTCCTATACTCGGGATCAAATCGTCTCCTCTGATATTATCGGGAATCCACATACCTCTATTTTGGATGAGACAGCAGGCATCATGCTGAACGACCGGTTTGTGAAACTCATTGCCTGGTATGACAATGAGTGGGGGTACTCCAATAAGGTGCTGGATCTGATCCAATATATGTATTCTGTGGATCATCAGTGATCAGTTTATAAACGCTTCGAGTTAAGAATGAAAAACGCTCCTTTTCCAGTTGTTTTCTGGAAAAGGAGCGTTTTATTATATCTACTGGCTGACTGGAGTGATTAGGCGTGAGCACCAGCGTGGGTAAGGGAACGAGGCTTCTCCACTGGAACAGGTTCGCTAGCGTGAGAAACAGCGGCCTGATGTTGGGCCAGCCCTTTAGCATTGGCCAGCATAAGTTTGATGCGGTTCTCCTGGTTGATCCGGGTAGCACCTGGATCGTAGTCGATGGCGACGATGTTGCTCATGGGATAGTCGTCTTTCAGCTTGCGGATCATCCCTTTGCCGACGATATGGTTAGGCAGGCAGCCAAAAGGCTGCGCACAGACAATGTTGCCGGTTCCGGTGTGAATGAGTTCCAGCATTTCGGCAGTGAGCAGCCAGCCTTCGCCCATCTTGTTTCCATCGCCCAAGTAGCCGTGAATGAGTTTATGTAAGTCGTCAAAGGTGCCGGGGGCGCGGAAGCGGCCAGAGCGCTCCAGTGCCTGGATCATGTCCTTTTGACAGCTCTGGATATAGGACATAAAGGCGCGGCAGGCGGCCTTCTTGATCAGTTTTCCGCCGTATAGATCCACGTCGGCAACCCGGTTATAGATCTTGAAAATCATAAAGTCGGTCAGGCCGGGGACTACAGGCTCCACACCTTCGGACAGGAGGAACTGCTCCAGGTGGTTGTTGCCCAGGGAGGAGAATTTGACATAAATCTCGCCTACAATACCCACCCGAACCTTCTGCTCGCCGCTAACGGGGATGGAGGCAAAGTCAGCACAGATCTCGTCAAAAATCTGGCGCATTTGGCTGCGGCTCATACCTCTGCCAGACTGGAAGCGGTCTACCAGTTGCTGGGTCCAGTGCTCCACCATGGTATCGGTGGCACCCGACTCCACCTCATAGGGGCGGACCTGATTGGAGACCCACATAATCAGATCTCCGTACATCATGCCGTACACCAGTTTGCGAATCAAATCCACGCTTAGGCTGAAGCCTGGGTTTTTCTCAAGACCGAAAGAAACGGAAATCACAGGAATGTAGTCCATCCCAGCTTTGGCTAGGGCCTTTCGCAGCAGATGGATATAGTTGCTGGCCCGGCAGCCGCCGCCGGTCTGGGTGATGAACAAGGCCACCTTATGGGGGTCATAGCCCCCGTGTTTGATGGCGTCCAGGAACTGTCCAATGACCAGCAGGGCGGGGTAGCAGGTGTCGTTGTGGACATATTTCAGGCCCTCATCTACCACAGAACGTCCGTCGTTGTTCAGTTGATCTACATGGTAGCCCTCCAGCTCCAGCAGCTTGCGGAACATCCCGAAGTGGATGGGCAGCATCTGGGGCATGAGGATGGTGTACTCCTCCTTCATTTCCTTGGTGAACAGGAGGCGGCCGGTCTCATCATATACTAATTTCGCCATAGAAATGTTCCTTTCTTGCGGGGCGTGATTGCTGGACACGCCTTTTGATCTGGGGCGCGCTGGGGTTTCGTGCTTTAAGAATTGGCCTTTCTTGCATGAATGGCCGCAATCAGGCTCCGAATCCGGATCTTAACAGCGCCCAGGTTGCTGATATCGTCGATCTTCAGCTGAGTATACAGTTTGCCGCCGCCCTCCAGGATAGAACGCATTTCGTCGCCAGTGATGGAGTCAATGCCGCAGCCAAAGGAGACCAGCTGGATCAGATCCATGTCTGGCTGGGTACATACATACCGGGCTGCATTGTACATCCGGGCATGATAGGTCCACTGGTTGAGTACATGGCGGGGGGCTTTATCCTCCAGCCATGCCACAGAGTCTTCAGTGATGAGGGTAAAGCCAAAGGATGTGATTAGGTCATTTATGCCGTGGTTGATCTCTGGATCCATGTGATAAGGACGGCCGGCTACCACCAGAATGGGGCGGCCCTCTGCCCGTGCCTGGGCGATGTATGTCTGGGCGGTCTGCCGCAGATCGTCCTTATAAGCGTCATAGGCTGCGTATGCAGCTTTGGCTGCGGAAGCAGTCTCCCGTTTGGGGATTTGGAACTCGTTGAAAAACCATTCGCCCGCTTTTCGTTCAAAATCCCGGGGACGGTGCAGCCCAAAGTAGGGGTACAGGTACCGTACCTGCTTTAAATCGGGGACGTTGGCGGCCAGAAGTTCCGGATAGTAGGCAACCACCGGACAGTTATAGTTGTTGTCGCTGACACCTTCATCGAAGTTATAGGGCATACAGGGATAAAAGATGGCATCTACACCCTGCTCAGCCAGGGCTTTTACATGGCCGTGGAGCAGTTTGGCGGGATAACAAACTGTGTCTGAGGGGATGGTGCGCTGCCCTTTGAGGTAGAGTTTCCGGCTGGACTCCGGAGAGAGGACTACCTCGAAATTGAGGCGGGTGAACAGCTCGAACCAGAAGGGCAGATTCTCATACATGTTCAGACCGAAGGGGATGCCGATCCTGCCCCGGGAACCGTCGCCGCTGCCCTTGCCATGGAGAGAGCGGAGTTTTGCATATTTATACCGCATCAGGTCGGGATGCCGGGTGGGCTCCTCGCCCAGAGGGCGTGAGCAGCGATTGCCCGAGATGAACCGCCGCCCGCCGTCAAAGGCATTGACTGTGAGAGAGCAGTGGTTGGTACACAGGCCGCAGGTGGCCGGCTTGGCGGTGTGGGTGAACTTCTCCAGATCCTGTGGAGAGAGCAGAGCACTCTGCTCCAGGTTCAGATCCAGGGCGGCCAATGCTGCGCCAAAGGCACCCATGATGCCCGAGATGGTGGGGCGGGTGACATCACGGCCCAGCTCCAGCTCGAAGGCCCGGAGCACTGCGTCGTTGTGGAAGGTGCCTCCCTGGACCACGATGTGCTGTCCAAGATCGTCAGGGGAGGCGGCGCGGATGACCTTGTAGATGGCGTTTTTCACAATGGAAATGGACAGTCCGGCGGAGATATCCTCGACGCTGGCCCCGTCCTTTTGAGCCTGCTTAACGCTGGAGTTCATAAATACGGTGCACCGTGACCCCAGGTTCACCGGGTGCTGGGCGAACAGGCCCAGCTTAGCGAAGTCTGCAATGGAGTAGCCTAGAGCCTTGGCGAAGGTCTCAATAAAGGAGCCGCAGCCGGAGGAACAGGCCTCGTTGAGCATGATGGAATCCACTGCACGGTTGCGAATCTTGAAGCACTTCATGTCCTGGCCGCCGATGTCGATGATGAAATCCACTTCAGGCTCGAAGTGGGCGGCAGCCCGGTAGTGGGCCACTGTTTCCACAAGTCCTAGGTCACAGGAGAAAGCGTTTTTGATCAGGTCCTCACCGTAGCCAGTGACCGCCGCCCCCTTGATCTGGATGCGGTCGCCGCACATGGCATAGATGGTACGCAGCTGCTCCAGTACGATGGCCACCGGGTTGCCCTGGTTAGAATGATAATAGGTGTATAAAAGACCTCCATCCTCCGTGATGAGGGCCAGCTTGGTGGTGGTGGAGCCAGCGTCGATGCCCAGCCAGGCAGGGCCGCAGTAGGTCATGATATCGGTTTCGGGAGGGCACTTGGCATTGTGTCGGGCACAGAAGGAACCATACTCGCCTTCATCCCGGAACAGAGGAGGCATAGTGTCCACTAAGGTAGTGGTGTCCACGCTCTCCTCCAGTTTTTTCAGCGCCTCCTCAAAAAGAATGGGGGCATAATCGGTGGCGCACAGGGCGGCGCCCATGGCGGCGAAACAATCGCCATCCTCAGGGAAGATGGCGTGATCATTGTCCAGCTTCAAAGTCTCCACAAATCGCTCCCGCAGGCCCATGAGGAAGTGGAGGGGGCCGCCCAGAAAGACGATCTTGCCCTTTAGTTCCCGACCTTGGGTAAGGCCGGCCACTGTCTGGTCTACGACCGCCTGGAAAATAGAGGCGGCCACATCTTCCTTCCGCCCGCCCTGGTTCAGAATGGGCTGGATGTCACTTTTGGCGAACACACCGCAGCGGGAGGCGATGGGGTAGATCTTTTCGTGCTTCAGGGAGAGAGCGTCCAGTTCACCCACCGTTACGTTCATCAGGGTGGCCATTTGGTCGATGAAGGCTCCGGTGCCACCGGCACAGGAGCCGTTCATCCGCTCCTCCAGAGCGCCGCCAAAGAAGATGATCTTGGCATCTTCGCCGCCCAGTTCGATGACAGCGTCCGTTTTCGGGATATATGTATTGACCGCGGCGGCGGTGGCATAGACCTCCTGCACAAAGTTGATGCCGGAGGCGTTGGCCACGCCCAGACCGGCAGAGCCGGTGATGACCATTTTCACCTGTTTGCCCGCCAGCAGACTGGTGATGGAATGGAGGGTTTCGCAGGCCCGTTCCCGGGTCTTGGAGTAGTGCCGCTCATAGGAGCGGAACAGAAGCTTGTTCTGTTCATCCAGCACAACCACCTTTACGGTGGTAGAGCCGATATCGATGCCGATGCGCAGACTCATAGTAACCTGTAACTCCTGACTGTACTTGACGATACTGATGGTCTAAAAGTGGACCGCTTAATTCTGATTTCATTCTATACTATGATACTGACAGTTGAGGGGAAAAACAACAATTTTAACGACTTCTTAACGGGAAAGAGGAGAGGAAAAACAGTCTTTTAACGTCGTAAAATTGTGCATTTCACCACTAATGAATCAAAATATGAGGATATATGGGAGAAAAATGAACTGTCAAAATGCATAAAAAATTGATCTTAATACAGTGCGAGAAAAGGAAAAGATAGGATTTATATGGGGAGAGGATGCTGCGTCTGGGAGAAACGTCATACTTCAACGCTGTCAAAATTGGGAACAATATGGGAAAACTCTGTGGAATCAGTGGAGTGAGTGTAGCGGCTCTTGTCATTTTGTTTTCTCGCTTGTTTCGAGTGCTCCACTATTTGGCTGTGGAGCAGGGCGTTGGAGCTTGATCGTTCAAAATCATTGGTTTTATATCATTTATTCTGCAAATAGCCGGTTTATTTTTGTGGGCTTGCTATAGCAGACAAAGGCATCTCATGTCACTGAAATATCTAAGGAACCTCTATGATGTACGGATATTTATTCTTGTTTGCTGCAAAGAGGAAGGAGAGGGTACTTTTGAAAAATGGAAGAAATGACTAGAAAGTGTGAACATAACATGAATCCAGCTGGAATCTGTGGGAGAGCGGTTGAAAAAGGGGGTGGCTTGGTGTACAATAAAGCGATTCGCCCCCAGGAGAGCTGGGGCGGCGGTATGGAGAGAGGAGAGGAAACATTGTCAGAAAATAAGGATCAATCCACCAAAACCATCAGTGTGGTCATGGTCATCACCCTGCTGGGGAAGGTACTGGGCCTGTTCCGGGACCACCTGATGGCGGTGCACTATGGGACCACCGGCATGGAGGCCAAGGCATTCTATATCGCCAGCCGCATCCCCCGGGTCTTTTTCGATGTGGTGTTCGCTTCAGCCATTGCGGCTTGCTTTATCCCGGTGTTCAGTGAGTACCTGACTCAAAAAGGGAAAAAGGAGGCATTCCGTTTCGGAGGTAACTTCCTGTCGGTCATGGCGATGCTCACTGCGGTCCTCACTGTGTTGGGCATCCTGTTTGCTCAGCCTCTTGTGACTTTGTTTGCAGACGGCTATGACCAGCAGACAGCAGAACTGGCGGCTTCCCTCACCAGGGTGATGTTTCCTACGGTGCTGTTCACCGGAGTGGCTTTCTCCTTTGTAGGTATCCTCCAGGCTATGGACCGATTTAATGTCCCGGCACTTATCAGCACAGTGTCTAATCTGGTGATCATTGGTTACTTCTTTTTCCTGGACAAGCAGTTCGGAGTGTACGGACTGGCGGGAGCTTACCTATTGGGCTGGCTGCTCCAGGCTGTGATCCAGGTGCCTTCGCTGCGTCGGCTGGACTTCCGGTACCGGCCGGACTTCTCCTTCCGCTCAGAAGGGATGCGGAAGGCGTTCGCCCTGATGGGGCCGGTGATGATCTCAACTTGGGTGCAGCCTATCAACCTGACCATCAACACCAAGTTCGGTTCCCGCCTGTATGAGGGTGCGGGTGTGTCTGCCATGGAGTATTCTACCAACCTGTACCTGGTGATTGCTGGGGTGTTCATCCTGTCCATCACCAATGTGATCTTCCCGCGTCTGTCCCGTCTGACTGCGGAGCACCAGGAGGGCGCCTTTCGGGATACGCTCCGGCAAACCGTCCACGGCAGCCTGTTTTTTGTTCTGCCGATGGCAGCAGGACTGATGGTGCTGGCCCGCCCCATGGTGTCCTTCTTATATGGTGGGGGAGAATTTGATGAGTTCTCTGTCTCCATTACTTCGGAGGCTTTGGTATGGGTCTCACTTGGAATGGTAGGCTATGGGCTCCAGAATATCCTCAGTCGTGCCTATTTTGCCCGACAGGATGGGCGTACGCCTCTGGTGGCTGGGGGGGTATCCATCCTGGCTAACATCTTCCTTTGTATGGTGCTGACGGAGCCTATGGGGGTGGCTGGACTGGCCATTGCTTCTACGGTATCCTCCACGCTGTATGCTGTGCTGCTGCTGGTCCCAATGGAAATGCGGGGAGAGGGGATCCTCTCTGGACGTTTTGGGACCGACTTTTTGAAGATGATGATGTCTGCGGCAGGGATGGCGGCAGTGGTCTGGCTGGCCCGGAACAGCTTGGCCTCCCTTCTGCCCGCAGGCAAGGTGGGTGAACTTCTGCTGCTGGGTACTTGCGCGGCGTTGGGTGCTGCGGTCTATTTCCTGCTGGCTGGATTGATGCGGCTGGAAGAGATGCAGCTGGCCCGGGATCTGATAAAACGAATCTTGAAACGAGGTTGAGCTATGGAACGAATGCAAAGGATCGTGCAGGCCAGCGCTGTGTATCGGGTGCTGGCAGCCCTGTGCCTGTGGTTCGGCGGGCAGTGGAGGGGCAGCGGGCTGATTCAGGGGTTCATCCACCCGCCGCTCCAGCTGGAGCAGGAGGAGTCGGAACACAGTGTTTTTGCCCGGCTCTGGCGGTGGATCCACAGAGGGCTGTGCCGCCTGTACCAAGTTCTGCACTTGGACAGGCTGTTTGAGGGCAGTGTGTTTCAAAAATGCTGGCTGTGGGCGGGTGCTGCGGTGGTACTGGCTCCAATCATCCCTACTATGGCGGTACTGGGATTGGTGCTTATCAGCGCCTTTTCACTGCTGCTGAACCTGATGGCTGATGGTGGGCAGAAGCTGTACTATGCACCTATGAACCGCTATCTTTGGCTGTACGCGGCCATCTATCTGGCTGGGACTTGGTTCTCGGTGACACGGGCAGGCAGCCTGCTGGGCGGCGTGCTGACGGTGGCCTTCATCCTCTTCGCCGTCATTCTGGAAAATTCCATCACCACCCGGCGGCAGCTGGACACCCTGCTGCTCCTGCTGGTGATGGCGGGGACGGCTGTGGCCCTGTACGGCATCTGCCAGTACCTGTTCGGCTGGGGCTATCAGTCTGCTGCCTGGGCGGACAGTGAGATGTTTGGCGATGTGTTCCGGGTTCCCTCTACGTTGGAGAATCCCAATATGCTGGGACAGTACCTGATTTTGGCCATCCCTCTTGGCGGGGCAGGTCTTCTGGCGGCAAAGGACTGGGGGATGCGGGTGTTCTACTTCTGCTGCTGCGGCATCATGTGCGTGTGTATGCTGCTCACCCTGTCCCGGGGAGCGTGGCTGGGCCTGCTGTTTGCTGGTTTTGTCTTTGTACTGTTCCTTCAGCCTCGTCTGCTGCTGCTGACCCCTCTGCTGCTTGCGGCGTTGTACTTTGTCCTGCCGGATGCAGTAATCAATCGCTTTGCCAGCATCGGAAATTTGGGAGACAGCTCCACCTCCTACCGGGTGTACATCTGGATGGGCACCCTGGCCATGCTGAAGGACTACTGGATGTGCGGTATCGGACCTGGGGATGCGGCCTTCAATCTGGTGTATCCCAAATACAGTTACAGCGGTATTGTGGCCCCCCACGCACACAATCTGTTCCTCCAGATCATGTGTGATGCGGGGGTGGTGGCTCTGGTGGTGTTCATCCTGCTGCTGTTCCACTATTTCCGGGACCTGTGTGCTGCCTTCTGCCGGGAGAAGGATCTCACCAGCCGCCTGTATCAGACGGCAGCAGTCAGTGGGATCGCCGGCTTCCTGGTTCAGGCTATGACAGACTACTCCTTCTATAATTACCGTGTACTGTTCTTGTTCTGGGCCTGGCTGGCCCTGGGGGCACTGCTGGCCAGGCGGGGCCAACTTCCGGAAAGGAGGCTAAAGACATGATTCGGGTGCTGAACGTAATCAGCGATACGAATATCGGCGGTGCTGGACGAGTGATCCTCAACTATTTACGATATTCCGACAGCAGCCAGTTTGAAACTTGGGTGGCTGTCCCCAGAGGAAGCCTTCTGAAGATGCCATTGGAGGAAGCAGGGGCCCGGGTGCTGGAGGTAGACGGTATGGCGGATCGATCCTACCACCGTGAGGATGTTAAGGCGCTGAAAGAGCTGATCCGTTGGGAGCGGCCGGATTTGGTCCACACCCATGGGGCTCTGTCCGGGCGCATTGCTGCCCGGCAGTGCGGTGTCCCAGTGGTGTACAGCCGGCACTCCGCCTTCCCGGTGCCCGCCAAGCTGCGTTACCCTCCTGGCCGGTGGATCAATAAGTGGCTGAATGAGCACTATGCTGATCGGATCATTGCTGTCAGCCCGGCTACGGCAGAAAATCTGACAGATGGCGGAATCTCTCCGAAAAAGATTACCATTGTTATGAATGGAGTGGCTCCGGTGGTCCCGATTGCTTTGGAGGAACGGGTACAGCTGCGGGATTCACTGGGACTGGATGAGGATACCTTTACTCTGGGGATCCTGGCCCGTTTGGAGGAGTATAAGGGCCATGTGTATCTGGCCCAAGCTGCCCGTATCCTCAAGGAACAGGGGCGGAAGTTCCGAATCCTGGTGGCTGGGACAGGCGGCTTTGAAGCGGAACTTCGGAAGGTGGTGGCTGAGCAGGGTGTGGAGGATGTGATGTCCCTGCTGGGTTTCCGGTCCGATGTGGCCGCACTGCTGTCTATTCTTGATGTACAGCTCAATGCATCTTATGGTACTGAAGCTACCAGTATGGCCCTTCTGGAGGGAATGAGTCTGGGGCTGCCTTCCATTGTCAGCGACTATGGGGGCAACCCCTGGTTGGTGAAGGACGGAGACAACGGTTTGATTTTCCCTAGTCGGGACAGCCGGGCTCTGGCTGACTGTATCGCACGGCTGATGGACTGTCCGGAGAAACGGGCCTGCATGGGAGAGCGGGCACGGGAGGTGTTCCGGGAGCGGTTTACCGGCGAGATCTTTGCAAAGAATGTGGAGCAAGTTTACCTTGACATCCTGAAAGGAGTATCCCATGGAACAAAATAACCATAAATTTCGGCTGAGGCTGAATCTGTTCGACGCGATTATTCTGGTAGTGGTCCTACTGGCAGGGGCTGCGGCGGCTTGGATCGGCCTGCGCTCTGATGGAGAGACTGCACCTACCGCTACCCCTGTACGCTACACTGTTATGTTCCAGAAGATGAAGGAAGGGGAGAGTGCTCTCATCCAGCCTGGAGACCAGCTGGAGGATGCAGTGAAAAACTATCAGATGGGCAGTGTGGTCTCGGTGGAGGCCAGGCCTGCAGAGGTCCAGGTTTTGGATCAGGAACGGCAGGTCTATGTGAATGCGGTCCTGGAGGGCTATGAGGATGTGTATGTCACTGTGGAGAGCACCTGCACCACCAGCGGTGATGGCGGGGCGCTTCTGCTGGGTGGCGGTTATGACTTCCGGGTAGGCCAACTGGCCTATGTCCGGGGACCGGGTTATATGGGCGGCGGCCCTGTGACTGAAATCGAACGGGGGGCTGAACAATGAAAATCATCGATCGGGATGGGCGGCTGTTTGGTAAGATCAGCATCGTGGACGTGATCGTTCTTCTGGTTGTGACGGCGATGGTGGCTGCTATCTATGTTAAGACTCATAAGCCTCAGACAGGGAGCAATGTTGGGACCACGACTGTGATCTATCAGATGGAACTGGAGAACCAGCCGGAATATATGTTGGACGCAATCCAGGTAGGGGACCAGATGTTTGACAAGGAACGCAGTACCGGCGGATCTCTGGGAACTATTACTGACATTCAGGTCAGCAGCGGCACCCATGAGGGGAAGCTGAACGACGGAACAGTGGCCATGCTGCCCACCGAGGGCTGCTACAATATCCTCCTTACCATTGAGGGAGAGGCCTTGATCGAGGGGAACGGCAGCGTGATGCTCAACCGTATTTACAGCCTGGGGGTCAATTCCAACCGGAACTTCAATACAAAGTACGCAAACTTTGTGGGGACTGTTGTGGATCTCCAGATTCCGGATAAGGACCAGTGAGGAAACTATGAAGATCTGTATGGCGACCATGGGTCTGGGGATCGGAGGCGCGGAGACCCACATTGTGGAGCTGGCCAAGGAACTGAAGAGCCGTGGACATGAGGTGGTCATTGCCTCGAACGGCGGCGTATATGTAGCTGAGGTGGAGGCGGCGGGGATCCGGCACTATGCTGTCCCCATGCACAGGCGCAGCGTAGGGGATATGCTTCGCTCCCGGACGCTGCTTCGGCGGATCCTGCGGGAGGAACAACCTGACATTGTCCACGCCCATGCCAGAATTCCCGCCTTCCTATGTGGTACGCTGCAACGCGAGTTGAAATTCCCGTTTGTCACTTCCTGCCATGGGGTGTTCCAGGTCAGTGGGATGCTGAAGCTGCTGTCCAACTGGGGACAGCGCACTTTGGCCGTGAGTGAGGACATTCGGGATTATCTAATCCAGGAGTATGGGGTCCCTGCCGGACACATCACCTTGACCATCAACGGGATCGACACAGAGAAGTTTTCTCCTGAGGTCTCTGGGGAGGCGGTGCGGGAGGAGTTCTGCCTGGGGGATGCCCCTGTGATCGGCCATGTCAGCCGGCTGGATCAGGCCAGTTCCCTGGCGGCCTGTCAGCTGATTGAACTGGCTCCGCAACTTGATCGGGCGGTGCCCGGAGTGAGGATTTTGATCACCGGCGGTGGTGATGTGTTTGCAGAATTGGAACGACAAGCCCAGGAAATAAATCTGAAGCTGGGCCGCCCTTGTGTAGTGCTGACTGGTCCCAGAACAGATATCAATGCCGTGGTAGCTGCCTGCGACCTATTTGTGGGGGTCTCCCGCTCAGCTTTGGAGGCAATGGCGGCGGAGAAGCCTGTGGTGCTCTCTGGAGCCCAGGGTCACACTGGACTATTCCAGCCAGAACTGCTGGAAAAGGCCATCGATACCAACTTCTGCTGCCGTACCGACCCAATCGCCACAGAGGCGGTACTTTTGGAGGCGGTGACCTCTGCCTTTGCTCTGCCGGAAGAGAAGAGAAAGGATTTGGGACGCTATGGCCGGCAGGTGGTGCAGGAGCACTACTCGGTGCGCCGTATGGCGGAAGACTGCCTTGCGGTGTACGACCAGGTACGCCGCCGCCGTTACCATGTAGTGATGAGTGGATATTATGGCTTCTCCAATGCTGGAGATGATGCTATCTTACAGTCCATCCATGAGGGCATCCTGGCTGCCAGCCAGGATGTGGCGGTGACCGTTCTGTCCAATGACCCGGAGCTGACATGGGATTTGTGCGGTCTGGAGGCTGTTCCGCGCTTCCAGATGTGGAAGGTGATGAAGGCTCTTTGGCGGTGTGACGCCCTGCTGTCTGGCGGCGGAAGTCTGCTCCAGGATCGGACTTCCACCCGCTCCCTGCTGTATTATTTGGCGATCATTCGGGCGGCAGAACTGTTCCATAAGCCTGTGATGCTCTATGCAAATGGCATCGGCCCGGTGCGAAAGCCGGCCAACCGCCGCCGGGTGCGGCGGGCGGTGGAGCGGGCGGCCCTGGTCACTCTCCGGGATGGGAGCTCCGCCCGGGAGCTTCAGGAGATGGGGGTGAAGCGTCCTGATCTCCACGTAACGGCGGATCCGGTATTTAATCTGCCGCCTGCTCCCAGAGAACGGGGGATGGAACTGCTTCAGGCGGCTCGCCTGCCCCAGGGGCGTAAGTTTGCTGCCGTCTCAGTGCGGGACTGGCCGGGGACAGAGGAATTTCCTCAAAAGCTGGCTGGACTGTGTGACCATCTGCGGCGGACTTATGGAATGGAGATTCTATTCCTCCTGATGCAGCCCAAGCATGATCGGAATACGACCGACTTGGTGCGTCAAGCTATGGAGGAGCCATCCTATCTTCTGGATGCAGCTACTACGCCCCGGGAACTGATGGCTGTATTGGGGGAGGCTGAACTGTGCGTGGCCATGCGCCTGCACACCCTGATCTTTGCTGCTCGGATGGCAGTTCCCTGCATCGGTCTGGTGTATGACCCTAAAGTTGAGAGTTATCTTCAGGAGTTGGACATGCCCTCCGCTGGTCATGTGGAGCATTTCAACCAGGAGGAGGCCATCGATTGTGCCGACCGCATGATGAAGGATTATGAAAGCAATCTGGCCCGCCTGCGGCAGAAGTCGGAGGCGCTGGCTAAGGCGGCCCTCCTGAACGAGGAACTGCTGCTGGATCTACTAAAACGGACCGCAGGGTAAAACTTGTGCCCGCCTCCCAAAGGGAGGCGGGCACAAGTGCATTTCAGGGGCTGATAAGAAGTTGTTCAGGAACGGAAAGACTGTTTTAATGCAAGAAAAAATGCAGGAATAAAAAATAAATATTTCATTTCGAAAGAAAAAGTTCTTGACAAATTTGGAGGAGAGGCTTACAATAACAAAAGTCCGGCAGGGGATGTGTTGAAAGAACAGCTGTGCTTCTGTTCTGATATAGAACTTAAAGAATGAAAAATATTGCAAAAATCAGCTCAATTCAAAAAGAATAAAAAATAAAACACTGAAACGTTGCAATGAACGGCTGGATGGGTTCAAGATAATTTTGTATTAGGTTAAGAGCGCGCAGACGGTTCCGCAGAAGCTAAAATATCGAAGTCGAAAGAATGGTAATTTATTCTTGCAAAATCTTGAATGATCCATGCATACAAGGAGAAATTTATGTGCCCTTGCATCCGGACAAATCAAACCCAATAGGAGGTGAATCAGCATGACGATGATGAAGCGTGAGCCAGACAGCATCTGGAACTACGTACGGGAAGACAGGGATGTGGACGATCTGATCTTCGGAGAGGAGTTCTCCGGTTATCGTGAGAAGTCTCAGCCGTGCAGTGAACGGTGAGCAGCCGTTTTGACGGACAGCCCGATTTATCCCGAACTTGAACACCGCAGCAGTTACCTTCCCAACTGCCTGCGGTGTTTTTTTCTATATTTTCCAATCAGCCGTGAGAGCCTAGAAATCCAGAGTTTTTTAGGTGGAAAAAGCAAAGTATTTCTACCAAAAGGGGTTGCTTTGCGGCGCAAGATATACTACAATAACTACAAGTGAGTTTTCCGGAAAAGTGAGCCGGCTTCACGGACCGGAATGCTGAGAGTGGAGCAGATCCGAAGTTTTGTGAGAGCACCACAGCAATATTTGGAGGTCGATTCAACATGAGAAAGGTACAATTCACGGAGACGGTACTGCGTGACGCAAATCAATCGCTGATTGCCACGCGGCTCCCCTATGACAAGTTCGAGCCCATCTTGGAGACTATGGATCAGGCCGGCTTCTATTCCGCCGAAGTGTGGGGCGGCGCCACTTTTGACGTCTGCCTGCGCTATCTGCGGGAGGATCCCTGGGACCGGCTGCGCAAGATCCGCGCCAAGATGCCCAACACCAAGCTCCAGATGCTCCTGCGGGGCCAGAACATCCTGGGCTACAAACACTACCCTGACGATGTGGTCCGCAAGTTTGTGGAGTACTCTGTGAAGAACGGTATCGATATCATCCGCATTTTTGATGCGCTGAACGATGTGCGCAATCTTGAGGTCGCCATTGATGAGACCGTAAAGCAGGGGGCTCATGCCTCCGGTACCATCTGCTTCACCACCAGTCCGGTCCATACGCTGGAGAAGAATGTCCAAATGGTGAAGGATCTGAAGAAGATGGGGGTCTCCTCCATCTGCATTAAGGATATGGCCGGCATCATGGGCCCCAAGGATGCCTATGACTTGGTCTCTGCCATCAAGGATGCAGTGCCCGAGCTGCCCTTGGTCATCCACACCCACTGCACCACTGGCCTGGCCTTCATGACCTGCCTGAAGTCGGTGGAGGCTGGCGCCGATGTGCTGGACACCGCTATCTCCCCCATGTCTGGCGGCACTGCACAGCCCGCCACCGAGACTCTGGCCTATGCTCTGCGCCAGCTTGGCTATCAGGTGGATCTGGACGATAAGGCTCTGATTCAGATGGCCGACTTCTTCAAGGGCGTCCGGGCTGACTTCCTGAAGGACGGCACCCTGGATCCCATCTCCATGGCTACCGATACCCAGTGCCTGAACTATCAGATCCCCGGCGGAATGCTGTCCAACCTGATTTCCCAGCTGAAGATGATGAACGCTATGGACAAGCTGGACGAGGCCCTGGCCGAGACTCCCAAGGTCCGTGCTGACCTGGGCTATCCTCCCCTGGTTACCCCCACCAGCCAGATGGTGGGCTCCCAGGCTGTGCAGAACGTGCTGGCCGGCGAGCGCTACAAGGTTGTGGGCAAGGAGATCAAGGCCTACTGCCGCGGCGAGTACGGCCGCACCCCCGCACCCATCGACGCGGAGATCCAGAAGAAGATCCTGGGCGACACTCCCCTGGTGAAGGGTCGCTTTGCCGACTCCCTGGAGCCCGAGTTTGAAAAGACCAAGAAGGAGCTGGGCGACACCGCCAAGTGCGATGAGGATGTGCTGTCCTACATCGCCTTCCCCCAGGTGGCCACTGCGTTCTTCAAGGACCGCGAGGCTGGTTTCCCCAAGAAGGAGGAGCCCAAGAAGGCTGCTCCCGCCGCCCCCAAGGCCCCCAAGGCGGAGGATCTGCCCCCCATGCCGGCTTGGCAGGGGCATGTGTATTATACCAATACCCCCGCAGTGTCCGGCTCCGGCTACACTACCCGTGCCATCCAGCCCTTTGCCGCCAGCTATCAGCCTCCCCACCTGATGATGGGCAACCGGGACGACTGCACCGGCAGCTTTACCGTCACCATCGACGGGAAGCCCTTCCAGGTGTCCGTGGAAAAGGCTGACGCCCCCGCTGCGGCTCCTGCCGCCGCCCCTGTGGCTGCTGCTCCCGTGGCTGCCCCGGCTGCTGCGCCCGCTGCCGCGCCGGCTCCTGCCCCCGCTCCTGCTGCCGCGCCTGCGGCTCCCGCCCCCGCTGCGGCTCCTGCCGCTGTGGCTGCCGGTGAGACCCCGGTGAACAGCCCCATGCCCGGCAACATCTTCAAGGTAGAGTGCAAGCCTGGCCAGGCTGTGAAGGCCGGCGATGTGCTGATCGTGCTGGAAGCCATGAAGATGGAGATCGAGGTCTCCGCTCCTGCGGACGGCACCGTCAAGTCTGTGGCTGTCAATGTGGGTGCCACTGTGAACACCGATGATCTGTTGGTCGTTCTGGGCTGAGTCTGACAGTAAGCTGTTATTCTGAAAACCAGTATGTCCGGTCCCTCTTTCCGAGGGGCCGGATCTTTTTTTGCGCAGAACTGCAACCAAATGCCCCTTCCGGGTGTTATATAGGATGAGACGCGTTTCAGAACCAATCATACAGAGAGGAGGATGCGGTGTGGAGGAATCGGAGCTGCTGCGCCTGCTCCGGCGGGGCGACCCGGCGGGACTGGAGGCGCTGATTGTCCGCTATACGCCCTATGTCTCTGCAGTGGCGGCCCGGATCCTGCCCGGCTGCCCCCGGGAGTGGGAGGAGGTGGCGGCGGATGTCTTTTGGGCCGCGTGGCAGGAGCGGAAAAAGCTCCAGCTGGGCAGATTGAAGGGCTGGCTGTCCGTGACCGCCCGGAACCGGGCGCTGAACCTTCTGCGGAGCAGGCGGGAGACCGTGCCCCTGGCGGAGGACATTCTGGTCTTGAGCGGGGACGGCCCCCAGCAGGAATTGGAGAGCCGGGAGGCGGCCAGGCTGGTACGGGCGGCGCTGTCCACTTTGGAGCGGGAGGACCGGGAACTGTTTGTCCGCCGCTATTACTATGGACAGACGGTGGCACGGGCGGCGGAGGAGATAGGGATGAACCTGTCCACCGCCAAAAGCAGGCTGCGGAGGGGCCGGGAACGGCTGAAGGAAGCATTGAGAAAGGCGGGATACGATGTTGAAGAAGCTTGAGATCGCCCACATGATGGACGCCTATGAGGAGGAAGAATTTGTGCCGGAGGAGGAGGCTCTGGTCGATCCCCAGAGGGTCAGGACTGCCGTGATGGGCCGGGTCCGCCGGGGGAGAACGCGCCGGATCCTGCTGACGGCGGCGGTGCTGGCCGCCTGCCTGGGGCTGGTGGGCTGGACCTATGGGGAGAGGGTCTACCAGTTCATGTGCGGCGGCAGACTGGTCTCTGGGGAGCATCAGGCCTCTCTGGAGTGGAACAAGGAAGCCAGAGCACAGGTCCTGTCCGTGGAGGATGGGCGTGTGTGGTTTGTTGCGGACGGCCAGCGGCTGGACATTACAGACCGAATCGATGGGGAGACGCCGTATCTCTATGCCTGGCGGGACGGACAGGGGAACCGAAGCGGCCTGATCGTGGGAGGAACGCCAGAGCACTGCGGCTGGGCTGAGATCTGGGAGCGGGCAGACGGAATGGAGTCGGCGGAGTTCTATGACGGCACAGTGGTGGAAGGCGGACCGGAGGAGGACCCGGACTGGCTCATCCAGGGCCGGCAGCAGCTTCAGGCGCTTTGGGCAGAACAGGGAGCACAGAGAGGATAGGGGTGTGTCTTGCCGTTCCGCAAAAACTTTGGTAGAATACCAAAGATGCGGAACAGGAGGCGGAGAGTATGGAGCAGTACCGCGTAGTAAACACGCCGCAGGGTCCCCAGACCTATCTGTTGGTCAAAAAGCGGGTGAAAAATTTGAATCTCCGGCTGGACCGGCGGGGGCAGGTCCTGCTCTCCGTCCCCCTCGGCTGTCCGGAGGAGCGGGCGGACGCCCTGATCCAGGAAAAGTGGGAATGGATCCGGCGGCACCTTCCACAGGAGGAGGGTCCGGCCCTGCTGCCGGAGCCGGACCGGGCGTCCTGCGCCCGCCTGCTGGGGGAGGCGGTGGTCCGGGTCTACCCCCTGGTGGCCCCGGACGGCGTGCCCCTGCCCCAGGTCAAGCTGCGGAAGATGAGGAGCCAGTGGGGCAACTGCCATTACCAACAGGGGTACATCACCCTGAACACCGCCCTGGCCCGCTGTCCGGAGCCCCTGCGGGACTATGTGGCCCTCCATGAGCTGGTCCACTTCCTCCACCACGACCATGGACCCGGCTTCTACGCCGCTATGGACGCCCGGATGCCCGACTGGCGGGCACGGCGGCAGGAGCTGAAGGGATACGCCCAGGCGATCGTGGAATAACGAGAATATGAGGAATACCCCGCCCTGTGACGGTGCAGAGCGGGGTGTTCGATTTCTTAATTTTATCGAAAAACGATAAAAATATATTGACTTTCAAATTTTATCGTGGTAGCATGAGGCTGACGAGAGGGGGAATTTCCCATGAAAAGGATCCCAGTGATCCATCTGGCCCGGATCCTCCGGGTGCTGGTCATAGCGGTGCTGGCCATGAATATCCTCTGCCTGCTGCTGGTGCCGGGCATCGTGGCCTATGTGTCCGATGGCGGACCCGCCGCCTTGGTGCAGGCTGCCCAAGCGGAGCTGCAGTCCTGGTTGAACGCCTGGCAGGGGCAGGAGTCAGAGACCCACTTCCCCATGCTGGTGGTCTTTCTGGCCGCTTGGCCCGCGGTGTGGACCCGTCTGGACACCGCTCTGCTCACCCTGTTTTACTGGCTGTGTGGGGGCTGTACCGCAGTGATCCTGTGGCAGGCCAAGAGGGTACTGGATACCATTTTGACCCAGACACCCTTCTTGCGGGCCAACGCCAGAGCACTGAAGCGGGCGGCGGTGTGCTGCTGGATGATCTCTGGTGCGGCGTTGGTACGGCTGGTGCTGTGGCTGTGGAGCGAGGGAAACGTGTGGCCTCTGTTTACCTATACCGCTCTGTTCATTCCTGCTTTTTTCATGGGCGGCCTGCTGTTCCTGGTCATGTCTGCTCTGTTCCGGCAGGCGGCAGAGTTGAAAGAGGATCAGGACCTGACCATTTGAGAGAGCGGGGGAGAGCATGGGGATCGTGGTGAATCTGGATGTGATGATGGCCAAAAGGAAGATGTCCCTGGGCGAGCTGGCCCAGCGGGTGGACATCACCATGGCGAATCTGTCCATTTTGAAAAACAACAAGGCCCGGGCAGTGCGGTTTTCCACCCTGGAGGCCATCTGTAAGGCGCTGGACTGTCAGCCGGGGGATATTTTGGAGTATGTGCCGGAGGAGGAATGAGAGATGGGCGGTGTGCTGTGGTGGCTGCTGACGGCGGCGGTATCCGGCTCCTGGCTGGTGATGCTGGCTCTGGTGCTGTCCCTGGCGGCGTGGGCGGTGTTTCCCGTGATGGTCTGCGAGGGTTGGTTTTACCAGAACCGGGACAGGAACAGGGTCCTGGTGCGGCTGGGGCTGGCGGTTCTGCTACTGCTGATCCTACGGTTTGGCGGCCAGCTTCTGCTGGGACTGGCCGGGTTAAGCTGGCGGCGCTGGGTCAAGTCGGCGCTGGAGCTGGGAGTGCTGGGGACGGCGTCTGTGCTGGCGGCCAAAACTGCCGGGAGACTGCTCCATGATCCCGCACGCCGGGACTGGCAGAGGTGGTGCTCGGCCCTGTGGGCCGGATTGGTCATCCTCAGTGCGGTAGGGCTGGCGGGGATGAAGCTGCTGCTGACCGATTTGGGGGACCGTGTGACCCAGTGGGAGGGACAGAAGGCGGTGGCAGAATATGTGGGTGTATTCCATGAGAAGGTGTACCCGTACAGAAACCTGCTGGTCCGGGGGAACGAAGTGATCTATGAGTGGTGGGACTGACCGCCGGAGCGGAAAGGAGTACGAACGCTGTGCGTAAAGGATGGAACAGAAGGGCTATGGCCCTGGGACTGGGAGCCGCGGCCGCTCTGCTGACCGGCTGCTTTGCATCGGACGGCCTTCTGGTGGAGGAAGCCGACCTGATCTTTCGGAATGACAGCGGGGCGGCGGTGAGCAGCGTCCAGCTCTCCGGAGCGTCAGAGTGCCAGGGGGCGTCTCTGGCGGACGGCAGCCCGCTGGAGCGGGGGGAGACCCTGGACTTCTGGGTGGAGCATCCCGGCCCGGTGACGGTAGAGGCCTTTGACCCGGAGGGGCGGTCTATCGGTTGGTGCCGGGGGACGCTGGGAGAGGCCCAGGTGACTGTTACCCTGGAGGAGGACCGCCTGGTCTGGACGGAGGTGAAATAGTCCATGCCAATGCTGCTGGGATGGATGTTTGTGGGCACCCTGGGTGGCCTGGGCGCTGTGGTGCTGATGGGGCTGGAGGCGCTGAACTGCCTGCTTACCTGTCGGGGGAAACGGAGAACTCGCTTGCTGTATGCCGCCGCGGGCATGGGGATCGTGCTGCTGCTGTGGTGGGGCGGGGATGCTCTGCTGAAGATGATGGGGCTGGCCTGGCGGAGCTGGGTCCGGACCGCCTTCGGTGTGGCTGCCCTGGTCCTGGGAGTGGAGGGCGCATTTCTGACGGTCCACTGCGGCGCGGAAAAGCGGGCAGGCCGCTTGTGGCATCAGGCGGCGGTGGGGATCGCCCTGCTGATGCTGTTGACAAATTCGGTCACCATCGGTCCTTTACTGCTGGCGTTCAGCTGTGCGCCGGAACGGGTGCTGACGGTGCAGGGACAGACCCTGGTGGAGGAGGATGAGAGCTTTCTGGACCCGTACTATGTGTACTATATCGATTTTGGTCCGTTCCTGCGGAACAGAGAACCAGTCTGGAGCGGGGATACACCGCTGGATGAGGAGGTCGCGGGGATATGAATAATCGGTTGAAATGGAAGCGTGCCGCCCTTTTGCTGGCCGCTGGGGCCGCTGCGGCGGGGAGCTGGGCTTGGGCGATGCAGATGGAACTTGCCACTACTTGGTACGAGGTCGTTCTGCCCGTAGGGCAGGAGGGGCTGGATGGCCTGAAAATTGCTCAGATCTCCGATGTGCATAGTGCGGATCGGGAAGGGCCGCTGCGGGCGGCCCTGGAGGCGGCAGCTCCGGATCTGATCGTGATGACCGGAGATCTGGTCAACCGGGAGGACCGGGACCTGAGCCGGGCGCTGTCCCTGGCCCGGATGGCGGCAGAGACCGCCCCGGCCTTTTTTGCACCGGGCAACCACGAGGTGGACAACCTCTGCTGGCCGGAGCTGCGGGATGGGCTGGAGGCGGCCGGCGTGCAGGTGCTGGAGGACCGGGCGGTCCTGCGGAACTTCCGGGGGGAGGCAGTCAACCTGGTGGGGCTGTGGGATGTGAACCACGATCCTCTGGGACAGGCACACGCCCAGGAGACTCTGCCGGAGCGGGTCCGGGCCTTATGCCGGGAGGGGGCGCTGAACGTACTGCTGTCCCACCGGCCCGGGCTGCTGGAGGAGTACGGGACCGGCGGCGCTGATGTGGTGTTCTGCGGACACGCCCACGGGGGACAGGTGCGCCTGCCGCTTGTGGGTCCGGTGTTTGCCCCGGACGAGGGCCTGTTTCCCAAGCATACCGCCGGGGTGTATCGGACGGGGGAGACTCAGATGGTGGTCAGCAGGGGGCTGGGCAACGGCACCCCCTATCCCCGGCTGTGGAACGGGCCGGAACTGGTGGTTGTGACCATGAAACGCGCCGGGACATGAAGAAAGGTGGCGTATCATGCTTACCGCGCTGTATTCCGTTGGCTCGGTGGTGGGCGCTGATCTGTGGATGAAGGGTGTTTTACTCACCTCGCTGGCGTATTTCCTGATCTGCTTTTCCTTCCGGCGGAGCCGAAGCGGCAGAGGAGTGCTTGCCGTCCTGATGGGGTGGCTGCTCACAGAACTGCTGTGCGACATGGTATGGCTTGCCTGGTTCTGGCCCGGCGGGGCGTACCGCAATGGCGGACTGGAATCGGCGGCGGCGCTGCTGCTTTGGCCTGTGCTGCTCTGTCTGGCAGGCGGCATCGTGCTTTGGGTCTGCCGGACTGGGCGGTGACCAGTTCCCATTTGGACTGATAGGTTCTGATTTTGTCGATACCGTGATGCACTGGATAAAGCGGGAAAATAGGATAAAATAAGTTGGGATTTCACAGTTTTCAATAGACTTAAAAAGGAGATCAGGATGAGCAAAAAGAAGATCAGTGTCGTCCTAACTGCAATGATTATATTAGGGCTTGGTTTCATACTGTATCAGCAAATAGGTGCGAATCGCTATGTACCTGCTGATGATGAAATAGCACTGCATATTCAATTAGATATCGATAGAGATATTGGCTTATTGGTGTTTGATTATTACGCGGATGGGCAGGAGCACAGCGGCGGCATTTCAAATGCGGACCGCTCTCTCATGGCGAACGATTCCGATGTGATTCAGGTATGGAACAGACAGGACTTAAACAGTGTATCTGACACCGTAGAGCTATCCATCCGATTCAGAATGATAACAGAATATGTAGAGCCAAACTTTGAAAATATATACCCGGAGGATATGACTGAGTTGATCGACGCCCCGATCTCATTTCATGCACAGTTTGGTGAAACATATTTTATGACGATCACTGGCGATCAGGCGAGCGGTTACAAAGCAGTATTGAATCGATAAATTCGAGTGTGTGAAGAAAAGTCTGTAATTAAGATCTTCTATGATAATGACTGGGGTTG
>ENA-ORUF01001635-ORUF01001635.1-human-gut-metagenome-genome-assembly--contig:-NODE-1635-length-22963-cov-4.766064_pt1 | contig 22963 bp, 21 predicted proteins | sample MGYA00242077_ERZ509203 | MGnify/ENA primary metagenome ERZ509203 (study PRJEB26280, sample SAMEA2338834) | human gut metagenome | biome: human gut; feature: human-associated habitat; material: faeces... | reverse complement strand
TGATAATCAAATATAACAGTTATTAAATTTCCTAAAATATGTGAAATATCAACTGAGATTTATATGCCAGATTTGATGTACTTGTTTTATCTATGTATGCGGTTTCAAATCCATTACGTAATTCCTGAAGTTTTTCCTGCATTCCCATTCGTACTATTTCCAATCCTGTTTTTAATGAATGTTTATTGCCAATATCGATTTTTATAATTATACCATTGTTCTGTCCCTATTTGTTTTGCAATTGTTGATCTTACAAATATTTTCTCCCATACACCACAAAAATCCCTTCCCGCACCGCACATCCACATCCTGGAAATGATTCCCCTTATTCCATTCCAGCACACACTCTATCTTCTCGCTGTTTTTATAACAGCTATCCATTTCCCGGATGTTCTGCCCGACCTGGCGCATTGCTGCATTCCGGGTTCTCTCTTCACGGTCTCCCAGGCTGAGATATACCCTTTTCGTTTGTATCTGTTTTGTTTTCATATATTCCAGCCATCCTGGAAACCAGACCGACGGAGACATTCCGGCTGCTGCCGCAAATTTGACAGCGCAGCTTTCCTGGTAAGCGCTCCACAGGGCAAACAGTCCCGCAAGGGAATATCCTCCCAGGATCACCGGAATATCTTTTATATTTTCTTCTAATCCATATCGTCTTCCAATCTCCGGTATCAGCATTTTTTCTATAAATGCCAATGTCTCTCCGGCACCTTTCCCAAAGTCCTCTTTTCTAAATACCGCCGGAGCACACCAGGGTGACAGATCCTGATTCCAGTCTTTTACCAGAAACGAAACCAGCAGAAAACTTTTTTCCGTGTGCTCTGTCATAAACCGGATCTGCTGATCCAGCATCTGTGAGTGTGGTTCGTTAACCGGCTGGAGCAGAAGATATTGCGGATTTTTCTTTCCATATGCAATGCATGTAATTTCGTTGATCTCAAAAATATTTTTTTCCATAATCATTTTCTCACGATACATAATATCCAATCTTATCTCTGGCCATCCGGTACTGTTCCAGGGACATGACAACCTTTCCTTTTCGGGTATCAATAAGGCCGTCTTCTTTCAGTTTTGTGATGGTTCGGTTGATGGTTTTTACAGTCATGCCCAGTTCTTCCCGGATTCCTTCTCTCGTTTTCCGAAGGATAACTTCTCCCTTCTTCTCGATATTGTGGGTGGAAGCAAATTTCAGCATATAGTCCAGAAACAGGAATGTAGGAGGATAAAATAATCTGGCACCCCGGTTATAGGAGGAGCGATAGAGTTTGTATGCAATCTTGTGGGCTACCAGCCGCAGAAGATGGATATCCTGGGCGATCCACATCTCAAAATCCTCCCTGGAGATCATAAACACCACACATTCGGTCAGTGTTTCAATGGATACGGATGTGAGCGGTTTTTCCGCAAGAATGGTAACTTCGCCGATAAAATCAATTGCTTCATTTTTTTCGATCATAAATACATTTCCATTCTCAAATTCATTGATCACCCGGTGGTCTCCACTGCATACGATTCCGAAATAATCCAGGGGATAATCTTTCTGATGGATGATGGTCCCAGGCGGAAATTTCCGGATGGTGTAACGGGTTTTCAATTCTTCCGGCATGTTTTTAAAGTAGGTTTCTGCCTCCGGATAGGTTTCGATCAGTTCTTCCAGTGTCATTTCGCGTCTCCTGATACAGGCAGATTACATGGGATCATCTGCCGTTTTTCATAAAACAGATATTTTTTTCCTTCTGCCTGTTTTCTAAATCCCCTGACATAAGAATGGTCATATTATATCATGGTATTCTCATAATTTTACAAATTTTTCTAAAAAAGTACCTTTTGTCCTTTTTTTGCCTTTCCAAAAGCGTACAATCCTCACCGTGAAGAGTTCAGATGAGCATCGTTATTTACATATTGATCTGCTTTGTCCAAAGCTCTGCACCGGATTTCCACAGATGGTATCCGAAACACTTTACTGGCAGTTTTTTGCATCCAACCAGTTGCTTATCACAGATGGGAGCCCCGAAAAACTGTCTCTAAACACAGGGAGGAAAGAAATGAAGCAACAGGACTTTATGTATTCAGGCCTTGGCGAGCGCCTGAAAAAAGAATGGAAAATCTATCTCGCCGCACTGATCTTTATCATAATTGCTGATTCCATAGGACAGATCAAGATTCCCCTGGGACCAGGAACTTTGATCTTGTTTCCTATTTTTTATTCTATTTTTCTTGGTATCCTTTCAGGGCCTCAGATTCTGAAGACATTCAAAAAGCCTGAGGTAAAGGCTGCATCCAAACTTGTTATTGTATGTATCTGTCCTTTTATCGCCAAGCTTGGCATTAACGCAGGTGCAAGCATTGAGACTGTGATCTCCGCAGGTCCGGCACTTCTCCTTCAGGAGTTCGGAAACCTGGGAACCATCTTTTTATCACTGCCGATCGCACTGCTCCTTGGCCTGAAACGTGAGGCTGTAGGCGCCTGCCATTCTATCAACCGTGAAACAAACCTTGCTCTAATGCAGGATGTTTTCGGCCCGGATTCTGCTGAAGCCCGGGGAAGCCTTTCCATTTATATCATCGGTGGAATGGTTGGAACTATCTTCTTTGGATTCATGGCAACTGTGATTGCCTCCACCGGTATCTTCCATCCATATTCTCTTGGTATGGCTTCCGGTGTTGGTGCCGGTATCATGATGGCAACAGCTACTGCTACCTTATCGGAAATGTTCCCTGCAATGGCCGATCAGATCAGTGCACTTGCAAGTGCCAGTGAAACCATTTCCGGTATTGACGGAATTTACATGGCTCTGTTTGTAGGTATTCCACTGTGCAACTGGCTTTATGCAAAACTGGAACCCAAGCTTGGCCCCATCCATGACAAACTGACTGGAAAAGGAAGAAAAGGAGAGAAATAACAATGAGATATATTGAGTGGGCTGTAATGTTTCTTGTGGCAGGCATCGGAATCGCCCTTGCCAACTTTGTAGGATTTCAGGTAAACTTTATGGATTCTGTCCCAGGCATCCTGATCCTTCTTGCGATCTCTTTTGTATCCGTAGTGATCAGTAAGCTGGTACCTTTTAAATTGCCGGTGATCGCTTACTGTTCTCTTATCGGACTTCTTGTGGCAAGCCCGTTATGTCCGGCACGTGAGTTTGTGATCGAAGCTGCCGGAAAGATCAATTTCACCGCACCGCTGACTATGGTTGGCGCTTATGCCGGAATCTCCATCAGCGACCAGCTGAAAGAATTTGCAAAACAGGGATGGAAAATGCTTCTCATCGCGGCTCTGGTCATGATCGGAACTTTTACCTGTTCTGCCATCATCGCCCAGATTGTTCTTTCCATGACGCATGTGATCTAACAGATCTGACCAGATCAGGTATGTCCCCTGTGAGATCACAAAAACACGAAACAGCGTGATGAACTTTCTTGTAACTGTCTTCAAGCCGGCTGGTGTATTTTCACTGACCGGCTGTTTTTTCCTGTCACCCAAAACAAAGATTTCAAAAATCAGCTTTAATCTGAGAGGTAAACATGAACGAAAAAACAACTTGTGATATCTTAATCCGCAACACTTCCATCCTGGATGAAAACTTCCAGATCCGGCGCAATATTTTCATCGCCATTCAGAACGGAATCATTCTTTCCATCACTGAAAAAGAACCTTCCGGTCTTACAGTCACAAAAATCATCGACGGGAAAGATCTCCTGTGGATGCCAGGTCTTGTGGATGGCCATATGCATACCGGACAGCAGCTTCTCAAAGGTGCGGTTCTAGATGAACTGCCTATGATCTGGACCAGGATCATGCTGCCTTTTGAGAGCACTCTGACTCCGGAAAAAATGCGCCTCAGTGCCAGCCTTGCAGCCCTTGAGATGATCAAAAACGGAACGACCGGTTTTGTGGACGCCGGAAGCTATTTTATGGAAGAAGCCGCCAGAATTTATCTGACTTCCGGTCTTCGTGGCGCACTTTCCCATTCTTCCATGGATCAGGGAAATTTTCCGGATTCCATCCGCCAGACCACAGAGGAAGTTCTTGCATCGGAAGACCGGCTTTTTGATGAATTTCATGGAAAGGGTAATCTGAAGGTATTCTATTCTTTACGGGCACTGATGAACTGTTCCCCTGCACTTATCAAAGCCACTGCCGGGCGAGCCACAGAGCGGAATACTTTTTTCCAGGCTCATATGAACGAATACGCAGGGGAAGTGAATTATACTCTGGAAAAATACCAGATGCGCCCTGTGGAATATCTGGATTCCCTTGGAGTCCTGAATGAAAATTTTCTTTCTGCACACAGCATCATGTTGTCCGCCCACGAGCGTTCTCTTCTTGCAGAAAATCAGGTAAAAGTTGTTCATTGTCCTTTCAGCAACTGCGGAAAAGGTGTACCGGATACTCCTTCTCTTCTGGAGCAGGGAGTCTGCACCGGCCTCGGCACTGACGGAGCCGCCCACGGAGGCCTAAGTCTCTGGAATGAAATGAAGATCTTCCGCTCTGTTATGAATGCTTTCTGGGGAGCAAAAAATGCTGATCCCGCTGTAATGCCTGCAAAAACCATCCTGAAAATGGCCTCCGAAAACGGTGCACACCTTCTCGGCGAAGAAAAATCCGGTGTATTAAAAGAAGGGTTCAAAGCAGATCTGATCTCCATCAATTGGCGCCAGCCTCATCTTCTTGCCACAAACAATCCGGTAAATACACTTCTGGAATGTGTCTGCGGAAATGATGTGTCTGACAGCATTGTAAACGGAAAGCTTCTGATGCGAAACCGCCAGGTCCTGACCCTGGATGAAGAAAAGATCCTTTGGCAGGCAGAAAAATATTTTACTTCCGGGGAGGTGTCTGAATGAGTTCTTTAACCATCCTGACTCTCGCGATCATCGCAGCCGCAAATATGGCAGTCGGCGGATGCATCGGAATCTGTGGAATTGCCGGTTTTCTGCTTCCCATGCTGTATACCGGCGGACTGGGCTTTGATGTGACCTATGCGCTGGCACTCAGTTTTCTTGCGTTTCTGGTGTCCGGCATCATTGGTTCTTTCAATTATTACAAAGCCGGAAATCTGGAGGTACGGATGTCCCTGAAACTTGGTATCGGCAGCCTCATCGGAGCCATTGCCGGTGTGTTCCTCCAGTCCATGATCGAGAAATCCACAGCAAAAACCATCCTTTATCTGGTGGTACTGTTTTCCGGTGCTTCCATTCTGGTCCGGATGTGGAATGAAAAACGGAAAGCGGATTCTGTCTCTGCAAAGAAAGTTATTTCCGATGGAAAAAAATCAGCATCTTCTAATCCTTCCCATCCAAAATCTATTGCAGACCATATGGGATTCCTGATTTTCCTCGGAATCACAACCGGAGCGATCTGTTCTCTCTCCGGTGCAGGCGGCCCGGTACTTGTGATGCCTCTTCTGGTAGCATGCGGAGTGTCCGCAAGGATTGCCGTCGGTGTGGCACTTTTTGATTCTGTGTTTATTGCCATTCCTGCATGTATCGGCTATCTTTCCAGAATTACCTGGACAGAAATCCTGGGACTTCTGGTGCTGATCGTTCTGACTCACGGAATTGGCGTATGGCTTGGAAGCCGGTTTGCAGGAAAAGTTCCGGTTCAGGGTCTGAAAATATTTGTAGCCGTTTTCTCTGTCTGCATCGCAATTTATATGCTGGCATAAAATACTGTAAATTATCTTTTTTTGTTGCATCATTCTAAAAATTCCTGTATAATCAACATAATCATTACAACAAAAGAGCGTAACGTACAAGGGCGTACAGCACATATTTTCATATGTCTGCACGCCCTTGTGTTATTTCTGCAGTCTTCCGATGATCACTTTCTCCATCACAGCATAAGGTATCTTTTTCATACCTGCCGACCTTAGAGCTTCGGAGATCTTTTTTGAATATTGCAGAATCCGCTTTGAGAAAGGGAGGAGATTTCTATGATGAATGCAATCGGAAATGTGATAAACCAGATCGACAGCCTGGTGTGGGGCTGGTGGATGATCGTTTTGCTTCTGGGCACCCATATTTTTATGACCATCCGTACCGGTGTGATCCAGCGAAAGATCGGTACTGCCATCCGCCTGTCTGTTACCAAGGATCCCGACGCAGAAGGTGAAGTCAGCCAGTTTGGTGCTCTGACCACAGCACTTGCTTCTACCATTGGAACCGGAAATATCATCGGTGTGGGAACCGCCATTGCTCTTGGCGGTCCCGGCGCAGTTCTCTGGTGCTGGCTTACCGGTGTTTTCGGAATCGCCACCAAATACAGCGAATCTCTCATTGCCGTAAAATACCGTGTCAAAACCAAAGACGGCCGTATGCAGGGTGGTGCCATGTATGCTCTGGAGCGTGGACTGAATATGCGCTGGCTTGGTCTGATCTTTGCATTCTTCGGCGGTTTTGCTTCCTTTGGAATCGGATGTGCCACACAGGTCAATGCCATTGCAACGGTATGCAATGAAAACCTCCATATCCCACCTGCAGTGATCGGTATCGCAGTTGCGGTTCTTACTGCTCTTGTTATTTTCGGTGGGATTAAATCCATTGCAACGGTATGTGAACGTCTTGTTCCGTTTATGGCATTTTTCTATGTGATCGGCTGCATCATCATCCTTGGGATCAATTTTGACTTTATTATCCCCGCTGTAAAAACCATCTGCAAGCTTGCATTTACACCAGGGGCTGCTGCCGGTGGTCTTGTAGGACGTGGTATCATGATGGCCATGCAGTATGGAATCGCAAGAGGACTTTTTTCCAATGAATCCGGTATGGGTTCTGCTCCTATCGCTGCCGCTGCTGCTCAGACAAGAAATCCGGTACGTCAGGCTCTTGTTTCCAGCACCGGTACCTTCTGGGATACCGTTGTAGTGTGTCTGATGACCGGTCTTGTTCTCGTTACCAGTATTATGAAAAATCCATCTATCGATATGGGAAATATCACAGATGGCGGTGTCCTTACCACCCTTGCTTTTCAGCAGATCCCAGGTTTGGGTCCCGTGATCCTGGTGGTAGGTATCATTTCCTTCGCATACTCTACCGTCCTTGGATGGGCATATTACGGGGAACGGTGTGTCGAGTATTTTTCCGGCAAAAAAGGCCTTATTCCATATCGTGTTCTGTACATTGCGGTAGCCGCCATTGCTCCTGTTATTTCTCTGAATCTGGTATGGACCGTAGCCGATATCCTGAATGCCCTGATGGCCATTCCGAACCTGATCGCAGTATTACTTCTTTCCAATGTGATCATAAAAGAGACCCAAAAATATATCAATGATCTGGATGCACGGGATGACACACCTGTAGAAGTGATCGATAAGTAAAAACACACAAATATGATTATTTTATATAACAAAATTACAGCTCCGACTGCTTCTGATATTACAAAGCAGTCGGAGCTGTTCATTTATGATCGGAACGCAATCGCAAAGCAATTACTTTCATAATAATACATCCTGCTCTTTCATCTCTTCAGACACTGCAAGATATTCTTTGCTGTTTTCCACAATCCCAAGTTTTTCTTCCCAGGTAAGATTACGTTTGATTCTGGCCGGACTTCCCATTACCAGAGAACCATCCGGGATTACTGTATTCTTGGTCACAAGGCTTCCGGCTCCTATGATGCAGTCGTTTCCAATCTTTGCACCATCCAGGATCACTGCCCCCATTCCGATCAGTGTCCGGTCTCCGATGGTACAGCCGTGGATTACTGCATTATGTCCTACAGTAACATTATTTCCGATATGGACCGGCATGTTATGGCTGACATGAATCGTACAGTTCTCCTGGATATTCGTCTCCTCTCCAATCACTACAGGAGCATCATCTCCTCGGATCACTGCATAATACAGCACACAGCTGTCACGACCGATCGTCACATCACCCAGGATCACCGACTGTTTTGCGATCCTGGCACCTTCTGCAATTTTTACATTTTTATAATTCATATTAATCTCCAAACATTATCAAGGGGATATTCGCGATCCGCAGGATATTTCCCTGATTCAGCTAAACTTTTTTCAAACCACAGACTGTCTTCAGCCCATGTTATATCTGGTACGGATCACGATATCTGTATATTGGAATTCTTTCTCCGGCTTCTTACTGTCAAATAGTAGCTGAAAAAGAATGGTCACCGGGGAATGCCCCTGTACAGCGGCATCCTGGCCGATAAGGAAATTAATGGTACCCTCTTTCAGCCATTTCAGATTTTCTTCCAGAAAATCGTTGGCGATCACATGCATGGTTTTATCTTTTCCAAGTTTCTGCAGAGTCTGGCAGACACCTTTTACTCCATGGCCGGTAATATAAATACCGGTAAGGTCCGGATAAAGCTCCAGAAGCTCTTCCACGATCTTGGATGCCACCCACTCATCATCGTAAGAATACCGGATATCCACAACTTCAATTCCCGGAAAGCTCTCCTTGATCTCTGTTGTGAATCCCTTCTGTCTGCTGATCAGTCCAGGATTTGCAACCTGTCCGGAAATAATGGCAACCTGTCCGTTTCCTCCTGTCATCTCTCCCATCAGGCCCGCCGCCGTACGGCCGGCCTGAAACGTATCCTGTCCTACAAAACATAATCTTTTCGTATCTTCCAGATCCGCATTAAAGGTAACTACCGGAATTCCATACTCTTCCTGATACTGATTGATTCTGGCTTTCAGAAGCTGATCTTCCGACGGTGTCAGCGCAATTCCATTGAATCCATCTTCCCGGAGTTCTTCCATTGCAGCCATTACTTTTTCCGGTTCTACGCCATCAATCTCATAAATCTTTACCGTTCCGCCAAAACTCTCCACTTCTTCTTTTGCTTCCAGGACTCCCTTCAAAACCTGCTGCATAAAAGGAGTCTCCATATACTGAAGGATCACACCGATACGGATTTTCCTCTTTGCCATGGCAAGGGCACGACCGGCACGGCTGGGCTGATATCCCATCTCCCGGGCGATCCTTTTGATCCTTTCCTCTACTTCCGGGCGGATACGGCCTCTGTTGTTCAGTGCCCTGTCCACAGTGCCTCTTGAAACTCCTGCTGCTTCCGCAATCTGCTGTAACGTCACTGCCATATTTTACCCTCCAAAATATCTCCTGTACTTTCCGTGTTCACGTGCACATGTTTTTATTTCATTATACACATTTACGTGTTCTCAGGCAATCCCTGATTTGATTATTTTTATAATTTCCAGGCAAGTCCCCACCCACTGCTTATCTCTTTTCGCACTCCCACAAGAGACTTACTTGATTTTGTAAAAAAATGCTTCCGAAAATTTTTCCGGAAGCATTCTTATCATTCTAAAATAAATCCCTGCGTCAGTCCAAAAGCTCCTGTACCATCTCCGGGGTAAAGGTCACGGCTTTCACATGATCCACTTCGATCTGATACAGCGCATTGGCCGCGATATGCTCTGCCGCCTGCTCCAGATCACGGATTCCTGTAGTGTCCTCAAATTTCTTGATCACTGCATCCAGCGCCTCATCGGTTACAATACATTCTTCCGGCTTCAGGCTCATACGTTTCAGAACCTTCGGAAGTGCAAATCTGGAGAAGATGATCTTCTTTTCCTCCGGTGTGTAATCCGGAATGTCGATCACTGCAAAACGTGACATCAGAGGAGCACTGATCTGTGCCTTGTCATTGGCTGTGGCAATCGGATAGACACCAACGGTCGGAACCATACATTCCATATAGTTATCTGTGAAACCAAGGTTATCCAGAAGTGTCAGAAGCACATCTGCCGGATTTCCGTTGCCTTTCCCTGATGCAGCCTTGTCAAGCTCGTTGATGATAAATACCAAATTGGATTCTCCTGCCATGGAAAAAGCCTCCATGATGATTCCTGGCTTGGCATTTGCGTAGACACGGGAACTTCCGGTCAGCTGTTCCGGATCGTTAATGGAACTCATATCCAGAGTTGTCCACGGCATTTTCAGGATCCTTGCAACTGCATAGGCGATCTGAGATTTACCGGTACCTGCCGGTCCTACAAGAAGCAGTCCGTAAGCAGGAAGTGTATGGGTACGGTTGATCTGGATGATCGTTTCAATGATCCTCTGTTTTACACGTTCCATTCCATAAAGTTCCTCATCCAGGATACGACGTGCTTCCTTGGGATCAATAGACTCAAAATAATTATGTTTCCACTGAATGTTCATCATAATAGAAAGTGCTCTCTGAGCATGGCGTCTTTCCTCCTGGGAAACTTCATGGGAGCGGGCAACTGCCAGGTTTCTTCTTGCCCAGAGACGGATATTATCCGGCATAGTCTTTCCGGCACAGGTCATAAAGTCGGTGATACTCTGAATACTGGTAAGTTTCATATCGTCACCGTCTTCTTCCTCCTCATCGTCCTCATTTACTTCTGCAGGTGCACTGCTTGCAAACAGACGCTCGATCATAAACTGAAGAAATCCATCTTCTGCAGAAAGCTTGGTGCCACCGCCAAAAGCGATCTCCCGGATTTTGTAAACAGCATATCCTTCTTCCGTATTCTGTCCGGAAAGGCGGATGTTGATATGATTTTCTCCAAGCCATCTGATCAGACTTGTAAAACGGGAATCAATCTTCAGAATATCTGCCGGAAAAACACCGTCCTCTTCCTTGAACTCAAATGCCGTCTGCTTTGCAGGGTTGGAAAAATATCCACAGGAATGATGCTTCCATTCTCTTTTGCTGTTATCCAGGATCAGCACTGGTTTCTCCGGTGTGGCTTTTGTCTCATTGGAACGAAATGTTGTATATGTGCACTGGCTCTTTGTCTTATTTTCGTCTGCCGGTGCTGCGCTGAAATCAAAAACTGGCATATTTTTTACTCCTCTTTCTCTGAAAAATATCTTTTGTAAAGCAGACTTCGCATCCTGTTCTGACGCATATTTCTGAGCATAGTCTCTTTACAGCCGTCTGCGTTCAGTGTATCACGGATTAAAGATCTCAACAACCGCTGATATGATTTTTTATACATTTTTTGCATAAAAATCAATGAAATATTCTTCTTATTGCATTCTGTCATCATCGTCAAACGGATATTCGCAATTCGCCTTTACCACATAACTCTACACCAAATAACTGTTTCGTCATTTTCTCATAAGTTGTTTAAACAATTTCACAGTTTACCGATTGACACTGTCTGTAAACTGTGTTATTGTGCAACTATGTCTACTTTTACTATTCTTTTACAAAAGCCGACACAGTTACAGTTCCTGTGGATTTTTAATTTCCGTGGTGCTGTGATCGTATATTTTTTGGAGGAGGAAATGAGAAATCAACTTTCGCAGCGGGATGACTTTTATCCACAGATCGTTAAGCTTGTCATCCCTATCATCATTCAGAACCTGCTCAGTGCAGCGGTCAATTCTGCTGACGTTATCATGCTGAACTTTGTAGGTCAGTCATCCATCTCCGCAGTTTCCCTGGCAGCAAATTATTCCAATGTCCTGTTCATGGTATACTACGGTCTTGGTACAGGTGCTACCCTGCTTTGTGCCCAGTATTACGGAAAAGGGGATTACAAAGCCATTCAGATCATTGAGGGAATTGCACTTCGTTTTTCCATGATCATCTCTATTCTTGTGGCTCTGGTTGCGTTTACCATGCCGCAGATGATGATGAAACTGTTCACCAATGACCCGGAACTTCTGGCCATAGGTTCTTCTTATATCCGCATTATGGGTATCACCTATATCTGCTGGGGTATGACGGAGGTTTATCTGGCTGTCCTTCGAAGTATCGGGCGGGTGACTGTCAGCATGGCCATGAATATGCTGGCTTTCGGGCTGAATATCCTTTTGAACGCAACATTTATCTTCGGCCTTTTCGGAGCTCCAAAACTTGGAGCCACTGGTGTTGCCATTGCTACCGCGCTTTCCAGAACCGTGGAGCTGATCGCATGTTTTATCGTTTCCGCCTTCAGTAAAAATGTACGGCTGGATCTTCGGTATATGTTTATTAAAAATAAGCTGCTGTTCAGCGATTTTGTACGGCTTTCCCTGCCGGCTCTTGGCAATGATATTTCCTGGAGTGTTGGTTTTTCCATGTATTCGGTGATCCTCGGGCATCTTGGCACAGATGCAGTTGCTGCCAATTCTCTGGTTGTGGTTGTCCGTAATATTGGTACAGTTTTCTGTTTTGGTATTGCAAGCGCAGGTGGTATCCTTCTTGGAAATGTGATGGGCCAGGGAGATCTGGAGCGTTCCAAGCATTATGCTTCCAAAACTTTGAAACTTACAGTGATCGCCGGTGCTTTTGGCGGCCTGATCGTTCTTGCTATTACGCCTTTTATCATGAAGTTTGCTTCCCTGACTCCTACGGCTATGCATTATCTGAAGTATATGCTTCTGATCAACTGTTATTACATTATGGGAACTGCAGTAAATACAACCCTGATCGCCGGTGTATTCCGTGCAGGCGGTGATACGAAGTTTGGCCTGATCTGTGATACCATTGATATGTGGGTATATGCAGTACCACTTGGATTCTTCGCCGCATTTGTACTGAAGCTACCGGTTATGTGGGTGTATTTTCTGCTCTGTACGGATGAATTTGTGAAGTGGCCTTGGGTTATTAAGAGGTATCTTAGTGGAAAATGGGCTAAGAATATTACCCGTGAGGATATATTTGAGAATAATAAATAGAATATTGGGTGGATGTGGAGTATTGACTTTTACTGACAAACGGACGCAGGAGAGCGCAGATCAAGCTGCGCTCTCCTGCTGTGTTTTCATTGGATGAAATTTCCAGTCAATTCAACAGGTCAGAACGTTCACGTTCGTCTCCGTCCCTTCCGGTTTGAAATGCCAGCCTGGGAGACAGTATCTGTCTCCCGGGCGTCCGTTCAGCACCAACACCTTCCGCCCGACTCCCTCCCCGGTACACCAGACCGAACCCGCAAACTACACCTGCAATCTTCTTATCACACACTCTGTCAAACGTCCAACACTCTCCTGCACCTCCCGGATCTCCTCCGCCGAAATCCCATCTTTATGAAATCCCCCGGTACAAATAACTCTCCTGTTCAATTCTCCGGAAACTTTCTCCGCCATCCATCTGCAGATCACCTCATCCTTATGCCCCGGAAAATTCAAAACCGAAGAAGTCGCACTCACCGAACCATCCCCTGACAGAGACACCCTCGGTTCCGTCTGCACCACACACCCCAGATGCGGTCGCTCCCCGCCCTGCAGGCAAAGAAGCACATCCTCACCGATCAATGCAGCACTGACCTCCAACTGACATCCCGCAGCCACCATACATTCCGTCACAATCCATTCCATCTACGATACTCCTTCGCTTCAATCCCAAACGGCTCCAGAAGCTTCGCCGCAATATGATATACCATATCATCAATACTTTCCGGCTTATGATAAAACGTCATCATCGGCGGAATGATCCGCACCCCCGGGAGCATGGAAAGCTCATAAAGATTCCGGAGATGGATCCCGCTTAACGGCGTTTCCCTGGCAGCCAGCACCAGCGTTCTCTGCTCCTTGATCGTCACATCTGCCGCACGCAGGATCAGATTATCCGCATAGCCGCTGTGGATACCCGCAATCGTCTTCATGCTGCAGGGTACGATCAGCATTCCCTCTGTTTTAAAAGAACCACTGGCCGGTTTTGCCCCGATTTCCTCCGGTGCACATACATGATCAGCCAGTCGTTTCACATCATTCACTTCCAGTTCCGTCTCCTGCCGAAGAGTCAGTTCTGCACTGGAACTCATGATCAGATAAGACTCAAAATCCGGATCCTCCCGGATAATCTCCAGACATTTTACAAGGAGCGGCAGGCCACTTGCACCTGTCGCACCGACTACAATTCTCTTTTTCATTTTTTCAGCCATTTCTCCGGATCCAGTTCCATAAAACGCGCTCTGTGGAAATGATCTTTCAGATCATAAGGTACCGTACAGTCAAAAATCGTTTTGCATGCAATTCCATGATCCCGGATACTTGGAGAAAATGCCGGATCATTGGACGGATCCAGCGGATGGCATCGAACACCCGGAATGGTGATCACATCCACATCCCCCTGGAACCTTGTGTTCATTGCCCAGAGAACATCATTCATGTCAAAGCAGTCCACATCTTCATCTACGAGGAATACATTTTTCAGCTCACTGAATGCGGAAAAGGCAAGAAGTGCAGCCTGACGCTGTCTGCCCTCATCACTTGGAGAAAGTTTCTTAAACTGAAGAACAGCCATATATTTTCCACCGCCGGCACTGCTGCAGTATACATTCTGAAGTCTTCCCGGCATCGCCTTCTCCACCATTCCATAGATACTGGCCTCTGTAGGAATTCCTGCCATGGAAACATGTTCTTCACTTGGTCCGATACAGGTCTGCATGATCGGTTTCTCCCGATGCGTTACCGCAGTTACCTTGATCAGCCAGCACTGGTCACTTGCAGGACCAGTATATCCCGGAAACTCCGGCATCGCATAGCCGGTATTGCTGTTCTGATCTTCCTTTACACGTACTCCAGGGATCACTTCTCCCTCGATCACATATTCCGCATTTGCAATAGCACGCTCATTTACCGTCACACATTTACAAAGCTCCACCGGTTCTCCACGCAAAGCCCCTGCCACAGAAAGCTCATCATATCCCAGCGGTGTTGTAGGCGGCTCAAAGCAGGAACCGATCTCAATGGCGGGATCAACTCCGATACTGATAGAGATCGGAAGCTTCTGTCCCAGTTCCTCAGCACGCTCCGCCATTGCTCCGATATGTCTGGCCCCAGGTGTAAAGAAAATCGAAAGCTCATCTTTTCCCTGAATACAGAGACGGTGAATCGTCACATCATGTACACCAGTATCCGGATGTGTGGCATAACACATACCAAGTGTAATGTACGGTCCAGCATCATCCGGTGTATTGGTCGGTGCCGGAACCAGCTTGTACAGATCAAAATCCGGATCTGTTGCTTTATGGATCACCTGCTGACACGGTGCATACCCTTCAAAATCTATCGGTGGAACAGGATTCTCCACACTTTTACAAAGCATCTTTCCAAGATTTTCCGGCTGGGTATCAAGTAAAGCAGCAACTCTTTTCCTGCTTGCGAGAAGACCGATGGCTACTTTTGCATCCGGATGTCCTTTCACATGATTAAAGATCATGGCCGGTCCCTCTTTTGTAGGACGCTTTACTGTTCCACCGGCTCCTACATAACGGTATACACCTGCAAGCTCTGCCATCGGATCTACTTCCACATCTGTCTCGATCAGCTGATCCGGCATCCGTTCCAGAAGTGCCAGGGCACTTCTTAAATCTCTTACTTTCTCTGCCATAAAAACCTCCTGCATTCTCTTTATTTCCTGATGTTATTTTATCTCTTTTTCACGTAGTCAATCAATTCTTTCTATGGTATAATTGTTTCCAATATGGAATGATTCGGTTGAAAATCAATATCCTATGAAAGGCAGGTGTTATCATGACTCTCGAACAGATCGACTATTTTATCTGCACGGTCCAGTCCCGGACTTTTTTTGATGCAGCGGAAACCATGCATATCTCCCAGTCCTCTCTTTCCAAACAGATCATGAAACTGGAAAAAGAACTGGACCTCACCTTATGGGATCGTAGTAAACGGACTGCTGTGCTTACTCCTGCAGGGGAATTTTTTTATAAAGAAGCACTTAAGATTTCCAGACAGTATCATCGTTCCATGGAATCAGTGTCCCATTTTAAGGACTGTGAATCCCAGACCCTTCATATCGGAACCCTTCCTTTTCTCTCCCAGTACCATCTCACTTCTGTGATCCACAGTTTCTGTGCCGCACATCCGGAGCTTTCTTTCTCTCTGAAGGAGGTGGAAGATCAGGATCTTCTCTCCGGCCTCGAAAAAAATCTTTTCGATCTGATTTTTGTACGGAAGCACATGCTGGATCTGAAACTTTATACTTTTCACGTTCTCACAGAAGACCGGTTGGTTGCCGTACTTCCCAAAAATCATCCTTCTGCGTCCAAAAAAACGGTCTCTCTTACTGAACTGAAAAGGGAAATTTTTATCCTGATGCCCCCACACACTTCCATTTACCGTTTCTGCATGCAAAGTTTTCATGATGCAGGGATCCATCCTCAGATCCTGCGTACTGCCCGTGCAGAATCCATCGTCAGCGCAGTGGAAATTGGTGAAGGAATCAGTCTTCTTACAGAAAGCAGCTTTCAGCTTTTCCGTCAGCCTTCTCTTGCTGCAGTCCCGATTAACGGACTGGAAAAATTATCCGTTGGAGTTGCCCATAAAAAAAATATGGCTCTCACATCTTCCGCAGAATGTTTTCTGCAGTATGTGAAAAGCCATATATAAAATATTTTTTCTATAATCCAAGCATCATTCCCACACCATGTACAACAAATGCAACGATCCATGCAGTGGCACACTGCATCAGTGCAATACCTGCTGCGGCCCTTACGGTTCCCATCTCTCTCCGCACAGTTGCAATAGCTGCAACACAAGGTGTATAGAGCAAAGTAAAGATCAAAAATACATAAGCAGTAAACGGAGTAAACAAAGTCTGAAGCAATGCCGTCTTTCCGCCCAGAAGAACTGTCAGCGTTGACACAACACTCTCTTTTGCCATAAAGCCGGTAATCAATGCTGTGGATACTCTCCAGTCACCAAAGCCCAGTGGGGCAAAAAGTGGTGCCACAATACTTCCGATTTTTGCCAGAAGGCTCTGATCTGCACTGGAAACCAGATGCAGGCCTGCATCAAAGTTCTGCAGGAACCATACGATCAGCGTTGCCGCAAAAATAATGGTAAATGCTTTCTGAATGAAACCCTTTGCTTTCTCCCAGATCAGCTGTCCCACGCTTTTTGCAGAGGGAAGACGATAGTTTGGGAGCTCCATGACAAATGGTACCGGCTCACCTTTATATTTGGTTTTCTTCAGGATCAGCGCATACAGAATACCACAAAGGATACCTGCAAAATAAAGACTAATCATCACAACGCCTCTCCACTGTTTTGGGAAAAAAGCACTGGTAAGAAGTCCGTAAATTGGAAGCTTGGCACTGCAGCTCATAAAAGGAGTCAGCAAAATCGTCATCTTCCGGTCACGTTCACTGGACAGTGTTCTTGTTGCCATAATAGCAGGTACGGAACATCCAAATCCGATCAGCATCGGCACAAAACTTCTTCCGGAAAGTCCGATCTTTCGAAGAAGTTTGTCCATAACAAAAGCCACCCTGGCCATATATCCGGTATCTTCCAGAATTGACAGGAAGAAAAACAAAGTAACAATGGTGGGAAGAAATCCAATTACACTTCCGATACCACTTAAAATTCCATCTACAACCAGGGACTGCAGTACTGAGCTGACACCTGCTGCTGCCAGTCCCTTGCCGATAAGAGCAATTACCCAGTCCACAGCCATGGTCATTCCATCCGAAAGCCAGGCTCCCAGATAATTAAACGTCATCACAAATACAAAAGCCATAATTCCCACGAAACAGGGAATCGCTGTATATTTTCCGGTGAGGATACGATCTATGGCTACACTTCGTTTATGTTCCCGGCTTTCTGCCGGTTTTACCACAGTTTTTTCACAGAGCTTTTCAATAAAATCAAAGCGCATGTTCGCAAGCGCTGCCTCACGGTCCAGGCCCCCATCTTTTTCCATGACATGTACCAGCTCACCAAGGACCTTTTTTTCCCCTTCAGGCAAAGCCAGACGTTCTTCGATGAGCGGATCTTTCTCCACGATCTTTGTAGCTGCAAAACGCACAGGGAGTCCTGCTTTTTTTGCATAGGGTTCGATCAGATGAACGGTTGCATGGATACATCTGTGAAGCGCACCTACCGGATCCTTCGGTGACTGATTGTCCGTACAGAAATCAATTCTTCCCGGTGCTTCTCTATATCTTGCAACATGAATCGCATGATCGATCAGCTCATCGATTCCCTCATTCTTTACTGCTGAGATTGGAACAACCGGTATACCCAGGATCTCCTCCAACTCATTGATCCGGACAGAGCCTCCATTTGCCCTTACCTCATCCATCATATTTAACGCCAGCACCATTGGAATTCCGAGTTCCATCAGCTGCATGGTAAGATAAAGATTTCTTTCAATATTGGAAGCATCTACTATATTAATGATTCCTGTAGGTTTCTCATTCAGCAGAAAATCCCTTGTTACGATCTCCTCGCTGGAATACGGAGAAAGTGAATAAATTCCGGGAAGATCCGTCACTGTCGCCTCCGGATGTCTCCGGATACTGCCTTCTTTCTTGTCAACAGTTACACCTGGAAAGTTTCCAACATGCTGATTGGAACCAGTCAGCTGATTAAAAAGTGTTGTCTTTCCACAGTTCTGATTACCTGCCAGGGCAAACGTGATCGGTTCTCCCTTGGGGATCGTGTCCCCAATCCGGTTCTTACGATAATCACGGGCCTTTCCAAGCTCTCCAACGCCAGGATGGGCAATTGGCTGATGCCGTTCGCTCTCTTTCTTCGTTTCTGTCATCGATTCGATCCCAACGATCTCAATCTTTGCAGCTTCTGCCAGCCGCAATGTCAGCTCATATCCACGCAGCACAAGCTGTACCGGATCTCCCATAGGAGCGGTTTTACGAAGGGACACCTCTGTCCCTGGTGTAAGCCCCATGTCCAGAAGATGATGTCTCAGCTCCCCCTCGCCACGAACACTGATAATTCTGCCACATTCTCCAGTCTTTAATTTGTCCAGTGTCATATCGTCACCTCATCATAAGTACAATTTATATGGTAATACAGCTGTCTGTATTATCCACTGGTATAAATGTAACACACTTCAAGTTGTTTGACAATAACTGATTAATCTGATAAGTTTTATATAAATAACATTAATTTATGAGTTATTTATCATTAACATTTTTATTTTTTCTCATTTTAATTTAATTTAAATTTAACAGACAAGAAACTGTATCTTTTCAGCAAACATCTTCTAACATATTCTCCTCACTAAAAAAGCACAAACGACATATTACCTGTCGTCTGTGCTCTCTTATTACTTTGAATTTGTTTCAAAAAATTCTTACTCACCAATCAGCCAGTTATACATCTCTTCATACTGACGTGCGGAATTATTCCAGGAGAAATCTGCTGCCATTGCACGATCTACCAGTTTATTCCATTCACGCTTCTTATCATAATATACACTCTCTGCATAACGGATCGTAGCAAGCATTTCATGTGCATTGTAATTCACGAAGGAAAATCCTGTTCCTGTTCCCTCGAATTCATTGTATGGAATAACCGTATCCTTCAGACCGCCGGTTTCTCTGACGATCGGAAGAGTTCCATAACGAAGGCTCATCAGCTGACTTAAGCCACATGGCTCAAACAGTGACGGCATCAGGAATGCGTCAGATGCTGCATAAATTCTGTGAGACATTGCCTCATCATAGTAAATCTGTGCAGATACCTTGCCGTGATATTTCCAGTCAAAGTGACGGAACATATTCTCATAGCGTTCTTCACCGGTACCGAGGACAACGATCTGAACCGCATCCTGGCAAAGCTCATCCATGATGTAAGCGATCAGATCGAATCCTTTCTGATCTGTCAGGCGGGATACGATACCGATCATCATGGCCTTTGGATCCTGCTCAAGTCCGAGATCTTTCTGAAGCTGGATCTTATTCTTGATCTTTTCCTTGCGGAAATTCTTCGCATTGTAGTTTCTGGTGATGTTTGGATCTGTCTCCGGATTGAATTCATTGTAATCAATACCATTTACAATACCTCGCAGGCTGTTGGCCCTTGCATTGAGAAGACCATCCAGCTTTTCACCGTAGAATGGTGTTTTGATCTCCTCTGCGTAAGTATTACTTACTGTGGTGATCGCATCTGCAAATACTATACCGCCCTTCAGGAAGTTGGCATCCTTATACGCCTCCAGTTTATCCGGTGCAAAATAGTAATCAGAAAGCCCTGTAATATCCTTAACAGTCTTAACATCCCATACACCCTGGAATTTCAGGTTATGTATTGTCATAACAGTCTTGATTCCACGGAAGAATTCATTCTGCTGGAAAGAATCATGAAGGTAAACCGGAACAAGTCCTGTCTGCCAGTCATGACAGTGAATGATATCCGGTCTGAATCCGATCACCGGAAGAACTGATAACACAGCTTTGGAAAAGAAAGCAAATTTCTCAAGATCCCACGGTGCGCTGTCATATGGTTTCGGACCGCTGAAATAATATTCATTGTCAATGAAGTAGAACTGGATCCCATCATACTGCATCTGCATGATTCCCACATAGCAGTTCTTGAATCCAAGATCCATATAAAAATGGGTCACATACTCCATTTTATCTTTCCATTCCTGTTTCATGCAGGCATATTTCGGTAAGATCACGCGGATATCAAAATATTTTTTGTCAAAGCACTTAGGCAGTGAGCCGGCAACATCAGCAAGTCCTCCTGTTTTGATAAAAGGTACTGCTTCTGATGTAGCAAACAGAATTTTTTTCATCTGTATTCCCCTCCCTGGGTACACCCGTTTTTATTTATGATTATACTCCAAAATTCCTCTAATTTAAAGACCGATTTTTATATTCCAGTCTGATTTTATCGGCAATCAGTGCTATGAATTCTGAATTCGTGGGTTTCCCTTTTCCGGTGCTTACGGTATATCCAAACAATTCATCGATGGTATCCATCTTTCCGCGGCTCCATGCCACCTCGATCGCATGGCGTATCGCCCGCTCCACCCTGCTTGGCGTTGTCTGATGGCGTTTCGCAATGGTTGGATATAAAACTTTGGTGATGGAATTGAGCATTTCCATGTCATTGACAGACAGGATGATCGCATCCCTTAAATATTGATATCCCTTGATATGTGCCGGAACTCCGATCTCATGAATGATATTCGTCACATCGGTTTCCAGATTCCTCTCCGGCTGAGGTTTTTTGGTTTCTGTGATACCTGGCCTTGGAATCTCCCGCACTCTTCTTTCCCCGATTTTCCGGATATGTTTGATCCGGTTTAAAAGTGTGGTGTTGTCAAAAGGCTTCAACACATAGTAGTCTGCTCCAAGACTGAATGCATCCTCTGTAATCCTTTCCTGTCCAACTGCGGATAATACGATAAACACTGGAACTTTTTTGACATTTGCGTCATGGGAAAATTTCTCCATAACGGAAAGGCCGTCCATCTTCGGCATAATGATGTCGAGAATCACAACATCCGGCTCCTTATCTTTGATTATGTTACAGATTTCTTCTCCGTTGTGTGCTTTTCCGACCAGTTCAAGGTCTTTATCTTCTTCGATCATCTGACCGAGCATGTCTGTCATTTTCGCGTTATCATCAGCAATTGCAACATTTAATTTGTCCATGAGGACCCTCCTAACTTCTCTCTCCTTGGGTTTCCAGACATACCCCCTGTCACCACGGCAGTAACCGACACTGTTAGCTGCCTGCGCTTTCCCCTTGCTGGCGACAAAATTATTATAGTGGAAATCCTATGGTAAAATCAAGATAAAAGTAGTTATTTTACCTCACTTTCGTACGATATTTTTCGACATTTTTTCTCTTTTATATCACAAAATTCACTAAAATACTGACGTTTCCTTCTGTATCCGGCATTTTTTTCCATATAAAAAAGAGGCACTTTTCCTGGATTTTTCCGTGTTTTTCTGTGCCTCTTTCCAAAGTTTCCGATTATGCATTACCTGTCATATTTTCTATAAAAATCCCATACCCTCCGGTAGAATCCTGCACAAATACATGAGTCACGGCACCAAAGAGTTTTCCATTCTGGAGCACCGGGCTTCCGGACATTCCCTGAACGATCCCGCCGGTTTTTTCCAGGAGTTCTTTGTCTGTGATCCGGATCACGAAGCTTTTGTTGGAGTCCTCATGGTTCATATCGATCCTGGTGATCTCTGCGGCATATTCTTTTACTTCGCCATCTGTACAGCAGAGAATGGACGCAGGTCCGGTTTTCAGATCCTGTTTGTAGCCTATGGGGATTTTTTTCAGATCCAGATTTTTCATCCGCCAGGCATCCATGATCCCAAAAATGCCATTTTTACTGTTTTCCGAAATTTCTCCCAGGATATTATCGGCGTCGTATCGGATCAGCCCGGAAAGTTCTCCCGGATTTCCTTTTTCTCCTTTCCGGATTCCCAGAATCTGGGCATCATAAAGATTTCCGTCTGCAATACTTAAAAGTTCACCTGTGTCCACATCGCTGATCCCATGACCAAGTGCGCCGAATCTTCCATCTTCATCCACATAGGTTAACGTTCCGATTCCCTGTGTATCATCCCGCACCCAGATTCCCAGTTTGTATTTGCCTTCTTTATCTTTTACCGGAGTCAGAGACAGAGGAATCGTCTCTTTTCCCCTGCGGACTTTCAACATCACAGAATCTCCGTCAAGAGCAGCCAGATCCTCCATAAGATCCTGCTTGCACTGGATCCTGTTCTGATCAAAAGCCACAATATAATCTCCCGGCTTTACAATGTCCCGGGCAGGTTCTTCCGTCTCACCACTTTCTGAGAGGATCTCACCTGTGTCAATGATCAGGACACCTTTGGTCTGCATATAGATGCCCACTGCGTCTCCGCTTACGTATACTTCTTTTGCAGTTGTATGTTTTACTTTCACATCCTTAAAAGGAATCACTCCAAAAACTCTGCAGTGCAAAGTATAGCTGTCTTTCCCCGAGACTGTAATGGCATCATCAAAACTGACAAAAGGGCGCTCAAGAAGGCCTGCCACCTCCCGGCTGTTCTCATGATCTACCAGGATCTGATCCGGAATCTTCCGATCCAGAAGCCGATAGCCCAGCCATCCCATCAGCATCAGATCCAGAGCAAGAAATGCCAGGATCAGATAGCGGTACTTCCTTTTTCTGTTCATCATACGTCACATCCTTTGTATTTTTTTAACAAGGGGCTATTCGCAATCCACATTCGGTTAAAAAAGAGGACTGACCTTTCGGCCGTCCTCTCTTAGTATGTAACGT